>Ga0247807_10000087_pt1 | contig 82002 bp, 79 predicted proteins | sample UWRJL074202C1_FD_179931 | JGI IMG/M metagenome (GOLD analysis project Ga0247807, IMG submission 179931) | Plant litter microbial communities from Arlington Agricultural Research Station in Wisconsin, United States - UWRJ-L074-202C-1 | ecosystem: Environmental > Terrestrial > Plant litter >...
CTAATGGCTCACGATCACGACCACGGCGTCGCGAGCACGGGGCGCTGGCGCCTCGGCGTCGCCTTCGGGATTACCGCGTCCGTGCTCGTTGCGGAAGTCATCGGTGCCGTCATCACGGGCAGTCTCGCGTTGCTCGTCGACGCCGCCCACATGCTGACAGATGCGGGTGGACTCGCGATCGCCTTCGTTGCCGCGAGTCTCGTCGGGCGGCCTACGAGTTCCAAGCGCACGTGGGGGTTTCGGCGGGCCGAGGTGCTCGGCGCGACGGCGCAGGCCGCGATCCTGCTGGCCGTCGGCATCTTCGTTGTTGTCGAGGCGGTGCGCCGGTTCTTTGAGCCGCCGGACATCGTCGGGCCTCAGCTGATCATCTTTGGTGTCATAGGGCTCCTCGGCAATATCGCATCCATTGCCGTACTTGCTACCGGCCGTAAGAAGAACCTCAACATGCGAGCTGCGTTTCTCGAGGTGCTCAACGATGCGCTCGGTTCCGTTGCCGTTATTGCCGCGGCGCTCGTCATTCTGTTCACGGGCTTCCAGTTTGCGGATGCGATTGCCGCCCTGCTGATCGGTGCGCTTATCCTGCCTCGCGCGTTCCTGTTGCTCAAGGAGACGACGAGTGTTCTTCTCGAATCGACGCCCAAGGGTCTGGACCTCGACGACGTGCGCGAGCACTTGATCGCGCTCGATCACGTGCAGTCGGTGCACGACCTCCACGTGAGCCAGATCGCAACGGGCTTGCCCGTGCTCACCGCTCATGTTGTCGTCGATGACGGCTGCTTCTACGACGGCCACGCGCCCCAGATGCTCGACGACCTGCAGAAGTGTGTCGCCGAGCACTTCCCGATTTCGGTCGAGCATTCGACGTTCCAACTCGAGTTAGCCGCGCACCTCGACCACGAGCACCGCACCCACGACTAGACGGCGTTAGGCCTTCTGAACCACGAGTGACGCGTACGCAGGAATGAGCACCTTGCGTCCGTAGCGGCGGGACACGACCTTAAACGGCCGACCGTCGCCCACGAGCAACTCGACGATCTTCGTGAGTTCGGCGCGCGCGAGCGGACCACCGAGACACAGGTGTCGCCCGGCCCCGAACCACAGCTGACGGTTCTGCGGGATGTATTCGCGATCCACGCGATACTCGCCAGCGAGGTTGTTCGCAGTCCAGGTGAGCACGACGATGCGCTCGCCCGCCGTGAGCGTGCGACCGCCGATCTCCAGGTCGGCGAGTACCGAGCGACCGATGATGGGAGCTGGGCTCGTCACGCGCAGTGCCTCACGCACCGCGTTCTCGAGATACTCGGGATGCTCAATGAGTCGATTCTGCTCGCCCGTGTCGGCGAGCAGCGCGGCGGTGCGCGCCATGGCGCTCGCTGCGGTCTCGGTGCCCGCGACCATGAGCAGCGTGGACAGGCCCTTGGTCTCTTGGATGCTGAGCCCGAGGTCGCGGCATCGCCCAATGATCGTCGTGCCTGGCGCGGTCTCAAATGCATCGTCGATGTGGCCGGTGAGTCGCTCGACGATCTCCCGCGCCTTGGCAATTTTGTGCGGAGGAAGCACGGTGTCCGACGTCGTACCCAGGGCGATGGATGCCAGTTCCTCGCCCGTGACAAAGATCTCGCGGTATGCGGCATCCCCTCGTGTCTCATCGACAGGCAAGCCGAGCAGAGTTGTGACCATCTGACCCACGAGGATGCGGCTGAGGTCGGCAAGGTCGAGCGGTTCGCCCGCCTCGAACGACGCTCGTGCAGTCTCGAGCCGGGAACCCCATGCACGCTCGACGAACTCCATGCTCGTCTTCTCGGTGAAGAGCTCGCGGCTCCGAGTGCGCAGGTCATAGTGGCCGGGCCCGTCAAACAGCTCGTAGACCCAGTCGCCCAGAATTTGAGCCCACAGGTGCCCGACGCCACCCTCGCTCAGCAGCGTGAAGTGCTCGGGATCATTGAGCACGGCGCGTGCGGTGAGCGGATCGGCGGTGATCCAGCCGAGGCTCGGCACCTTGAGCAGAGGCTTCGCAAACATCCCAATCCAGTTGAGGAAAGGGAGGGCGGGCCGCGCTGCGCTCAGGAGCCGGTGCTCGTGTGCTTTCGCGCTCGAGCCGAAGCCGTCGAGCACGGGGTTGAGCACGCGTTCGCGCTGAGGTGGTCTGAGGTCTGCTGCTACGGGCACGCAGTCAATCTAAGCCACGCGCGTGCAGTTCGTGAGCTACGAAACTACCCACACCGCACCGAGGGACAGCGCGGCGATCGCGAGCCAGGAGATTCCCGCGACCGCGAGTGGACGACCGCCCGTGCGCACGAGTGTGCCGATGCGGATCGCGGCGCCGAGAGCGAAGAGCGCGAGTCCGAGCAGCACGTGCTGGATGCCAGCGATAATCGCGAGCAGTTCATCGGGCAGCGGCAGGAAGGTTCGAAGCAGCACTGCTGCAAGAAAGCCAACAACAAAGAGCGGAACGATCGGAGGTCGGGCGCCTTCGCGTTCCCGTCCCTTGAGCGCAATCCCGGCGATCGCGATCATCGGGGCGAGCATCACCACGCGCGTGAGCTTGACGACAACAGCGACGGCGAGAGCGGACGCGCCCGCGATTTGAGCCGTAGCGACGACCTGGCCGACATCGTGCACACTCGCGCCCACCCACATCCCGAACTGCTCTGCGTTGAGTCCGAAGAGCGGGGCGAGCGCCGGCAGCACAGCGATCGCGAGGGTGCCGCACAGCGTGACGAGAGCGATTGGTGTCGCGGTCTCCTCGTCTTTGGACGCGGTGACGGCACTCATGGCACCGATCGCGGATGCGCCACAGATCGAGAATCCGGCCGCGATGAGCAGCGGCTGGTCACCGGGCAGCTTCGCGATACGGCCGACGACGAGCGTGAGGAAGAAGGTCAGAAGAACGACGAGCACGATCGCGATGAGCGTGGGCCACCCGAGGCGAGCCACGTCGACGAGGCTCAGGCTGAAGCCGAGCAGAACGATGCCAATGCGAAGCAACCGCTTGGAGGCGATGGTGAGCCCCGGCCGCGCTGTGTTCTTCATCGCGGAGGGCCACGGAAGAGCAGTGAACAGCACACCCAGCACGACACAGGCGGTAAGTACGGGCACGGCGGGCACCAGCCAGTGGATGCCGAAGGCGATCAGTAGTCCGACGGCAGCGATCCCGAGGCCCACCAGCGGAGCGAGCCTGCCGAGACTTCGTGATCCTGCCGAGTCAGTCATTCTGCGCGAGTCAGTCGAAGTCGAGGCTGAGCTTGCGCAGCAGCGAGCTGAGACGCTCCTGGTCGGCGGCCGGCAGGCGGTCGAGCAGCTCGGACTCGGCCTGCAGCAGGGTGCTGATAGCGGCATCCACTCGCTCTCGTCCGCTCTCGGTCATGACCACGAGGATGCCGCGGCCATCGTTGGGATCGGTGCGGCGCTCGACGAGCTTGCGGGTGACGAGCCGGTCGATGCGGTTGGTCATTGTGCCGCTAGAAACGAGGGTCTGCTGCAACAGTGACTTGGGGCTCAGTTGGTAAGGCTCTCCCGCCCGGCGCAGAGCGGAGAGCACGTCGAACTCCCACAGCTCAAGGTCCGACGCCGCGAATGCGGTGCGCCTCGCGCGCTCGAGATGACGGGCGAGTCTGCCGACGCGGGATAACACCTGCAGGGGAGAGAAGTCGAGGTCGGGGCGTTCGTGAGTCCACGCATCGACGATTCGGTCGACTTCGTCATGGGTGGGCATCCGTCCATTATCGCGCTCGCCGCAGGCATCCACTCTTTCGTGACGACCAACCGCCTGCTTGTGGTTACCAAATGAAGGAGATCTGTACCCCCTGTCACAACTTTGCAAGGATGCGAGGGCGTGACGGAGGAAAAGTCCTTCATTTGGGTCGAGGGCGCAGGGAAACACGAGGGGCCTCGCGATCTGGCAGACTTGATGGCGCGCCGAATGGCGCGGTCCGCCTTGGTGTAATGGCAGCACGACAGCCTTTGGAGCTGTTAGGTCTAGGTTCGAGTCCTGGAGGCGGAGCTCACAGTAGAGCGCTCAGGTTCGCCACGTATGCTCCTCAGGTGAATGATCGTGACTGCTGCGCGCCCGCGCGTGACCTGAGTATCATTCACGACAGGGGCCACGCTAGGCGTGGGAACCGTCGACACAGGGGAGTCGTATGTCCAACTCACTAAAGCGGATGTTCCCCAAGGCCAAGCTCCACTCGCCGGAGCCAGGACCGAGGGTCAGCGTCGCTGCGGCATTCTTGAGCTTCACGACTCTCTCCGTCGTCGCTGGCCTGCTTATTGCGATCGGGATTACCCCTGGCCTCGTGGTCGGAGCGACAACGGGCTCGACGGTCATCAAGACGTTTGATGAGCTGCCCGAGGCCATTGACCTCGGCGAGACCATGCTGCCGACCAGCCTGTACCTGACCAACGCCGATGGCTCGACCTACCGGTTCGCCACCTTCTACGACCAGTACCGGATTCCCGTTACGTACGATCAGGTTGCTCCGGTGCTCGTTGACGCCCTTCTCTCGTCAGAGGATCCGCGATTCTTCCAGCACGGGGGAGTGGATCTGCGCGGCACGGCTCGCGCGCTCGTCTCCAACCTGTTCGGTGGCGGCGAGACTCAGGGAGGCTCGTCCATCTCCCAGCAGTACATCAAAAATCTGAACATCCAGGAGTGCGAGGCTACGGCCGTCGACGCGGATGCGCTGCAGGCGTGCTGGGACGACGCCACCAGCGCAAGCGGAGCGGCCGGCATCGCTCGCAAGCTCAAGGAAATCCGCTACGCACTCAATCTCGACAAGACCCACACCAAAAACGAGATTCTCACCGGCTACCTCAACATCGCCAACTTCGGTGGACGCACCTACGGCATCGAGGCCGCTTCGCAGCGCTACTTTGGGGTCAGCGCTTCCGCGTTGACGCTCGCCCAGGCGGCAACGCTCGCGGGAATGGTGCAGAGCCCGAACAGCTACCGAATCGACCAGCCCGATAACGAAGCCAATGGCGCGGCGAACGGGTACGCCTTGACGACGGCTCGTCGCGAGTATGTGCTCGACCGGATGCTGACCGAGGGCAAGATCGACCAGGCTCAGCACGATGAGGCGAACGCCGAACCCATCACCCCCAACATCCAGCCGATGACCCAGGGCTGCGGCGACGCCGGGGGTGCGGCTTACTTCTGCCAGTACGTCGTGGCCGACATCCTCAGCAACCCCGCCTTCGGGGCGACTCCCGAGGAGCGTGCTCACACGCTGCGCCGCGGCGGATTGAGCGTGTACACCTCGCTCAACGGCCCGATGCAGCTCACCGCCGAGCAGGCCATGCACTCGACCGTGCCCGGCAACATCGAGGGCATGGACCTCGGTGGGGCGGGAGTCAGTATCGAGGCGGGCACCGGTCGCATCCTCACCCTCGTTCAGAACACGCAGTTCTCAGAGGACCCGAGCGTCACCGACGTCGACCCCAACTACTCCGCGCTTGTCTACGCGGCCGACTTTGCGCACGGCGGGTCTGGTGCATTCCCTGTCGGCTCCACCTACAAGCTGTTTACCCTCATCGACTGGCTAGAGAACGGCCACAGCCTCTACGAGAGCGTCAATGGGCGCAACCGTCTGTTCTCCACCTTCACGTGTGACGGCGAGACCCTGACTAACACCGACAAGATCGGGAACTTCGGCAACGCTTCTGGCTTCTACGGAACACCGGTGTCGTTCACCGCGCAGTCCTTGAACAGCGGTTTCCTCGCGATGGCGGCCGACCTGGATCTCTGCGAGATCAACCGGGTCGCCGAGCGCATGGGTGTTCACATGGGTGACGGCAGCTCCGTCACCACGTCGAACCTCCCCTACGAAACCGTTCTGGGCTCGCGCAGCATCGCGCCGCTTCAGATGGGCGCCGCCTACGCGGCCGTGGCCAACGGCGGAATGTACTGTGCACCGCGCGCAATCGACCGAGTCGTGCGCCCGGACGGCACGGAGCTCGACCTCGCGAACCCTGCCTGTGTTCAGGTGATCGACCCGGATGTTGCTGCTAATGCCGCTGTCGCGCTCGAGGCCGCGGTCGATTACGGCACGGCCGCCGCATCCAACCCCTTCGACGGCACCCCGCTCATCGGCAAGACCGGCACCCACGAGCAGACACAGACCATGGTCATCACCTCATCCACCAAGGTGACCACGACGGTCTGGGTAGGTAACGCATCCGGACAAACCGATCTGTACGACACGTACTCGGATGGCACGCCTCTCACGGAGCTGAGGCACATCGTTGCGCGCGCCATGCAGGCATCCGCTGATGAGGCTTATGGCGGAGACGATTTCCCCGAGCCGTCGCGCGACATGGACGAGGTGCCCGACAGGCCGCAACCGAGGACTCCGGGATCAGGTACGGCGACGATCCCCGACGTCGAGGGAAGTAGTCCCAACAGTGCTGTGGCCTCCCTGCGCAACCAGGGTTTCGTCAACATCTCGGAGGGCGATTGCGAAGCCGGGGACAAGGTGACGGAGACGGACCCCGAAGCAGGTTCGAGTGTCAGCACTGACACGTCTATTACCTTGTACTGCGACTGAGTAGCAGTGGTCACTACTCTGTAGGTCTAAGTTGAACCCTGCAGACGCAGCGATAAGCGAGGAGAACAGGTGACCGAGTTCTTCACCGTTGTCGCTGAGATCTTTGAGGTCGTCGGAGTCGGCGTCATGATCATCGGTTTTGTTGTCGCATCCGTGCTCGGCGTTCGATCGTGGATTGTCTCGAAGAGTGGCAAGACGGCTTTTCAGACGCTCCGGGATTCGCTCGGTCTGGTGATCCTTCTCGGCCTCGAGGTGCTTGTCGCTGCCGACCTCGTGCGCACGGTCACGTCGACCCCTTCTCTGACGGACGCCTTGGTGCTCGGCATCATTGTGCTCATCCGCACCATCCTGAGCTTCTCCCTGCAGATCGAGATCGAGGGTGTCGTGCCGTGGAAGCGCGCGATGCTCACCGCCCCTCAGCAGATGGCCGCGCTCGCCAAACGCTCCCACCGTCCCGCGTCACACGACCCCGCAGAACAGGAACAATAGAGCCATGACAGACCAGAATCTCGCCGTGATTGTTCTTGCCGCGGGCCAGGGCACCCGCATGAAGTCGTCGAGGCCGAAGGTGTTGCACTCCCTCGCGGGGCGCTCGCTCATCGGGCACGTTCTCGCGACCGCTGGCCAGCTCGCGCCCGAGCATGTGATCGCGGTAGTGCGCCACGAGCGAGACACCGTCGTCGCATCCATTGCCGAGCTCATGCCCTCGGCGATCATCGTCGATCAGGATGAGGTGCCGGGAACCGGACGTGCAGTTGAGGTCGCGATCGCCGCCCTCCCCTCGGGCTTCACGGGTGATGTCGTTGTTGTCTCTGGTGACGTTCCGCTGCTGGATGCTCCCACTCTCGAGTCCCTCATCGCCGCGCACCGCGCCACGGCGGCGGCCGCCACGTTGCTCTCCGCGATCATGGATGACGCGACCGGCTACGGCCGCGTCGTGCGCTCGAGCACGGGCGACCTCGACCGCATCGTCGAGCAAAAGGACGCGTCGGAGGAGGAGCTCACGATCACCGAGGTGAACTCGGGAACGTACGTGTTCCGGGCAGCGGATTTGCGTGAGCAGCTCGCCAACGTCACCACGCAGAACGCGCAGAACGAGAAGTACCTCACCGATGTCATCGGCCTGCTTCGCGCAGCCGGCTCCGCGGTGAGCGCGATGCCCGTCACCGACGGCTGGATGGTCGCCGGGGTCAACGACCGCGTTCAGCTCGCCGAGGCCGCTCGCCGTATGAACCAGCTCATCGTGCGACGTTGGCAGCTTGAGGGCGTCACGGTGGATGACCCCGCGACGACCTGGATCGACGCCGATGTCACCCTCGCGCCCGACGTGCATATTCTCCCCGGCACGCAGCTCAAGGGCGCAACGCTCGTGCAGACCGGAGCGATCATCGGGCCAGACACCACTCTCGTCGACACCGAGGTGGGAGTGAACGCGATCGTGAAGCGCACCGACGCGACGCTCGCCGTGATCGGTGCTGGTGCATCCGTTGGTCCCTTCGCTTACCTGCGGCCCAACACTGTTCTGGATGCTCAGGGCAAGATCGGTACGTTCGTCGAGACCAAGAACTCCCGCATTGGGGCGGGCAGTAAGGTTCCTCACCTGAGCTACATCGGGGACACCGAGGTTGGCGTCGAGTCGAATGTTGGGGCTGGCACGATCACCGCAAACTACGACGGGGTCACCAAGAGCCGCACGGTTGTCGGCTCCCACGTGCGCACCGGGTCGCACAACGTGTTCGTCGCCCCGGTTAGAATTGGTGACGGAGCCTATACAGGAGCGGGCACGGTCGTCCGAAAGGATGTTCCGGCTGGCGCACTGGCAATAAACGTGGCTCCGCAGCGCAACATGACGGGCTGGGTCGAGGCCAATCGTGCGGGCACTGCAGCGGCGAAAGCAGCCGAAGCAGCGTCGGACGACACCGACTCCTAGGTCACACCGCCGGGCGACCGGCAGAGAGCGGGAATTGTGTCCGAAGTTAAGATCACCGGGCAGAAGAAGCTCGTCATTGTCACGGGACGGGCGCACCCCCAACTCGCCGAGGACGTGGCGAAGGAGCTCGGTGCGGACCTCGTGCACACGGATGCTCGCACTTTTGCTAACGGTGAGATCTACGCGCGCTACGACGAGAGCGTTCGTGGATGTGACGCCTTCGTCATCCAGTCGCACACGAACCCCATCAACGAGTGGCTCATGGAGCAGCTCATCATGGTTGACGCCCTCAAGCGCGCATCGGCCAAGCGCATCACCGTCGTTTCGCCCTTCTATCCGTACGCACGTCAGGACAAGAAGGGTCGCGGTCGCGAGCCCATCAGCGCCCGGCTGGTCGCCGACCTGTACAAGGCCGCCGGCGCCGACCGGATCATGAGTGTGGACCTTCACGCCGCTCAGATCCAGGGCTTCTTCGACGGCCCCGTTGACCACCTCTTTGCTATGCCCGTGCTGCTTGAGCACTTCCAGGCCTTCCTCGATCCGTCGACGCTCACCGTTGTGAGCCCCGACATGGGCCGCGTGCGCGTTGCTGACATCTGGAGCGACAAGCTCGGTGCCCCGCTCGCGATCATCCACAAGCGTCGCGATCCGCTCGTGCCCAACCAGGTTTCTGTGCACGAGATCGTTGGTGACGTGAAGGGTCGCGTGTGCCTCATCGTCGACGACATGATCGACACGGGCGGCACCATCGTGAAGGCCGCTAACGCTCTCAAAGCGAACGGTGCCACTAAGGTGATCGTCGCGGCAACGCACGGGATCTTCTCGCACCCGGCAACTGAGATTCTCCAAAGCGAGTCGATTGACTCGGTTGTCGTCACCGACACTCTGCCCATCCCTGAGGACAAGCGCTTCCCGAGCCTCACGATCCTGCCGATCGCGCCGCTGATTGCCCAGGCAATTGACGCAGTGTTCAATGACGGTTCCGTCACGTCAATGTTCGACGGCGCCGCGTAGGCAGATAGCCTGATCGCATGACGATCAACACACCCCGTCCCTGGCTCAAGAGCTACGCGGAGGGGGTTCCCGACGACATCGACCTGCCCGAGGGTTCGCTCTACGACCTCGTTTCGGCATCCGTCAGCCAGTACCCGGACAACGTCGCGCTCGAGTTCTTCGGGCGCGAGACCACCTATCGCGAGATGGGCGAGCAGATCGAGCGCGCGGCCGAGGGACTGCGACTTCTCGGCGTGCAGAAGGGCGATACCGTTGCCCTCGTGCTGCCGAACTGCCCCCAGCACATCGTCGCGTTCTACGCCGTGCTGCGCCTCGGGGCCATCGTCATCGAGCACAACCCGCTCTACACCCCGCGCGAGCTGCGTCACCAGTTTGAGGATCACGGTGCTCGCGTCGTGATCGCCTGGAACAAGGTCGTCGCGACCATTCAGGAGTTCCCCGCAGACGTCGCCGTCGAGACGATCGTCTCGGTCGATGTCACGCGCGCGATGCCTTTCCTTACACGTGCGCTACTGCGTTTGCCGATCTCCAAGGCGAAAGAATCTCGTGCTGCTCTCACGACAAGCGTGAGCGGAACCATCGCCTGGGAAGAGCTGCTCAAGAGCGACCCCATCGCAGCCCACATCATCAAGCCGGAAGCTCAGGATGTCGCGCTCATCCAGTACACGAGCGGAACTACCGGGCACCCCAAGGGCGCAACGCTCAGCCACCAGAACCTCTCCACGAACGCGGCTCAGGCACGCGCGTGGGTGCCCGCGGTCCCTCGCGGCACGGCGGTCGTGTACGCCGTCCTCCCGATGTTCCACGCCTACGGCCTAACCCTTTGCCTGACGTTCGCGATGAGCATGGGCGCGCGCCTCGTGTTGTTCCCCAAGTTCGATCCCGAGCTTGTGCTCAAGGTCATCAAGAAGCGCCCAGCGACGTTCCTGCCCGCCGTTCCTCCCATCTACGAGAAGCTCACGGCTGCGGCGAAGGAAGCCGGGATCTCGCTTCAGGGAATCGAGATTGCGATCTCCGGTGCGATGCCGCTTTCGGCATCCGTCGTCGAGCCGTGGGAAGCCGAGACGGGCGGAACGCTTGTCGAGGGCTACGGCCTGAGCGAGACATCCCCGGTGCTCATGGCGAACCCGGTTGGTCCAACCCGTCGCGCTGGCACGGTGGGTCTGCCGCTTCCCAACACCGAGGTTCGAGTCGTCGATCCGGAGAACCCGACCGTCGATCGCGAGGCCGGCGCCGAGGGCGAACTCTTCGTGCGCGGCCCGCAGGTCTTCTCCGGGTACTGGAAGAAGCCCGACGAGACCGCCGCCGTCTTCGTGCCGAGTTCCGACGATGGTGCCGACTGGTATCGCACGGGCGACATCGTCACGATCGACGATGACGGGTTCGTGAGGATCGTTGATCGCATCAAGGAAATGATCATCGTCGGTGGCTTCAAGATCGCCCCGAGCGAGGTTGAGGACATGCTGCGCTCGCACCCCGACATTGCGGATATCGCTGTCGTCGGCATCCCGGACGCCGATGGCTCGGAAGACGTCGTTGCCGCCGTGGTGCTCGCCCCGGGCAAGAAGCTAGACCAGGAGTCAATCCGAGACTTCGCGCGAGCCAACCTCACCCCGTACAAGGTGCCGCGTCGGGTCGTCGCGGTCGACGAGCTGCCCAAGTCCCTCATAGGAAAGATCCTGCGTCGCAAGGTGCGAGACCAGCTCATCGCCGACCAATCGAAGTAACTCGACCCGCTATGACCTCTCGAGAGGGCCCGTGGGGAGCGAGACGCCTCCCGGGATGAGACCGAGGTTGGCGACGAGCGTTTCGTCGCCGCCGAAGTGGATCGCGTAGCAGTTCCAGCCGGGTCCGGCGTTGCTGAAGAGCTCGAATCTTGCCGCCGATGAGGTCGACTCTGGCGCGAAAAAATCGGCGGCAAGGGAACACGATGCTGTGGCCGTTCTGTTGGCTGTCGACACCGTCACGAGGATGCCGGGCAGAATCAGCCCGACGAGCCCCAACACAACAACGGCACGCATCACGAGAGTGAACCGGCGACCACGCAGGGGTCGCTCGTGGGGTTCGTATCCCGCGAGCTCTGGTTCATCCTCGTCGTCGTCGTGCATGGCCTGCCAATTCTCGCACCGCCCGCCGAGTGGATGCCGAGACCGAGTGGTTTCCGCACTCTGGGAGAGCGATCTGGGAAACATCACATCTTTGTTCTAGGATTGCCCCAGACCTCGAAAGGACTCTCATGCGTGTTCGCGCGACGCCGCGCGGCCTGCCCCTCACCGAAATCGGACTCGGGGCGGCCCAACTCGGGAATCTCTACCGTGAGACAAGCGATGCCGAAGTTGTTGACACTGTCGACACCGCGTGGGAGCACGGCATCCGCTACTTCGATACGGCCCCGCACTACGGAGTTGGTCTCTCGGAGCGGCGGCTAGGTGAGCAGCTGCGCGGGCGTCCCCGCGACGAGTATGTGCTTTCCTCCAAGGTCGGTCGTCTGCTGGTCGCGAGCCCCGAGACTGCTCACCTGCGTGACCCCCACGACTTCGACGTTCCCGCTGACCCGTCCCGAGTCTGGGACTTCAGCCGCGACGGCGTTCTTCGCTCGGTTGAGTCCTCGCTTGAACGCCTCGGACTTGACCGTCTCGATGTCGTGTACTTGCACGATCCGGGGGAGGAGCACTTCGACCAGGCCTCCTCCGAGGGCATCCGCGCGCTCATCGAGCTGCGCGAACAGGGCATTGTCTCAGCGGTGGGCGCAGGAATGATGGATGCGGCCGCGCTCACCGAGCTCATTCGTCGGGCCGACGTTGATCTCCTCATGTGCGCTGGTCGCTTCACGCTCGTCGATGGTGACGCTCTCGCTGAACTTCTTCCCCTCGCGCTCGAGCGTGGCGTCGGCATAGTCGCGGCCGCGATCTACAATTCCGGGCTGCTCAGTCGTGATCGGCCCTCGCCGGACACGCTCTTCGACTACCAGCCCGTGTCGCCCGAGCTTCTCGCTCGCACGAACCGCATCGCTGATGTCTGCGAGTCCCACGGGGTAAAGCTGCCCGAGGCGGCGATCGCTTACGTTCTTCGGCATCCCGCCGTCGTGAGTGTTGTCGTCGGAGCTCGTGGACGCGTGCAGGTCGAGCAGACCATAGATCGCTACGAGAAAGACGTACCGCCCGCGTTGTGGTCGGAGCTCGAGTCATTGGACCTCATCGAGCCAGTCGACTGAGCGTCGCCGCCACACCCATCAACCACCCATCATCAGAGGACACACTGTGACATTCGCACGCATCGGGGACATCGGCCAGGAGATTCCCGTCATCCACAACGACGGGCGCAGCTACGACCTTCGCTCGATCGCGTCAGACATTGATGGCGCCTTCTTGAGCAGCGACGGAATCGCGGCAGCACGCGCGGCACTCGCCGCGGGCACACTCCCTGAGGTGGATGTCGCGGGCCAGCGCGTCGGCGCACCGATCGCCCGGCCGGGCAAGATTGTCTGCATCGGACTCAACTACTCCGACCACGCGGCGGAAACCGGCGCGAAGCTCCCCGCGGAGCCCGTGATTTTCATGAAGGACTCGAGCACTATGGTCGGTCCCTTCGATAACGTGCTCATTCCGCGCAAGTCGGTCAAGACCGACTGGGAGGTCGAGCTCGCCGTCGTCATCGGCAAGACCGCGCGCTACCTCGAGAGCGAGGAGGACGCGGATGCCGTGATCGCGGGCTATGCGGTGTCGCACGATGTGTCTGAGCGCGAGTTCCAGCTCGAGCGAGGCGGTCAGTGGGACAAGGGCAAGAGCTGCGAGACGTTCAACCCCTTCGGGCCCACGCTTGTGCTGGCAGACGAGGTCGCCGACCCCCAGAATCTGTCGCTCAAGTTGTGGGTCAACGGCACTCTTCGCCAAGACGGCACAACCGCCAACATGATCTTCGGCATCCGTCACGTGGTCTGGTACGTGAGTCAGTTCATGGTGCTGAACCCGGGAGACATCATCAACACGGGCACGCCGGCGGGAGTGGCGATGGGAATCGAAGGGCAACCCTACCTGCGTGCGGGAGACGTCGTGGAGCTGGAGATCGAGGGTCTCGGTCGCGCTCGCCAAGAACTGGTGCAGGCGTGAGCGAGCTCGACGGACTCGTCGCCGTCGTCACCGGGGGAGCGTCGGGCATCGGCCTCGCGACCGCCCGACTGCTGTCCGAACGCGGCGCCTCGGTGGCCGTACTGGACCTCAACCCCGACGTGGATGCACCGCTCGCCGGGTTTACCGCGAACGTGGGCGACCGTGCCTCGGTGGAGGCCGCGATCGACGCTGTCGTGGAGAAGTTCGGCGGAATAGACATCCTCGTCAACAACGCCGGGATTAGTTCCGTCGGAACCGTGGAAGAGTCAACGGACGAGGACTGGGCGCGCGTGCTCAATATCAATGTCACGGGTATTGCCCGAGTGAGTGCGGCAGCGATCCCGCACCTGCGCAAGTCGAGCGCGGCATCCATCATCAACCTGTCATCGATCGCCGCTCTCAACGGGCTACCCCAGCGCGCGCTGTATTCGGCGTCAAAGGGCGCCGTCATGTCGCTCACCTACGCCATGGCGACAGACCACATCAGGGAGGGCATTCGCGTCAACTGCGTGTGCCCCGCGACGGTGTCCACCCCGTTCGTGGAGAAGATGCTTGCGGGCTTCCCCGATCCGGTCGCGGAAAGGGCAGCTCTGGATGCGCGTCAGGCTACCGGCCGCATGGTCACGCCCGAGGAGGTCGCCGGCGCGATCGCTTATCTCGCGAGTCCGCTATCGGGTTCGACCGCGGGAACGGCCCTGCACGTCGACGGCGGGATGACGCACCTGAGGGTGCGTCCGCTGTAAGCCCGGTCTTGAGTGATGACCCGGTCCCTGAGCTTGTCGAAGGGGCACTTCGACAAGCTCAGTGACCGAAATGTCTAGTGGCTCGAGCCCTCGGTCTCGATCTCGGTGCGGTCGCCCGACCACAGCGTGTGGAAGGTGCCTTCCTTGTCGACGCGCTTGTAAGTGTGCGCTCCGAAGAAGTCGCGCTGACCCTGAACGAGTGCAGCGGGCAGGCGGTCGGCGCGCAGCGCGTCGTAGTACGACAGCGACGACGAGAACGCGGGGGCCGGGATGCCCGCGTGTGCAGCATCCGACACAACGTTGCGCCACGCGGTCTGCGCCTTGGCCATTACGTCGACGAAGAACGGTGCCGTGACGAGCGCGACGAGTCCGGGGTTCTCGGCGTAGGCCTCAGTGATGCGGTTGAGGAAGCGCGCGCGGATGATGCAGCCACCGCGCCAGATCTTGGCGATCTCGCCCTTCTTGATGTCCCAGCCGTACTGCTCGGCGCCCGCGACAATCGCGTCGAAGCCCTGGCTGTACGCGATGACCTTGGATGCGTAAAGCGCGAGGCGCACACCCTCGATGAAGGCGTCTGGGTCTTCCGGCTTCCAGGCGCTCGAGTCGGGGCCGGGCAGCTCGGCCGCTGCCGCGCGCTGCTCGGGCTTCGAGGACTCCGCGCGAGCGAAGACGGCCTCGGCGATGCCGGAGACGGGAACGCCCAGGTCGAGAGCGGTCTGAACAGTCCAGACGCCGGTGCCCTTGCTTCCGGCCTGGTCGAGGATCACGTCGACGAGGGGCTTGCCGCTCTCCGCATCCACCTGCTTGAGCACCTCGGCGGTGATCTCGATGAGGTAGCTCTCGAGCTCGCCCTTATTCCACTCCGCGAAGATCTCCGAGATCTCGGCGGGGGTTTTGCCGGTGCCGCGACGAATGAGGTCGTAGGCCTCGGCAATGAGCTGCATGTCGGCGTATTCGATGCCGTTGTGGATCATCTTGACGAAGTGGCCTGCGCCATCCGTGCCGACGTGGGTTACACAGGGCTCGCCCTCCGCGACGGCGGCAATGGACTTGAGGATGGGGCCGAGGGTCTCCCACGCTTCGGCGGAACCGCCGGGCATGATCGAGGGGCCGAGGAGCGCGCCCTCTTCGCCACCGGAGATGCCGGCGCCGACGAAGTTGATTCCCGTCTCGCGAACGGCCTTCTCGCGGCGAATGGTGTCCGTGAAGAGTGCGTTGCCCCCGTCGACGATGATGTCGCCCGGTTCGAAGACGGCGACGAGCTCGTCAATGACGGCGTCAGTTCCCTTGCCTGCCTGAACCATGATGAGCGCGGTGCGCGGCTTCGAGAGCGAGTCGGCGAACTCCTGGATGGTCTGCGATGGCACGAACCCGGCCTCGGGGTGCTCGGTGATGAGGGTCTCGGTGCGAGCGTAAGTGCGGTTGTACACCGCGACGGTGTTGCCCTCGCGGCTCGCGAGGTTGCGAGCGAGATTCGAGCCCATAACCGCAAGTCCAACTACACCGATGTTTGCCTGTGCCAAGTGTCTCTCCTGTGTTCTAAGTCGACTTACAGGCTATCGCGCCGCGGGCTCAAGAGCCGTGCCCTTCCGTAATGAGGAGTGTTTGTCAACATCTGGCCTCGTGTGAGAGGCACTGGTACACTGCAATTAAGTCTGATTTAAACATCCACTCATCGAGTTGAGATCAGACGTAATGAAGCGTCTGAGGATGGAGAGATTATGGCCGCGACTTACCCGCCCCTGATCGTGATGGGCGTTTCCGGTTCCGGAAAATCCACAATCGGCGAGGCTCTCGGCGAAGCGCTCGGCATGCCATTCATTGACGGTGACGATCTGCATCCTCGGGCCAACAAGGAAAAGATGGCTGCCGGTCATCCGCTCAACGACGAAGATCGTGCACCGTGGCTCGAGATCATTGCCGATCGCATCGGGTCCGAGCTCGCCGACGGTGTCTCCATCATCGTCGCGTGCTCCTCGCTCAAGCGCTCGTACCGCGAGATGCTGATCGCCCATGCACCGAGCACGGTCTTTGTGCACCTCGCCGGCACGAAGGAGCTCATTGCCGAGCGCCAGTCGCACCGCAATCACGAGTACATGCCCAACAGCCTGCTCGATTCGCAGTTCGCGACCCTCGAGCCTCTGGGGGACGACGAGCGATCAATCGTCGTCGACCTCAGCCAGACTCCGGACCAGATGGTGCGGTTTATTACGACAACCCTCGACGAGAAATTCGTCGAGGCTCGATAACACCGACGTTAGGACCACGATGCCCGAGATCGAACTCGCCTGGCAGCTACCTGCTTGGGGCTTGCTGCTCATCGCTGCTGGAGCCATAGCGCTCCTGCTGCTGCTTATCATTGCCGCGCGCATCCACGCGTTCCTTGCCCTGATCGTGGTGAGCCTCGTCACAGCGGTCGCGACGGGAATCCCGGCAAACCAGATCGTGCCGACCTTAACCACCGGATTCGGTGGGACGCTCGCGACGGTTGCGCTCCTGGTCGGTCTCGGTGCGATGCTCGGTCGCATGCTCGAGACGAGCGGGGGAGCGCAGGTGCTGACGGATGCGCTCATCCGTCGCTTCGGTGAAAAGAGGGCCCCTCTAGCGCTGGCTGTGGCGTCGCTCATGATGGGCTTCCCCATCTTCTTCGATGCGGGCCTTGTTGTCATGCTGCCCATCATCTTCACGGTCGCGCGTCGCCTCGGTGGATCGCTTCTCACCTACGCATTCCCGGCGGCAGTGGCCTTCTCGGTCATGCACATCTTCGTGCCGCCGCACCCCGGACCCGTCGCCGCGACCGGCTTGCTCGGTGCGGACGTCGGCCTCGTTCTCATCTTCGGTCTCATCATCGCGATCCCGACCTGGTACATCGTCGGATACAAGTTCGGCACCTGGACGGGCAAGCGCTTCGACATCGCCATCCCCGACATCCTCTTCGGTAAGGCCGATGACCCTGACGCTGCGGAGTTCAAGTCAACGCCCAAGCTCGGCACGATCATCTTCCTTCTCGTGCTGCCGATCGGTTTGATCTTCCTCAATACCGGACTCAACGCGCTCGCCACGGCAGGGATCGTCTCGCTCGACAACGTGATCGTGCAAATCCTTCGTCTGATGGGTGAGACTCCCGTCGCACTCCTCATCACCGTGTTCCTCGGTATGTGGCTGCTCGGCTGGAAGCCGCGCAAGAAGGCCACCCTCGTGGAGACGATCGTCGACAGCGCGCTCGGCCCTGTCTGCTCGATCATTCTCATTACCGGTGCCGGTGGCATGTTCGGTGGAGTACTTCGTGCCAGCGGTATCGGCGCGAGCATCGCGGATTCACTGGATGCTCTGGGCTTGCCGCTTATCGTCGCGGGCTTCGTCATCGCGGCAATCGTCCGTGTTGCGCAAGGTTCTGCGACAGTCGCGCTCACTACAGCAGCGGCCCTCGTTCAGCCCGTCGTTACGGCGGACTCGAGCCTCAACCCGATCGAGCTTGCCGCCATCGTGCTCGCGCTCGCCGCGGGATCGGTGTTCGCCGGTCACGTGAACGACTCGGGCTTCTGGCTCGTCAGCCGATTCTTCGGAATGGACACGCAGACCACACTCCGCACCTGGACCGTGGGTCAGGCGCTCATCGCCGTGATCGGTTTCGTGATGGCTCTCGCGATCTTCCTCATCGCGGGTCAGTTCTAGCCGAACTACAGGAAAGCAGACACCGTGGCATCCACACTTTTCGATCTCACCGGACGAATTGCGCTCGTGACCGGGTCGAGCCGGGGGATCGGTCGCGTCATCGCGACCGCCCTCGCCGACGCCGGTGCGATCGTCGTGCTCAACGGTCTCGACGCCTCTCGGCTCGAGTCCACGAGGGCGGAGTTCGCCGAGACGTACGGTGCCGAACGGGTGTTTGCCAGCGCCTTCGATGTCACTGACTCCGCGGCCGTCGCTACGGCGGTCGCGGAGATCGAAGGTGAGGTTGGTCCGATCCGGATTCTTGTGAACAACGCCGGTATTCAGCATCGCGAACCGTTGCTCGACCTGGCGCTCGAGGACTGGAATCGAGTCATCACGACCAACCTCACGAGCGCGTTCCTTGTGGGCCGAGAGGTCGCACGGGGCATGCTCGAGCGCGGCTCGGGCAAGATCATCAACATCGCGTCGGTGCAGACCGACCTCGCTCGCCCCGGCATCGCGCCGTACACCGCGTCCAAGGGCGGCATCCGCAACCTCACCCGGGCCATGACCGCCGAATGGGCGGGCGGTGGTCTGCAGGTCAACGCGATCGCTCCTGGCTACATCCACACCGAGATGACCCAGGCGCTCATCGATGATGAGCAGTTCAACTCGTGGATCGTGGGACGAACGCCGGCTCACCGCTGGGGAACCCCGGCAGACCTGGGCGGACCCGCCGTCTGGCTTGCCTCCGACGGCTCGGACTACGTCAACGGGCAGGTCATTTTCATCGACGGCGGCATGACCGTCGTCGTCTGATTCTTCGAGCACTAAGGACAATCATGAGCATCCCCGCCACCACCATCGCCGTTGTTGCGCACGCCAAGGAAGACCTTCGCGTCGAGTCCATCGCGGTTCGCGAACCCGCGGCTGACGAAGCGATTATCAAGATCGCCTACGGCGGGGTCTGCGGATCTGACCTCCACTACTGGTTGCACGGCGCGGCGGGGGAGTCGATCCTCAAGGCGCCCATGATCCTCGGCCACGAGGTGGTGGGCACCGTCGCGCAAGCCGCCGCAGACGGCAGTGGACCCGTCGTCGGTACCCAGGTCGCCGTGCACCCCGCGACACCCGGCGGAACCGGCGCTCGCTATCCCGAAGACCGTCCGAACCTTTCTCCCGGCGTGACCTACCTCGGCAGTGCCGCCCGTGTGCCGCACACCGAGGGGGCGTTCGCCGAATTCGCCGTCTTGCCCTCGCGCATGCTGCGGCCTTTGCCCTCGGGGCTTGGTCTGCGCGAGGCCGCGCTCGTGGAGCCTGCGAGCGTCGCGTGGCACGCGGTCTCCCGTGCCGGTGACGTTCGCGGCAAGAAGGTGCTCGTAGTCGGTTCCGGCCCGATCGGTGCGCTCATCGTCGCTGTCGCGCACCGCGCCGGTGCTGCGGAGATTGTGGCCGTCGACATGCATGAGAAGCCTCTCGAGATCGCTCGCGCCGTGGGTGCTACTCAGACGATCGTGGCGACGGATGCTGACGCCATCGCCGCTGTCGAAGCCGACGTCGTGTTCGAGTCGTCGGGTAGCCACCGCGGCCTGGCGTCAGCCGTCAGGGGAGCCGCTCGTGGTGGTCGCGTGGTTATGGTCGGACTGCTGCCTTCGGGCGAGCAGCCCGCTCTCATCTCGCTCGCGATCACCCGTGAGCTCGAGCTTGTCGGGTCGTTCCGCTTCAACGACGAGATCGACCAGGTAATCGAGGCCCTCGCCGACGGCAGCCTCGAAATCGATCCAATCGTCACTCACGAGTTCGAGGCATCCGAGGCCCTTGAGGCCTTCGCGACCGCACGCGATTCGGCGTCGAGTGGCAAGGTGCTGCTGCACTTCGGCGACTAGCCACATGCGCGACTTGACCTAAATCGTCAGCCAACGCGATGCAGTGAATGGTCGAATGCCGTCGATGGGGCGGTTTCCGATCCTTGTACGATCGGTTCGGTGCTCGCGCACCCAGCCATGCAGTCACCGGAAGCAGTGAATGAAGTCCATCGAAGTCCCCATGCTCCCGATCGTGATCCCGCTCGGAGTCGTGATTTTCCTCGTGCTGCTCTCGGTCCTCCGCTCCCGTGGACGCGTCACGCTTCCCCGTGCGAGCGTCGCCGCCGTCCTCGCGCTTTACGCGGGCGGGGTGCTCGCCAACACGGTCTTCCCGATCTTCATCCGCGTCGGTGCATCGCCGAACTACGGACCTCGCCCGCTGGCGATGTACCTCATCCCGTTCCTCGACTACGGCCTCGAGGACGCTCTCATCAACGTCGCGGTGTTCATCCCGCTCGGTGGCCTGATCCCCCTGCTCATCGCGCGGCCGAACTGGTGGAAGGTGACGGCGATCGCTGCCGGTGCGAGCCTCGCGATCGAGCTGACGCAGATGGCCACCGCACGGCTCGCTTCCAGCGGACACCTCGCGGACATCAGTGACTGGATAACGAACATCCTGGGTGGGATCATCGGCTACGGCCTTTTCGTGCTCCTGACGCGCTCGAAGACGATCGCCGGATTCGTCCAACGGTTCCGGTGGCCAGCGCGCGAGCAGCCTGTCAGCTTGAAACCCGAGGCCGGGACCGCGGGCGAGTCGACCGTGGTCCCGGACTGATCTTCGCTGGCATGCTGGTACGCCCAGATTGCGGCGGCCCCTCGGGGCCTTACGTTCCGCTTGCCGCGTGGCCAACCGTCTTACGGGAAGTCAGCAGTCGCGAGTTTGTGCACCGTATGAGCGCATGAATGCCGTGTTCCGTCGGCCGCGCCCTATCTCGGGCTTAGAGGTACAGGCGCGGCTCGTCTGCCCACATCTGCTCGACCTCTGTGTATGTGCGGCTCATGATGCGCTCCATGGCGGCCGCGGCGTCGTCGGGGCGGCGTCCCTGGATGGCGTCCGCGACATCCACGTGCCACTGCAGGGCCTCTTCGTGCGGATGATGGGGCATCAGTCCCTGATCGGTGCGGCCCGTGAGCACCTCGGCGATAACGCTGTCGAGCTTGGCGAACATCTCGTTACCGCTCGCCGCGAGCACGAGGCTGTGGAAGTGGATGTCGAGCTCGAGAAACAGCTCGAGGTCGCCCTCGCGGCCCACGGCACGCATCCTCGACGCGAGAACGAGAAGTTCTCCCGTCACAGCGTCGGGGGCAAACCGCGCGGCCAGTTCTGCCGCTTGGGGCTCGACGGCGCTACGGAGCTCCGTGAGAGAGCGCAGCTGCGCCCCATTGGTCGTCTCGGCCAGGCGCCAGCGGATGACCAGCGGATCGTAGACGTTCCAGCGTTTCATGGGCAGAACGCGGATACCCACCCGCTTGACGGACTCAACGAGCCCCAGGTTCTGCAGCACACGAACCGCTTCGCGCACCACCGAGCGAGAGACACCGAACTGCTTCTCCGCTTCTTCGGTATGCATCTTCTCGCCGGGCGCGAACTCGCCTGAGACGATGCGTCGCCCCAGTTCGTTGAGCACACGTTCATGAAGACTTCCGAGCACCCTCTGAGGGTAGCCGTCGGGCATCGCCGGGCATGGTTGCCTCTCCGATGTCGACGTGCCCGAACGTACTTCGGCTCTGACCCCCGTTCTAGGGTAGAGAGATGATCCATCGAATTCTCAGCCTCGTAGTCGCCGTAGTGGCCAGTGTTCTGGGCTACCTCGCCCTGTGGAGCGGAGGAACGACACTCGCCTTAGCAGCGTCGTCCTATAACTCCGGCGGTCGCCTTGACCCGGGCGCGCTCGCTCTCGTCGCGCTGGGAGTGCTGCTCATCGCGGTTGCGGGCATGACCGTAGTGTTCTCGTCGCTGGGAGTCATCGTCGTCGGTGCGGTTCATGTGCTCGTGGGCTTCGTCAGCATCCTGAGTCCGTTCGAGGCACTGCGCGGTCCACTCCCGCTGCCGTACCAACTGATCAACCAGGTATTCGACGCGAACTCACCCGTCAACTTCGGCTTTTACGCCTCGGTACCCACGGGTGCTGGTATCGCCGTCGGGACCGTTCTTCTCGTCGCCGGGATAGCCGCCCGAGGACGCACAGCACGCGTGAGCCAGTTTGGGCGAATCCTCTCGCCCATCCTGTCCGTGATCCTCGGGGGAGTCGGCGTGCTCATCATCGTCGGACAGGGTGCCGTGGTCTACGCGTCGCAGCTGCAGCGAGGGTCATGGCGCGTGGACTTCGGAGTTGTGGGTGCGATCGTGTTGGCAACAGTCTTGCTCGCGGTCGCTGCGTTCACCCTGCGCTGGTCGTCGGTCGGGGTCTTCGTGCTCGGAGCAATTGTTGCCGTCCTTGGCCTCGCGACCCTGTTCCAGCCCAACGCGGTACGCGCCGCCCTCACTCCGGTATCGCAAGACCTCGCTACTGGGTTCGGGATGTGGTCGGGCAGCGGAAACTTCGCACTTCTAGGAATCGTGCTGCTCGCGGTGGGTTTCGCAGTGCGGGTGCGAGCGCGTCGTCGGCTGAGCGCGACTGGTGCGCAGGCATCCACTACCGTGTAAACTCGACCCTTGGGTTTGGTGCAGACCAACTCCTCAAGACTTCGGCGAGGGAACCACCTGGTTCCGTTATCGACGCGGTGGGCAAGTCACAGGGCTTTTCCTCACGCTGACAATGCGTTCGAGTTGAACACGATCTGGGCCTCATGCCCGCTAGGAGCAACAGTTATGGCTGACAACAGCAACCACCTCGTCACCGAGGTTCGCGACACCTTCGGTAAGGGCGTCGCTCGCAAGATCCGCGCCAAGGGCAAGATTCCCGCCGTCATCTACGGCCACGGCACCGAGCCCCAGCACGTGACCCTTCCCGGTCACGAGACGGGCCTCATCCTGCGCAAGTCGAACCAGGTTCTCGAGCTCGACATCCAGGGCAAGATCCAGCTCGCGCTCGTCAAGGACGTGCAGAAGGACCCGGTTCGCCAGATCATCGAGCACATCGACCTCATCGTCGTCCGTAAGGGCGAGAAGGTCACCGTTGACGTCACCGTGCACATCGAGGGCGAGTCCGCTCCCGGCACCAACGTCAACCAGGACTCCAACAGCCTCTCCCTCGAGGTCGAGGCCACTCACATCCCCGAGAGCGTCACCGTCTCGATCGAGGGCCTCGAAGAGGGCGCCCAGATCCTGGCCAAGGATGTTGCACTGCCCACCGGCGCGACCCTCGTCTCTGACCCTGAGGCACTCGTCGTCGGTATCACCGGCGAAGTTGACCAGGACCTCGGTGAGGACGACGCTGAGTCGACCGACGCGCCTGCGGCTCCTGCTGCAGAGGCGTCCGAGTAATCGGACTCTTTCGCTCTTCACGGCCTGTGGACGATCAATGGCTGGTAGTCGGGCTCGGTAACCCCGGGCCCGGCTACGCCGGCAATCGACACAACGTCGGACAGATGGCGCTCGCGGAGCTGGTCTCCCGGGCGTCTTCGTCGTTCAAGAACCACAAGACCAACTCGGCCGTCGCCGAGGGACGAATCGTTCCCGGCGGCCCCAAGTTTGTTTTTGCGAAGCCCAACACCTACATGAATGTCTCGGGTGGCCCGGTCGCAGGCTTGCTGCGCTTCTACAAGCTGGATGCATCGCGCCTCATCGTGCTTCACGACGAGCTCGACATCCCTTTCGACACCATCAAGCTCAAGTTCGGCGGTGGTCACGGCGGGCACAACGGACTTCGCGACATCATTGCTGCCCTCGGCACCGGCGACTTCACCCGTGTGCGCATCGGTATTGGTCGCCCGCCCGGACGGCAAGACACCGCGGACTTCGTGCTGAGGGACTTCGGAGCAGACGAGCGCGCGGTGCTGCCCAACCTTCTCGTTGATGCAGCGGATGCCACGGAGCTCATCGCTTCGGATGGTCTCACCGTGGCGCAACTGAAGTTTCACACGGCAAAGCCGTAATAGGGGTCACCCACGGCCTCGCTGGGCCCGTCAGAACGAGATTCGCCAGAGATACTCAACATCGTCTGGGCGAAACCAGCGCACGACGAGAATCGTGCTTCGGGCCAGGTCCCTTCCCGCAATCGTGACTTCGAGAACCTCGCCCGGCTCAAGCGTTGCGGGCACGCTCGTTGACATCATCCCTGCCCCGTGAAGTGTCAGCGTGACGCCGCGAAGAGTCTCGCTGCTCGCGTTCTTTAGCCTGTGCAGGTTTCCGCGCGCTCGTTCGAGAGTGAAGGGGACGGGGTAGGCGAGAATCTCGGTCATGGGCGCACGCTAGAGGGCACGTCTGTCTTCACCGAACTACATCAGAACCGGGCTCCTGTTGAGGAGTAGATGAACGTGCCTAAACGCCGGGGGACGGCAGCGACTCCGTGCCGGAACCCTCGACCGGAGGGTCGATCGCCGACGGGTTCTTCTTCGATCCCCGACGCGGCACCGGGAAGGGGATGTTCGGCAGCGGGATGGTCAATGCGCGTCGCGCCCCGGGCTCCCGAGGAGCCTTCGCGGGCTTAGGCGGCTTGATCGCCTTGGGCTGCTTGGCGGCTTTCGGTTCACGAGGAGCCTTGATGACCTTCGGAGCGGGATCCAGGTACTGCGGGAATGCCCCCGGCGCAGGTCCGAACCCCTCGCGCGCTGTCTTGATAATCTGCTTGCCGAGAAGGTGGTTTCCGCCCCCGCCGATGACCGCTCCGATTCCGAAAGGAATGAGGCGCCCGACGACATTGGTGCCCTGGGCTACGGCGAAGCGCTTGATGAACGTCTGCTTGATGCGGTCCGCGATCGGACCCATCGCGGCTCTCGGGAGCCCCTTGGTGATGGTCTCGCCCCAGAACTTGTTCCGGGTGGGCCCGGAGCCGGCGACCTGACCGGCGAGCTGTTGAACCAGATCGGTACCTGCTCCGCCGAGCACCATGGTCATGACGAGCGCCCGCGCGCGGTCGGGATCATCCACCACGATCCCGTGAACCTCCGTAACCGACTGGGCGAACAGTGCACTGGCTTCGAGGAATCCCGCGGTCTCGACGCCCGACAGCGCGAGGGATGCGCCGGTGCCGATAGCGGGTATGGCTGCGGTCGCTCCGACAGCAGCGCCGCCGGTGGTCACCGCGGCGAGATAGCGGCGCTCAAGAGTTCGGATGATTTCATCCGGAGTCGAGTGGGGCCGGCCGCGTCGAATGCTCCTGATATGGGCGAGAACGACGGGACGCTGCACCGTGAGCATGCGGTCGAGTCCACGAACGACCATCGGGTTTGCCGCGCTAGTACCAGCATTCTTTGCCATGATCCCACCGTACTCGCGCGGGCTGGATGGTCATCGGTTGGCGCTGGCCGTTGACACAGCGCCCATTCTCACCTAGACGACGTAGTCGCTGTTGTAGCGCGCAAGCACGTCGGCGATGGGACCATCGAGAACGAGCTTGCCCTTGTCGAGGTAGAGGCCGCGCGAGCAAAACCTGCGCAGATCCTTCTCGTTGTGCGAGACGAAGAACAGGGTGCGCCCGCCCGCGAGCAGTTCCTCGATTCGGCGGTAGCACTTTTCGCGGAATCCCTTATCTCCCACGGCGAGCACTTCGTCAACGAGAATGATGGGCTCCTCGAGGCGAGAGATGACCGCGAACGCAATGCGCACCTTCATCCCGCTGGAGAGGTGCTTGTACGGCGTATCAATGAAATCGGCGATCTCGGCAAATTCGATGATCTCGTCGAAGCGCTCGGCAATCTCCGCTTTCGTCATCCCGTGCAGGCCCGCCGTGAGATAAACGTTGTCGCGCACCGTGAGGTCGTCGACAAAGCCGCCCGTGATCTCGATCAGGGGAGCGACACCCTCGTGAACGCGCACGTGCCCCTCATCGGCCAAAATCACCTCGGCGACGAGTTTCAGCAACGTCGACTTGCCCTGACCGTTGCGACCGACGACACCGATGGCCTCGCCCGCTTTGACCGTGAATGAGACCCCTCGCAGCGCCCAGAACTCGCCGGGTCGGGTGCGTCGCTTGCGCCCCGCGAAGAGGTCTTTGAAGCTGCGCCGCGATCGGCGGTTGCGGCGGAAGCGGATGCCGGCATCCTCTACCACGATGACATCGCGTGAGTCGGTCACTAGATCTCCTTCAGAACGGCACGCTCGGTGCGGTTGAAGATCAGGATGCCGAGACCGAGGATCGCGAGACTCATGACCGCCGACATCCCGACGGCGAACCAGTTCAGCTGCTCAGGGAAGAACGCCGCCCGGTACAGCGAGAAAATACCGGAGAGCGGGTTGAAGGCGCCCCAGAACTGCAGGCCGGGGGGAAGGTCCGCGAGGCCGTAGATGATGGGGCTCGCGTAGAACAGGAACCTCAGGGCAAGTTTGGTGGCGCGCTCGAGGTCGCGGAAGAAGACCACAAGCGGTGCGACGATGAGACCGACTCCCATCGTGAGAATCGCCTGGATCACTATCCCGAGCACACCGAAGACGGCTTCCCAGTGCAGAACAGCACCGGGGGTGAGGATCGCGAAGATCGCGATTACGGGGATGCTCGCGACGAACTCAATCCCCTTGGACAGCACGAGACGCGCGACCCAGATGGTGCGAGGGATCTTGGTCGAGCGGATGAGCTTGGCTTCCCGCAGGTAGGCCCGCGTTGAGTCGGAGACCGCGCCGTTGAACCACATCCACGGCAGCAACGCCGTGAGCAGGAAGAGGATGTACGGCTGCGCGCCCACCGTGCGATCAAAGACCTGGGTGAAGACGAACCAGTAGATGCCCGCCATCACGAGGGGATCGAGGATCGACCAGAAGTAGCCAAGAACCGAGGTGGAATAGCGCACCCGAAGGTCGCGCACGGTCAGCAACCACAGGGATCGACGGTACCGTGCTGCCGGCGACCACCGCGGTTGTATTAGATCGCCGTTCATCACGCTGCTAATCGTAGAGGTTCGCGCGGCGAGCACAGCGGATTGAGCTAATCGAGAGCTCACTCACGGGTACACAGCAGGTGAGGCCTCGATTAGCCCAACCCGCCGGGTCGGACCGAACCGACCGCCTACACGAAGAGGTTTGCGCGCTCGAGGTCTTCGGCGAAGTCGACCTCAACTGCGTACAGATCCGAGATGTGGAGAGGCTCGATCAGCAGGCGGTCCTGCTCGATGGCGAGCTCGAGGCCACGCTCGAAGTAGTCCTGGTCACCGACGCGCTTGAGCTGGCGAAGGAGGACGGCCTTGTCGTCGCGAGAGATGTAGTTGATGCCGACTGCTTCGCCCAGGCCGCCCTTGACGGTCTTGGAAAGCTCCTTGATGTAGCCCTCGGCGTCGGTCGTGTACTTGACCTCTTCATCGGAGACCTTCGCGGTGTTGACCGAGACGAAGGACTGGTCGCGAGCGACAAGCTGAGCCGCGCGCTCGAGAGCGGTGGGGTCGAAGACAACGTCGCCGTTCATCCAGAGCACGCCACCCGGTGCGGATGCCTGAAGGGCACGCATGAGGCTCTTCGAGGTGTTGGTCTGGTCGTACTGCTCGTTGTACACGAAGGAGGCTTCGGGGAACGCCTCGATGATGTGCTCGAGCTTGTAGCCGACAACGATGGTCACCTTGGCGTTCTTACCGAATGCCTGGTGGATGTTGTCGAACTGCTGCTGCATGATGGTGCGGCCGTCGCTCAGTTCGGTGAGCGGCTTAGGAAGCGAGCGGCCCAAACGGCTGCCCATGCCCGCTGCGAGAATTACGATCTGCGTCGTCACTATGTGTCTCCTCAGGTTGTCTGTGGGATCCGAGGCCGCAAGAATTTACTCGTCGTTTACCTCGGATTGCGCTATGAGACACACCTTTGTGCTTCCATCAGAATACCGATGTGACCTGTATAGGTCACGGGATTTTCGCGGATGTTGTGCATTTGTGATGCGGAGACCTGTATTCGCGGCGGCTCCACGGGGTGCAGGGCATTGGTAGGTTTGTACGGTGGAAAATACCTCGGATCCCGGCTCAGGGGAAGAAACTCCCGCTACTCAAGCCCCATCGAAGTCCACACCGGCGCGAAAGCCCGCAGCCACTCGCAAACCTGCCGCTCCTCGCAAGCAGACGGCGGCCGCGAAGAAGCCTGCAGCGCCTCGTAAGCCCGCACCTCGCACGGTGAAACCAGCGCTCGCCGAGGATGCTGACAGTGAGGTAACGCTCACAGTTCCTCAACTGACCGTTCCGTCCATCTCTGTCGGTGACGGCTCAGTCCGGGAATCTACTGACGAGGCTGTTGGCGAATCGACTTCGGCGGAGCCCGCATCACCGCCAAAAACCCCGAGGGCGACACCCGTTCGTCGCACAACCGCCACGAAGAAGGCAGAGGATGCCGCGGACAAACCCGTTACATCCAGAACCACCGCTGCCTCTCGCACGACGACGCCGTCTCGCACAACCGCAGCGAGCAAGAGCGCGGCAGCGGGCAAGACCACCGCGGCGTCCAAGAGCGCTGCCGCCCGCACATCCCGCCCCAGCACAGCGAAGACGCCCGCCAAGCCCACGACGCCGCGCACCGCCGCCGCGCGCAAGGCGGCGGCTGCCAAGGCCGTTGTTGAGCCCGACGTTATCGACAGTCCGGTCGAGGCCCCGGCTGTCGATGCACCGGCAGAGGTGCAGAAGCCGGTCGAGCCCGAAGTCACGGACGCTTCGGCCGAGGTTAACACCGACACGTCCGAAGTAGAGGCTGATCCCTCGGACGCCGTCACCGTGGAGCCCGAGCCCTCGAAGCCCGAAACCGCCGACGCGGAGCCTGCCACAAACGCAGAACCTGCCACCGACACGGCGGAGCCTGAGGTCGTCGAACCCGAATCTGTAACGGAAGCGGACAAACCCGCTTCGACTGATGCTGCGCCAGTGAAGTCGCGCGTTTCCCGCGCGGCAAAGAAGCGAGCTCCTCGTGGCACCGCGGCCTCGACGGCCGTAGTCGAGACCACGACGGACGACGCAGCCTCGGCGCCCGTGGTTGCGCCGCAAATCGAGCCCGAGCAAGAGACGTCCGAGGATGCTCCGGCCGAGGTCGAGGCCCCGAAGGAAGAGCCAGCTGAACTAGTACCAGCCGATCCCGAGCCCGAGCCCGAGCCCGAGCCCGAGCCCGAGCCCGAGCTCGCGGAACCTGAGCCCACACGGTCGGAGCCCGCGGAGACCACGCCCGCGAAGTCCGAGCCCGCGACCAAGAGCACCGCTTCCCGGGCCACCACCGAGGTCGCGAAGCGGCCGGGGTCGAAGGTCGCTAGTCGGCCGACGTCTGCAGACACCGTTCTTCGGGTGAGCGGACTCACTAAGCGCTTCTCGAACGTCGTCGCCGTCGACTCGATCGATCTCGATGTCGTCGCTGGCGACTTCTACGGCATCGTCGGCCCCAACGGCGCGGGCAAGACGACGACCCTCTCGATGATCACGGGGCTGCTTCGCCCCGACTCCGGAACTGTCGATGTACACGGCGCCGATGTCTGGGCCAACCCCATCGTGGCCAAGCGCAACATTGGCGTTCTTCCCGATCGACTGCGGTTGTTTGACCGTCTCACCGGCGCACAGATGCTCTACTACGCGGGAGTGTTGCGTGGCTTGGATCGCGCTACCGCTCGCTCGAGATCGAACGACCTCGCGAACGCGTTTGGGCTGGATGGCGCGATGAGCCGCCTCGTCGCCGACTACTCAGCAGGCATGATCAAGAAGATCGCGCTCGCCGCAGCGATGATCCACTCGCCGAGGCTTCTTGTGCTCGATGAGCCGTTCGAATCGGTCGACCCCGTCTCTGAGGCGGTCGTCACCGGCATTCTCAAGAAGTACACGGCGGCAGGCGGAACCGTGCTGATGTCGAGTCACAGCATGGACCTTGTCGAGCGCACGTGCGACAAGGTCGCTGTGGTGATCGACGGCAGAATCCTCGCCGACGGCACGCTTGCCGAGGTGCAGGCCGGGGGAACGCTCGAAGCGCGGTTCCGCGAACTCGCCGGCGCCGATGCTGAGGTGGAGGGCCTCGAATGGTTGCACAGTTTCTCCGACTGAAGCTGTCGCAGCTCGGTAACCGCTTTTCGAGCCGTCCGAGTCGATTGCTGGGCTACGGCCTCATCATCGCCTATGTCGCGGTGCTTGCGATCGGCGCAACCGTCGGTCTCGTCTTGCTCCAGGTCGAAACCCCCGACGTGGCGCGCTCGATCGTGATCGTGTTCGGCTCGACCGTCGTGCTGGCGTTCGCGCTCTTGCCCTTCGTCTTCGGCACGGATGACCCCATGGATCCGAGACGATTCGCCCTGTTCGGTATCCCCGCGACCCCGCTGTCGGTAGCGCTTCTCGCCGCGGCCTTCGTGGGTGTGCCGACCGTGATCGCAGCAATCTTTGCTTTCGCTCAAGTGGGCACGTGGTCGCGGGATGCGGCATCCACCTCCCTCGCAATTGTCGCGGCCCTCATCATCATCGTCACGTGTGTGCTGGCTGGCCGGGTCTCCATGGCCATCGCGAGCATTCTGCTTGAAGGTCGGCGTGCCCGAGAGTTTGCGACGCTAGCCCTCAGCATCGTCGGAATCGCCCTCGCGACCGGCCTCGCCGTGATGGCGAGTCTCGACTGGCAGTCCGCGGGCCTGCCTGTCGTGCGGCGAATCGCGGCGGTCGCGACCTGGACTCCCTTTGGCGCGGCCTGGAGCATTCCGGCAGACAACGCGGTCGCCAACGGAGAAGTGGGCGCGAAGATCGCCATCGCGCTCGGCTACCTTGTCGTTCTCGCGGTCGCGTGGCGCGCGCTCGTGGGCTACCTCGCCCGAGGCCACAACCGCAGGGTGCGCGCACGCAACTCCGAGAGTCTGGGGTGGTTCGACCGGCTTCCCGCGAGACCAGGATGGGTTATCGCCGCGCGCAGCCTCACCTATTGGGCGCGCGATCCGCGTTACGGAATCGCGATCGCTGTGATCCCGATCGTGCCGATCGTCGTGCTCATCGCTCTGCTCGTGGGCGGAGTGCCCATCGACATCCTGATTTGGGTCCCCGTTCCTCTCATGTGCCTCTTCCTCGGCTGGATGCTGCACAACGACGTCGCCTACGACAGCACCGCGTTCTGGGCGCATGTTTCGGCAAACACCCGAGGTTCGGCGGACCGCGGCGGTCGTCTCATACCCGCCCTGTTCGTGGGTGCGCCGCTCGTAATTCTCGGAAGCCTCGCTACTTCGGCAATCTCGGTGCGATGGGATGCGCTCCCGGCTCTCGTCGGTCTCTCGACCAGCCTGCTCCTGACCGGACTGGGTGTCGCGAGCGTGGTGTCGGCGGTTCGTCCGTATCCCGCGGTGCAGCCCGGTGATAGCCCGTTTGCACAGCCTCAGGCGGTGGGAAGCTCGGGAGCAGGCGCCCAGGCTCTGGCCTTCCTCGTGCCGCTCATCCTGAGCGCTCCTGTCGGCTACCTGGTATTCCTCGGCGAGACTCAGGGAGGAGGCTGGTTCCTTCTCGCGCTCCTCACGGGTGTCGGGATCGGTGCGGTCGCCCTCCTGATCGGCGTGCGCTGGGGAGGCTGGCTGCTCGACCGTCGCGCTCCCGAGCTTCTCGACTTCGCCCTGCGCAACTAACACCACCGGTGGATGCCGACATCACGGTCGGTAGAATCTATGCATGGCTGACACTGACCACACCGGAGGCGGAACGGACACCCTCGAGCGCGAGCTCGAACAACTCCTCAATCAGGAGCAGGTCGAAGAGGGCGACCACGAGCGCTTCTCTCACTACGCGGACAAAAACAAGATCATGGAGTCCGCGCTCACCGGAAAGCCCGTGCAGGCGATCTGCGGCAAGATGTGGGTTCCCGGGCGCGACCCCCAGAAGTTTCCCATCTGCCCCACCTGTAAAGAGATCTACGAGAAGCTCAAGTAGCCCGCTCCCGGCACCGCAGAGAAAGACTTCTCAGACGTAGATCGTCGGAATCGCGGGTTCGCCACGGCTGAGCCTGAATGCGTCGTCCGGCAGCTCCGCCCGAGCAGCCTCGTGGTGCTCCCGAGCGAGCGCGGTGCCCTCGGCCCCGAGATAGCGGGAGTCAAACGAGCCGCCATCCACGAAGGTCGTGAGCAGCGGACGCTCGTGCGGGGAGCCGAGCGTTGGCTCGTCGACGTAGATCTTCTCGACGACGGCGGTTCCGGATGCGGTGAGCTGTCGCACGGCGATCTTGCGTCCGCCCACGGTTGCTTTCGCTGCCGACTTCTTGGCTACGCTCACCCAGTCGCCCTCGGCGTTCTTGTGGGCGACGAGCTTGTAGACCATGCCCGATGCTGGCTCGCCCGATCCGGTGACGACCGAGGTGCCGACGCCGAAGGAGTCGACGGGCGCGGCGCGAAGGGCGGCGATCGTGTACTCGTCGAGATCATTGGTCACCGTGATGCGGGTATTCGTGGCGCCGAGGGAATCGAGCTGGGCGCGCACCGCTGCCACCTGCACGGGTAGGTCACCGGAGTCGATGCGCACGGCGCCGAGTTCTGTTCCCGCAACCTTGACCGCGAGATCAACTCCCGCCTCGATGTCGTAGGTGTCCACGAGCAGGGTCGTTGAGGGGCCGAGCGCCGCGACCTGCGCCCGGAAGGCATCCTCTTCACTGTCATGGAGCAGCGTGAAGGAGTGTGCGGCGGTGCCCATCGTCGGGATGCCCCAGCTGCGGCCCGCTTCCAGGTTGCTCGTCGCGCCGAACCCGACGATGTACGCGGCGCGCGCGGCGGCGATCGCGGAGTGCTCTCCGGTGCGGCGTGATCCCATCTCGGCGAGCGGGCGGCCGCCAGCGGCCGACACCATGCGGGCGGCGGCCGACGCGACGGCGGAGTCGTAGTTAAGCACGCTCAGCGTGAGGGTCTCGAGGATCACGGCGTCCGCGAACGTGCCGTCGAGCACAAGGATGGGGGAGCCGGGGAAGTAGAGGTCACCCTCGCGGTAGCCCGTGATTGAGCCGCGGAAGCGGTAGTCGGCGAGCCAGTCGAGCGTCTCCGGGCGCACGACCTCGTTCGCGCGAAGCCAGCTCAGCTCGGCATCCGTGAACCGGAACTGCTCAATGAGGGAGAGCAGTCGACCGGTTCCCGCGACCACGCCAAACCGGCGAGTGTCGGGCAGCCGCCTCGCGAAGACCTCGAATACGCACTCGCGTTCGTGGGTTCCGCTGCCGATCGCGGCATCGATCATCGTGAGTTCGTAGCGGTCGGTGAGAAGCGCGGTGCTCATGAGGCTCAAGGATATCGGCAGGGTGGGTGCCGTAAACTTGAGGCTTACGCGTGAGCAGCTCTTGCCGCGCCAAGGGACGGAGCGCAGGCATGACTTTTGAGCCCTCCCGGTTCACCGAATTCCGCTACGACAGTGCGGATTTTGACCGAACGACGGGCGAGGCCGCCTTCGGCTTTTCGCTTGTCGGTGACTCCACCGAGACGTTCGTCGAACGGATCACCTTCACGCTTCCCGAGGACCCGGCTACCGTGGACTGGCCACGAGTTGACGCGCTTCTCGTGCTGCTCGGCTCGATCATCGGCATCAGCTACTACAAGGCCGCCGCTCCCGACCGAGTTGTCATCGCCGTCGATGGTATGACGGATGCCGGCATCGCCTACTTCTCGTCGGTGCTGCGCAACGGACTCGGCGAGTTCGCCTACCGCGCGGGACTTCCCGGCATGCTCGCCCCGACGGTCGTGCGTGAGGGAGCCACGGGAACACCCTTTGCCGCCACGCTGACTCCCGGCGGAGCCCCGCTCGTCCCTATCGGCGGCGGCAAGGATTCGGTCGTCTCTGTCGAGTCGCTGGCCTCCGTGGGCCTCGAGCCCGTGCAGTTCGCCGTCAACCCGAACGCGATCATCGCGCGAGTGGCCGAGGCGAGCGGGCATCCGATGGTGTCGGCCAAGCGCGTGCTCGACCGCCACCTCCTCGAGCTCAATGCCGACGGCGCGCTCAACGGGCACGTTCCCGTCACGGCGATGAACTCCCTCGCCGCCCTCGTGCAGTCGCGCCTTCTCGGGCTCGGCCCCGTCGCGATGTCCAACGAGAGCTCGGCATCCGACCCCACCCTCGTGTGGAACGGTGAGCCCATCAACCACCAGTGGTCGAAGAGCCTCGAGGCCGAACGCGAACTCGTCGCCGTGATCCGCGAGCAGGCGGGGCTCGACCAGGCCTACTTCTCGCTGCTCCGTCCGTTCTCGGAAGTGCGCATCGCTCGTGGTTACGCGAACACCTCCGGATACGACGCCGCGATCGTGAGCTGCAACCGCGCCTTCCGGCTGGGTGCGGGCAACGTGGGCTGGTGCGGCGACTGCGACAAGTGTCGCTTCGTGTTTCTCGCTTTCGCGCCCTATATGACGCGCGAGCGCCTCGTGGGGATCATCGGCAAAGACATGTTCTCCGACGAGACTCAGCTGCAGGGCTACCGCGCGCTACTGGGACTTGACGCTCACAAGCCATTCGAGTGCGTCGGCGAAGAAGCCGAGTGTTCGGTTGCCATGAGCATCGTGAGTCGCCAGGAGCACTGGGCATCCACCCCAATCGTTCGCGCGCTGCTTGAGGAGATTCCGAGCCTCGATGTCGGTGACCCGACTATGGAAGCCGAGGTCATGGGGGAGTCGGAAGCCGAGGCCCTCACGGGGCAGTACGAGCGAGCTCGGCATGCGCTCGTCTGACCTCGCGGGGTTGCGTGTTCTCGTGCTCGGCACGGGGCGTGAGGCCGTCGCTGTCGCGCAGTACCTTGGGGCGACTGTTGCCGAACTGGTCGCTGCCGACGACACCGACGGGGCGAGTGCGGCAGAGTTCCGCGAACAGTGGGGACGCGTGCTTATCGCGCCGAGTCTCGCTGAGGTCATCGGTCACTTTGATGTTGTCGTGAAGTCCCCGGGCATTAGCCCGCGGCATCCTCTCGTCGCAGCGCTGCTGGAGGCCAACGTAACCGTCACGAGCGGCACCGACCTCTGGATGAACGAGCACGCGGCAACCACTACCGCGGTCACGGGCAGCAAGGGCAAGAGCACAACGTCGTCGCTCATCCACCACGTGAGCGTCGAACTCGGGGTCGATGCCGTGTTCGGCGGGAACATCGGCATCCCAGTGCTCTCGCTGCCGAATGCCGCTCGCACCGTGCTCGAACTGTCGAGCTACCAGTCGCAGGGCCTCACGGTGTCCCCGCAGATCGTTGTGCTCACCTCGCTCTTTCCCGAACACCTCGACTGGCACGGCAGCGCCGAGCAGTACTTCGCGGACAAACTCAACATCGCCGCGCACGGTCCGTCGAAGGTTCTCGTCAACGTCGAGGATGCGCTGCTCGTCGAGTGGGTGACCCGGCTCGGTATCGAGCACGAGCCCGTCGGCGGCAGCGGTCGCTGGGCAGTTCGGGATGAGTGGATCACGCGAGCGGGCGAGCCGATGGTGCCGCTCAGCGCCCTTCAGCTTCGTGGGCGCCACAACGCCGTCAACGCCGCGCTCGCGCTTGCCGCGGTGGAGGCATCCGGAGTCGTGGGGGATGCCGCATCCGCCGCTGCCGCGCTCGCCGGGTTCGCGCCGCTCGAGCACCGGCTCGAGCCGATCACCGATCCGTCCGGCCTCATCTTCATCAATGACACGCTCTCCACGAGCCCGTTTGCCACGATCCAGGCGCTCAAGGCTTTCGAAGGCTCGGACATCGTTGTGCTGCTGGGCGGCCAAGACCGCGGAGTCGATTACGCCCCGCTCGCCGATCACTTGCGTGCTCACCCCGTGGTCGCCGCCGTCGGTCTACCCCCGAGCGGTGTGCGCATCCTGAGCGAACTCGAGAGCACCGGCATACCCACCCAACTCGCGACCGACATGTTTGATGCGGTCTCGCGCGCTCGAGTGCTCGCTCCCGCCGGCGGCGTTGTACTTCTCTCGCCAGCTGCGCCGAGCTACGGCATCTACCGCGACTACGCCCAGCGAGCCGAGGCGTTCCGCGCCGCGATCGAGGCCACGAGCTCCTAGTTTCATCAACCCGTGCGTAGCTGCGACACTGGTTGTTTGCTGCATCGAACCTTCAGAACGGAACCCATGACTCGCAAAGATGGCCGCGAGGCCAACCAGCTCCGCCCGGTAACGATCGAGCGGGGGTGGAGCGACCAGGCCGAGGGCTCTGCCCTCATCTCCTTCGGACGCACCAAGGTTCTGTGCACGGCATCGTTCACGAACGGCGTGCCGCGCTGGCTTGCTGGCAAGGGCAAGGGCTGGGTTACCGCCGAGTACTCGATGCTTCCGCGAAGCACGAACGACCGCATGGACCGCGAGTCGGTCAAGGGCAAGATCGGCGGCCGCACTCACGAGATCTCGCGCCTCATCGGCCGCAGCCTGCGCGCGGTGGTCGACACCAAGGCGCTCGGCGAGAACACCCTGGTCATCGACTGTGATGTTCTTCAGGCCGACGGCGGCACGCGCACGGCTGCTATCACCGGTGCCTATGTCGCTCTCGCCGATGCGATCGAGTGGGGTCGCGCGAAGGGCTTCATCGGCAAGAACGCCAAGCCGCTCATCGACTCCGTCGCGGCCGTGAGTGTGGGCATCGTCGATGGCGAGCCGCTGCTCGACCTCGCTTACGTCGAAGACGTTCGCGCTGAGACCGACATGAACGTCGTCGTCACGGGTCGCGGCCTGTTCGTCGAGGTTCAGGGCACCGCCGAGGGCGCACCGTTCGATCGTCGGGAACTCAATGCGCTTCTGGATCTCGCGGTTGACGGAGCCGTGGATCTCACTGCCCTTCAGGTCGCGACTCTCGAGGCAGCCCGATGACCGACGTTCAGGTGGTGCTCGCGACGCACAACGCGCACAAGGTGCAGGAGCTGCGCCGCATCCTCGGATCGGCCCTCGACGGCATCGACCTCATCGCCTACGAGGGGCCCGAGGCGGTTGAGGATGGCGAGACCTTCGAGGAGAACGCACTCATCAAGGCGCGTGCCGCCGCCGCGTTCACGGGTCTCCCGGCGCTCGCCGATGACTCGGGAATCTGCGTTGATGCGCTCGACGGAGCCCCAGGCATCCACTCGGCGCGGTACGCGGGAACCCGCGTTGACGCCGACAACGTGACTGCCCTGCTTGCCGCTCTCGAAACGGAGACCAACCGTGCCGCGCACTTCGCGTGTGCCGCGGCTCTTGTCGTGCCGCCGCGCGTGGGTGCAATTGGCCCGGACGGCCCTGAGGACGTCGCCGAGACCACTGAGTTCGTGGAGATGGGTGTTTGGCACGGCTCGATTCTTGAGCAGCCCGTCGGTGCCGGCGGTTTCGGATATGACCCGATCTTCAAGCCCGTTGGCCTCTCGGTGAGTTCGGCCGAGCTGCGCGCAGACGAGAAGAACGCGATAAGCCACCGAGCATCCGCCTTCGCGGCGCTCATGCCGACCGTGCGTCGCGAGTTGCTCGGCGAGTAGGCAAGGCAGGATTTCGGTGCACCGAAACTTCTGGATAGAGTTTCGGTATGCCGAAAGTGGTCGATGCCGCCCGTCCGAAACTCGGGCGCACCTGGATGCTCTTGGGTCCGGCCTTCGTCGCGGCGATCGCCTATGTTGATCCCGGCAATGTAGCCGCCAATCTCACGGCAGGTGCTCGCTACGGGTACCTGCTGCTGTGGGTGCTGATCGTCGCGAATCTCATCGCGGTGCTCGTGCAGTACCAGTCGGCGAAGCTCGGAATCGTCACCGGCAAGAGCCTTCCCGAGATCCTGGGGGAGCGGCTGAAGACCGGTCCGCGCCGCGTCTACTGGATCCAGGCCGAACTCGTCGCCGCGGCGACCGACATCGCCGAGGTGCTCGGTGGAGCCATTGCGCTCCACTTGCTGTTCGGGATCCCGCTGCTCGCGGGTGGTGTGATCGTGGGCCTCGCCTCGATGGTGCTGCTGAGCATCCAGTCCCGGCGCAGCCAGCGTGCCTTCGAGCTGGTCATCGTCACGTTGCTCGGCGTGATCGTTGTGGGTTTCGTCACTGGGCTGTTTTTCTCGGGAATGGATGCCTCGGAGGCGGTCACGGGGATCGTCCCCCGATTCGACGGCGTCGACTCGGTGCTGCTCGCGACGAGCATGCTCGGCGCGACCGTGATGCCGCACGTCATCTACCTGCACTCCACTCTCGCGAGGGACCGCTTCGGCGTCACCACGGACCGGACGCGCATCCGGCAGCTGCTGAAGGCGACGCGCTGGGACGTGGGCGCAGCGCTGTTCATCGCGGGAGCCGTCAACATCTCGATGTTGCTGCTCGCCGCGGCCGCCCTCCGCGGTATCGAGGGAACCGACACTATCGAGGGTGCGCACGCAGCGGTTGTGTCTACTCTCGGACCGGTAATCGGCATCATCTTCGCGGTGGGTCTGCTCGCCTCTGGACTGGCCTCAACGAGCGTCGGAACCTACGCCGGTTCGGCGATCATGGGTGGCCTCCTCAAGGTGCGCGTTCCGCTGCTCCTACGTCGTGCGATAACTCTCATTCCGGCGCTCATCATCCTGGCCATAGGCTTCGACCCCACTCGCGCGCTCGTGCTCAGCCAGGTCGTGCTGAGCTTCGGCATCCCGTTCGCCCTCGTGCCACTCGTGTGGCTTGCGAGCTCGAAGAAGGAAATGGGCGAGTTCGTGAATCCGCCGTGGCTGCGCTGGGCCGGCTGGGTGTCGACTGTTCTCATTGCGCTCATCAACGTGCTTCTCGTCGTGCTCGTGGTGACCGGCTAATGGCCGCGACTCCTACCGTCATCGAGGACTACGTGAAGGTCATCTACGCCCACACCGAGTGGCAGGATGCCCCGATCACGACGACGGGAATCGCGGCTCGCTTGGGGCTCGCGGCGTCATCGGTGACGGAAATGGTCAAGAAACTCGTGCGCCAGGGACTCGTTGTGCACGAGCCCTACGGTGCCATCGAACTTACCGCGGATGGCACGGAGCTCGCGCTGCAGATGGTGCGACGTCACCGACTCATTGAGACGTGGCTCGTCGAGCAGCAGGGCTACCGCTGGGACGAGGTTCACGAGGAAGCGGAGATTCTCGAGCACTCGATGAGCGATCGGCTACTGGACTCCATCGATGATCAGTTGGGCAATCCGACTCGGGATCCGCATGGCGACCCCATCCCGAGCAAAGACGGAGAACTCAATCGACCCGACGCGACCGTGCTTGACGCGGTGGCCATCGGCGCCTCGGGAACCGTCGCGCGGATCAGCGACCGCGATCCGCTGCTCCTCAGATATCTCGAGTCGGAGGGAGTGGGCCTCGACGTGACCCTCACAAGAACCGTCGACGCCGCGGCGATGGGAGATGTGCCCATCGCCCCCGAAGCACTTTCGGCAATCTGGGTTGTCGTGACCTCGCGCTAAATCCAGCTGCGCTCGCGGGCCCGGCGAGCCGCCTCGTGCCTCGACGCCGTGCCGGTCTTCTGCATCGCAGCAGACAGATAGTTGCGCACGGTGCCCGAAGCGAGGTGCAGTGACAGGCTCATCTCGCGCACCGAGAGGCCGTCGAGGGTGAGTCGCAGCACGTCGAGTTCGCGCTCGCTCAGAGGGCAGTCGTCGATCATCGCGGCCGTAGAGATCTCTGAATCGATGTAGCGCTTGCCGTCGTAGACATCGGCGATGATCTGCGCGAGGCGTTCGGGGTCGACGGTCTTCCCGAGGAATCCGCGGATGCCCGCCTTGAGCGCGCGCTTGAGTACGCCGGGTCGCCCGTGTCTGGTCAGCAAGATGATGGGTTGCCCCGGTCGCTCTTCCAGGATTCGCGAGGCCGTGTCGATGCCATCCAGCCCGGGCATCTCGAGATCGAGCAGCACGACATCCGGCGAGGTCTCGCGGGTCAGAGCGATCGCCGTCTCGCCATTGTCAGCCTGGGCAACAACTTCGATGCCGTCTTCGAGATCAAGAAGAGAGGCGATCGCACGCCGGAGCAGGTTCTCGTCGTCGGCGATCAGGATGCGGATCATGCGACGACCGCCTTCGTAGTGAAGCGCCCAGCAGACTCCGACGTCGTCAGCGTTCCTCCAACGGCCGCGAAGCGCTCACCGAGTCGGGCGAGACCGCTCAGGGGACGAGTGGATGCCGGGCTCCCGTCGTTCACGATAGTGAGGCTGCCGGCATCCAGAGTCACTGACACCGAAGTGGCCTGCGAGTGTCGCAGGATGTTGGTCGTTGTCTCGCGCATGGCGAGTCCGAGCAGTTCGTCGTGTGTGCCCGGAGCCGGGGTGCCCGCGACGGTGCAGTCGATGCCCGCGGCCAGGAACAGCTCGCGAGCATTCGCGAGTTCGGCAGCGAGACCAACGTAGCGGTCGCCGAACGCGAGGCTGCGGGTGTTCGCGAGCGTCTCGCCGATGAGCTCATCGGCCTCGCGTAGTTGCTCGCGGGCGGCGTCGGGATCCTTCCCGATGAGCTTGCTCGCGAGCCGAGTCTTGAGCCGGATCACGTGCAGAGTGTGGCCTTGAATGTCATGAAGGTCGGCCGCGAACCGATAGCGCTCCTGCGCAACCGCGAGCTCAGCGCTCGTGCGCCTCGCCGCGTCGATCTCGAGGTAGAGCCCGAATGCGTAGTTGTTGAGCAGGAAGAAGCCGATAGCTCCGACGTATCCTGCGATGGCCGTAACCAGCCAAGAATTCCAGTTCTCGGTGCCCGCGATGAGTATGGCGGTGACGAGTGGTCCGAGAACCACGAGCCCGCCCGCGCCGATAAGCCACATGCGCCTCCGCCGCGGGTAGGTGACGTGCTGAGCGATCGCGCACGCAAGAAACACCGCCGTAAAAGGGATGTCGCGCGCGCTGATCGACCACAGCCAGATGGCGTAGGTGACCACGACCGCGGCGATACCGAGCCAGAGTGGGGGACCAGTCTCCCAAAACACGGTCTGCGCGATGACGAGCAGGCCTGCTACTACCGAGACGATCTGACCCAGGGGATTTGCCGCGCCGAGGGCCGCCACAAAGAGGAACATGGCTATGACCACGATGAGGGAGACCGTCGTGTATCGCCGCATCCGATCGAGAGCACGCTCGCCGCTATTTATCGATAGGTCGGCTGTTGTGCTCACCCCTCAACTCTCGCAGCTTCCGGCGCGGCGCGGCACCGGAACGCGTCATGTCGCCGCGTGACATATGTCATATCGACTCGTGTGTAGGCGACCTACCGCGCCCGTCGTTGGCTCGGGAGAGTGGAGCCATGACGAACGACATTGTGCTCGAAACCCAGAACTTCGGATACACCTACGGCGACTTCTCCGCGGTGCGAGATCTCAGCATCCAGGTGCGCCGCGGCGAACTGTATGCGCTGCTCGGCACCAACGGAGCGGGAAAGACCACGACGCTGGAGACCCTCGAGGGGCACCGCAAGCCCACCGCGGGCAAGGTTGCGGTGTTCGGCGGTGACCCGACGGACCGCAAAGACATCAGGCCGCGCATGGGCATCATGCTGCAGGAGTCGGGCTTCGCCGCCGATCTCAACGTGCGCGAGTCGATCTTGCTCGCCGGTGCTATCTCCGGGCGGCAGGATGACGTGGATCGCGTGCTCGCGGCCGTCGACCTCGTCGACAAAGCGACGACGCGGGTCGGGCAGCTTTCCGGAGGTCAGAAGCGTCGCCTCGACTTCGCCATGGCAATCTGGGGCACACCAGAACTGCTTTTTCTCGACGAGCCCACCACGGGTCTCGATCCGAGCGCTCGAGACGGACTGTGGGATGTCGTTGCCGGGCTTCGCCGAGAAGGTGTCACCGTCATCCTGACCACGCACTACCTCGAAGAAGCGCAGAAACACGCCGATCGTATTGGTCTCATGCACGGAGGACGCCTCGAGCGTGAGGGGACCCTCGCCGAACTCGTCGCGGGTGAGCTCTCGCACATCAGCTTTGTGGCACCCGCCGGGTCTGAGCTTCCGCTGCCCGTCGCATCCAGCGTCAACGGCCTCACCACGATCGAGACCGATGACCTGCAGCGCGACCTCTACGTGCTGCTCGGCTGGGCTGACCGGGGCGGTCACCGGCTCGAGAGGCTGAGCGCAACGAGCTCGAGTCTCGACGACGTCTTCCGCTCGCTCGCCACCCACTAGACCACGCAGATCTTCAGGAGTCATTATGTTTTCCATCGCAGCAGCAGAACTGAAAATGCTCGTCCGCAACCGCCTCGTCGCGATCTGTGCCATCCTCATGCCCTTAGGCCTCGGCTTGGTCTTTCTCGTGAGAGGGACCACAGAAGGTGCACCGGCGCTTGCGGCCATCCAGATCATGGCGATGGTCAGTCTGGGTGTGTACATCACAGCGACCACGACGCTCGCGGCCCGCAGGCAGACACTCTTCCTCAAGCGTTTGAGGAGCGGTGCGGTGTCTGACGGGTCGATCATCACGGGGCTCGTCGCTCCCATCGTGATCGTCAGCATCGTGCAGGTCGGCATCGTTCTCACGGCACTGTCGGTGAGCGCGGGAGCGCCGCCGGCCAACGTGGGCCTTCTGATCGTCGCCCTGCTCGCGACCGAGGCGATGTTCGTGGGCTTCGCTCTCGCGACAGCTGGGGTGACCAACTCGCCTGAGCACGCTCAGGTCACAACCCTGCCGCTGTTCTTCGCCATCCTGGGTGTGACCGTGTGGGTCACTTTCACGGGATTCGGCGATCTCGGCTGGCTCAAGCGACTGCTCCCCGGCGGAGGCGCGACCGAACTCATCATTACGGCGTGGTCAGGAGGCGATCTCTCCTCGGTCGCATCTCTCATTGCCCCGACGCTGGCTTGGGCCGTTCTGGGCGTGTTCGCCGCGAAGGCGATGTTCCGCTGGGAGCCGCGCGCCTAGCATCCACTTCATCAGCGGGGTCGGCCTCGGTCGACCCCGCTGAGGTTTGTGGTCAGCGCGCAAGATTAATCCATCGCGTTGACCACTAGCCTCCGCGCTGATGTCATGCGACGTGCGGTCCCAACCAACCCGCCTCCGAGCCGGCGCCCACCGTCGTCCCGTAGAGTTGCACAGCTATGACTGACGCACCAGAAGTTCCCGTTGACTTGCCCATCGCCCCTCGACTCGCTGCGGCGGTCGAACGATTTGGTGAGCCGACGGTGGTTCTTCGATCCCTCTCGCTTATCGCGGGCAACAACGAGGGCGACGAATTTCTTCTGTATGTCGGCGGGGATCACGCGCGAGGCATCCTGAACGGCGCCCCGCCCCTGTACTGGCCGGAGCTGTGGGGCACCCGCGCGCTGCTCTACGTCTGGGATGACTCAGCGGCGCTCGCCGTGACCGCCGCCCTCGAGAACCAGGCTTGGCGCGTGCGCGAAATGGCGACGCGAGTCGCTGCCGCTCGCACGCTGCCCGTCATCGAGCAGCTGACGACTCTCTTGACTGACGACGTTCCCCGCGTGCGAGCTGCTGCGGCACGCGCTCTCGGTGCCCTCGGCGGTGCCGAGCAGATCGACTCGATCCGCCCGCTGCTCAAAGACGGCGAGATCGACGTGCGCCGCGGCGCCCAGCAAGCCATCGATCAGCTGCGCGGCAAGTAGGGCGACCTGACCCACTCTGCTGTTCTGGATGGGTTAGAACAGCACTTTCGGTCAACTCGCGACGCGTGAAACTTAGCGCTTAGTCGCCGAGCTTCTGGTCGAACTTCTTCTCGTCGAGAACCAGTTCCTCGACCTCGTCATCGGTGGGCACGTGGTTGCGCGCCTTGCGAGCCTTCATGCTGGACTGCACGTAGTGGAAGATCGTCGGGATCAGTGTGATCGCGACGGCCGCGAGCAGGATGATGTCGATGTAGTCAACGACGAAGTCGCGGATGGGCGGGATGTAGCCGAGCAGGTAACCGGCGAAGGTGAGGCCAGCTCCCCAGATGAGTGCGCCGATGGCGTTGTAGAGCGAGTACTTCTTGTAGTTCATGTGGCCAACACCCGCGGCGACGGGGGCGAAGGTGCGCACGATGGGAACGAAGCGAGCAACGATAACGGCGAGTCCGCCGAAGCGCTCGAAGAATGAGTTGGTGCGCTTGACGTTCTCGATCGAGAAGATTCCGCTTTCCTTGCGCTCGAAGATTCGAGGGCCGGCCTTATGTCCAATGAGATAGCCGACCTCACCGCCCAGGAAGGCCGCGACGCTAATCGCGAGACACACCCACCAGATGTCGGTGGTGATGACGCCACTAAAGGTCAGGATTCCCGTGATGATCAGCAGGGTGTCGCCGGGAAGCAGAAAGCCGACGAGAAGGCCCGTCTCCGCGAAAACGATGAAGCAAATACCCAAGAGTGCGAACGCACCAAACCCGTTGATGAGGTTTTCAGGATCAAGCCACGGGATGAGGGCGGTGGGCATCAAAGGGAACTCCAGTCGTCGGTTGCCGTTTGGGTCAATCGGCGGCGTGCACGGGCGTAAGAAACAGGGTACCCGCTAGCAGGTTCACCTGTACTGGGGGATAACCCCCAAAAACTTGGTACGGGAGAAGGGACTTGAACCCTCACGCCTTTCGGCACCAGAACCTAAATCTGGCGTGTATACCAATTTCACCACTCCCGCGTGCCTGACGAGTCTAATCGTCGCGGTCCCGCGCCGCGATTCGGGACGCTCCGCAGCGGCCTGTGGATAACGCGACGCACGCAAACGCGAGTGCGCGCACAATGTCGGGATGTCTGCTGCGCTCGCCACCATCGCCCAACAGGTTAGAGATCGAGTGCGCCTCGATGGCGTAGACCTCTCGTCAAACCGGGACCTCGCCGAGCGCTACGTCAATGACGAGGTGCGGCGGTACAGCGAGCGAGCGCTCGGCGGGTCCGTGCCTCTGCTCGCCGATGAGCAGGATGCCGCTCGCCAGATCGTGGCGACTCTCACTGGCTTCGGCAAACTGCAGCCGCTGCTCGATGACGACGAGGTAGAGGAGTTTTGGATCAACTCGCCGCGAGAAGTCTTCGCGGCGCGCGGCGGGGTGTCCGAGCTCACCGACATCCAGCTCACCGAGTCCGAGGTGCGCGATCTCGTCGAGCGGATGCTGCAATCCTCGGGCAGGCGCGTGGATGTGAGTTCGCCATTCGTCGACGCCTCCCTGCCCGACGGGTCGCGAGTTCACGTCGTGATTCCTGACGTCACGCAGCGGCACTGGTCGGTCAACGTGCGCAAGTTCTCGCGTCGCATCCGAGACCTCCATCACCTCGTCAGTCTCGGCAGCCTCTCCCAGCAGGCTGCGGAATTCTTGAGGATGTGCGTGTTGGCCGGGCAGAACATCCTCGTCTCCGGTGCAACCCAAAGCGGGAAAACGACGATGCTCAGCGCACTCCTCGCTTCTGCCCGCCCGAGCGAACGGATCGTGACGGTTGAGGAGACATTCGAACTCGCCGTTCCCGCGCGAGACGTCGTCGCCATGCAGTGTCGACAACCGAGTCTCGAGGGCACGGGCGAGATCGGTCTCCGGCGGCTCATCAAGGAGTCGCTCCGGATGCGGCCAGACCGGCTTATTGTTGGCGAAGTGCGCGAGGCTGAATCGCTTGATCTTCTGATTGCGTTGAATAGCGGGTTGCCCGGGATGTCGAGCATCCACGCCAATAGCGCGAGGGATGCGCTGTCGAAGCTGTGCACGCTGCCTCTGCTCGCCGGTCGAAATATCGATTCGGCGTTTGTGGTGCCGACGGTCGCCGGGTGCATCGACATCGTCGTGCACTGCGAACTTGTGCGCGGGGGATCCCGTCGCGTTGTCGAGATCCTTGCGCCGACGGGAGTCGTGTCTGGGGGAGTGATTGAGGCGAGTCCATTGTTTGCGCGGTCCCGGGGAGTGCTCGAGCACACCGGCGGATACCCCGGACGCACGGCGAAATTTCTGAACGCGGGTCTCGACCCCGCGGTCGTGTTGGGCGGGCCGCGGTGACGACCGCGCTCGCCCTGCTTGCTGCGGCAGGGATGCTTCTCGTCGCGTCCCCGTGGCTGTGGCCGCGATCGGAGCAGCGAGTCGAGCGCCAGCATCCCTTCGTTGATCGTCTGCGCGACCGGCTTATTCAGGCGGGCCTCGAGCGAGTGGGGCTCGGGACTGTTGCCGTGGTGTCTGGAGTGCTTGCGCTCGCCGCGGGAACTCTTGTGCATCTCCTACTGGGCGTGGTCGCGATCACCGCGGCCTGTGCCATTGCGGCGCTCCTTCTCCCTAGCGTGGTCATCGGGGTTCGAGCTCGGCGACGCCGGCGAGCGTCTCGAGTGATCTGGCCGGATGTCGTCGACCAGCTCGTCTCTGCGGTGCGTTCGGGATTGGCCTTGCCCGACGCGCTCCTGACACTGGCCGAATCCGGACCGTCACAGACGCGCGCGGCCTTTGTGCGATTTCGGGCTGACTATCGGGCAACCGGAAACTTCTCGCTGAGTCTCGACTCGCTTAAGGAGCGACTCGCCGATCCCGTCGCGGACCGCATCCTCGAGACGCTCCGAATGTCGAGAGAGGTCGGCGGGAGCGAGCTCACTACGGTGCTGCGCAACCTCGGCTCCTACCTGCGGCAAGAGTCAGCGATCCGGTCGGAGGTGGAGGCTCGCCAGTCGTGGATCGTCAACGCGGCACGACTAGGAGCCGCGGCACCGTGGGTCGTGCTGTTGCTGCTCGCTAGTAGGCCGGAGGCGGCGGTCGCGTACAACTCGCCCCAGGGCATAGCGCTCATCACTGGTGGGTTCGTGGTGTCGATGGTCGCGTACCGTCTCATGATCGCCATCGGGCGATTGCCCGAAGAACGGCGGTGGTTCTCGTGAACCCGGCCATGGCTCTCGCCGTACTCGCGGGTCTCGGTCTAGGTTTCGGGCTGTGGAGCGTCGTGAGTATGCTGCCGCGGTTCAGTCGTCCGCGGCTCGCGAGACGAGTGGCGCCATACATCCTCGACATCTCGAGCGAGGCACGAGCCCTCATGGCGCCCCGACCTCCGGGACCGCTTCCTGTGATTGGCGTTCTGCTGAACATCCCATCGGTCAACGGGGCGACCTTGCTCGACACCGCTCTCGGAGGTGGACGAGTGGTCGAGCGGAGGCTCAGGCAGGCAGGGCTCGTGACCACCGTGCAGGCATTCAGGGCCGAGCAGCTTCTCTGGGGTCTCGGAGGAGGAGTCGGCGGAGTCGTCATCGCCACGGTCGTCTGGAGCATCCACTCGCCGCCGCCGATCGTCTATCCCGTCGTCGTCGCCGTGGCAGCGGTTTCGGGCGTTGTTGCTCGCGACTACCTGCTGCAACGAGCCGCGCGACGACGGCTTGCTCGGCTCGCCGACGAGTTGCCCGTTGTCTTGGAATTCCTGACGCTTAGCCTTTCGGCCGGCGAGGGGATCCTGGATGCGATCAGGCGCGTCGCGAGAGTGAGTTCGGGTGAACTGTCCCGCGAGCTCGCGCAGGTAACCGCCGCGGTCAACACTGGTCTACCCTTTGGCGAGACGCTCTCGGCGCTCGCCGACGGCCTCGATCTTCCCGCGTTCTCGAGGTGCGTTGAGCAGATCGTGGGAGCGCTCGACCGCGGCACCCCGCTCGCTGAGGTACTGAGGGCGCAGGCGCAAGACGCGCGAGACGAGGCCAAGCGGGAACTTCTCGAGCGTGCGGGAAAAAACGAAATTGCCATGCTGTTCCCCCTCGTTTTCCTGATCCTGCCCGTGACGATCCTCTTTGCTCTGCTGCCCGGTATCGCGGTACTACAGCTCGGCTTCTGAGGCGCTTGTGGATAACTTCTGCAGGGATTCGGTGGGTCAGTCACGATGTGTCTTCACGACAGTGGAGGTTGCGATGAAGATGATGCTGAAACGACTTGCCCGGGAAGAACGTGGAGATGTTCCCGGCTGGGTCTTGATCACGTTGATGACCGCAGGCCTGGTGATCATCATCTGGGGCCTTGCCGGTCCCGCTCTCAGCGGCGTGTTCCAGCAGGCGATCGAGCGCGTCACGGGCTTCTGATGCGTCGCAGCATCGTGCTGCGGGATGACAGCGGGTCGGCTGCCGCGGAGTTCGTCATGGTCGGTGCGCTGCTGACAGTCCTTACGCTGGCCGTGCTTCAACTCGGACTTGCGCTTCTCGTGCGCAACACCGTCGTGGATGCCGCTTCGGAGGGCGCCCGAATCGCGGCGCTCGCCGACGGCTCGTTTGAGGACGGCCGCCAGCGAACGATAGATCTCATCACGACCGCGGTCGGAGCGAGCTTCGCGAGTGATGTCTCGGTTCGTGAAGGGGACTATCTCGGACACCCCGCCGTCGTTGTCACCGTTCGAGCACCGTTGCCCATAGCGGGGCTGTGGGGTGTCGGCGAGACGCTGGAGGCGACGGGCCATGCCGCTGTCGAGACTGCGCACTGACGAGAGCGGATCGGCCTCTCTCGAGTTCATCACGGTGGGACTCATCATGCTTGTGCCCCTCGTTTACCTCGTGATCGCGGTCGCATCCGTGCAGTCGGCCGCGTTCGCCATCGAGGGCGGGGCTCGTCAAGCCGCTCGTGTGTTTGTGCAAGGTGCGAGCGACCAGGATGCCGAGGCCATGGCCATCCGCGCCGTGGAGTTCGCGCTAGCCGATCACGGTCTGACCGGGAACGACGTTGAGATGTCGGTCTCCTGCACTCCGCGGCCGGACGCGTGCCTAACCCGAGGAGGGTTTGTCACCGTGAGCGTAGGGCTTTTTGTGCCTCTGCCCCTGGCCCCTCCCGCGTTCGGCGAGGCGTTCTCGATCGGAGTTCCGCTCTCGGCGACGGCCACTCAGCGAGTGTCTCGATTCTGGGGGAGCGGATGATGCGCGATCGCGTTTACTCGGAGGAGGACGGGTCGACGGTACCGCTCACGATCTTCTACGGGGTGCTGTGTCTCGTCGTCGTGCTGATCGCGGTCGCCGCGACCTCTCTTTATCTCGAGCGCAAGCGCCTCTTCACTCTTGCCGACGGAGCAGCGATCTCTGCGGCGGAGTCCTTCGATCTGGCAACGGTGGTGCGCACACCCGATGGGGTTCGACCGGCGTTGTCATCGGATGCCGTCGCTCGTGCGGTCGACGAGTATCTCGTCGCTGCCAATGCTGACGCGCTCGAGGGCGTCCGCATGGAACGTGCCGAGAGCGTGGATGCGCGCAGCGCGACAGTCACGCTCTCGGCTTGGTGGCGTCCTCCCGTGCTGACCCTCGTGATTCCCGAGGGACTGAGACTAGAAGTGACGGCGGTGGGACGCTCTGTCTTCGGCTAGATCTCAGAGAATCATCAAGGTCGAATCAGCGGCGTGAGCGCCTCCCGAACGACGTCGGCTAGATGTGAGCTTGACGTGGCCGTGAGGTGCCCGCTGTCGGCGTACATCGCTGCCCGTCCCACGAAACTCGGGCACCGCTCCTTGATGCAGAACCATTGCTCCGTGGGTACGAATGTCATCCCGGCGAGGTCTGCTGCTTCAGATTCGGCTGTTCTGAGGTCCTCCCAGCTGCGCTCGGGCGAGCCGATGCAATCGGCCGGAGATGAGATGGGCGTGAAACATTCCTGAAGGTCGGCGCCTCCCGGGGGACTAAAAAGCACGACCTTGGTGGCGGCATCGGGCAACGCGGCAGCAGCTGCCGCGAAACCAACCTTCCACTCGGCGACCGCCTTCGCGCCGTATGCCCCGCTGGTGAGCCGGTTTAGCGTGTGATACGAATCTGCGACGATGATCACGTCCGGCTTGAGAGCCGTCAATTCAGAAGTCACCCAGGTGTGGTGGGCGTCGCATTCTTCGTACACACCCGGGTCCGAAGTCCGTTGCTTCACCGAGGCGAACGGGAACGGGCACGCGTTGAGCGAAAAGCTGTGAACCTGGTGATCGGGGAAGGCACCGATAATCGCGGGAAGCCAGCTCGTAGCGATCGAATCGCCCACTACGGCGATGGTGCCCGCACCTCCCTCGGGTCCCCAGACACATCGGTCTCGATTGCTGCGCGTCACGTTGATGCAGTAGTTCTCGGTCCATTGGGGTACTCGCTGATCGGCAAGATTCTCGATCGGAGGGTCGAACTCGGGCCATTCGGTCGCTGAGAGTGCCGAGCGGAGTTCGAGCTGCAGTCGCTCTTCGGCGGTGTCGGTGCCGGTCGATGCGGGCGGCGTGGTGCTGGTCGCGTCGGATGACGCGGGAGCAGGACGCGGCAGGAAGGTGATGGTTCCCACAGCAATAACCGCGACGGCCAGGATGCCCACGAGACTAAACGCGAGGCGAGGCGCGACTCGAGATCCCGCCGAGGGCGTGCGCCGCGGCTCGAGCCACCGAGATGATCGGATCGGATTTTCCACGAAATGGTAAGAGAGCACCGAAAGCACCACCATGATCACGAGGCTCACCACGATGTAGCGACGTCCTTCGAGCAGTGGCGCGAGGAAGATGATGACGGGGAAATGCCAGAGGTACAAGGAGTAAGAAATACTCCCGATGTAGCTGGAGACGGGATTCATGATCGGCCAGAGGAATTTCTGCTGGCCGCCAGTGCCGCCGATGATCACCAGGGCTGTGCTGATTACAGGCAACGCTGCGGCCGGCGCCGGGAACGCGGAGGCGCTGCTGATGAGAAATGCGGACGCACAGATGCCCGCGAGACCGACCCAGCCTAAGAGGGGCCGCAACCATTGTGGGAGGCGAGTGAATAACCCGGCGGAGACAGCGATGATCGCACCGACGCCGAGCTCCCACGCGCGAGAGAATGTCGAGAAGTAGGCCCAGCCTGGGTTAGTGCCCGTTTCCCACACCGACCACGCGAACGACACGAGTGTGATCGCGAGGATGGCCGCGAACACCACTCGACGTGCGTGGCGAGTCGCGTTTATTGCGCCGAGCAGGGCGAAGATCCCCAACATGATCCACGGCCAAATGAAATAGAACTGCTCCTCGACTGACAGCGACCAGTAGTGCTGAAGTGGCGAAACTGCTCCACCCGCTTGGAAATAATCTGTGTCGGCAATGGCAAATCTCCAGTTTGCGCCGAAGAGTGTTGCCCAGATCCCGTCCCATATCGTTTGCTGCGCTCGGGACTGATTGAAGAGGAAAAAGGCAGCGATCACCGTTGAGGCGATGACGACCATGGCGGCCGGGATGATGCGCTTGATTCGGCGACGGTAGAAGCCGACAAACGAAATGGTTCCGGTGCGCTCGTGCTCTCGAAGCAGAAGCCCGGTGATGAGGAAACCGGAGATGACGAAGAAGACATCCACGCCGACGAAACCACCAGATGGCCAGTGAATCAGGTGATCCAGGATCACAGCCGTGACCGCGATCATCCGGAGTCCCTGGATGTCCGGTCGGAAAGTCGGGCGCGCGGCGCCCGGTTGGTTGACAGATCCCGCAGCCGAACCTGAAGGCATCCGTTGTCCCTTTGTTGATTGACTTGACTACGACATCCTAGGGATGTCAGGTCGCTGGCTTAGGTTCGAGGACGCAGACGCCGGCTAGTGCTTGCCCACTCCGGCAAACAGCGATCCGACTCCCAGTCCGATCATGAGCACGCCGCCCGACGCGCTCATCGTGGACAAGCGCTTCGGGGATCGAGCGAACCACTGGCGTGCGGTGCCGGCCGCGAGCGCCCACGCGGTGTCGCTGATGATGGCGAGTGCCACGAAGATCACGGCAAGTACGAGCATTTGCAGCGGGATGGCGCCCGCGCGATAGTCGACGAACTGGGGGAGCACAGCAACAAAGAACACGATCGTCTTCGGGTTCGTCACCCCCACGATGAAGCCCTCGATGAGTAGTCGAATCGGTCGAGCCGGCGCAACGTCAGCAGTCGCGGCATCCGCCGATCGCTGACGGTGACGGATTGCCTGGATGCCCAGGTAGACGAGGTAGCACGCGCCCGCGATCTTCACCGCGGTGAAGAGCACAACCGACTGCGCGACGATCGTGCCGACACCGAGCGCGACAGCAACGGCGAGCACGAAGCTGCCGACTCCGTTGCCGAGCGAGCTGAGCACTCCACCCAACCGTCCGAGGGACAGCGAGCGTCCAATGATGAAGAGCACACTCGGACCCGGAATGAGGATGATGGGTGTCGCGACGAGCAGGAATGCGACGAGGTTCGCAAGAGGGATCATGAGTCGCGCGGCTTTCTCGGAGCGTATCGGGGGACGTAGCGCGCGAGAACCCCTGCGCCAATGAGACCCAGGATACCGAGCACGCCAGCCGCGGCCGAGATTGAGAGTGCCGCCGTGACTCCCGCGATGATGAGAGGAGCGGCCGCACCACCCAGCCCGCCAGTGAAACGCCACGCGCCGAGGAACGGCGCAGGGTTTTTCCGGTCGGCGAGATCGGCGCCGAGAGTCATGAGGATGCCCGAGCCGATGCCATTCGCGATTGACAGCAGCATCGCCGCGACGATGAACCACGTAACGTGCGCCGGCAGATCGTGGCTAACCGCGAGCACGAGGTGCCCGATCCCGAGCCCAATCATGGAGGGGAGCGCGGTCCAGAGTCGTCCGAACTTGTCCATGATGAGGCCGCCGAGATAGAACAGCGCGAAGTCGACGCCACCCGCGATCCCGATGATGATGGCGGTGTTGGTGTCGCTTATTCCGATGCTGACCGCCCACAGCGGCAGGATTACCTGGCGGCTCGCCCGCAGTGCTCCGATGAGCGCGGCGCCGATGCCGAGCCGAGACAGTACCCCTCTGTTGGCGTAGATAGTACGGAACAGGCCAGACGACTCCTGTTCGACCAGAGCTTCGCCCTCACGCATCTTGCGACCCTTGAGCCGAACCGTGCGCACGGCCCCGAAGCTCGTCGTGGGGTCGGGCAGCAGCACAAGAACGGCGGCGGCCGCGAGGCACGCGCCGATGTGAATCCAGAACGCCGACTCCACGGTGCCCGTGAAGTGCACGACGAGCGCGGTGACAAACGGGCCGATGAAGAAGCCCAGGCGAAAGACGCCACCGAGCGTCGAGAGAGCACGGGCACGATAAGCGAGCGGCACGAAACTCGTGAGGAACGCGTGCCTGGCGAGCGCGAAGACCGCCGTCGCAAGTCCGACAAGCAAGATGCCGAAGCCCAGGGCAATCGGGTTGGGCGCGATGACACAAATGACGAGACCGACGATCGACAGCGCGCTCGCGCCGATCATCGCGGGCCGTTCACCAATGCGGGCGATCAGCCATCCGCTCGGGATGTTGCCGAACAGCTCACCGATCGTGAGGAGCGCCGCGACGAGGCCGGCGATCGCGAGGCTCGCACCGAGGTTGTCCGCGGCGATCGGGATCATCGGGATGATCGCGCCCTCGCCTATCGAAAACAGCAGAGTCGGCAGCAGCGCCGGAAGCATGATCGAACGCCAGCGGAACTCTGATTCGGCAGTCGACACTTGTTCGATGCTACTCCGGGCAGATGCCGCCAAGCACCCGGGCGGTAGGCTGGCAGGCGATATGGACGAGCTCGACTTCACCGATGACATCACCGCCCTCCGCTCGACCTTCGCGGACATTCGCGCAGTAGTGGATGTTGCGGCGCTCGAGGCTCAGATCGCCGACCTCAGCGAACAGGCCGGCGCACCCGACCTCTGGGACGACACCGACAAGGCGCAGAAGGTCACGAGCGCGCTGAGCCACCGTCAGGCGGAGCTCGCCAAGATCGTCTCGATTGCGAGCCGGCTTGATGACCTCGAGATCATGGTTGAACTCGCCAACGAGGAACAGGATGCCGCGGCGGGAGCCGACGCACGCGCCGAGCTCCTCAGCATCCAGAAGCTTCTCGGTGACCTCGAGGTGCAGACACTTCTCAATGGTGAGTGGGATGCGCACCCCGCGGTCATCACGATTCGCGCGGGCGCCGGTGGCGTAGATGCCGCAGACTTCGCCGAGATGCTGCAGCGCATGTATCTGCGCTGGGCCGAGCAGCACAACTACCCGACCACAGTCATGGACACGAGCTACGCCGAAGAAGCGGGTATCAAGTCGACGACCTTCGAGATCGATGCGCCCTACGCCTTCGGAACGCTGAGCGTCGAGGCAGGGACGCACCGCCTCGTGCGGATGAGCCCGTTCAACTCCGCGGGCAAGCGCCAGACGAGCTTCGCGGCGGTCGAAGTGATCCCTCTCATCGAAGAGGCGGGCGCCATCGAGGTTCCCGAGTCAGACATTCGAGTGGATGTCTTCCGCTCGAGCGGCCCGGGCGGCCAGTCCGTTAACACGACGGACTCCGCCGTGCGACTGACTCACATTCCGACTGGAATCGTCGTCTCGATGCAGAACGAGAAGAGCCAGATCCAGAACCGCGCGGCGGCCATGCGCGTGCTGCAGTCGCGGCTGCTCATTCTGCAGCGCGAGCAGGAAGCTGCCGCAAAGAAGGAACTCGCGGGAAACATCACTGCGAGCTGGGGCGACCAGATGCGCTCGTACGTGCTCGCGCCGTACCAAATGGTCAAGGATCTGCGCACCGATTACGAGGTCAACAACCCCTCGAACGTGTTTGATGGCGACCTCGACGGCTTCATCTCCGCCGGCATCAAGTGGCGTAAGCGCGCGATCGACTAACAGCGATCCGACCCGCTACTGGAAGGCCGCCAACCCCGTGAGCGCCCGCCCGATCACGAGGGTATGGATCTCGTCGGTGCCCTCATAGGTGCGCACGGCCTCGAGGTTAGCCATGTGGCGCATGACCGGGAACTCCGAGGTGATGCCGTCCCCGCCAAGAATCGATCGCGCGGCACTCGCAATCGCGATCGCTTCACGCACGTTATTGAGCTTGCCCACGCTGATCTGGGCGGGGTCGAGTGTTCCCGCATCCTTCTGTCGTCCGAGATGGAGAGCGAGCAGAGTGCCCTTCTGATACTCAAGGAGCATGTCGGCAAGCTTGTTTTGCGTGAGCTGGAAGCGTGCGATAGGCCCGCCGAAAACTTCGCGAGACATCGAGCGCTCCAGGGCGACCTCGAGGCAGTCGCGTGCGGCTCCCATGACGCCCCAGACGATGCCGTAGCGCGCTTCGTTGAGGCATGAGAATGGTCCGCGCAGGCCGAGCGCGTCGGGCAGGCGTGATGACTCGGGCACCCGCACCGCATCGAGCACGATGTCGCACTGGATGGACGCGCGCATGGCGAACTTGCCGTCGATTTCAATCGCGGTGAAGCCCTCGGATTTGGTGGGGACGATGAAGCCCCGAACGCCGTGCTCCGTCTGGGCCCACACGATTGCGATCGTTGCGATGCTTGCGAGGCCGATCCACCGTTTGGTGCCTGTGATAACCCAATCGTCACCGTCGCGCACCGCTCGAGTCTCCATAGCCGCGGGGTCACTTCCGCCCGTCGGCTCCGTGAGTGCGAAGCATCCGATCGCCTCGCCCCGCGCCATGGGCGGAAGCCACTGCTGCTTCTGGTCTTCGGATCCGAACTTCGCGATTGCGCTCATCGCGAGGGAACCCTGCACCGAGACAAGGGTGCGCCATCCGCTGTCGACGGCCTCGAACTCGAGGCAGACGGCCCCGTAGCTTGTTGCGCTTGCTCCGGCACATCCGTAACCGGAGATGTGCATGCCAAGAAAGCCTGCGGCGCCGACCTCCGCAACGAGCTCGCGACGGAAGTGCTTGTTCTCGAAGTCGTCCGCGATGACGGGGGCGATGCGTTCCCGGGCGAACGTGCGGGCACGCTGCTGCCATTCACGCTCGTCCGGCGACAGCAGGCCGTCGATCGTGAAGACGTTGGCGAGCGCCTGCTCGCCGCTGGGCTGGATGGTGCCTGTCATGGTCGAGTGCTTTCTGTTGGTGCTTCGCCCAGCCGGGGCGGGGCCGTGCGGTAGGTGGCCGGGGTTCGGCTGAGCCGGATGGGGTTCGCGACGTACGCGCCCCCTTCGATGTCAACGGTCGGGTGGAGTCCGAGCCTCTCGGCGAACGCGAACGCCTCGTCGATCGAGTTGATAGGACCGGCAGGAACGTCGTTGTCGGTCATGAGGGCGAACCAGTAGTCGGCATCCGATCGGGAGAGGACCTCTGTGATTATTGCGGCGAGCTCGGCACGGTGGGCCACACGAGAGGCATTCGAGCTGAACCGCTGGTCGACGGCGAGCTCCGGCATCCCCAGCGCAGCGGCAAAGGACCTGAACTGGCCGTCGGTGCCTACTGCGACGACCAACGGTCGATCCGCGGTTTCGAAAACCTCGTATGGGGCGATGCTCGGGTGCGCGTTGCCGAGGATTCCGGGAACTACTCCTGCCCCCAAGTAGCCAGAGGCTTGATTCACGAGGGCCGAGAGCAGGCTGGAAAGCAGGTCGACCTCGACGCGCTGCCCCGGCCCAGTTTCGCCGCGCGCGATGAGCGCGGCGAGGATCCCCGTGGTCGCGTGCAGGCCCGTGATCACGTCGACGACGGCCACACCCGTCTTCGTCGGTTCTCCCGTGCGGCGCCCAGTGATGCTCATCAGTCCGCCGACGGCCTGAACGAGAAGGTCGAAGCCGGGCAGGTGTTTGCCTGCCGCCGTGCCGAACCCCGTGATTGAGCAGTAGATGAGCCGCGGGTTGAGCTCGCTCAGCCTGTCGTAACCGAGGCCGAGGCGATCCATGGCGCCGTCGCGGAAATTCTCGACAACGACATCCGCGGTTCTGACGAGTTCGAGTATCGACTGGCGTTCGTCTTCGTCGGAGAGGTCTCGCACCACGGATCGCTTGTTCCGATTGACCGCGGCGAAGTAGGTCGCCATGCCTTCCGCGTCGACGGGAGGGTTCCAGGCGCGGGTCTCATCGCCCGATCCCGGACGCTCTACCTTGATGACCGTCGCACCAAAGTCCGCGAGGAGCATCGTGGCGTACGGTCCCGCGAGCACCCGGGAGAAATCGACGATGGTAATGCCGTCGAGCGCTCCCGCCACTGGAAACCCTCCTCGAATAGAAACGGTGGTGGGATGAGTGTAGGACTCGCGAGCGTCGCTGCCCTGCTCTTGCGCGCCGCTTTCCCTGAGCGTCGCTGCCCATTCCTATGAATGCGACTCCCGGGGGTGTCGCTCACGGCAATCCTCGGCACCATACCTAGGCTGACACCGTCATGATTCGCTTTGATTCCGTCACAAAGGCCTACCCCGGAACCTCGAGGCCCGCGCTCAACGCGGTGAACCTCGAGATACTCAAGGGGGAGTTTGTGTTCCTCGTGGGCGCATCCGGCTCAGGTAAGTCCAGCTTCCTGCGCCTCATCCTCAAGGAAGAGCGCCCCACGAAGGGCGAGATCCACGTGTTGGGGCAGCATCTCAACACCCTCGCCAACCGCAAAGTGCCCTACTTTCGGCGCAACCTCGGAGTCGTCTTCCAAGACTTCCGCCTGCTGCCGAACAAGACGGTCTTCGACAATGTCGCTTTCACGCTTCAGGTCATCGGCAAGAGCCGGGGCTTCATTCAGGAGGCCGTACCCGACGCCCTGAAGATGGTGGGCCTGGCCGGCAAATCGAACCGATTCCCTCACGAACTTTCTGGTGGTGAGCAGCAGCGCGTGGCTATCGCCCGCGCCGTCGTAAACAAGCCCGCCATCCTGCTTGCCGACGAGCCCACGGGAAACCTTGACCCGTCGACGTCAGCGGGCATCATGACTCTGCTGGAACGCATCAACCTGAGCGGCACGACAGTGATCATGGCGACCCACGATGCGGGAATCGTCGACCAGATGAAGCGCCGCGTTATCGAGCTCATCAGCGGCCAGATCGTTCGTGACGAGCGTCAGGGCGCCTACCAAACCCAGGCGATTCCTATTCAGGATCTGGGGATCGAGGGGAGCGTCCAGTGAGGCTCGCACTAGTTCTCGGAGAGGTCGCCAACGGCCTCCGCCGCAACGTCTCGATGGTCATCTCGGTCATCCTCGTCACATTCATCTCGCTCACCTTCGTCGGCACCGCGATCTTGCTGCAGTCTCAGATCAGCCAGATGAAGGGGTACTGGTACGACCGCGCCCAAGTGGCCGTGTACATGTGTACAGACGTCGACACGACGGGAAACTGCACGCAGGCCGAAGCGACTCAGGAGCAGATCGACGCCGTCGAGGATCAGCTCACCTCCGACGCCCTTGCCCCATACATCGAGAAGTTCGAGTTCGAGAACCGCGACCAGGCCTTCGCGAACTTCCAGAGCCAGTTCGGCGAGGCGCCGATCGCGGCGTTCGTGACTCCGGACATCCTGCCCGAGAGCTTCCGGGTCAACCTCATCGACCCGACCGATGCCGACATCCTCATCGAGAGCCTGTCGGGATCACCCGGCGTAGAGAGCGTAGAAGACCAGCGCGGCTACCTCGATCAAATCTTCGCTGTGCTCAACGCCGCGAGCTACACGGCGATCGGTGTCGCGGGACTCATGCTCATCGCTGCCGTACTCCTCATCGCCACGACGATCCGCCTCAGTGCGTTCTCCCGCAGACGCGAACTCGGCATCATGCGTCTCGTCGGCGCGTCCAACCGCTTCATTCAGACACCGTTCATTCTCGAGGGAGTGTTCGCGGCGCTTGTCGGGTCGCTACTCGCGGGTGGTGCGATAGTCGCGATAGTGCAGTTCTTCGTGCAGGGTTACCTCGCGCAGACGCTCGGCCCAACCACGACGCTCGTGACTCTGAGCGATGCGCTCGTGGTTGTTCCGATCCTCATCGTTGTCGGTGCTGCGCTCGCCGCGGCATCCGCTGGCGTCGCGATCAGCCGCTACCTCAAGGTTTAACCTCGCGTACTCCGGGTCTGGCCCGGTTCAGTGGATGCTGCACCGCCGGGCCGCCGCTGCTCGCGAGACGCGCAACACACGAGTAGTCTTGGGCGGTTGCTCTGCGGAGCAGCGCCACATTCTTGAGGAGCACCGTGTCGAACACCAATTCCGCCGTCGAGCCAGAGGCGCGTGAGAACGCCGAACTCGTGAAGACAAATCCACGATCGCGCGTCATCGTCGCGAGCCTCATCGGCACGTCGATCGAGTTCTACGACTTCTACGTCTACGCAACTGCTGCGGTACTCGTGTTCCCCACGCTGTTCTTCGCTAACAAAGACACGACGATCTCGCTGCTCTCGTCATTCGCCGTTTTCGGGGTCGCCTTCGTGGCTCGCCCGATCGGTTCGATCGTGTTCGGCCACTTCGGCGACAAGATCGGGCGCAAGGGCACTCTCGTCGCATCTCTTCTGACGATGGGAATCGCGACCTTCATCATCGGCGTGATCCCCGCAGGCACGACGCCCGGCTGGGAGATTCTCGCGCCAGCCATCCTCGTGCTCATGCGCTTCGGGCAGGGCCTCGGGCTCGGCGGCGAATGGAGCGGCGCTGCCCTCCTCGCAACCGAGAACGCTCCGGCAGGAAAGCGCGCAATTTACGGCACCTTCCCGCAGCTCGGAGCGCCTATCGGCTTCATCCTAGCCAACGGGGTGTTCCTTATCCTTGCCTCGACGATCGACAGCGAGCAGTTCCTCGCCTGGGGTTGGCGTGTGCCATTCCTCGCGAGCGCGATCCTCGTGATCGTGGGCCTCTACGTGCGCTTCAAGCTCGTCGAGACTCCCGCGTTCCAGAAGGTTGTCGACCGCGGCGAAGTTGCTTCGCTTCCGCTCGCGCGTGTCTTCAAGACGAGCTGGCGTCCACTCATCCTGGGCACGTTCATCATGCTCGCTACCTACACGTTGTTCTACCTCATGACGACGTTCACGCTCACCTATGGCACGACGCCGGTAGATGCTCCCAATGCGGGACTTGGCTACTCGCGTAACGACTTCCTCCTTATGCTCATCGTCGGTGTTGTGTTCTTCGGAATCTTCACTCTCCTCTCGGGACTGCTTGCTGAGCGATTCGGTCGTCGTCGCCACCTCATCGTGACCACCATCGCGATCATCGTCTTTGGTCTGCTCTTCGTGCCGCTGTTCAGCAGCGGATTCGTGGGAGTGATGGCGCTGCTCATCGTCGGCTTCACGCTCATGGGGCTTACGTTCGGACCGATGGCCGCTGTTCTGCCCGAGCTGTTCCCGACCAACGTGCGTTACACCGGCTCTGCCATCAGCTACAACCTGTCGAGCATCCTGGGCGCGGCCGTGGCGCCGTTCATCGCCGTAGCCCTGTGGTCTGCTGCCGGCGGAAGCCCCGTGCTCGTTGGTGTCTACCTCGCCGCGATGGGAATCATCACGCTCGTCGCCCTCATCCTGAGCAAGGACACCGGCGACATCGACTACGTGTAGTCGGTGTTGAGGTCGTCAGTGTTCTAGACTGGTCTGCTCACCATTTTTTAGAACGAGAGAAGAACCATGCCTAGGGAACGCGGCCAGAAGGTTGTTGCAAGCAACCGTAAGGCGCGCCACGACTACACGATCGAGGACACCTACGAAGCGGGCCTCGTGCTCACGGGCACCGAGGTCAAGTCGCTGCGCGCGGGCCGCGCGAGCCTCGTGGATGGCTATGGCTTCATTGACGGGGGAGAGGCATGGCTGGATGCTGTGCACATCCCCGAGTTCAATCAGGGATCGTGGAACAACCACCCTCCTCGTCGCAAGCGCAAAATGCTGCTGCACAAGGCGCAGATTCTGAAGATCCACCACAAGATCAAGGAGGGCGGCTACACTCTCGTGCCGCTCTCGATCTACTTCAGCGACGGCAACGCCAAAGTCGAACTCGCGGTCGCCAAGGGTAAGCGCGAGTACGACAAGCGTCAGACCCTGCGCGAGCGCCAGGACAAGCGCGAGGCGGCTCGTGCGATGGGCACCCAGCGCAACTTGGGCGACTGACCTAGCTTGCGATGAACCGGGCGTCCACTGCTGACGTGACCGAGATATCTTCGGGCTTGAGTTCGAGGGTGGAACCCGACGAGTCGTAGGACTTCATGGCAGCGCCCCGCATCGAGCCTCCCGGCATGGGTGACCCACCAGCGCTCGACTGGTCGCCCAGCATCCCGGGATCGGCTAGAGCTATGGCGGTGACGTTGGCTAACCCGATGCTCTGGGCGAATACGGATGCCTTGGCGACGGCATCCTTCACCGCGCGGGAACGCACCTCGACAGTGGCCGAGGTTTTCGTCGCCTCTGTGAGGTCCCAGGAGATCGAGTTGACCGTGACGCCGCTGATCTCGGCGACCGTCTCGACCCACCGCGCGAGCTCAGCGAAGTCTTTGAACTTCACGGAGAAGTCGATCGCGGACGTGTACACCGGAGGAAGCTGCTTACCCTCGTTGTTCCACGGACGGTGAGACGAGACCCTGATGGCGTCGGATGACCACCACGTAACGGGACCGGCCGACCGGTCAAACTTCTGCTCGATGAGTCCACGAACGGTGGTGGATGCTTCAACTGCTGCGGTGAAGACAGGCTCACGCTTGGGGCCGTTGAAGTTCACCGAGACTCGCGCGGTTGCTCGTTCGGCCGGATACCAGGCGGAGTACTCGCCCTGAACGGTGATGATCGTGTCTGCCATGATGCTCCTTCACTCAACGGGTCCTCTCCAGAAAGTCTGCCTCATGGCGGGCGGTAGCGCTCGTGAGCCACAGCGGCGTATACTCGAAGGCTGCCCCGGATTCAGTTCGGAGCACAATTGGTAACTCAACAGCGCGATAGCGACCCACGCATGGGGATGATCGGTTTCGACATTGCCTGCAAAACTACGAGAAGCGGGTCGAGGATGCAGGGTTATCTCGTAAACGATCTCTGCAAAACATAAGTGCCGATTCCAATCGCACTGTCTCTGCCAAGGCAGACCTCGCCCTCGCGGCGTAGTCTCCTCAGCAACTAATGAGACCGTCAGTCCGGGAATGCCCTCTACCCGGATACTGGCGTCATTTAGAGGGATTGCTGCGTAGCTACGCCTGAGGGCTACGCGGGACTTGCACTCAGGCTGGGCCTGTTGACCAAGATGCTCGTAACTTTGGTCAGGGCCAAGTAGAACACTAGACGAGCTACACCCGTAGAAGGCGTGGAATTACAGCAGTGGACCGGGGTTCAATTCCCCGCATCTCCACCATGATCAGGTTCGCTATCGCGTTGTTGTTACTGAGAGATTGCTTCAGCGATCTTCCAAGTTAGGCAAACCTAACTTAGGGTTGAAGGCGTGGCTCATCATCCTCTTACGGTCGACGGAAAAGCTCACGTTCTCCTCGCCGGAGACAGCCGAGATATCCCGGCCATTCGGCGACTTGTCGCTTCCCTGCCGATGAATGCCTACGGCCAGGTCTTCGTGGAAATCGTTGCCGACGTGCAGCGCGAGTTGCTTCTCGCCCCACCCGGCGTGCAGGTCTCGTGGCTCTTGCGCGACCGCAATCGCAGCGACTCGGATCCTCGACATATGGCCCTCAGCGGTGAACTCGTGGCACGCGCCGTTCGCGCTTGGGCCAACGAATGGATGCCCGAGGCAGATTTCGACGAGACCCATCACTACGTTCTGTGGATTGGCTGCACCGCAAACGCCCGCGTTCACGGGCTGTTCCGCGAGCTGAGTGAGGCTCTCGACGCCCGGTCGAACGACAAAACCTGAACGTTCCCTGGCCCCGCGGCACCAAAAATGGGGCGCATCCTTTCGGACGCGCCCCATATTTATTGGTTGCTTGCTGCTACTTGGCAGCGCCTGCGAGCGAACCGGTGGTCTTGCCGGCCTCGTCGTAGATGAGGCAGAGGATCTCGCGGTCGCCCTGCTCCCAGCTCGCCTCGGTGGGGTAGTAGTACGCGAAGGTGAGTACTGACTCGTCGTAGGTCACGCCAACGAACTCAGTGAAGGCCGCGTTGCAGTCGGTGTCAGCCTGGCTGAGTACGGCGTCCTCACCGGGGAAGTCGCCGTCGTCCATGATGATGGACTCGTAGGCCTCGCTGTCGTGCGGCTCTGCGCAGTCAACGGTAGGAACTTCGCTGACTTCGCCGTCGACGCCCCCGTCGTTGAGGCAGTCGCCGACCTTGATCGTGAAGACATCGGTGCTTTCGCCCTCGCCCGTCGGAGTGTCGGTCGAGGTGTCGCCGCCACCGCCGAGGAGGCTACAACCGGCGAGCACGATGCTTGCGGCTCCAACGGCAATTACGGCGAGCCCGCGGCCCCAAAGCGTGTCGAGCTTGATTGTCATCGAGGGAGTCTCTTTCTGTGTCGAGTTTGTGCTTTTCAGCAGACGTTTATCAGGTTGAGCCTAGCGAAGATTCTGGCCCACGTTTGGGGTACAAACCGACATATCGCGGCTGATCAGGGACTGTTACTGAGTCGTGACATCGCTGCATCATGCAGCAGACCATTGCTTGCAAGGGCACTTCCGCTCCACGGACCAGACTCGCCACCGACGCTCGTGAACCGACCGCCAGCCTCTTCGACGATGGGGATGAGGGCCGCCATGTCGTACGGCTTGAGGTCGAACTCGCCAACGATGTCGACCGAACCCTCCGCGAGCAGCATGTACGACCACATGTCTCCGATGGCACGGGCGCGCCAGACCTCACGAGACAGCGCCACCACCTGTTCGAGGCGGCCCTCACCATCCCAGCCCTGAATGTTGTTGTAGCTGAAAGAGGCATCCGCGAGATCCGCTACGCCACTGACAGCGAGTCGAGCTGGCTCTCCACCGTGTACTTGGCCCCACGCGCCATGGCCTTGGGCAGCCCACCAGCGCTTGCTGAGGGCGGGCGAACTCACGACGCCGACGACGGGAACGCCGTCGATCGCGAGAGCGATGAGCGTTCCCCAGATCGGCACACCACGCAGGAAGTTTGCAGTGCCGTCAATGGGATCGATGATCCACTGACGGCTCGAGTCGCCCTCGGTTCCATACTCTTCACCGAGGATCGAGTCGCCAGGACGCGCGGCTTCGATTCCCGCTCGGATCGACCGTTCAACGGCCTGGTCGGCATCCGTCACGGGTGTGCGGTCTGGCTTGGTGGTCACGACGAGATCGAGCGCGTGAAAGCGGTCGAGAGAGATGAGGTCGGCGTTGGCGGCGAGCGCCAGCGCGAGGGCGAGATCGTCTGAGAGGGAGTATTCGGTCACGACTTCACGCTAGTGGAACCGAGCGTCGTAATGAGGCGCTGGAATGAGTCGAGACGAAGGCGTCCGATCTCACCCAGCTCGCCGGCATCCACCGCCTCGATGATCGCGCAGTCGGGAGCGTCGGGCAGATGAGTGCAGCCTCGCGGGCAGTCTTCGGCGATGGCGGCGAGGTCGGTGAAACTGCGCAGAATGTTGGACGGGTCGACGTGCCCAAGGCCAAACGATCGAACGCCTGGGGTGTCGACGATCCATCCGGTGCCGCATCGGTACGAAATGGTGGATGACGAGGTGTGGCGTCCCCGGCCGGTTACGTCGTTAACTCGCCCGATGGCCCGGTTGGCGTCGGGCACAAGAGCGTTGACGAGTGTCGACTTTCCCACGCCTGAGTGGCCGACGGCGACCGTTGTGTGCCCGTCGATGTACTCGCGGATGGTCTCGATGGGAAAGTCGTCAGAACGGCTCTCAATGATGGTGAGGTCGAGGCCGGCGAAGTTTGCGAGGAACTCGGCGGGGTCGGCGAGGTCGGTCTTCGTGATGCACAGGATGGGGGTGATGCCGGCATCGAAGGCGGCGACAAGGTATCGGTCCACAAGGCGGGGACGTGGCTCGGGGTTGGCGGCCGCGACAACGATGAGCATCTGGTCGGCGTTGGCCACGATGATCCGCTCGACCGCGTCGGTGTCGTCGGCGCTTCGACGCAGCAGTGTCTTTCGTGGTTGGATGCGCACGATGCGGGCGAGGCTGCCCTCGTCGCCACTGACGTCGCCCACGAGGTCGACCCAGTCTCCCGCGACAACGGACACCTTGCCGTCTTGATTCTTGCCGAGCTCGCGAGCCTTCGAGGCGATGAGCTGGCGCTCCTCTGGGGTGTTTTCGTCGACCCACACTCCATACCGTCCGCGGTCGACGCTGAACACACGCCCGGCTATCGCGTCTGCGTGCTCCGGTCGATTCTTGCTGCGAGGCTTGTTGGCCTTGGGGTTAGGGCGTACTTTCGCTGCAGACTCGTCGTACTCCGAATACTCATCGTCGTCATCGTCGATGTCGGTGAGCCAGCTCACGGGCGGCCGCTCATCTAGATGCCGACCGATTCCACGGTCGTGCTCGGAGTTCCCAGGATGCGCGCCCACAGCTCCGGGAACTGGGGGAGCGTCTTTGCCGTCGTCGCGATGTCGTCTATTTCAACACCGGTGGTCGAGAGGCCGACGATCGCGCCGGCCGTCGCCATTCGGTGGTCCTCGTAACTGTGCCACAGGCCAGCCGACAACCGGGCGGGGCGGATGACGAGTCCATCGGCCGTCTCGGTCACGTCGCCTCCGAGGCCGTTGATCTCGGCGGCGAGAGCCGCGAGACGGTCCGTCTCGTGACCGCGTAGGTGCGCGATTCCCGTGAGATGGGTTTCGGAGTCGGCGAGCGCCGCGATTGCCGCGACGGTCGGAGCGAGCTCGGCGAGTTCATCGAAGTCCGCCCCGTGCACTTCTCCCGTGCCGGTGACGGTGAGATCGCCATCCGCGAACTCCACGGCCGCTCCCATGGTGGTGAGAACATCCGCCATCCTCGCGCCGATCTGGGTCGTGCGCTCGGGCCAACCCTCGATCGTGATCGAGCCACCAGCAATAAGGGCCGCGGCCATGAATGGCCCGGCATTGGAGAGGTCGGGTTCGATGTCGACATCGAGAGGCTGGATGTCGCTCGGCGGCACGATCCAGACACCGGTCTCGGGGTTGTCCACAACGACACCGCGGGCGGCGAGGCACGCGATTGTCATCTCGATGTGGGGGAGGCTCGGCACTGACTCCCCGATGTTGCGCAGCGTGAGGCCCGTGCGGAATCGCGGGGCAGCGAGCAGAAGCCCCGAAACAAACTGGCTGGATGCCGAAGCATCAATCTCAAGGGTGCCTCCCTCGACGGCGCCCGTGCCGTAGAGGCTGAATGGCAGGGATCCGCGACCGTCGTCGTTCACGTCGATCCCGAGGGCGCGCAGCGAATCGATCATCGTGCGCATCGGACGATTACGCGCGTGTGGGTCACCGTCGAACGCGACGGGACCGAGCGCCAGAGCGGCAACGGGCGGCATAAACCGCATGACCGTTCCCGCGAGACCGCAGTCAATTGACCCGCCCGAGAGCTCGCCGGGGGTGACGAGCAAATCGGGGCCATATTCGCTCGTGCCCTCGACCTCCTCGATCATCGTGCCGAGTGACCTGAGCGCATCGATCATGAGTGCGCTATCTCGGGAGTGAAGAGGGGAACGGATGAGCGACGGCCCGGTCGCGAGTGCTGACAGCACGAGTTCACGGTTGGTGAGGCTCTTGGAGCCGGGCAGTCTGAGCCGGGCGGACAGGGGGCCAGTCGCGACGGGAGCAGGCCAAGCGGCCGTGCCATCGCCGTCCACCGGGGAGTCGTCGCCGTAAGGATTGAACTGCGGCTGAGCCGCTTTCGAGATCGCCATCAAATCCAGAGTATCCGTTCTCGGGGTAGTCGAGCAGAACATCCCGGAATAGCGGGCGGCACCTCGCTGTTGAGGTAATGGATGGCACTAGAACACGGAAGGGGTAGCCGCATGAGCACGACAATGACGCTTGCCCCACGAGCATCGAGCATGAGCGACCTAGAATTGGCGCTGATGACTACCGACGATTTCGAGACCAGCGAGCAGGATGCTGCTGTGGATGCTGTTCCCACAACAGACACCGCGGATGCCGACGCTAAGCGCACGCTCTTCCAAGAACAAGCGCTGCCGTACATGGATCAGCTCTACGCCGCCGCGATGCGGATGACTCGGAATCCCTCAGACGCTGCCGATCTTGTGCAGGAGACTTTCGTTAAGGCCTTCCAAGCCTTTGGACAGTTTCAGCAGGGCACCAACCTCAAGGCCTGGCTGTACCGCATCCAGACCAACACGTTCATCAACAGCTACCGCAAGAAGCAGCGTGATCCTTACCAGGGCACGATCGATGAACTTGAAGACTGGCAGCTCGGCGGTGCCGAGTCTGTTACCCAAAGCCTGTCAACGAGGTCGGCCGAAGCCGAGGCCATCGACCACCTTCCCGACAGCGCGGTGAAGAACGCTCTGCAGTCCATCCCAGAGGACTTCAGGCTCGCGGTCTACTTCGCCGATGTTGAAGGCTTCTCCTACCAAGAGATCGCCGACATTATGAAAACCCCAGTGGGCACCGTAATGAGCCGTCTGCATCGTGGCAGAAGGATGCTCAGAGACTTGCTGTCCGACTACGCCCGTGACCGGGGCATCGTCGTGCCCCCCGCGAAAACAGGAGCCAAGAAATGACCGATTGCGGTTGCGATAAAGCGAAAGCAGAACTCGAAGAGTATCTGCACCACGAGCTCAGCGAGAAAGACTTCGTCGACATCACCGAGCATCTCGCGAACTGCGATGACTGCACGAGCGAGCACCTCGTGGGAATCGCGCTCATCAACAAGGTCAAGAAGGCGTGCCAGGAGAAGGCTCCGCAAGAGCTGGCTGATGCCATCCGAAGCCGTCTCGAGACCGCTTAAGTTATGAAGACGCTTCTCAACATCATTTGGATCGTGTTGAGCGGCTTCTGGCTGGCGATCGGGTACGCGCTCGCCGGTGTCGTGTGCTGCATCCTCATCGTGACTATCCCGTGGGGCATCGCCTCGTTCCGTATGGCGAACTACGTGCTGTGGCCGTTTGGCCGACAGGTGGTTTCGAAGCCGGATGCCGGAAGCTTTTCCTTTATCGGCAATGTGATCTGGTTCATATTCGCGGGCCTGTGGCTCACCATCGGCCACATCGCTTCGGGGATTGCCCTCGCGATCACCATCATCGGCATCCCGTTCGCCGTCGCTAACTTCAAGATGATCCCGGTGTCACTCGCGCCGCTCGGCAAGGAGATTGTGTCGACGGGAACCAACACGATCGCGGCTCCTCAGCTCGCGCGGTAATTCCGGGCAGCGCCGCAGACATCTTCCACCTAGGGTGAACCGATCACGGTGCTTACGGCTGTCGGTGGTGTTGACGGCTGGCGTTGGACATCCACACGACGTGCCCGGCATTCCGTGCATCTCACGTAGAGGATTGTGCCCTCTGAGGTCACATGGCGAGAGTCGACGACCCAGGCATGCTCGTGGGCTTGCATGAGAGACGGCCGCTGGCGGAGATTCTGTGTGCTCATATCTCAACCATGATGTAATGGCCCTATGCATCTCAACCCTTACGGCGAGTACTCGGTGTTGATGGCCGCATCGCTCGCGAATGAGTGGCCCTCCGACCGACTCGGCGTCGAATCACGCACCCGCGACTTTGGCATGACAATGTCGTTTCCCGAGCACGACGATGACTATGTCGGGGCACGAGGGGTGCTCGACGACTGGCTCCGGGTGGTGGATGCTGAAGACCCCGCGCTGCGGGCACGACTGCTTAATGAGCAGCTTGCCGCGGCAGCGGCCTACCCGCGTCTGACGGACCATGACGGGGAAGGGTGGCACCTCCACTACCGAGACGATGTGCAGGAACTTCCTTTTGTGTTGCGCGCGGTAATCGGGGTCGGAACAGCGCTGCACCTCGTCACACGCGGGATGCACCGCCTGGGCCGTTGTGCGGCCGAAGACTGCGAGAGAGTGGTTGTCGACGTCACTCGTAACGGTCGGCAGAAGTACTGTTCGGTGCGGTGCGCGAACCGCGCGGCCGTGCGGCGTCACCGCGCTCTACACGGGTAGAAAACTAACGAGAGAAGGGCCCCGCACGCGCGTGCGGGACCCTTCCTTCGTTGTGAGGCTGTTACTGCTGGTCGAGCGCTCGCTCGATCAGGTTCGCCTGCTCCTGAGCGCTTCGCTTGGACGAACCAGTAGCGGGCGACGCGGACGACGGACGCGACGCGACCTTGATCGTGCGGCCATGCAGGTATCGAGCGAGCTCGAGGCAGATGAACGGCCACGCGCCCTGGTTCTCGGGTTCGTCCTGAGTCCAGACCAGATCGGCGTTGGGGTACTGCTCGAGCACTCCGTTGATCTCCGAGATCGGGAGCGGGTAGAACTGCTCCATGCGCACGACTGCAACAGACTTGTCTCCGCGCTTCTCGAGCTCGGCGACGATGTCGTAGTAGATCTTGCCCGAGGTCAGCAGCACGCGAGTGATGGCTGCCTTGTCGGTGACGCGGGCGTCATCCAGAATCGGCTCGAAGCGACCGCTCGTGAAGTCCGCGATCTCGCTCGTGGCACCGCGCAGGCGAAGCATCGCCTTCGGGGTGAACACAACGAGTGGACGACGCGGGCGAGCATAGGCCTGACGGCGCAGCAGGTGGAAGTATGACGCGGGCGTCGACGGGCGCGCCACGGTCATGTTGTTCTCCGCGCACAGCTGCAGGTAACGCTCGATGCGAGCCGACGAGTGGTCCGGACCCTGGCCTTCGTAGCCGTGCGGGAGCAGCAGCACAACGCTGGAGCGCTGACCCCACTTCTGCTCGGCGCTCGAGATGAACTCGTCGATGACGATCTGGGCACCGTTAGCGAAGTCACCGAACTGGGCCTCCCACAGCACGAGAGCATCCGCGCGCTCGACCGAGTAACCGTACTCGAAGCCCACAGCCGCGTACTCGCTCAGCAGGGAGTCGTAGATCCACAGCTTGGCCTGGTTCTCGGCGAGGTTCGCGAGTGGCAGCCACTCCTGACCGTTCTCGCGGTCGTGGAGCACGGCGTGACGCTGAACGAACGTGCCGCGGCGCGTGTCCTGGCCGGCCATGCGCACGGGCGTTCCCTCAAGCAGCACCGAACCGAGCGCGAACAACTCACCCATGGCCCAGTCGATTGAACCGTTGCGGCTCATTTCGAAACGCTTCTTGAGCAGCGCCTGCAGCTTCGCGTGCACCGTGAAGCCCGCGGGCGGGTTGTCGTGAGCGTCCCCGATGAGGCGAAGGATTGCTTCATCCACGCCCGTCGTAGCGGGCTCGCCCACGACGACATCCTGCTGGGAGACCGGCTTTTCGAGGTCGGCAACCGTCTGGCCAGGCTTGATGATGGGGATCGAGCCAGTTTGCGCGGCGTGCGTCTCCGCGAACGCGCGCTCGAGGCTGTCTTGGAAGTCGCGGTGTGCGGCCTCGTACTCTTCCTGGGTGATGTCGCCACGTCCGACGAGGCCCTCGGTGTACAGCGTGCGAACGGAGCGCTTGGCTTCGATCAAGTTGTACATGAGCGGCTGCGTCATCGAGGGGTCATCGCCTTCGTTGTGGCCGCGGCGGCGGTAGCAGACGAGGTCGATTACCACATCGCGGTGGAACTGCTGGCGGTACGCGAACGCAAGTTCTCCCACGCGCACAACTGCCTCAGGGTCATCCCCGTTGACGTGGAAGATCGGCGCCTGGATGGTTTTCGCGACGTCCGTGGAGTACGTCGACGTGCGACCCTCCATGGGGGGAGTCGTGAATCCGACCTGGTTGTTGATGTTGATGTGCACGGTTCCGCCGGTGCGGTACGCGCGCAGCTGCGACATCTGCAGGATCTCGACAACGATTCCCTGGCCGCTCATCGCGGCGTCTCCGTGAACCATCACGGGGAGAACGGTGTATGAGCCGATCGGGCGGCGGTCCTGCTTGGCGCGAACGATGCCCTCGAGCACGCCATCGACGGCCTCGAGGTGTGAGGGGTTGGCCGCGAGATAGACGGGGATCTGCTGTCCACCGGCCGCGGTGAATGTGCCTTCCGTACCCAAGTGGTACTTCACATCGCCCGAACCCTGAACTGTCTTGGGGTCCTGAGTTCCTTCGAACTCGCGGAAGATCTGTCCGTAGGTCTTGCCCGCGATGTTGGTGAGCACGCTCAGGCGACCACGGTGGGCCATGCCGATGGCGACCTCTTCGAGGTTCTCCTCCGCAGCCTTCTGAATGACGGCATCCAGCAACGCGATCGTGGACTCGCCACCCTCGAGGCTGAAGCGCTTCTGACCGACGTACTTGGTCTGCAGGAACGTCTCGAATGCCTCGGCCTCGTTGAGCTTGCCGAGGATACGCATCTGCATGTCGTGGCCGGGCTTGGTGTACGGCTTCTCGAGGTGCTCCTGGAACCAGCGACGCTGCTCCGGGTCCTGGATGTGCATGTACTCGACGCCGATAGTGCGGCAGTAGGAGTCGCGAAGCACACCGAGGATCTCGCGCAGCAACATCGTGCGCTTGCCGCCGAAGCCGCCAGTGACGAACTCACGGTCGAGGTCCCAGAAGGTCAGGCCGTGGCTCGAAATGTCGAGGTCGGGGTGCGAGCGCTGGCGGTACTGCAAGGGATCGACATCCGCCATGAGGTGTCCGCGAACACGGAACGCGTTGATGAGCTCCTGCACACGCGACGCCTTGTCGATGCGCTCGGCAATGTCGACGCGGATATCCGCGGCCCACTCGATCGGCACGTAAGGGATGCGCAGGGCCGCGAAGATGTCCTGGTAGAAGTCGTGCTGGCCAATGAGGCGCTCGTGGATCTTCTTGAGGAACTCGCCTGAGCCCGCACCCTGGATGACACGGTGGTCGTAGGTGCTCGTGAGGGTGATGGTCTTGCCGATCGCGAGCTCGGAGAGCGTGCGCTGGCTCGCGCCCTGGAACTCGGCCGGGTACTCGAGAGCGCCGGCGCCCACGATGCAGCCCGAACCTCTCATGAGGCGAGGGACCGAGTGCTCGGTTCCGATGCCACCGGGGTTGGTGAGCGAGATCGTGTTGCCCTGGAAGTCAGCTGCGGTGAGCTTGTTGTTACGACCGCGGAAGACGACATCCTCGTAGGCCGCGAGGAACTCGCCGAAGCCCATCGTGTCTGCACGCTTGATGCCGGGGACGACGAGCGCGCGAGAGCCATCCGGCTTCGGGATGTCGATGGCGATACCGAGGTTGATGTGGGCGGGGGTGACAACCGAAGGCTTGCCGTCGACCTCGTCGTAGTAGACGTTCTGGCTCGGGAACTCCTTGAGCGTCTGAACCATGGCCCACGCGATGAGGTGCGTAAACGACACCTTGCCGCCTCGAGCGCGCTTGAGGTGGTTGTTGATCACGATGCGGTTGTCGATCATGAGCTTGGCGGGAATCGTGCGCACACTTGTCGCGGTGGGGACCGACAGGCTCGCATCCATGTTCGCCGCGAGGCTCTTCGCCGGGCCGCGCAACGGCGCAACCGTGTTCTCGGGCTCGGGCGTCGGCTCAGCCTTCACGGCGCTGATCGGAGACGTTGCTGGGGCATCCGCGGGGATGGGCTGCGGCTGAGCGCGCAGCGAGGTGGTCTTCGCGACGGGCTGGCTGCCGGTCGAGGTGGATACCGCCTCCGCGGGAGCCTCGGGAGCTGCAGCGGCAGCCGGCGCAGCAGGCGGGGCTGCGGTGGGAGCAGGTGGAGCGGCCGCGGCGGCAGGTGCTGCCGGCGGAGCTGCGGCCTCGGGCGTCGTCGCCAGCTCGGGCAGCGTAATCGCTTCCGTCGGCGTCGCCTCCGTTGGCGCGGCCTCCGTGGGGTGGTAACTCTCGAGAACCGGCCACCAGGACTGGTCTACGGAGTTCTTGTCTTCGAGATAGCGCTCGTACATCTCATCTACGAGCCATTCGTTGGCACCGAACTCGCCGGAGGAGTCACCCTCTGCAGCGATTCCGGTCACTTGGCTAGACACAGCCGACCGCCCACTTTCAGTTCTCTTGTCACAACGTGTTGGGTGCGTCCACGGGACGGGCACACACCACCAACAGCTTAATCTCTTTTCCTGGAGATGCGCTGGTTGATGTGGCCTGCGTTAGCGTTAAAACATGCGCTTTTACGAGACAACCCCGAGGCACGACCTCACCTACTCCGACGTGTTCCTGGTTCCGGAGCGTTCCGGGGTAACGAGCCGGCTCACCGTCTCGCTCGCGCCGGATGACGGCACTGCCGCGACCATCCCGATCGTGTCGGCCAACATGAACTCGGTCACGGGTCCGAGGCTCGCAGCAACCCTGGCGCGCCGCGGTGGTCTCGGCGTGCTTCCCCAAGACATGCCCCCGCAGGATCTCGTTGCCGCAATCCGCTGGGTGAAGAACCAGCCGGTCGGTTTCGACGCGCCCATTGAGCTCGGTCCCGCCGACACCGTCGCCGACGCGCTGTCGCTGCTCCCCGCCCTCGCCGGACACGGAATTGTGCTTCACGACGAGACTGGTGCTTACCTCGGCGCGATCGGCGCGGAGCGTCTCGCGCACTCTGCTCCGGATGCGCGACTCGGTGACCTACTCGGCCGACCCATGGCATCCATCGACATCGACGAACTCACGGGACCGCGCGCGGCATTCGATCTCATGGTCGCCGCAGACCTCGAGTTTGCCCCAGTGCTGCACGACGGCAAGGTTGCCGGAACCATAAGCCGCAAGGGCGCCTTGCGCTCGACCCTGTATTCGCCTGCACTTGATGCCCACGGTCGGCTGCTTGTCGCAGCAGCCGTCGGTATCAACGGCGACGTCGCAGGTAAGGCGCGAGCGCTCGCCGAAGCCGGTGTCGACGTCATCGTTGTCGACACGGCGCACGGCCACCAAGAGGGAATGCTCCGCGCGATCTCTACCGTCGCGGGTCTCGACCTCGGGCTTCCCATCGTCGCGGGCAACATCGTCACGGCTGATGCCGTGCGCGACCTCGTCGGCGCTGGCGCCAACATCCTCAAGGTCGGAGTCGGACCGGGAGCCATGTGCACAACTCGAATGATGACCGCAGTAGGACGCCCACAGTTCTCCGCAGTGCTTGAAACGGCCGAGGCCGCTCGTGAGCTTGGCGCTCACGTGTGGGCGGATGGCGGCGTGCGCTACCCGCGCGACGTCGCGCTCGCGCTCGCGGCGGGCGCAGCTTCCGTCATGATCGGCTCCTGGTTCGCAGGGACCATCGAGGCCCCCGGCACCCTCGCCGTGGACTCGGAGGGTCGTGCATACAAGGAAAGCTGGGGGATGGCATCCACGAAGGCCGTTCAGGAACGCTTCGAGCGCCTCGACCCCTACGAGCTCGCGCGCAAGACGCTTTTCGCCGAGGGCATCTCGAGCTCGAAGATCTACCTCGACCCGCTGCGCCCGTCTCTCGAAGATCTCATCGACATGATCACGTCGGGTGTGCGCAGTTCGCTGAGCTATGCGGGTGCGAGCAACCTCGTGGAGTTCCGGGAGCGCGCGCTCGTCGGCATCCAGTCCGCCGCCGGTTACGAAGAAGGCAAGGCGCTTCCCGTCAGTTGGTAACAGCGAATCGTTCTGTACACTTGCTCAAATAATGGATGACCCCCCTCATAGACCCTCGCCGATGATCTCGACGATCGGTGGCCAGCATGAATGAATGGATCCAGCTGGCGATCGGTGTCGTGCTCACCATCGGCACAGGACTTTTCGTCGCATCCGAGTTCGCGCTCGTCAACCTCGATCGCTCAGATCTTGAGGCTCGCCAGTCTCGGGGAGAACGTCGGCTTAGCCCCGTAATCTCCGCGCTCAAGCGCACCTCCACCCACCTCTCGAGCGCTCAGCTCGGCATCACCCTCACGACGCTGCTCACGGGCTACACACTCGAGCCCGCGTTCAGCGTGTGGCTCGCGATTCCGCTCGGTGGGCTGGGACTGCCGGATGCCGCGGTGCGGGTCATCGCGACGATCGTTGCGGTCACGATCGCCACGTTGCTCTCGATGATCATCGGTGAACTAGTTCCCAAGAACTTTGCGCTCGCGCTCCCGAGGGCGACCGCAAAGATGGTCATCCCGTTCCAGATCGCCTTCACCGCGGTGTTCAAGCCCGCGGTCGTGCTGCTCAACAACACGGCAAACGGCATTCTGCGCGGTATCGGCATCGAGCCGAAGGAGGAGTTGTCTGGCGCCCGCACTGCCGAAGAGCTCACTTCGCTCGTTCGTCGTTCGGCGAGCGAGGGCAGCATGGACCTCGACACGGCCACCCTTCTTGCTCGCACCCTCGCTTTCGCCGATCACACGGCGCAGGATGTCATGACTCCACGGCCGCGCCTCGCGAGCGTCGACCGAACCGACAGCGCGCAAGAGGTCATCGACCTCGCGCGTCGCACCGGCTTTTCTCGCTTTCCCGTGATCGATGACTCGATTGACGACGTCGTGGGAATCGTGCACATCAAGCAGGCCGTCGCGGTTCCGCGCGAGAAGCGCGCGGACGTGCCCGTGTCCGCCCTCAAGTCCGAGGCGATTCGTGTGCCCGAGACCATGAAGCTCGACAGCCTGCTCTCCGAGCTGCGCGGCCGCGGCTACCAGATGGCCGTCGTGGTGGATGAGTACGGCGGCACTGCGGGAGTGGCGACTCTCGAAGACCTTGTCGAGGAACTTGTCGGGGAAGTCTCCGACGAGCATGACCGCACCAAGGCCGACGTTGTGCGTTCGCGCGACTGGCTCACGTTCCCCGGCATCCTTCGGCCAGACGAGCTCCTCGAACGCACGGGCGTGTCCGTTCCTGAAGAGGGTCCGTACGAGACCGTCGCGGGTTGGCTCATGAGTGAGCTGGGTCGCCTGCCTGCGGTCGGAGACGTTGTCGACATCCCGGGCGGACGTTTCCGCATCGAGCGCCTCGACGGGCGCCGAATCGACCGAGTGAGGTACACCCCAATCGTGGATGCTGACGCCGTGCGGGACGGGGGTGAGAGCTGATGGACTGGTGGGGAATTTTCTGGCTCGTCATTCTTCTTGCCGCAAACGCCTTCTTCGTGGCGGCCGAGTTCGCGGTGATTTCTGCTCGCCGTTCGCAGATCGAACCACGCGCCGAGGCAGGTTCTCGCGCCGCGAAGACCGCTCTGTGGGCGATGGAACACGCGACCCTTATGCTCGCGACCTGTCAGCTGGGCATCACCATCGCCTCGCTCCTGATCCTCAACGTGGCTGAGCCCGCTATCCATCATTTGCTTGAAGTGCCGATCGCGCTGACGGGTCTGCCCGAGGACGTGATCTCGACGATCGCCTTCATCATCGCGCTCGTGATCGTGTCATTCCTGCACGTGGTCTTTGGCGAAATGGTGCCGAAGAACATCTCGTTCTCGGTTCCCGACAGGGCCGTGCTGCTGCTCGCGACGCCGCTCGTTTTTGTCGCCACGGTTTTCCGTCCGGTCATCGTCACTCTCAACGCGATCGCCAATAGCGTGCTGCGCCTGTTCGGGGTGGAGCCCAAGAACGAGGCGACAAGCGTCTATACGCTCGACGAGGTCGCGACGATCGTGGCTCAGTCCACCAAGGAGGGTGTGCTCACCGACTCCGGGGGAACGCTCAACGCGGCGTTCGAGTTCACCTCGAAGAAGGTTGAGGACGTGGCGATCGGCATGTCGACGCTCGTGACTCTCCCCGAGGACGCGGCGCCGCAGGATGTCGAGCGGGCCGTCTCGCAGCACGGGTTCTCGCGGTACATCCTTGTGAACGACGAGGGAGAACCGACCGGATATCTGCACCTCAAGGACGTCATCGACCTCGATGACGAATCGGAGTTCGCGGAGCCCGTGCCGCCCAAGCGTATCCGCCAGCTCATTTCGATGTACCGCGGTACCGATCTCGAGGACGCCCTCGCGACGATGCGCCGCTCGGGTGTTCACGTCGCCCGCGTGTTCGACGAGAATGGTGCAACGCGAGGCGTGCTGTTCCTCGAGGACATGATCGAGGAACTCGTCGGTGAAGTGCAGGACGCGACGAGGCGCAACTAGGGATCATCGTGGCCGAACAACCGTCCCTCTCGTACCCGACCGTCGCGATCGTCGGTCCGGGTGCGATCGGTACGACGATCGCTGCCGCGCTGCATCGGGCGGGACGAACACCGGTGCTCTACGGGCGCACAGCGCGGGCAAGTGTGACTCTGCGGGATGACGATGGGACGGTCGTCGTGCCGGGGCCCGTGCGCACTCGTCTCGACGAAGTCGAGAGCACCGTCGATCTCGTCTTCGTCGCCGTAAAGACGACTCAAGTCGAAGCTGCCGCCCCGTGGCTGGCCGCGTTGTGCCACGCAGGCACTGTGGTCTGCGTTCTGCAAAATGGAGTCGAGCAGGAGCGCTCGGTCACCCCGTTCGTTCAGGACAATCCCGTGTTGCCTGCCGTCGTATGGTTCCCCGCGCAGGCACAGCAGGATGGATCGGTCTGGCTGCGGGCTCGAGCGCGCCTGACCGTGCCCGATGTGCCGGCATCCCGCGTGGTCGCTGCAGCGCTGCGCGACACCGAGTGCTCGGTCGAACTCGTCGAAGACTTCGCATCGGTGGCTTGGCGCAAACTGCTGCAGAATGCCGCGGCCGGACTCATGGTGTTGACGGGCCGACGGTCAGGGATGTTCCGGCGGCCGGACATAGCGGAGCTGACCCTTCGCTACCTCCGCGAGGGACTCGAGGTTGCCCGCGCAGACGGCGCCAGGTTGGACGACGAGGTGGCCGAGGAGATAGTCCACTACTTCCGTGCCAGTCCCGCAGACCTGGGAACTTCCATCCTCGCCGACAGGGAGGCGGGGCAGGCTCTCGAGTGGGACACCCGCAACGGCATCATTAGGCGTCGCGGCATTGCTCACGGCATTCCCACTCCCGTCAGCGACGTGGTGGTGCCGCTACTGGCGGCCGCGAGTGACGGACCCGGCTGAACCGTCGATCAGGGGAGTAGCGACGCGATCGTCGTGACGCCCTCCTCGAAGCGTTCCGGTCGTGATCCCGAGTAGTTGAGTCGCACGTATGACCCGGTCGGCTCGGCGGGGAACCAGGCCGGACCGGAGGACAGGACGGTACCGGCATCCAGTGATCGGCGTGCCAGCTCGATGACATCCGTGCCGTCCGGCAGCCGCACCCACAGGTTGAGTCCACCGCGCGGGATGGCGGCAAGAGACTCTGCGCCGAAATGGGCCGTCACGTGACGGGCAAGTTCGTCGCGTCGGTTCCTTAGCTCCGCTCGTAGCCTGCCGAGGTGGCTGCGCCATCCCGGACTCGTCAACACATCGACAGCGGCGGCCTGTAAGAGTCCGCTCACGTAGAGATCGTCGACGGTGCGATCAACCTGGATGCGGGCGAGCGCCGGGCCTCGAGCTACAACGCCCGCGACCCGGATGGCGGGGGAGACACTCTTGGTGAGCGAGCGCACGTAGACGACGTGACCGTGGGCATCCTCCGCGGCCAGTGGGGAGGCATCCGCGTCGATGCCGAAGTCGTGAGCCCAGTCGTCCTCGATCAGGTACGCGCCGCGTGCCTTCACGACCTCAAGAATCTCGGCGCGTTCCGTTGCGGACCACAACGCACCGGTGGGGTTGGCGAAGTGCGGTTGTGCGTAGAACAGGCGTGCCCCGCTTGATCGGAGGGCGTCGTCAAGCGACTCTGCCGAGGGAGCGGTGGTGTCGCGTCCCACCGGAATTATGCGCAGCCCGGCCTGTCTCGCAGCGGCAAGAGCACCCCAGTAGGTCGGAGACTCGACGACTATGGCGTCGCCCGGGGCGGCCAGGGCCCTGAAGATGCTCGAGAGCGCACTTTGACCCCCGGGCATGACGACGACGTCGTCCGCCGACGCGGGCGTGGTGGGCGAACTGCCGCGCGGCGCGAGTTCTCGAGCGAACCACGATCTGAGTTCGGGGATTCCCGCGACGGGTGGCCGGGATACCGCTGCGGAGCTGCGGGATGCGCGATTCAGCGCCTGGTGCACGAGGCGGGTGGGCAGAAGTTCCTCGGTGGGGTACCCAGACCCGAGAGAGATTGCGCCGTCTGGCGGGATGGCGAGAGCGGAACCGATCGAGTCCGCGCTCGTCCTGGCGGCACCCAGGGCGGTGGTCTGCCAGCCAAAGTCTGCTTGGCGCACGGCGCGACGCCGTGCAACAAAGTTGCCCGCGCCCGGTCGTGTCTCCACGAGCCCCTCCAGCACGAGCTGTTGGACGACCCGCTGCACAGTGAGCGGACTCGCGGCGTGATCGGCAACGAGGGTGCGAGTGGATGGCAGTCGTTCGCCCGCGGGGTGTCGAGCGACGAGGTCTCGCAGGCGCTGCTCGATCGAGAATCGTGCTCCCTCATCCGTGATGCTGCTATCGTCTCCCATGAATAGAGACAGTAGCGCTATCGCGTCGGGCAGACGAGCGCTATCCACAGAAATTGGCAAGACCGGCGGGGGATCTCGGGCCGGAATGGCGTTCGGCTTGCTGGGTGTATTGGCGTTCTCGTTCACCCTGCCGTTCACTCGGGTAGCGGTCGCCGAACTGAGTCCTCTGTTCATCGGGGCAGGGCGCGCTGTTGCGGCTGCGTTGCTCGGGGCGATAGTGCTCGCTGTCGTACGGCCGCGGTTGCCTCGAGGTCGCCAATGGCTTCGACTCGCGGTTGTCGGTCTCGGCGTTGTCGCGGGATTCTCACTGCTCACGTCTTTTGCTCTGCAGACCGTGCCTGCTGCTCACGGCGCCGTGGTCATCGGGCTGCTTCCTGCGGCAACCGCAGCTGCGGCGGTTCTCCGAGCGAAGGAGCGGCCCTCGCGGGCGTTTTGGTGGGCTAGCGCTGCGGGCGTCGTCGCGGTGATCGGATTTGTCGCCATCAGCGCGGGCGGGATCGCCGCGCTTCAGCCGGCGGACCTGCTTCTGGTCGCTGCGGTGGTGTCGGCCGCGATTGGCTACGCCGAGGGAGCGATGCTCTCTCGCGAGCTGGGGTCGTGGCAGACCATTTGTTGGGCCCTTCTGGTCTCGCTGCCCGTCATGGTGCCGCTCACAGTAGTCGGAGCGGCCTCCATGATCGAAGCGAACCACCGATGGCCGGAAGTTGGCCGACAGGCGTGGCTCGCCTTCGCCTACCTAGCGACGGTCAGCATGTTTCTCGGGTTCTTCGCGTGGTACCGGGGCCTTGCCATCGGGCCCATCTCGCGGGTCAGCCAGATCCAGCTCGTCCAACCGGTATTCACCATCGTGTGGTCCGCGCTTTTGCTGCACGAACATCTCGACTGGACGGTCTGGGCCGGTGCCGCTGTCGTGGTCCTGTGTGCGGCAACGGCGGTGCGATCCAGGGTGCGAATGTAGCTACCCATTCCGCGCATGTTTGTCAGTTTCGCGCGTGATTGAACCGGCGCGAAACTGACAAACCGGCGCGAAACGGGGGAGGGATGCCTAGCGGTAACCAGCCCGCACGTACTGGGCGGGGAAATAGTCGATAGGCACGCCGAGTTCGTGGGCCGCGCGAAGCGGGAAGTGGGGATCGCGCAGAAACTCGCGAGCCATCATGACGACATCCGCTTGGCCACTCGAGACAATCTGTGCGGCTTGCTGCGCTTCGGTGATGAGGCCGACCGCGCTCACAGCGACGTCGGACTGCGAACCCACGAACGACGCGAAGCCGACCTGGTAACCCGGAGCGACGGGGATCGTGACGCCACCCACGAGTCCACCCGTAGAAATGTCGAAAAGGTCGGCACCGGCATCCCGAGCCCATCCCGCGACGGTCGCGGTCTGCACTTCGTCCCAGCCGTCCTCGGCCCAGTCGGTCGCCGAGAAACGCACGAGCAGCGGAACGGATTCGCCAACGGCGGCTCGCACCGCTCGCACGATCTCAAGAAGGAGTCGGGCGCGTCCCTCGAGGTCGCCGCCGTATTCGTCCTCGCGCCGGTTCGATAGCGGTGACAAGAACTCGTGAAGGAGGTAGCCGTGGGCGGCATGGATCTCGAGCAACTCGAAACCCGCCTCGAGGCTGCGGAGCGCTGCGGCGACGAAGTCGTCGACAACCTTTGCGATTCCCACAGCGTCGAGCGCGAGCGGAACCGCGTAGCCCTCGAACGCCACGGCCGAAGGAGCCACGGCTTGCCAACCGCCCTGCTCTGCGGGGACGGTACCGTGGACGGGCGACCAGGGCTTGAACGTCGAGCCCTTTCGTCCCGCATGGGCCAACTGAATGGCCGGTACCGCACCGTGCTCGCGGATGAATCGCGTGATCGGGGTCCAGGCCGCGACCTGCTCGTCGTTCCAGATGCCTGTGTCCTCGGGCGAGATGCGCCCTTCTGCGGAGATCGCGGTCGCCTCGGTCATCACGACACCAGCGCCTCCCACGGCGAAAGCGCCGAGGTGGACTAGGTGCCAGTCGGTGGGCACCCCGTCCTGCTTCTCGACCGAGTACTGACACATGGGGGCGACCCAGAGACGATTGCGAGCTTCGACCTCGCGGATCTGGATGCTGTCGAAAAGTTCAGGGTTTGGCATCTGTTCAAACTATCGTGAGTTTCATGAGCTCTAGGCCGTGGACCGTGGACGATGCCGCCGCACACATTGCGGTGCCCGGCATCCACGACGATAAATACTCGCGAGGAGTGCTCGGAGTTCTTACGGGTTCGGACCAGTACCCGGGGGCCGCCGTGCTCGGTGTCGAGTCGGCCTTGCGCACGGGAGTGGGGATGGTGCGCTACGTCGGCGGTCCGCGCGCGACAGACTTTGTGCTCCAGCGTCGCCCTGAGGCAGTAGCCGGAGTCGGGCGCGTTCAAGCCTGGGTGATCGGTTCCGGGATGGATCACGCGAGCCGTGACGAGGACGCCCTGTCCACAGCGGTCGACGATGGACTGCCCACTGTGCTCGACGGCGGCGCTATCGACCTCGTGCACCGCACGACCGCCCCGACCGTCGCAACTCCGCATTTTCGGGAATTGGGCAGGCTCACGGGATGGTCGCTCGAGCAGATCGCCGATGACCCTCGCCGGGCCGCCCAGCGCGCCGCGGACGAAGTGGGGGCGACCATCCTCGTGAAGGGGCACACGACGTGGGTCGCCGGCCCCGGCATCCTGCTTTCGGCGAGCGAAGCGCCGACGTGGCTCGCGACAGCGGGGGCGGGGGATGCGCTCGCGGGAATTCTCGGAGCTCTCGTCGCCACGCACTCCCGAGAGGTGCTCCAGGATGAGCAACTTCTCGCCAGACTCGCCGCGACCGCCGCCGTTATTCACGGGCGCGCAGCTCAGCGCGCGAGCGCCGGAGGACCGTTGACCATCCTCGACCTGTGCGCGGCCATCCCCACCACTATCGCCGGGATGCTGAGCAGCGTCAGGCCATAAACCGGCTGAGGAACTCTCTCGTGCGGGCTTCGCGAGGGTTCTCAAAGAGCTCCGCTGGCGTTCCCTGTTCCGCGACCACTCCCTGGTCGAGGAAGACAACGCGGTCCGCGACATCCCGTGCGAATGCCATCTCGTGGGTCGCCATGACGATTGTTGTTCCCTCGAGCTTGAGCTCTCGAACGAGGTCGAGAACTTCTCCCACGAGCTCGGGGTCGAGGGCGCTCGTGATCTCGTCGAGCAGCAGAAGCTCGGGACTTGTCGCGATCGCTCGCACGATCGCGGCCCTCTGCTGTTGCCCACCCGAAAGCCGATCAGGGAAGGAACGTGCGTGATCGGCCAAGCCGATGCGCTCAAGCAGTTCGAGTCCGCGCTGTTCGGCAACGGACTTCTGGATTCCGAGCACGTGCCGAGAGG
>Ga0247807_10000088_pt1 | contig 81305 bp, 84 predicted proteins | sample UWRJL074202C1_FD_179931 | JGI IMG/M metagenome (GOLD analysis project Ga0247807, IMG submission 179931) | Plant litter microbial communities from Arlington Agricultural Research Station in Wisconsin, United States - UWRJ-L074-202C-1 | ecosystem: Environmental > Terrestrial > Plant litter >...
ATAATAAATGGCTCCTGAGAAGCATTAATTCAGTTAATGAAACTTGGGAAAGGAAACTTTTGTGCCGAAACAGAGGTAAACCTAGCTAAAACACAGTTCTAAAAAATTTATTCATAGGAGGTTTAAAATGTTAGGCCAATGTAACAAACAACAATCAAACCCATAGTTTAAAGCTAGGCAAAGTAAGAGTTTTTTTGTTGTTGCAGATTAAATATTTGGCTTGGTAAAAGGTTAGTGCTATTGCTAGGAGAAATTTGCGAAGAACACTGGCTTTAACTTTTAAAGCCCTATTGAAGTGGAAATCTCCCGATTTTTCATCGGGAATTGTAACGAAAAGAGGGACTGAATTAAGCGACAACGGAATACATTGTTTTTCTAATAATGCTATCTTAATTATTTTTAATTTTGCAGTTCAATCAAAAGCACACATGTTAGGATTAAAATTATCGACAGACCCACGTTGGGCGAATATTGCAGAATCTAATTTAGAAGAAATTTTAACAGACCATGCTTGGTGTGAGCAAAAAGCGGCAATAAATGCGATAAATATGATTGCTGATAATTGTGAGCACCAAGATTTAGTGGATGAATTGACTTTGATTGCTCTGGAAGAAATGCAACATTTTCAGCAAGTGGTAAATATAATTAAGGAGCGTGGTTATACTTTAGGGCGTGGTCGTAAGGATGATTATGTTGGTCAGCTGATGAAGTTTTGCAAAAAAGACGGTTCTAGAAATAATGCTTTTATTGAGCGTTTGCTGTTCGCTGCCATGATAGAGGCAAGAAGTTGCGAGCGTTTTAGAACTTTATCATTAAATATTAAAGACAAAGAATTGGCTAAGTTTTACCATGACTTAATGGTTTCTGAAGCGACACATTATACTACATTTTTAGGTTTTGCCCGTAAATATTCGGTAGATGTTGATGTAGATAAACGTTGGAAAGAGTGGTTGGAGTTTGAAGGGGAATTGATTAAAAGTTTCGGAACGAAAGAAGCGATACACGGATAAGCCCTAAATCCCCTAAAGGGGACTTTAGTTATTCCCCCTTTAGGGGGTAAGGGGGTAACTCCTCTTTGTGGATATTCCATAACCAAACCACAATGTTTTGGTAGCTTTTAATGCCTCTTTTCTGGTTGTTTAGTTTTAAGAATTTGTCGAAAGCAACGCCCATGTAATTAGACATATCGCCGTTGTATTGTGCCCAAAACTCATTTTCTGCTTTAAAGTTTGCAAGAACTCCCTTGTCTATGTTTTCTCTCATTTTTAGATAATCTTCAGGAGATTTTATTCTTATCTCCAGTAAAATATATCTTAGCATATTGTAGTTTACGGAATACTGAAAATTAACATCTTTGCTATTTGAGCCTACCAAATAAGCAACTAAATTGGCTTCGTCTTCTTTGGCAACGCCTAATTGGTGGGCTATTTCATGGCAGGTTACAAAAGGCAAAACCCAAGCTGGCAGTTTCATATTTACGTTTGCTTCGCCACTTAATGGATTGTAATAACCTTCAATACCTATTTTACTGATTAACCAACCATTAAAAACTGGCTTTACCGAAGGCTGATGATAATTAAAAAATGAATTCTGCTGAGCTAGGTTTTGATAATCTGTCACCGCTTTTTCGTGAAGCTGATTGATATCGTAGCTTAAATTAGGTGATAATTTTGGTTGAAGTTTATTTAAAGTATCAATGAAATAATTCCCTAAAAGCACTAATTCCTTAACCGAATATTTTTCATCGCTAATATCTAATTGTTTGCTAATGCTTGGTCGTGAATAATTTAAACCCCAAAGCAATTTAAAGCTGATGTAGAAAATTAGTATGGCATTAAGAATAGAAATGGGAATAGTAAGCTTATCAATTTTTTGCCAACCATTCTTTTTAACTCTTATAAAGAATTTGATGATAAGTATGAGGATATAAATAATTAAGGCTGCATATAAAATATCTCCTAAGGCGAATGGGAATAGGGAAGAAATCCATCTAATAATTACAGAAACAATTGGATAGATTGCTTTTGAATAAATACTTAAGACCAGTTTAGGGAATAAGCCAAATAGGAAAATAATTAATGAAACACCTAAAAGGAATGCTGGTTTGAATAGTAGTTTTTTAGGGAGAGCCATTTATTTGTAGTGACCTTTAAGAGATTGTATTTCTAATATTACTATCAAATTCTCTTCAATAATTTCATAAATAATCCTATGTTCTTCATTTATTCTTCTAGACCATGAACCAGATAATTCATATTTCAAAGGCTCTGGTTTTCCAATTCCGGAAAAGGGATTTTCTTGAATGGCAATAATTAGTTGATTAATCTTTTTTTGGACAATTTTATTGCCATATTTTTTCCAATAAGCTAAGTCATTTATTGCTTTAGGAGCAAATATTACTTCCATAAATCTTCAATAGCAATCTTAACGCCTTTGCCATTTTTGATATCTTCTCTAGCTTTTAAAATTTCCTTTACAAAAATTGGGTTATATGGACTTTTTTCTGTCTCAAAATCTACTTTTAAAGCTTTCATAACTGCTTTTAATGCATTAAGTTGTTCTTTGTTTTTAGGATGTGCGATTAATGTTTCCATATTGATGAGGTATATACAAATATAATCATTATCTAGTAAAACTTAATCTCTTCCCAATCTCATTAGTAACGAATTTACCATTGTGATAAGCTAGATTTCCAGAAACAAAAGTATGGGTAATGCTGGCTTGAAATGTTTCGCCATCAAATGGGCTCCAACCACATTTATAAAAGATGTTTACAGGCGTAACTTTAAAAGGATCGTTTAAATTTACCAAAACCAAATCTGCCCAATAACCTTCTCTAATAAAACCACGTTTTTCGATATCAAAACAAATGGCAAGGTTATGTGCAGTTTTTTCGACAATCTTTTCTAAAGAAATTTTGCCTTGCAAATGCATTTCTAACAATGCTGGCAAAGCATGTTGTACCAATGGCCCGCCAGATGGTGCTTGTGAATATGACTGTTGCTTTTCTGCCAAAGTGTGTGGAGCATGATCTGTTGCAATTACATCTATATTGTCTGCCAGAACACCAGCTAAAATTCCAGCTTGGTCTGCTGCATTTTTAACTGCTGGATTCCATTTAATGAAATTCCCTTTTGTAGCATAATCTTGGTCGTTAAACCAAAGGTGATGTACACAAGCTTCGGCAGTTATCTTTTTGTCTTTTAAGGCGATATTATTATCAAATAAAGCGATTTCTTTTGCAGTAGAAATATGCAGAATATGTAATCTAGTTTGATAAATTTTTGCCAACTCGACTGCTAGAGAAGATGACTTATAACAAGCTTCTGCACTACGAATTAATGGATGCATTCCTATAGTTAAGTCTTCGCCGTATTGTTCTTTAAATTTAGCCAAGTTCTCACGAATGGTTGCCTCATCTTCGCAATGCGTTGCCACTAATATTGGTGCTTTGCTAAAAATGTTTTCTAATGTTTTTTCATTGTCAACCAACATATTGCCAGTTGATGAACCCATGAAAACTTTGATGCCACACACATTTTTTGGGTCAGTTTTTAAAACTTCTTCAATATTATCATTGCTGGCACCCATATAAAATGAATAATTAGCCAATGATGTTAGTGAAGCAATTTCATATTTATCTGCTAATAATTCTTGTGTTAAAGTGTTCGGAACTGTATTTGGCATTTCCATAAAAGACGTGATACCGCCTGCGACTGCTGCCATACTTTCGGTAAATATATCTGCTTTATGCGTTAATCCTGGTTCACGAAAATGAACTTGGTCGTCTATCATTCCTGGTAAAAGGTAAAGGCCTTCCGCATTAATTTCTTGAGCTTCTGGAGTTGATAACGATTGCCCTATTTTCTCAATTAAACCGTTTTTAACCAAAACATCAGCTATAAATTGCTGTCCTTCGTTTACTAAAGTTGCGCCTTTTATGAGGTAAGTATTCATGGTGGTAAAGTTAATAATTAGTATTGAGAAGTGCGTATTGCGTATTGAGATATGATTGCCAGAAGGTTCGAATGTCGGGAAGTGCGAAAGTGTTAGGCACAGTTTTTTGTTCTCTAAACCTGATAGGAGTGGACACGAGCGTAGCGAAGTAAAACGGATAGCAGGACTATCGCAACCAATTAGCACTGAAACTGCTTTTCAAATTATTTTTTAAACCATATAAGTAAATATAAGAGTGGTTTACAAACCATCTATCTTACGCCTTCAAACCCTCAACCTTATTCCGTATCTTTGTGCGCTATGGCGAAATCGTTCGAAGAATTTAATTTAAATAGGCAAATATTAAACGCAGTTGCCGATGCGGGTTATACCGTTGCGACACCAATACAAGAAAAAGCAATTGCACCGGTTTTATCTGGTCAGGATATTTGTGGAATTGCAGAAACTGGAACTGGTAAAACAGCTGCCTACGTTTTGCCAATGCTAATGAAATTGAAATATGCGCAGGGCGATGCAGCGAGGGCGTTAATTTTAGCGCCAACACGTGAATTGGCCATGCAAATTGCCGAAGAAGTGAAACGTTTTTCTACTTACACAGATTTACGTTCGGTAGTTATTTTCGGCGGAATTGGCCCGAAAGCACAAAAGGAGCAAATTAAAGCTGGGGTTGATATCATTATTGCAACACCGGGTCGCTTTTTAGATATTTACCTTTCTGGAGAAATCAATACTAAATATTTACAGTTTTTGGTTTTAGATGAAGCTGATAAAATGATGGATATGGGCTTTATTGGATCCATCCACAGAATTTTGGAAGTAGTACCTCGTAAACGCCAAAATTTGCTTTTTTCTGCAACGATGAGCGATTTAGTGCAGAAAATTGCTGGAGATTTCTTGAAACATCCAACAATTATTGAGGCATCTGAACAAGCAACTCCTGCGCAAACGGTTACGCAAGTATTGTATGAAGTGCCAAACTTTAAAACAAAAATTAATCTTTTACAGCATTTGCTAAAAGATGTTGAGGTATTTACTAGATTGATTATTTTCTGTAAAACGAAAGCAGTTGCTGATAATATTTTCAGTTATGTGGTGCGCAAATTTGGAGAAGAATCTGTTCGTGTTATCCATGCTAATAAAGGTCAGAATACAAGGATTAACTCTATAAATAGCTTTAAAGAAGGAAACATTAGGGTTTTAGTGGCTACTGATGTGGCATCGAGAGGGATTGATGTAACGGAAGTAAGTCACGTAATTAACTTCGATGTGCCAATTATTATCGAAGATTATGTGCATAGAATTGGCAGAACCGGAAGAGCGTTTTCTAAAGGTGATGCGATTACTTTTTGTACAGAAGCTGAAAAATATTACATCCGTAAAATTGAAAAATTAACACGTCAGTTTATTAATGTGGAACCAATTCCAGAAGGTGTATTTATTGAAGAAACGCCTTACGACGAGAGACAGCAGATTGCAAAAGATATAGATTTGCAAAAACGTAAAGAAGATCCTGATTTTAAAGGCGCTTTCCACGAAAAGAAAAATGCCAAACAAATAGAAGAACGAGAAAGAGAAAAGGCTAGAAATAAAGCGCACAAAACCAAAGTGTTTAAAAACAAAAAACGTTTCGATAAGAAGAAATAAAGAGCAGGATTTTAGGATGATAGAATTAATAAGATCATTGTATTAGAATGAAAAAATTGAGAATTACCCCATTAAATATTGTAGCTGCACTTGCTCTAGCATTTTTTGTGGCTTCTTTTTTTCAAAAAGACCCGGAAAGGGGGCATGTTGATTTTAGCGTATTGTATAAAGGTATTTTAGGAGCGATGGTGGTAGTTGCTTTTATTACAGATATGATTTTTAGATTTATTTTTAAGGATTTAAAACGCATTTGGTTTGTAGAACTCGCTTTTATTTCTTTAACAGTTATCTTATTTTTAATATTACAAAAGTAAAACGATAAGGCTTCAATATGGTGTGTAAAATCAGCATATTTGCAATCGAAAAAAATATATAGTAAACAGAATTCAATGAAATCTTCTTAATCGGTGAAATCATTTGAAATCAGTGTAATCACATTTATGAGACAAGCAGAAATAAAAATTACCGTAGAGTTAGACAATCAAAATATGCCAGAGAATATTCTTTGGGAAAGTACAGATGCTGAAAATAAAGATCAAGTGCCTGTTAAATCTATGATTTTAGCTTTGTGGGATCATAACTACAAAAACTCTATGCGTATAGATTTATGGACAAAAGACATGCCTGTAGATGAAATGAAAAGATTTTTCTACGAGACTTTGCAAACCATGGGTGATAGTTTTTTGAAAGCCACAGGCGAAGAAAATATCGTAGAAGATTTACGCGATTATTGCGCACACTTTGCAGATAAAATGGGTATTGATCCTAGGAAATAATTTTATCATCTTGAGCTTGTCGAAGGATTTTTTAAATACAATATGTTAATCATTAGAAAAACAAATGCCTATATAGGTTTAATTTTAGTAATTATCGCAATTACTATAGCACCTATGTTAAAGGTTCCATTTAAAGGTAATTGGAATTTATACCAAGCAGACCCTCGTTTATTATATATTTCGTTGGCCATTGTTGGGATAACAACTTTGATGCTTTTTGCTAGAGCCTTAAGTGCATTCAGGATAATGGCTATCGTTACACTGATATGGAGTGTGTTAATGGCAGCCGCAGTATTTTTTAAAGTAAATAATTATTTCGGCTCAAAGTTTTTCGATAAAGTTTTGGCTAAAACTATTCATTTCCAATGGGGATGGGTGGTATTGCTCGTAGGTGTTTTGTTGCTGGTTAGCAGCGTTAAAAAAGTACAATTAGAAACTAAATTATAGGTGATGGTTTTGCGATGTTAGTTTAGCTACATCATAACCTTTTGCTTTACATCTGGCAACTATTTCATCATGTAATTTTTGCGATATTTTTTTATTGCGGCTCATGATGAAAAGAAATTTCCTATCGGGATGACCCACAACTACATAAGAATAATCAGCTGCTAAATCAATTATCCAATAATCTATCTTAATGGGCCAGATAAATTGAGCCAGTAATTCTCCATTATTGCCTTCTTCAGATGGAAACATTTTAGAAGATCTTGAATAAATTTTTTCGTCATTAGGTTTTTTGTATGTGGTTAACACATTAAAATAGCCTTCGCTATTTAAGGTGTATTTGGTAGTGGTTTCTCTACTTCCTTTATCAAACATGGTAGGTATTGAATATAGAGAATACCATGTCCCAGCATATTTTTTCATGTCTACCTTTGTAACAGGTTCGTTTTTTTCTGAGGTAGAATAGCTTAAAAAGATAAATAGTAAAGCATATAAAATTTTCATAATAAGATCATTTGTCTTACTTACGAAATAGCATTACAAGAAGATTTAATTATTCAATCCGAGCGATTTGTGAACTTTCTTACGTTTAAAATGGGTTTGTTTTAGCTGTTTACCTCCTGAGATGATGCTTATATTTCCATCAACCTCAAAAATAGCAAGTTTAACATCTTTGTAATGCTCAACTCCATGTTCACGCATGGCTTCTTTTAGTTCTTCATCGCTAATTCCCAAATGGCTCAGTTTATCAAAGTTTAGTTTGCCATCATGTATCAATATTTCAGGATGCTGAAAAATGATTTCACGTAGTTTTTTATTTTTAAACGTTACTTTTTTAAGGATATAATTGAGGACAAAAAGAACTGCCGCTGCCGCTAAGCCACCTAACAAACTGGTATTGTTGCCAACCATCGCATTCTGAACAGCATTACTGATTAGCAAGATTAACACAACATCAATTGTATTTAGTTGGGAGAGTTCTTTTTTACCTGTTAGGCGAATTGCAATCAACATAAAAGCATAAACTGCTAAACTTCGCAATGCGATATCTAAGTAAGGATTCATTTAAATTTGATATTATGTTATGCATCAAGTCTTCGGACTTTCCGACAAATAACTTCCGACTTCTTTAAAACTTCAACTCTGTTTGTCCTTTTTGTGCCACTTCTCGCTCATGTTGCAACAACCATTTTTTTCGCCATAATTCGCCTGCATACCCCACTAATTTGCCATTACTGCCAATCACTCGATGACAAGGAACAGCAACTGCGATATTATTTTTGCCATTTGCGGCTGCAATCGCTCTTATAGCTAAAGGTTTGTGCTCAGAAAATTTAGCATAAGAAACAGTTTCTCCATAAGGAATACTTAAAAGATTTTGCCAAACTTCTTGTTGAAACTCGGTTCCAATTTGTGCAATTGGGAATGAAAATTCTTTCAATGTTCCCTCAAAATATTGTGCTAACTGTTTTGCTGCCAACTGGCTGATGGCATTTTCTTGTAGTCCGTCCGTATCTCTATGATGAAAAGTTACCTCATTTACAGTATTTTCATCTGCAATAATGATTACATCGCCTACAGGGCTTTTAATTATGCTACAATATTTTTCCATCACAAATACAATATTACAACAAAATAGTATCAAGTAGAAAGTATCACGTATCAAGATATTATTTCTCAATCTTCACTCTATCTATCAGCTACAACGTGCTCGGTTTTACGCTTTACCAATCAACTTTATGTCACTTTAAGCTTTCATCTTTCGGCTTTAACCTCAAAAAACTATCTTTGCGCCAATGCAATTAGCGAAACAGGTTAAACAGCTCATTAAAAAAGAAATGATCTTAGAGTGGCGTAATAAATATGCCCTTAACGGTGTATTACTGTATGTGGTCTCTACTGTTTTTGTATGTTACCTTTCATTTATTAGCATGCCTAATAAACTCACTTGGAATGCTTTATTCTGGATTATCATGCTTTTTGCTTCTATAAACGCTGTTGCCAAAAGTTTTTTGCAGGAGAGTAAGGGTAGGCATTTGTATATTTTTACTTTGGTTAGTCCAATTGCTTTAATCATCGCTAAAACCATATACAATAGCATTTTAATGATTGGTTTAACTCTTATAGCGCTCTTGTTTTATTGTATGGTGTTTGAGCCTACTGCCGAAATTGATATCCCAATGTATTTATTGGCAGCAGTTTTAGGTAGTTTAAGTTTTGCAACAATTTTTACAATGGTGTCTGCAATTGCTTCTAAGGCAGGCAATGGGGGTATGCTAATGGCCATATTGAGTTTTCCGGTCATTATTCCGGTATTAATTGTGCTGATTAAGTTAGCTAAAAATGCAATTGATGGCTTAGATCGAAGTGTAAGTTTAGATGATATTGGTCTTTTATTGGTGATAAATGCCATGGTTATGGGCGTGTCTTTAATATTATTCCCATATTTGTGGCGAGATTAAAAATGATTAAATTATAGGGTGATTTTAAATCGATCATCCAAAACTCGATGATTCAAAATTAAATAAGAATGAAGAAAAATTGGTGGAAAATTTTAGGGGCAATTTTAGTGCTTTACTCTACAATTGCAGGTTTACTGTTGGGAGTTCCACGTTTACCTATTTTGCACGAATCTATAAGAAATTTGTACTTCCATGTGCCTATGTGGTTTGCCATGATTGTAATGTTTTCGATTTCTATATTCTATAGCGTTAAATCTTTATCAACTCAAAGTCAAGATGATGATTTAAGAGCAGTAGAAAGCGTTAATGTTGGTGTTTTATTCGGGATTTTAGGTTTGTTAACCGGAATGATCTGGGCAAAATTTGCTTGGGGAGAGTTTTGGAGCTTTGACCCTAAACAAAATTTTTCGGCCATATCTATGCTACTCTATTTTGCTTATCTCGTTTTACGCAATGCGATAGATGAAGAACAAAAAAGAGCAAAAATTTCAGCAATCTACAATATTTTCGCCTTCCCAATGATGATAGTTTTGATTTTTGTATTACCAAGATTAAAAGATTCACTTCATCCAGGAAATGGCGGTAATCCAGGTTTTAATATGTACGATTTGGACAGTAGAATGCGTATGGTTTTTTACCCCGCTTGTTTAGGGTGGATTTTAATCGGCTATTGGGTTTACAGCATCCGCTACAGAATTAGTGCATTAGTTTATAAACAACAATAATATGAAGAAGCTTATTTTTACCTTAATGATGTTATTTACAACCATAAGTTTATTCGCTCAGAATAACGATATTGAAATGGCCGATGCTTTGCGAAGTAACGGGAAAATTTACATTGTTGTAATCAGTATTGTGATCATTCTTGCAGGTTTATTGATCTATCTATTCACATTAGATAAAAGATTAAAAATGTTAGAAAAAAAATCTGCTGACAAAAACTAATTTTAAACAACATCAGCCTAATCTTTTAGCTATTTTACTATGGTGTTTAACTTACACTAAGCAAAATTGTACTTGCATTAATGGTTTATTTTAGTGCAATTTTGCATCCGTAAAATAAAAACTACAATTTATAAAACGACAAATAATGGCTAATACAGCAAACGAAACAAGTTTCTTTCAAGATGTTTGTAAGAACTTTGATAGTGCCGCACAATTTACCAATCATCCAGAAGGTTTATTGGCTCAGATAAAAGCGTGTAACAGTGTATACCGTTTTCAGTTCCCAATTCGTAGAGGAAACGGCTTTGAAGTAATTGATGCTTGGCGTGTAGAACACTCTCATCACATGAGCCCAACCAAAGGAGGTATTCGCTACAGCGAAATGGTTAATGAAGATGAGGTGATGGCTCTTGCAGCTTTAATGACTTACAAATGTGCCATTGTAAATGTTCCATTTGGCGGTGCCAAAGGTGGTATTTGTATCAATCCTAAAAATTATTCTGTTGCCGAGTTAGAGACAATCACTCGTCGTTATACTACAGAATTAATTAAAAAGAATTTCATTGGTCCTGGTATCGATGTGCCTGCCCCAGATTATGGATCTGGCGAACGTGAAATGAGCTGGATTGCAGATACGTATATGACCATGAACCCAGGTTCCTTAGATGCTTTAGGCTGTGTAACTGGTAAACCAATTGCTTTGCATGGCATCCGTGGGCGTAAAGAGGCTACGGGTCGTGGGGTTGCTTATGCAGTTCGCGAATGTGTTTCTTTTGCAGAAGATATGGCTAAAGTTGGCTTAACTGCTGGTTTAGATGGCAAAAGAGTGATTGTACAAGGTTTAGGAAACGTAGGTTATCACTCAGCTAAATTTTTAGCAGAATTTGGAGCCACCATCGTGGGTATCTGCGAATTCGAAGGTGCAATTTATAATGCCAATGGTTTAAATATCGATGAAGTTTTTGCTCACCGTAAAAATACAGGCTCTATTTTAGGGTTCCCTGGGGCAACAGATTTCAAAAACTCTATGGAAGGCTTAGAGCAAGAATGCGATATCTTGGTTCCTGCAGCTTTAGAAAATCAAATCACTGAAGCTAATATCCGTAACATCAAAGCAAAAGTTATTGCAGAAGGTGCAAACGGGCCATGTACACCAGAAGCTGAAGAAATTTTTACAGAAATGGGCGGAATGATTATTCCAGACATGTATTGTAATGCTGGTGGTGTTACGGTTTCTTATTTCGAATGGTTAAAAAACCTTTCTCACGTAGCATTCGGTCGTATGGAAAGCCGTTATGCAGAAAACTCAAATGCAAATTTAATTAACACATTAGAAAGCTTAACTGGTAAACAAATTCCAGCAGAAAACAGGTTAATGATTGTTAAAGGTGCATCTGAAATGGAATTGGTAAACTCTGGTTTAGAAGATACGATGATCCATTCTTACAGAGAAATTAGAGAAACTTGGATCAACAAACCCCAAGTTAAAACATTAAGAACTGCAGCTTTTGTAAACTCGATCGACAAAATTGCAATTTCATATATGAACTTAGGTATTTGGCCATAGTTCTTTAACTTAAAAAAATGCCCCAATTATTATTGGGGCATTTTTTTATCTCAATTGTAGTAACGAAATAATGTCTTTATCCTTAAATTCGATCAAGCCATTAAGTCTGTTTTTATTATCTGTGTTGATTTGCATTTTTTTCAAGGATATAAAATAAGAAGTAATTAATTTGAGCTCATTATGTTGTCTCAATTCATCAAAATTTATTTTAAGGTAAAAAGGGCCTTTGCTTTTTTGTAGCGCTTGCTGTTTAATCTTCTTGATAGTACTAAGGCTAAATTTTTGATTGTTGTAGTTTGCATAGACAGCATATAAAGGGAATACTTTTTTGTTTAAAACATTATTATAGTCTAAAATACCTCCTCTTTTTAAATAATTAGCTAAGCCAATGCCATTGCTTTTTAAAGTAAAAACCATTTCTGGAACCATCACATTTTTAACAGTTACTTGTTCCACTTTTTCAAAATCATCATTGTATTCGTAAGTAATTACAGTATCGCTTTGTTTGGTAGCTTTAATTAGTTCAAAAGTGGCTAGGCCATTGTAGTATTTAGAAATAGTATCTAGGTTTAAGCTGTAATTATCAATTTGAAAATTTACTTTGCCAAAATTTTGTATTGGGGCATTGATATAAAACTGTACAGCACTTTGTGGATTAAACTGAATTTCTTGCTGATTATGATGAAGTTGTGGTAATAAACCTCCAATAGAGATATTGCCTGCATTAAAATTTGCAAAAATTTCTGTTTTACCATAAAGATAAAATAGGTGGTCTGTATTATTTTTTAATTTACTTACAGCGATATGATCCTTAGATAGAATATTTTCTCTTTTGAGCAGATCTTTTAGTATGCTAAAAGTAGACTCATTTTTATTGCTATAAGAAAAAGCGATCCTGTTCTTAAAAATCGCAACGGTAATTTTCTGGTTCTGATTTTTGCCCATCAATAGACCATCCTTTATTTCGAATTTGCCAATGCTCCACTTTCTTTTGACGTAGTTTCTAAAATCATTAATGTTTGATAGGGGTATAGATCCGAAAAAGGTATCGTTAGCCATGCCATTAACAGTAAATAGAAATATGTTTGATGGAAATGATAAGCCATTTTTTGCTTCAGCTAATTTATCGGTTTTATCATTTTTGCTTAAATAATAACCTGGGTTCTGAAGAAAGTTTACTGCAATACTTTTATAGATGCCATCAACATTAATTTTGATAATGCTATTGGCATTTTTATGGATTACATCATTATAAGACTTATTGTAACGATAAGCCAAAAAAAGCACAAAAAAAATAAGCAACAGCGCCATTACTGCTGTTGCTTTAAAAATGTTCTTTTTAACCATTGTTATTTTTGTTGGGCATTCTCAATTAAAGAGAATAAATATTTTATTGCATTTTGATGTCCCGCAGGTACTTCTGAAACCATTTCTCCTGAAACAATATTTCCTTTGATTCCATTAGATTTGATATAAATATCGCCCATACCACCTAATGTTTTATTCAAAGTTAATAGGGTTTCTATATTGCCTATTTCTTCTTTAGGGATTTTCCCAACTAAATTTTTGGCACTAAAATATGCAGTAAAGTTATTTTTTGCTAACAAATTTTTCTGTTTTTTAGAAATATTGGCTTTGTAGCTATTATTACTAATTTGCTGTAAATCAGTTAAAGATGTTCCGCAGAAAACCATTTTATCCTTAATTAAAAAGTACACATCAAATATGTCTTTCTGTACTTCAATTTTATAAAGGTTATTATCTAAAGACAACAAGTTTCTATTCATGCCAATTTTTAGTAATCTGTCGAAAAAACTCGTGTCATCAGAAGAAAACATCATTAAAAAGTTAGGTAATGTTTCTGTCTTCTTTTTTTGAACTTCTATACTTTTATAATCTTCATCATATTCGTAACCAGTATAACTTACTTCTCTTGAACTCAAATCGTTAACTAAAAACAATGCATCGCCCTTAACTACTTTAGCAATCGCTTTTTCATCTAAAAGCAACGAGAAAAACTCAGCTCCCAAAGCTGCTTCATCTTCTTTACCTCCTAATATTGTGCCATAAGCACTCATCATTAGCTTTGGTATTTCCTTTAAGTAAGCCTCGGTATTTAAAGCATAACTTACCATACCTATTGTTTTTTCGCTATTTACATATTTAAAAAACTTTCTATTCAGTTTGTGTTTGTACATTTTTGCAAAACTTTTTGCTTCTGCTTCTCTAATTTCTACCTGTGTATTAATTCTTATGCTTTCATTATCAGCATATAGGTTAGCATTTAAACTTTTATAAGCTCCAAAAATGCCTAAGGTGTTAAATTTTAAATCTCTAGGTGTAAAATTGCTGTATAAATCGCCAATATTAGCTAGCCAAACAGATGCTAATGCATTATTATCAATTCTCGAGGAGTAGGCATTAACTGTGCTTATAGATTCAAATTTACCATTGTTAAGCTCATCAACTTTTTTAATTAGCCAAGTATACTTCAAAGCATTTTTTATGGTAGTTTGTTCGGCTAGTTTTTTATAGTAATCATCATACATCTCGTCACTTTTAGCAACTGCAACTTCATCTATCTCTTCTTCCACCACTTCTTCAACCTCGGTTGTTGTGCTTAAGGTTGTTGTGTCTACTGAGACACTATCAATAATGTCAGCATCATCATCTTGTCCAAAAAATCTAACATTTTCAATTCCATATCTTTTAGCAATAAGAGAATCTTTAAAAAACTCATCCTTTAAAGAAGCATTGATAACGTATAAAACATCCTTATTCCACATTACAACTGTAGAACTATCTTTATTATCCATTTTCCTTAAATCGCCATCTTGAGTAAATTTATTGCCATGGGTAGTCGAAAATTGATCAAGTTTTGCTACATCTTTAATGGGTAGTAAAAATACATTGTAACCAATGCTATCTGTTTGTTGATAATAATAATAAGCTGAAGCAGAAAGATTGATGCCGAAGTTTTGAACATCTTTTACAGTAGCTGTAGAATCTGTAAAGGCTGCTGCCAAAAAGCTCTTGCCAATAAAAGATTTGTTAAATTCATCAACAGGAAGATAGCGGAAAAAGTTGTTGGCATTAATTTTAGCTACAACTGTAGCATTTTGTGGTACTTTAGAAATTAACTCTTGTGCATTAACTGCAAAAGGCAATAAAAAGAGCAGTGATAATTTAATTAGTTTTTTCATTTAGATAGTTGTATTTGATTTGAGATATTCACTTTATTGTTAATTAGATCCAAGATGCTACATTTTAATAAAATAGCTTTTTTAGTTTTTGAGATAGTTGCTAAAGGATTATTTTGTTTGTTTATAGACTGCTCAAAGCGATAAATACTAGTGTAAGTAGCCGTTTTAAAAATTGCCCTATCTTGTTCTTTTAGTTTGTTGTATTCGGATTTAGCTTTGCCTACATATTGGTAATTTCTAACAAAAGTATTTGTTGCTTTAGAATATGTGTAAGAAGCTGCAGATGATTTTATGTTTTGATTTTTAAGAATATGATTGCTGATATTATTTAAATTAGAAACATTTTTAAACGAAAAACTCAATGTGGCGATGTAGGTATTAAAATCTATTGATTGTTTAATATTAGAAATACCATCTTTGCTTTTTAGATAGGAAACCGCTTCGTTCATCTTCGCCTGAATATCTTTTTTACTAGGTACCTTATAACCATTAATACTATCTAGCAGCATTAATGAAGCTACCTTGGTTTTACTTTGGCTTAAATTTATGGTAATTAGAATATCGCCACTGCCATCATTCTTCATATTAACCTCTTCTATAACCTGAAAACAAGAACTGAAGAACATTAGCAGTGGAAGTATAAGGAACACTAATAAAGGTTTGTTTTTTAGCATAAAATATGTTTTTCAATTGAATCGAAGTGCATGATGTATCATTCAAAGATAATGATGTAAACTTACAATATGGCTTAAATGGTGATTTTTGCAAATTTCTCTTATTTAAATTCTTATACAAGTATGACAATCTTAGCGCAATGCTTATCGTATATTACCCTAAAAAGAAAAGTAATGAGAAGATCGATTTTAGTATTAATAAGCATATTGTTTTTGGCTTCCTGTAGCAATAATGATTCCTCTATTAAGGCCAAATTGCCAGCGGCAAAAGTTGGAGAACAAACCGCAACATTTGCTGCAGGTTGTTTTTGGTCAATACAAGAGGGTTTTATGGAGCTCAAAGGCGTAATTAAAGCGACTAGCGGTTATGCGGGTGGCGATACAGAAAATCCAACGTATGAGCAAGTAAGTTCGGATAGAACTGGTCATGCCGAAGCAGTTCAAGTAATCTATGATCCTAATGTTATTAGTTATGCTCAGTTATTAGAAGCCTTTTTTTATATGCATGATCCAACCCAATTGAATAGGCAAGGGCCAGATATAGGGACGAGTTATCGTTCAATTGCCTTTTATAGCAATGCGGAAGAAAAGGCACAAATTGGAACGACGATGGATAAGTTTAATAGAATGGGTTTGCACCGAGATGCCATTGTTACAGAAGTTAAGGCATTCGACAAATTTTATCCTGCAGAGGCTCATCACCAAAATTACTACCGCCTAAATCCTAATGACGCTTACATTACTAATGTTTGTGGTCCAAAATTGAAGAAACTTAGAGAAGCTCTGCCAAATTTATTGCAGGATAAATACAAATAACATCGATTTTAAAATTGTTATATAGAATCATTAAACAGAAGCTCCATATTTCTCTTCGAACTATCAATTAATTGTCATGATACACAATACAAAGCTAGTTAACTCCCTTAGCTAGCTTTGTTTTTTTATCTTTGTGGTCAAGATTTTTAACTTATAACCAACATGAGAAAAAGTGCTATTATCGGTTTAATTACGATTGCTCTTTGCATTGGCTTTTTAGTGAGTTTAAATGCAGATACAGATACCTATTCTAATTTCAAAGAGGCAGCTACTTCTAATAAAGAAGAACATGTAATTGGACACTGGGAAAAAAGCAAAAGTATGTATTACGATGCACTAAAAGATCCAAATCATTTTGCATTTTACATGAAAGATGAAAAAGGTGAAGTTAAAAAAGTAGTGCTTAATGGTACAAAACCACAAGATTTTGAAAGATCAGAAAAATTAGTATTGATAGGTGAAATGAAGAATGATACCTTTTATGCTTCCAAAATACTAATGAAATGCCCTTCTAAATATAACGATCAATTGGTTGAAATAGATCCAAATGGTCAGGTAAAACAATACAAAAAATCTTAATGGATATACAATTTGTTGGAGAAAGTCTTCTTCCAGGTAAAATTGGACAATTATTTATTGTCCTTGCATTCGTAGCTTCTTTACTTTCTACCATTGCCTACTTCTTTGCAGTTAAAAATAAAAATGAGCAAGATCAGTCTTGGGTTAAAATTGGCAGATATGCCTTTTTTATCAATGTAGCAAGTATAATTGGTATCGGAACAATCTTATTCTACCTTATTTTAAATCATAAGTACGAATATTTTTACGTTTATAACCACTCTTCTAAAGAGTTACCTGTTTATTATATCATTTCTGCTTTTTGGGAAGGCCAAGAGGGGAGTTTTTGGCTTTGGGCATTTTGGCAATCAGTTTTAGGGGCTATTTTAATATGGAAAGCTAAAACTTGGGAAAATGGCGTAATGACAGTGGTTGCGTTTTCACAGGCATTTTTAACTTCAATGTTGTTAGGTGTTGAAATTTTTGGATCTAGAATAGGAAGTTCGCCATTTATTTTAATGAGGGATGCTGTAGACCTTACAAAGTTTGCTCCAATGGTGTTTAACAACCCAGAAAACTTAAAAAACTACCTTAATTTTATAACTGATGGTAAAGGATTAAATCCGCTATTGCAAAACTATTGGATGGTAATTCATCCACCAACCTTGTTTTTAGGTTTTGCAAGCATGGTTGTTCCCTTTGCATATGGTATTGCTGCACTATGGGAGAGAAGATACAAAGAGTGGGTTAAACCAGTTTTGCCATGGGCTTTGTTTGCAGTAATGATTTTAGGAACAGGTATTATCATGGGTTCTTTCTGGGCTTATGAGGCACTTAACTTTGGAGGCTTCTGGGCTTGGGATCCTGTAGAAAATGCATCAATTATTCCTTGGTTAACTTTAATTGGTGGCGTTCACGTAATTATTGCCTATAAAAATACAGGTCATGCTTATTTTACTGCTATAGCCTTAATTTTGATCAGTTTCTTACTTGTATTATACGCTTCTTTTTTAACAAGAAGTGGTATTTTAGGAGAAACCTCTGTACACTCGTTTACAGATTTGGGTATGTTCGGGCACCTTATTTTGTATAATGTAGTGTTTTTGTTAATAGCTGTATATTTCGTTGTAACCAGATGGAGCCAATTGCCAATTACCCATAAAGACGAAGAAACTTATTCTCGTGAATTTTGGATGTTTATTGGCGCATTAGTAGTTACCGTATCTTGTATACACATTATTTTCGCAACATCGGTACCGGTATTTAATAGAGCTTTTGGTACTAGTTATGCTCCCATTAAAGATGCAGTTAAATTTTATAACACCTGGCAAGCGCCATTTGCAGTATTAATTGCATTAATTTCTGGCTTCTCCCAATTCTTAAAATACAAAAGAACCGATCCACGGAAATTCTATAGCAGTTTAATTTCTTCTATCGTATTTGCTTTGGTAATTACTGGTGGATTTGCATGGTTAACAGGTGTTTATACCAATTTAATGTACATTATTTTAACCTTTAGCTGTATTTTCGCAGTGTTAAGCAATGCAAGGTTATTAACTAGTGCTTTTGTGGGTAAAGGAAGCAAATTAGTAGGATCTGCTATTGCTCACATTGGTTTTGCTATTTTAATTCTAGGTGCTTTAGTTGCTGCTGCAAAAAGTAATGTTGTTTCAATTAATGAATCAAATGAAATAGCCGTTAGAGATTTTGAAAAGAACCAGAAGCCTGGCGAAAATATAATGCTATTTAAAAACGAGCCTAAAAAAATGGGTAAGTATACAGTTACCTACATTAGCGATACTACAATAGCTCCCAATACTTTTTACAAATTGAACTTTAAAGTTATAGACGCAGCTGGAAAGATAAAAGAAGATTTTGATGTAAATCCAAGTATACAGGAAAATGGTAAATTGGGCTTAATTGCTTCTCCTGATACCAAACATTACTTAACCTCTGATATTTATACACATATGACAAGTGTAAAGCCAGATGAGGCTGAGCACGAAGATCACGAAGGGCATTCTGAGAATGAAAATTATATGGAGCCGAGAATTCTTACTGTAGCAGTAGGAGATACTATCCATACCAGTAGTGGAGTGTTAACCGTTAAATCAATCAATAACAAGCCTGTTGTAAAAGATTTAAAAATAGCCCCAGGCGATTTGGCTGTAGGATTACCTTTAGAAGTTAATGTAAGTGGTAAAATCTATAAAACAGAACCTTTATTTTTATTAAAAGGAAATAATACTTTCGATTTCGCTCGTAAAATTGATGAGCTTGGTTTGAGAGTAAGGTTTACCAAAGTGCTTCCAGATCAAGGAAAGTTTGAGCTTATGGTTTACGAAAAGCCACAAGCAACTAAAGATTGGGTTGTATTTAAATCAATCGAGTTCCCTTACATTAATTTATATTGGGTGGGTACAATTGTTATGGTAATTGGTTTCGTATTATCAATTTTTAGAAGGAAAAAGGAACTGAAAACCAATTAGATGAAAGTTGTAATTTTAGGTTCAGGTAATGTTGCCACACATTTAGCAAAAGCTTTGCGAAAGATAAATGTGCAGATTGCCCAAATCTGGTCTTATCATTACGAAAATGCAGTTGACTTAGCTAATAAAGTTGATGCTTTTGCAATAAAAACATTAGAAGAGATAGATCTAGATGCAGATATTTGCTTTGTTTCGATAAAAGATGATGCAATTCCTATTTGTATTAATCACTTAAAAGCTTTTAAAGGTATTGTTGTTCATACATCGGGTGCAGTTAATATAAATATTTTCGATGGATTAGCTAATTATGGAGTTTTTTATCCGCTACAAACTTTTTCGAAATCTAAAGAACTAAGTTTTGATGATATACCACTTTGTTTAGAAGCGAATAATGCAAATACTTTACAAATACTGAAAGATTTAGCTACCGGTTTAAGTGAAAATGTAATAGAAGTTGATAGTGAAAAACGCAAAATTTTACATTTAGCAGCTGTTTTTGCTTGTAACTTTACTAATCATTTATACACCTTAGCAGATGATGTATTGAAGGAGCACCATTTGGACTTTTCAATACTTAGACCACTAATCAATGAAACAGCGGCTAAGGTACAAAGTGCTTCACCTATAAATGTACAAACTGGTCCAGCAATTAGAAACGACGAGCAAACTCTACAAAAACACGAACAATTGTTGCTCCAACAGCCTCAATTATTAGAAATATATAAAACATTAAGTAATAGCATTAAAAAAACCAGATAATTATAAAATTGCGGTTTTTAGCTAATACCTTTGCAAAGAATTATGAGTATTTATAAATTAAAAATAAATTTCGAAGAAGCCGGGAAAGAACCTTTGGAGTTACCTATTGCTGCTGGAGAAGATGTTTTAGATATCTGCTTAGATAACGGCATAGAGCTACAGCACAATTGCGGAGGCGTATGTGGATGTAGCACCTGTCATATCTATGTAAATAAGGGAATGGATAATGTTCAAGAAATATCTGATAAGGAAGAAGATTTTATTGATAGAGCAGTAAGACCAAGAATTACCTCTCGTTTAGCTTGCCAATGTGTAATTTTGGATGGTGATATTGAAGTAACAATTCCAGACCAATCAGAATTTTTAGGGCATTAAACAATTTGCAATTAACATTAAGCAATACAACAATTATAAAAATTACCTATAATGAATAACGATAAATTTGCATTACCAATTTACTGGAACGACCACGAAGATATTGCACAAGAATTGTACGAGAAATTTGGCGATGAATTTAACGAAGCTAAAATATACCGCATTAGGTTTACTGAATTGCTTGATTGGGTGCTTACCTTACCAAATTTTAAAGGTACTCGTGAAGAGAGTAATGAAGGCCATTTAGAGCAAATTCAATCTGCTTGGGTATACGAGTGGAGAGATAACCAATAACCCCAACCCCTAAAGGGGAGTTAAGATTATTAATATATGGCGCAAAATATATCTTCCCAAATTATTACGCCCCCTTCAGGAGATTTAGGGGTTTTAGAAAAGTTAAAAAATATTACCACTTTTATTTTTGATGTTGATGGTGTTTTAACAGACGGAACAGTTATTGCCTCAGAATCTGGAGATTTGTTGCGCTCTTTTAATATTAAAGATGGTTATGCGTTGCAATTAGCCTTAAAAAAAGGTTTTAAAATCTGTATCATTTCTGGGAGTGGAGGCAAGGCAACCGAAAAACGTTTCGAAAATTTAGGCTTGCCAGATGTTTTTTTACGTGTAAGCGATAAAGTTGCAGTTTTTGAACAGTATCTAACCCATCATAATATAAACCCAGGGCAGGTATTATATATGGGTGATGATATGCCAGATTATTACGTTATGCAATTGGTAGGTATAGCTACATGCCCAGTAGATGCTGTTGATGAAATCAAACAAATTGCACATTATATCTCTCCTAAAAAAGGTGGCGAAACCTGCGTGAGGGATGTAATTGAAAAAGTACTTAAAGTACAGCAGAAATGGTTCGATCCAAATCCATCTGCAGTTGATTCTAGTAAATAAAATGGAATATGATCTTGTTTTTTAAGGGGTTGAAATTGCAACAATTAAGTTACGATTTGCAATTAAACTTAGTGATACATTTATACTCTAATCATCACAAAAACATAAAAACCCTATATGCAGTTTTTTAAACCAAGAACTGTATGAAACTTAAAAAAACAAAAACAACATGAAAAAATTATTAATTATCTGCGGATTATTATTCAGTGTAGTAACTTTCGCTAATGCACAACAAGGTGGACAAAGACCAGGTGGTGGACGTATGGGCGGTACTCCAGAAGAAAGATTAAAGCAGTTAGATGAAAAGGTAAAATTAACTGACGAGCAAAAAACTAAAGCAACAGCTGTTTATGCTGAAGCTGCAGAAGCTCAGAAAAAAATGCGTGAAGAAATGCAAGGTGGAGGTGATAGACAAGCAATGATGGAGAAAATGCAGAAAATGACCGCAGATACTGATACTAAAATCAATGCTTTCTTAACTGAAGATCAGAAAAAAGCTTATAAAACTTGGCAAGATGAAGTTAAAGCTGCTAGAGAAAAAGCAATGAAAGAGCGTCAACAAGGTGGTGGTGGTAAATAGTTAGCCACCAACATTATCATAGCAACAAAAGCGACCCATGGGTCGCTTTTGTTGCTTAGAGACTTTTATTATTCACAAACTGCCAGTTTTATATCAAATAGATTCTTTAATTGTAATCAATTAAAAAGAAGATTTTCTTATTTTTGGCACATATTTAAAATTATGTACCAGCAGCAATTCCCAATTATCTTAGCGTCAAAATCTCCTCGCCGGCAAGAGCTTATGCAACTCATAGGCTTAGATTTTTCTGTAGAATTAAAAGAAGTTGATGAAAGCTATCCTGATGGTCTTGAACCGGCAGAAATTGCAGTTTACATCTCTGAACAAAAAGCAAAAGCATTTGGTAGTGTTAAGGGTAAAATTGTAATCACGGCAGATACAATTGTTGCTTTAAATGGCGAAATTTTAGGTAAACCAATTGATAAATCTCATGCACAGCAAATGCTGAGAAAATTGTCTGGTACTACACACGAAGTTTATACAGGTGTAACCATTATCAATCAAGATAAAGTTATTTCATTTTATGACTTAACAGAAGTGAATTGCAGGGAAGTGAGCGATGAAGAGATTGATTTTTATATTGAGCAATATCAGCCTTATGATAAGGCGGGTTCTTATGGTGTACAGGATTGGTGGGGCTTGGTTGTGGTAACACAAATTAATGGTTCTTACACTAATGTTATGGGTTTACCAACCGAGCGACTTTACGATGCTTTAGCAAATTTGTAGGTATTTTATGGAATTCTTTAAGGTTTATCATCATTTATAAAATACTTGAAAGATGAAAGCCAGATCGAGAGAAATAACAATAGCAGAACCTTGCTCCCAAAGTTGGGAGCAAATGCAACAACATGAAGGTCATAACTTCTGTGATGCCTGCCAAAAATGTGTAATCGACTTTACGGGATATACAAATGAAGCTATATTGCAAGCAATAACAACCAGCAAAACGGAAATTTGTGGCAGGCTATCTCAAACTCAGCTCAACCAAATTAATTATGCCCTTATTGTTGCACCTGCCAATAGAAGTTGGATGAAATATTTGGGTGTTTTAGCTATTGGGGTAAGTGTTTTTGCTCAAGATATACAGGCGGCAACATTTAAGAATAACATTGAAGTGAGTAATGTAGGGCTAAAATCTGCTGCTGATGATAAACCTGCAAAACTGAAAGTAATTTATGGTTATGTGCTAGATGGGGAAAATAAACCTTTAAAGGGATTAAGGGTTACACTTTTAAATACCAAATTATATGCAATAACTGATGAAAAAGGAAAGTATACCATTAAAATTGATGAACATACAGAACTAAAAAATAGAACATTGTTGATTACTACCATGAATTATGGAGGTGAGCTTAAAATTAATGCAGCAAAAGAAAAACAAGATAATTTTGTTATCGAGAAAAGGAAAAGTGTTATTATGGGTTTAATTGCTATAAAGCCTAGACCTTAAATTTAACCTTTTAAACTCTGCAAAACACCCATTTTTAAATCGTAAGTAGATAATTTAATTTCTTTGATTGTGGTAAATTGATCTAAAATATAGTTAGTTAAAATACTTGCCATCACAATCATATCAACACGAAGTGGAATAAGACCTTCCATTTTAGCTCTTTCGTTATGGTTAGCTTTAATTAGTTGATGAGCTAATTGTTTGTAATCGGTTATTGGTATATTTGCAGTGCTGGTATTTTTTAAATCTAATTCTGAATCTAACATACCAGCAAAAGTTTCGAAAGCACCAGCTGAGCCAATTAAAATTGTTGGTTCAAATTCTTCGCTGATAACCTTTAGTGCTTTTAATTCTTCTTTTAAATGGTTAAGGATTGCTTGTTGATCATTATCTTTAATAGGGTCTGATTTAAAATAAGCTTGCATTAATCTAGCAGCTCCAATGTCATAGCTTTTTTTCCAGATCATTTCATCTTCGTTGCATAGGATAAATTCGGTACTTCCGCCACCAATATCCATAATTAGCGATTTTCCTGTAATTGCACCACTCCATTTAACACCTTCATAAATAAATTGTGCTTCTTCATCGCCATCAATAATATCAATAGCTATGTCTGCTTCGCTTTTGGCAGCTTCTACAAAAGCTGAACCATTTTTTGCACTGCGTACACCAGATGTAGCAGTTGCTTTTAAAATATCAACTCCGTGTTTATTGATTTCAGCTTTAAATTCTTTTAAACAAGCTATGCCACGCTCAAAAGCTGTGGGGATAATTAGGTTGTCTTTTGTAATATCCTCGCCGAGCTTAATTGGCTTATTAGTTTTGTAAATAATCTGTAGTTCAGCTCCATTTTGTTCGGCAATTATTAAATGAAAAGTGTTTGTTCCTAAGTCTATAGCTGCTATCTTCATATACTATTTAACGATTAATTTTTATACGTATTGCTATTTATTAAGTGTAAGATGCCAACCGCCAAAAATAATTTCCGCAAATTTTTTGCAAGCTGATGGGTGCCAGCCATCCCAAAAGCTATTGGCTTTGTAATATAAACCTGATTTAGCGAGATGCCGACCCGATTGCCATCGGGATAATCGGCAGAAGCGAGAGCAGGACTACATAAGCCAAAAGCTACTGGCAATCGTTTTCAAATTTTAATCTTAAAATTATAAAGCTAAGTTAAAACCATATAAGAAATGTAGAAAATATAAGTCTGCGTAATGTCTTATACTACCTTGTAGCCCTTGTATGGTTAATTTCTGCAACCAAAAAACTAATTTTTATAACTAAACCATTTAAACATCTCTTTGAAAGTAGTTTTTTTGCCATACATTAAAATACCAACTCTGTAAATTCTGCTAGCTACCCAAACTGTTCCGATAAAACCAACAACCAAAATAACCATTGAAAGGGCTAACTCCCAATTTGGAACACCATAAGGCAAACGTACCACCATGGCGATAGGAGAGGTAAACGGGATCATAGATAGCCAAAATGCAATATTACCGTAAGGATCGTTAGTGATTACGCTTAAAGAGAGAGCGTAACCTAAAAGTAAGGGCATCATTACTGGCATCATAAATTGCTGGGTCTCGGTTTCGCTATCAACAGCAGAACCTATTGCGGCATATAAAGCACTGTAAAATAGATATCCACCAATAAAAAAGAATGTAAATACCATAATTATTTTGCCAAAATCTAAACCAGCTAAGCTTTTTTGTATGTCGCCAATTGGACCCTGTGGTACTTGTACAACTGGTGTGCCTGTAGAGATTTGGTTTCCACCTTGCGAAGAAGCTGCTATTTTCTGCACATCGTCTTTGTTTACAAAAAAACTCACGGCAACAGTACTAATGGTTAAAGTTAACACAATCCATAAAACAAATTGAGTAAGCCCAACTAGCGCAATACCAACAATTTTTCCCATCATTAATTGAAAAGGTTTTACGGAAGAAATCATCACTTCGATAATTCTGCTTGTTTTTTCTTCGATAACGCCACGCATTACCTGTATGCCATAAAGCATAATAAACATAAACATTAATACCCCTGCAATAAAGGCAATAATGGTACTTGCTCCGGCACTACTTGATTCTTCTTTTCCAGTTTCTGTGGCAATCTTTTTAGTTTCTATATCAACCGACGTTTTTAGCTGATCTAAATCACTTTGTGATATTCCTGATTCTTTCAACTTCTGATTTCTAATCAGTTCTTCCAGATCGCCAGATATTCTATTGCTTAAAGATAATCCTGCTTGTTTTGATCCAAATAGTTCAACTCCCTTTGGTTGCGATAAACTAAATTCTGGTAGGTATAAAAGGTAATCATAGTCTGAATTTTTGATAGAGTTCTTCATCTCTTCTAAAGACTTGTCTACATATACATATTCGATATTTTTATCGGTCACCAATTGGTCTGTTAAGGTTTTATTGGTGCTTACCACTGCAACTTTATCATGCGTATCTTTTATTCCTTTATAAGTGAAATAACCGATTAGGCCATATATGCCTGCAATTAATAAGGGGGTTAAAAAGGTCATGATGATGAATGACTTTTTCTTTACCCTAGATAGATATTCTCTGCGTATAATGAGTAAAACTTTATTCATGGTTTTGTCCTTTAACTTTGTCAATAAAAATGTCGTTCATTGTTGGGATTACTTCATCTAATCGATGGATGGTAACATGAGGAAGCAATAATGTCAATACTTCATTAGCTGTTCTGTCTGGCTGTAACTGAATTTTAATTAAGGTTTTTCCTTTAATATTTTCAGTTTGCAATACTTCGAAAACTCCAGCTACACTATTAACAGTAAAATCGCCTTCATACTCAATCCAATAAGTATTATTTCTATAGGTTGATTTAATTTCGTCTACACTACCATCTAAAATCTTTTGAGAGCGATGAATTAGTGCGATATGATCACAAAGTTCTTCTACACTTTCCATTCTGTGGGTAGAGAATATAAAAGTAGCACCTTGTTTATTCAGTTCTAAAATCTCATTTTTAATGATGTCAGCATTTACAGGATCGAAGCCAGAAAATGGCTCATCTAAAATAATTAACTCTGGTTGGTGTAAAACTGTAGCTACAAACTGCACTTTTTGCTGCATTCCTTTACTTAGATCTTCCACCTTTTTGTTCCACCAATCTTTCATTTCTAGTTTTTCGAACCAGAATTTAATTCGCTTAGTAGCTTCTGCAGTGCTTAATCCTTTTAGTTTAGATAAGTATAAAACCTGTTCGCCTATTTCCATCTTTTTGTACAAACCACGTTCTTCTGGCAAATAACCAATCTGGGAGATATGATCTGCATTTAAGCGCTGCCCATTAAAAAGCACTTCGCCGCTATCTGGAGCAGTAATTTGAGTAATTATTCTAATTAAAGAGGTTTTGCCTGCACCATTTGGACCTAGTAGACCAAATATTTTTCCGCTTTCTACTTCCAAGCTAACTTGGTCTAAAGCTCGGTGAGTAGCATATTGTTTTACAATATTTTTTACGCTTAGCATTTAAGATGTTTTTAGTTCAGTAATTATAAGATGGTAAAAATGAATAAATGTTACTATTTATAAAAATATGGCATTCATTTTTAAGGTAATTAGGTATAATCTTTATTTACTAAGTAGATATTTAGGAAATTACTTCTACACTTAATGAGTTATTATACGTCGAAATTACATTTAATTATAGCCAATTACGCTAAATGCTCTGTTTTGCATTTGGTCGACAATTTGCATTATTAAAATTGCCTAAGCCTATTACTATGAAAAACTTTTTATTGTTGATGCTATATTGCATCTTGAGTATTGCTTGTACCAATGGTAAAGGAAATAATGTAGTGAATTATAAAGAACTAAACACTACTGAAGCAGAAGCCATTGTTTCTTATAACAATACTGTAGTAGAACTAACTGATTACCAGACAAGTTATCTGAGTAAAATTGATGGTTCTTTAGCAAAAATTCAAGAAGGTTTGGAAAACCCAGCTAACCCAACAGCCTTTTTAGCAATCTTACCAATATTCAGTAATGTAAGTTTTAGTACTGAAGGTACTGAACCAGAGAATCCTCCAGGCGATATGAGCAATCAAGATCAGATTTTTTTTAAATCTATGATCAAAAATATGAATGCTGATTTTGCGAAAATAAAACTTGTTTTTAATGCTTTAAACGATTATGTGAAAGCAGAAGATTATAAAGATGATAACAGTAAAGAGGGGTATCTACTTATAGATTCTATTTACAATTTGGGCGATAGCTACTATAATAAACATGGAGAAATGCTTAAAAGATTAAAGGCTATAGGTGATGATGCTGAATTGGTTTTACTTAAAACAGATCCGTTAAAAGATTATATTTATGCTTTAAAGGCAGACAGAAAAGCAGTAGGAGAGTTTTATGATTTACTGCTTAATGGAATTGAAGATTATAATAAGGTTGCAAAGAAAGCCGAAACTAAATATCTGCAATTAGAACGTATGCAGCAATTGCATAGTAAAATGGATCTTCAGAAGATACGAGACGAAAATGGTAAAGAAAATATGTTTACTGAGTTTTATAGGCTATTTGGTGAATTTTTAATAAATACCAGAAAGCTGATGAGAAATACAGCGGAAACGGGTAAGTTAAATGAGTTTGATTTGGAAGATCTAGCTACTCAGGAAGAAGCTATGCGCAATGCCTATAATAATTTCGTTGATTAGCTTATTGGTTTTATAAGTTAAAGTAATGGAATTATTAATCTTTCAGAAAGAATCCGTATAAGCTATTACCTGTATTTATTTACCTATAATATCTTTAAGTTGTATGATTTCATAGCTATCATCTTCTTTCAAAAACTTTTCTATCATTGCGATATGACCAGCACCTAAAAGAATAACAGCTTTCTGATCAGAAGACTTAAGTTTTTTCTGGAAAAGAGCATACATATAAAGATTTCTTTTGTACCACTCCGAAACAGAATATGATCCAGCAAAATTTGTTAACTTTCCTGCTCTATTTAATGTTTTAATATAGATGCTGTTATTTTTCTTCTTAGATTCTTGGGTATTGAGATCAATAAGGAGCGAAGTCAAATTCAGTGTTTTTCGTTTATAATTGGCTTCTTTTGTTAAGGTAGCTATGAAGTCAGCAATTTCCGACATTACCTGGTTCTGATCGGCATCTTTTATAGCATTCATTACAGTATCAAAAGGCATAGTTAAAGCGTAATCCATTCCATCAACTTGCTTTAAATTAGCTTTACGAGCAGCGCTAAAGGCCAATTGGAAAATTTCGTTCTTGGCATATAGATCGTATTTTGTCGTGTTTAAATAGGTTCGTTCTATATAAGGTTGATATTCGTCTTTTAAATAGAGCTGATATAATGAGTCCAAATGCTCTTGATCATTATACTCCCATTCTACAAAAAAACGATCAGGCTTAAATTTAGCAATTTGATTAGTAATTTTTGCTAACTCTAGTTGGGCAGAAGCCGTTGTAATATCAAAATCTTCCGTTTTAACAGCATCAGCTTTAGGGTTATTAAAATGGAATGTTCCAATTAATAAGATCTGTTTTTTAGGTATTGAGGAAGATTGTGCTTTTGTGATGGCTTGTATCCCTAGATTTAATAGAGATTGGATAAAAAAGTATACTAATAATTTTTTCATAATTTAATTGTTTATCCAAAGGTGAAGTAATCAAATTAGCTCCACAATTAAATAATACCAAGCCCTACAATCATTATCCCAATCGCTTTAATATCGATTTAAGGGTTCGTCCTTAGAAAAACGGCATTGGGATAATTTACTAACCGATTGGAATAAGAAAATAGACAAATGGTAAACCTTTTTATAGTTTTATGGAATGAAAAGAACTCAGATTATACTCATCCACGTAATTTGTTGGACAGTTGTACTAGGCTATCAATATGGTGGCTATTTACTTAATAAAATAAGTTTTTATAGTGCTGCATTTGGTATATCTATCTCGATGGTTCAAATTGTAGAGTTTTATATTTGTTTTTTATGGGTGTATCCTTATTATCTTAAACGTAACAAAATCCCACAACTAATTTTAGGTATTGTAGTAGCTATGGGCAGTTTTATTGCACTTCGGTATCTTATAGAGCAAGTAATATATCTTCATTTGTTTGGCATTAGCAATTATCCACTAAATACTACTACATCTCACTACATTACCGATAATATTTATTTTGCATCTTCTTTTATTGTTGTTTCATTGGCGATCTATGGAGCCCAACAAAATTTTAAGGATGAATTAATGAATCGAAAATTAAAAGCAGAAGCAGTTAAGGCAGAGCTGGCGTTTTTAAAATCTCAGATTAACCCTCATTTTCTGTACAATACCTTAAACTATGTATACTCTTTGGCCATTCCTGTTTCTGAACAGTTGGCAGATGCAATTCTACGTTTATCAGATTTAATGCGATACACTTTAACTGAAAGCCCAGATGGTAAGGTTAAGGTAAGTAAGGAAATCGCATATCTCGAAAGCTATATTGCGTTGTTTAAAATGCGTTTTGAACCAAATTTTTATGTAGATTTTAAAACAGATGGTTGGAAAGAAACAGATGAAATAGCAGCGCTCATATTGATACCTTTTGTAGAAAATGCATTTAAACATGGTGTAATTAATGATTCTGCTTATCCGATAAAAATTACTTTAACTATAAAAGATCAGCGACTAGTTTTTGAAGTAAGTAATAAAGTTAACCATTCGCAGAAAGACCATTCTAGTGGTATTGGCTTAGTTAACATCCACCGTAGGTTAGATTTAATTTATCCAAGTAAACATGAATTGATAGTTTCTCATAGTAGTAAGATCTATAAGAGTACACTGATTATCAACTTATAAAAATATAAAGTCGATCTTTTTTGCTGTGTTATTATTGACCAATAATAGCCTCAACGGCATGGATCATAATGCTAACGTAAAAATTAATAGTTATCTATAATCATAGTTTATGAAAAGAATAATTTTAGGTTTATTGGGAATTGCAATTTGTTGCAGCTGTGCACCAATAAGAGCAGTTAGATGGTGGCAACCAAGTTTAAGAGATAGCAATAAATTCGCCAAAAGCGAAATTCCAAGTGCAACGTCTCCGTTTCGGTTCATTCAGTTTACAGGGCAAATGAAATATCAGAAATTAGAAAAGTATTTAGATTCAATGCTAAAGAACACCAATACAAATGCTTTTATGGTAATTAAAAACGACACTATAATTTACGAGAATTTTGCTGAAAATTTGAGTGCTAAAACTTTACATCCAAGTTTTTCAGTGGCAAAGTCTTATGTAGGTACACTAGTTGGCATAGCAATAGACAAAGGCATCATAGCATCAAACAATGATTTGGTAATCAAATATCTTCCAGAATTAGCAAAAAACGATGATCGTTTTCAGAAGTTGACTATTCAGCATGTTTTAGACATGAGGTCTGGATTAGATTTTGATGAAGATAAACAAACCCCATTTGCTGGGATCGCAAAATTGTATTATGGCTCTTCTTTAAAAAATCAGATCGCCAAACTTAAAATGAAAAGAGAAGCTGGTGTAACATTTGAATATCAAAGTATCAATACCCAATTGCTCGCTGCTATATTAGAGAAGGCAAGTGGTGAAAACGTGCCAGATTTATTGGCAAAATACTTATGGACTCCTTTAGGTGCAGAATCTAATGCCATTTGGAATTTAGATGATCAAAATACTGTAAAATCATTTTGTTGTTTGAATGCAACAGCAGCAGATTTTGCAAAACTAGGTAGGCTATATTTGAAAAAAGGAAATTGGCAAGGCAAACAGCTAATCAGTGAACAGTGGGTAAATGCTACAACAAATCCAACTTCCTTAGCTTCGCTAGGCTATAAAAACCAATGGTGGGCCTGTAGTAATATTAGCTATTTTAAGGATTCTGCTAGCGCACAACAAGTGATTGATCAGATGAAACTTAAAGTCCCTATCAGAAAAAGAAGTAATGGAACTTATTTTATAAGCCAAAAAGCTAATGATTATCGAGCGGAAGGTATTTTAGGACAGATTGTTTACGTAAATCCTGACAATAACGTTATCATTGTGCGAATGGGAGATTATCCTGATAAGAATTTATATTTTAATGGATTTATCCCTAAAATTGGTAGAGAAATTAATTAGAACTAACCTATGATCCGTTGCCTTGCTGTTGATGATGAAGCTTATGCAGCTGAAATTGTTGCAAACTATATTAAAAGGACTCCTTTTTTAAGTTTGGTAGCCACTACCACCAATGCCTTTGAAGCCATAACTATGGTTCAAGAGGGTAAAATTGATCTCGTTTTTTTAGATATACAAATGCCAGAGCTAACAGGTATTCAATTTCTAAAGATTTGTGGCAATAAATGTAAGGTTATTTTAACTACTGCTTATAGCGAGTATGCATTAGAAGGATTTGATCTGGATGTAGTAGATTATTTATTGAAACCCATATCTTATGAGCGCTTTTATAAAGCTGCCCTAAAAGCACAGCAAATGCTTTTGATCCCAAGTATAAAAGAAACTACAGACGAAAGTAACCAATTGGTTAATATGGTGGCTAATGATTTTATTTTTGTTAAAGGGGATACTAAAAACAAGTTTACAAAAATCAGTTATAACGAAATTTTATACATAGAAGGATTAAAGAATTACGTATCTATATATACTGCTACACAAAGAATTATTACTTATCAAACTTTAAGGGAATTAGAGGATATATTACCACAACCTCCATTTTATCGTGTGCATAGATCTTATATTGTCTCTACAGTTCATATTAAATTGGTAGATGGAAACTATATGACCATTTCAGATCAATCTATTCCTATTGGAGAAACTTATCGAGAAGATTTTTTTAAAATTATACGAGAAGGGAAATAATAGGTTATCATTTTATAATGATAACTAATTTTGCAATAGCTGTATGATTTAATTAGAGTCTTGTAACGAAATCAATTGTTTACTCGTTTAAATGTCTGATAACCTTAACCAAGTAAATTCGTCAAGATGAAGAAAATTTTAATTGCCTTTTTAACTTTATTCATTATTAATTTAGGCTGTAAAAAAATAGACGATGGTGGAACACTGTGTGCCTGTTCACTAATGCCAACTACTTCATTGAGCTTTATTATTAAAAATTCTGCTGGCGAAGATTTATTAAATGCTACAACTTCTGGATCATATACAAGTAATCAAATCCAATTGATAAGCAAAGGCGCAAATGGAAGTATCAAACAAGTTAGTTTTTTCATCAGGCCATCATTTTCATATGGTAATGAAAAATTTAATTTTAATCAGATTTTTTCTGAAGAAATTGCAGTTTTAGCGAAAACAACTCAGAATAGCTTGTACCTTAAATTGGGGGACGACCAACCAAGATTGCTTAGATTGACTGTTGGGAACTATAAAGTAGAAAAATTATCGATAGATAATAAAGAACTTCCAATGGCTATTAATGCTCCTACCAATTATAGCTACCCCAATTCCATTTTCGCCTTAACAATTAATTAGTATTACCTCCTCATTATAGATCAATTTACTCGTATGAAAAAGTTCTTTTATCTTCTGTTAATTATAAGCATTGGCAACTTCTCTTGCGCACCCATTTGTGCTTGTGAGCCAATATTGGCAGAGCTTTATCTGGTTATTAGAAATAATGCTGGAGATTTGTTAAACCCTAAAACCAATGGTTATTTTCCTAAAGATCAAATAAAAGTAACGATAAAACGAAAAACTGATACGATAACTCACGTTGTAGATTTTAAAATTGCACCCCCGATTGATTACGGAGATATCAAACTAAGTTACTATCAATTAAAACTTGATGATGCCGCAACATATTCAAATAGAGACTTTGATTTGTATTTAACTTTACCTAATAGGCAACCTGTTCTTATTAAGCTGTTCTCTAGTAAAGATGCGAGGAAATTGGAGCTATTAACTATTGATGGCGTAAATATTAAACCTGAAGTAAAGTTTCCGTTAAATACACTTTTTTATTATACACTTTAGAGGAAAACCGTAGTTCCGTACGTTAGAGGCAGCATAATACAATAGTGTTAAATTTAAAAATAATCTAACAGTTAGATTGGTTGATAGTTGATCTTAATTGAAAAAGCTAATTGTTAAAAGCCAACTTTTTGTTTAACTATGAGCATAAAAAAAACCGCTCTGTTTAAGGGAGCGGTTTTTTGTGTTATTCGAAATATTCTTTCATCTTATCGAAGAAACTCTTATCATTTTTGCCGGGTTGCGGCTTAAAGTTAGGAGATTCTCTTAATTTTTCTAAAACGGTTCTTTCTTCGCTACTTAATGCTTTAGGTGTCCATATGTTTACATGGATAATCTCATCTCCTCTATGGTACGAGTTAACTTCTGGAATACCTTTTCCTTTTAAACGTAACAATTTACCACTTTGTGTACCAGGCTCAATTTTAATTTTTGCCTTTCCATCAATAGTAGGTACTTCAGCACTAAAACCTAATGCAGCATCAATAATACTTACATGTAGATCGTAAACGATATTATTTCCTTCACGTTTTAAGGTTTCGTGAGGTAATTCTTCAATCAGGATAATCAAATCTCCTGGAACGCCGCCATTTGGAGCCGCATTACCTTTACCCGCCATACTTAGTTGCATGCCATCACTTACACCAGCAGGAATATTGATAGTGATGGTTTCTTCGCCACGTACAGTACCATCTCCATGACAAGCACCGCATTTAGCAGTAATCTGTTGTCCGCTACCATGACAAGTAGGGCAGGTTGCTGTAGTTTGCATCTGACCTAAAATGGTATTGGTAACTCTACGTACCGCACCGCTACCACCACAAGTTTTACAAGTACTTACAGAACCTTTATCTTTTGCTCCAGAACCATCGCAAGTTTTACAAGTAATTTGTTTGTTAACCTTGATTTTTTTCTCAGCACCATTAGCAATTTCTTCAAGAGTTAATTTAACCTTGATACGTAAATTACTTCCTTTAGCTACTCTACGACCACCGCCACCACGAGATTGTCCGCCTCCGCCAAAAAAGCTATCGAAAGGACTACCACCGCCGCCACCGAAAATATCTCCGAACTGGCTGAAAATGTCATCCATATTCATTCCGCCGCCACCATAGCCGCCGCCTGTTGCGCCACCAACACCAGCATGACCATATTGGTCATAACGTTGTTTTTTCTCTGGACTACTTAACACCTCATAAGCTTCTGCTGCTTCTTTAAATTTATCTTCTGCAGCTTTGTCATCAGGGTTTTTATCTGGATGATATTTAATAGCCAGTTTACGGTAAGCTTTTTTAATCTCTTCCGCCGATGCGCTTTTGGTAACGCCAAGTATATCGTAAAAATCTCTTTTGCTCATTTTATAAATGTTGAAATGTTTGAAAGTTGGAAAGTTTTAATGTTACATTCCAATTTCAACCATTCTAAACTTTGTTTTTTTATAAAGGATAGATTGCCAGTTTGAACTTATAAACCTTACAACATTCCAACCTTCAATTTTTTTATGCTCCTACAACCACTTTTGCAAAGCGAATAACTTTGTCGTTTAAGGTATATCCTTTTTCTAACTCGTCAACAACTTTACCTTTCAAATCATCAGATGGCGCAGGTATTTTCGTAATTGCTTCGTGTATATCTGTATCGAAAACGGTATTCAAACTCTCCATTTCTTTTAAACCTTTTTGACTTAAAATGCTCTTTAGTTTGGTTTGTACCAACATTACGCCTTCACGAATTGCAGTTACTTCTGTAGCATTTTCCGTTGCTTTTAAAGCACGTTCAAAATCATCTAAAACAGGTAATAGAGAAACAACCACATCTTTGCCGGCGGTTTGCAATAACTCCACACGCTCTTTCTGGGTACGACGTTTGTAGTTATCAAACTCTGCAAATAAACGAAGATATTTATCGTTTAGAGCTGAGTTTTCTAGCTGTAGTTTTTCTTCAACAGAAAGTTCTACAACAGGTTCAGTTATGGTATGTTCAGCATCCGTAGGTGTTTCACCTTGTGCATTTTCTAATTCTTGCTCAGCCTGGTTATTCTCTATAACAGGTTCTTCTTCCTTTTTCTTCTTATTAAACATGTTTTTGTATGCGTGTTTTTGTCTTCGAACTCAAAAGTTTTGCCAATAACAAAAATCAGCCATGCTGTCAGTTTTAATTTGATATTGCTGAACAGAATGGCTGAAATGTAAATTTTTGTCAGAATTGCCTAGGCAATTTGTGCATCCTCATGTACTACACCTCCTTCGCATTTAATGATACGAGATGGGAAAGTACGGATGATATGATAATCGTGGGTAGCCATTAAAACAGCAGTTCCGCTTTGGCTAATCTGCTTTAATAATAAAACGATCTCCTCTGAAGTATCTGGATCTAAATTTCCAGTAGGTTCATCGGCTAAAATAATTTCTGGATTATTTAATAATGCTCTTGCAATAACAACACGTTGTTGCTCGCCACCAGAAATTTCGTGTGGCATTTTTTTAATTTTAGAACGTAAACCAACTTTTTCCAATACGTCTTTAATGCGTTCGTTGATTAGATTTTTATCTGTCCAACCCGTAGCTTTTAAAACAAACTCTAAATTTTGTTCTACTGTTCTATCGCTTAGCAATTGAAAATCTTGAAATACAATGCCTAGTTTTCTACGTAAAAAGGGCACTTCTTTATCGGCAAGGTTCTTTAAATCGAAACCAGCAACTGCGCCAGCACCATTGCCAATGTGGATATCACCGTAAATGATTTTCAATAAACTACTTTTTCCAGAACCGGTTTGTCCAATTAAAAAAACAAATTCGCCTTTGGCTATGTCTAGGTTAACGTTTGATAATACCAAGTGTTTTTGTTGATAAACATCAACTTTTTGTAGGTTAATAACTGCGTGTTCTGCCATTTTTTAAATCTCTAATTTGGTAACCTGCCCAAAAGGCAAATCATTAATAATACGCATAATGTATTCTTGTTTGTCGCCAAAACCTAATTTGTCCAAAGATTTATCTGGACGATCAACTCTAAAATAGGCCAAAAGCGTGAACTTCTCGTCTCGGAGCTGAACATAATCTGGTATTTTGGCAATGCCTTTTACTTTGATGATATACATTGTCCCAAAAATAGCATTTCAAACTGATAGTTGAATTTAAATATTAGGATTTTATCTGGTTAAGAGGATCCAACCTGTAAAAGGTTTAAAATCTTCATTTAAAAATAAGGTATAATAATATGCGGCTACAGGCAGTTCATGCCCATTAAATTTGCCATCCCAAGGCTTAAAAGCGCCTTTACTTTGATAGAGGATTTGACCATTTCTATTGAATATTTTAAGTTGGGGGTTTGTAAATGCTATTGCTGCTGATACATTCCAGGTATCGTTTATGCCATCTCCATTTGGAGAAAAAGCATTTGGGATTGCTATTTTAGGATAAACTTTTACAAAAACTTCATCAGTTGTTTCATTACAGGCAGATGTTACGGTTAAAGTGTAGGTTATATCTGTTGGAGGTGTAGCAATAGGATTTAATTTACTCGGATCGTCTAAATAAGTTGTTGGCTTCCAAGCGTAGGTTAATGCTCCATCTCCACTTGCTTTGCCATTTAATGCTACAGATTGCCCGGCCAATATCTTTTTATCTTCACCAGCATCAGCTTTAGCCTTCTGTAAAACTGAAATGGTAACATCAACCGTTTCAGTACAGTTACCATTTGATACCGTTACTGTGTAAGTTGTTGTTTGGTTGGGTTTAGCAATTGGATTGGCAATTTTAGGGTCTGATAAACCTGCTGCAGGTAGCCAGTTATAAGTGTATGTTTGACCTGGCGCTGCAGTTACCAATAATTGTGTTTGTTCTTCTTCGCAAATTTCAATTGTGGTTTTGTCTATTTTAGCAGCAATTGGAGGTAGTACCAATATGTTTAATGTAGGGCTTAAAGTGCTGCAATTACTAGAATTGGTAACTGTTACTTGATATTCTCCAGAATTAGCCAGCGTTATATTGCTTAATGTTGGGTCTTGATCTGATGATGTATAACCATCGGGGCCAGTCCAGGCAAATTTATCGCCTATATTTCCATTTACATTTAAAGTTAGGCTATTGCCAACGCAAGCGACACCACTAAAACTAGCAACAGGCTTGGGGTTGGCAACTACATTTACCGTGAGAGGGCTAGAAACAATTCTGCAATTTGGCGAGTTGATATTTGCATCTTCTGCAACTAACAATTGATAATTATAAGTGCCAATTATAGCATTGTTAAAATCAATTGTTACATTTTTGGTTTGAGACCCTGATACAGTTAAATTAGTCCAGCCGTTTCCATCGTTTATCTGCCACTGATAAGCTGGGTTATTGTATACAGAAGAAACTTCAGCCGACAAATCAACAGCTACTGTTTGCCCAGCACAAATATCTGCATTACTGGCATTAGTACTTACAATTACCGGTTTAATTTGAGGTCCGCAAGGTCTAAATGTAATGTCATCCAGTGCAAGATCGTTGCCATTTCCTCCAGGATTTTCATTGGTCATAATTAATTTAATTACGCCCAAGGTATTAGGAGTTTTAAATGTCCCTCCTCTTTTTATCCAATCTGTGGCTGTACCTTCTGGAATATCTCCAGTTATAAATTCTGCTCCAGGAATTGGTAAATCATTATTCGTAATCGTAAATTTGATATTTGGCTTTACACCAGGATTTCTTAAAATATTAATGATATAGGCGGCAAACTCATAAGTTGTATTAGAGCAAAGTTGATTGGTTATTTCAGTTTGATAAAATATGCCCTTGTTTAAATTGGCATTAACCACCATAAAATATCCATTTGGATCATTAGGCGTATGGTTAACTATATTCTGATGCCAGCCAGGATTTAAGCCAGCAGTCGTTTTAACTATGGTATATTGACCATCATTGGGGGTGCCAGCAATATAGTTGTAGCTTGTTATGCTGGTTGATAATGGATTTCCAAAGGAAGTATTACCATTGCCAAAATCAGTTCCAGCACCAATAATAGGGGTTCCCAACGCACCAGTACAAACTTGTGCCTTTAATTCCGATAGGAAAAAAACGAGAAATAGCAGTAAACCAATTCTGAATTTTGAAGCCAAGTTTATATTTGTTAGATGGCTTCAAAATAGCGAATATTTTCGAGCTTACAATTTTTGCAGAAACTCAATCGTATTTACATTATCTGCATAATCCCAAAGTTTAGGGTTTTGACTATCACCAAAGCCAATTTTATCTTTATTGATATTTAAATCCAAGTTTGAGACTACACATTGAATTTGCTCATCTTGTAAACTCAATTTAGCTTCAACATTGCTAATAGTTTCATATTCTTCGTAAAAAAGCACAGCCAAAGGCGATACAAAATTTTCATCTTCCTTCACTAATAAAAACCCATTATCGAAATGTTTTACGCCATTTACTAAATAAATAGATTTATTGTAATCGTAATTGTTATTGTATTTAAAATGATTAATAATAGGTTGATGTTTTTCTAAAGGCTCAAAGAAGTTTTTTAAATCATATCCCTTTGGAACATAGATTTTAGAGACATTTCTACAGCCCAATCCAAAATAATCAAAAATATCGTGACCTAAGTTTTCTAGTTCTGTAATAGTTTCCTCACCATTTAAAACAGCTACACTATTTCTGTTTTTACGAATAATGTTAGGGACTTTGCTGAAATAATAATCAAAATAACGTGAGGTATTGTTGCTACCGGTCGCAATAATCGCATCAAAATCTTTTAATCGCTCTACATATTGGATGTGATCCTTAAAAATAGGCTCAATGGAAATTAACTGATTTAATAAAGCGGGTAATAATTTATCATCAGATGATGACATCTTAATTAAGGCAATATTTCCAGTAGCTAAAACTGTAAGTACATCATGAAAACCAACTAATGGAATATTTCCTGCCAATATCAAACCTACTTTTTTAGGATTATGATTAATTGCAATTTCTTTAAACCATAGTTCTAAATCCTGTCTATTAATCATTTTAGCTAGAGAAGTTACAGATCTTTCCACTTCATCAATGGTAAACCAGCCATTACTATTTTTAGCAATTTGCATTATGGTTTTAAAATCGTCGCTCGGATTAGCCATAAATTCGCTAAGCTTTTCTAACGCATTGATTATTTTCTCTTTTGTAAGTGACGATGATAACATATTTAGAACTATTATAAATCGATTATTGTTATATTTGTAACGCAAAGTTAAACTTAGCAATAGATATACACGAAGAGATGGCAATTAAAATAACAGACGAATGTATTAATTGTGGAGCATGTGAGCCAGAATGCCCAAATAATGCAATATATGATGCAGGTACAGCCTGGAGATTTACTGATGGTACCAATTTAGATGGTATTATTGATTTTGGCGGAGAACAAATAGATGCAGGTGCGGCGCAAGATGCAGTGTCTGACGAAGTTTATTACATCGTTTCTGATAAATGTACAGAGTGTAAAGGGTTTCATGATGAGCCTCAGTGTGCTGCGGTTTGCCCGGTAGATTGTTGTGTTGATGATGAAGATATCCGTGAAACCGAAGAAGAATTATTAGCTAAAAAAGCTTGGTTACACCAAGAAGGTTAGTTTACAGTTAACAATTTTCAGTTAAATTATAATATAAAAGGAGATTTTTTTAAAAATCTCCTTTTTTTTGAATACAGCTTTTAGTTTTGGTCTTTCAGCTTTAGTCTTTATTTGGCACTATCAAAACTGGGCATGCTGCTTTTCTGGCCACATGTTCTGCAACACTTCCCATCAAAAAGTGATATAATCCTCCTCTGCCATGTGTGCCAATAACGATTAATTCAGCTCCCCATTCCTCAGATTGTTGAATAATACCATGCGTTGCGGTATCTAAACTTGTTAAATAAACAGTTGGTATTCCATTTCCATATTTCTTAGAAATTTCTTGCAATAATGTTTGGCTATTTTCTTCACTGTTATCATAAATCTCCATCAGCGCTGGTGCCAAGGTAAATTCTGGATTTACTGTTGCTGGCGCAGGTTCAATAATATTTAATAAAGCTACATCAGCGCCAAATTTGGCTGCCATCTCGTAACCAGTTTTTGCTGCTTTTTCTGCGCAAATGCTATTATCTACTGCGATTAGTATTTTTTTGAAGTCCATGATATTAAGCCTTTAAATTTAAATAACTAACAAATTTAGAGCTTAAATGTTTGTGTTTTAAGGTTTATCGCTACTTTTACACATACATTTTAAATATGGAAATTTATCACGTTTGCCGAGTTGCTGTAGCACCTTTAAGAAAGGAACCATCAGATAGGAGTGAGATTACTTCCCAGCTTTTATTTGGTGATAGGGTAAAGCTTCTAGAAAAGACAGAAAAATGGTGCTTAATTAAAACTCATCATGATAATTATGAAGGTTGGATGGATTATAAGCAACTTCATAAAATAGAGGATGTGCAATATACAGACGAACAAGCTTACCAATATGTAACGCCTTTACAGTTAGATAATACCTTAGTGGCAAGCAATGGCACTAAATATTATTTAAGTCCAGGTAGCACATTACCTTATTTTGAAAATGGCTTTTGTTATTTAGGTGATGAAAAATTTGAAGTGACATCAAAGCCTTTTGTTCCAAACAAAAACGATTTCAAATTAAATATAGAGCAAGCTGCTAAGTTTTTCGAGAACACACCTTATTTATGGGGCGGGAGAACTTTGTTTGGTATAGATTGCTCTGGATTTGTGCAAGCAGTTTACAAGTTAAATGGAATTCAAATCAAGCGTGATGCTTCGCAACAAGCAGAGCAAGGCGAAATTGTAGATTTTTTAGCATCAGCTGAATTAGGGGATTTAGCCTTTTTTGATAATGAAGAAGGAAAAATAACTCACGTTGGTTTAATGTTAAGTAATGATAAAATCATTCATTCTGCCGGCAAAGTTAGAATAGACCCAATAGATGACCAAGGAATTTACAATGCAGAATTAGGAAGATATACGCACAAGTTGAGAATCATTAAACGATTTGTTTAAGAAGTCTGAAAGTTATTAGTCAGCAAGTCCGAAAGATAATTTTTAATCGTAGCGTTAAACGCCTAGCTCAGTCATCAACTTGGCTAAGTTAGTTTTAAGTTCTGCTAACTCTTCTTCAACTTTTGTCAAACGCTCTTCTAATTCGGTATTGATCTTAGGATTTTCTTCGGCTGCGATGTATTCTTCCTCAAATGTTTCCATGTCGCCAGCAAATAAATGCATGTAACGTTGCTCTTTTTGTCCGGGGCGTTTTGGTAACTGTTTCAAGTAGCCTTCACTAGTCAATTTTTCTAGCGTTTGGTTAACTTCTTCCAATGTTTCAAACTCGTATAGTCTGCCAGAATTGGTATTAATTTCTCCTGGCGTTTGTGGGCCACGTAAAAACAATAAACACATTACCGCAACTTCAGATGGTAATACCGGAAATACGATGGCAAAGTTATGCTTGTATTTAATATTACGTATCGAACCGCCAGTTGCAGTAGAAATTAACCCAGCAATTTTTAATGAGTTTAGTGCAGTTGTTATTGTAGAATCATCATATTGAACTACAGGTTTGCGAGATGTTTTCTGGTTACAGGCAGCAGCTAATCCATTTAAAGTCATTGGGTAATAATCTGGAGTAGTTTTGCTTTTTTCCATTAAGGCGCCTAAAACTCTAATCTGCGCTGCATCTAAAACGGCTAAATTCTTTGCTGTGTTCATAAGGCTAAGATAAAATATTCAAATTAAAAATCATTTCTATTATGGAATAAGTCATAAAAAAGTATCATCTTGATATATTAATACAGAGCGCTTATGTCAAAGCTTAAAATTACTATTCAAAAACCTTGTGCTGAGAATTGGGGAAATATGAAACCGCTTGAACAAGGTAGGTTTTGTAGTATTTGCGAAAAACAGGTTTTAGATTTTACCAAGTTTTCGAACCAAGAATTAATAAATTGGTTTCAAAAAGATACCAGTAATATTTGCGGCAGATTAAAACCCGACCAATTAAATTACTCGATTGTCTCCAAATCAACCTTCTCATTAAAACGGTTTAAACCAAGTTTAATAGCTGCATCATTAATCACGCTTTTAAGTTTGCCTAAACTAAGTGTTGCCCATATAAAATCACATTATCCCACTTTTTTGTCAGCTCAACAATCAAAATCTAATTTCATTTTAGATGTTGGAGATAAAAATGAAAGCATAGTTATAAAGGGTAAGGTTATAGATAAGGATGATAAATCGCCAGTAATTGGTCTGCCTATAACCTTAAAAGGAGGTAAAATGATTGGAACTACTGATGCAAATGGTAATTTTGAAATTAAATTGGATAAGGATAAGTTTTCAAAAAAAGCAATTTTGGAATTTCGTTATATTGGTTATGAAACCAAAGAATACAAAGTAAACTTAAATAAGAACATTCCAATATTTATAGAGATGGAAATTTCCCAAGCAATACTTGGCGGACTTGGTTTTGTGATAGAAAAAACTACTGTAGAAAAAATTAGAGATTTTTTTTACGCTTAACCCTCCATCTCCCAAACCATCACTTTTCTATCATCACCGGTAGAAATCAAATATTTGCCATCAGGGGACCATTTGATTTTATTGATAGAATGGGTATGTCCGAATTCGCCTTTTTCTAAACTTAGAATTTTGTAAAGTTTAAAGTTTTCGGCATCCCAAAGTTTAATGCTTTTATCCTGACTACTCGTTGCAAAATAGGGTAGGGTTGGATGAAAGACAATATTGTAAATCGTAAACATATGTGCCGGAATAGTTTGAAGCAGCTCGTAAGTTGGCAAATTCCAGATTTTTAATTGCGCATCTCTACTTCCAGAAATTAAATATTTCCCAGTAGGATGATAAGCTAAAGAAGTAATTGGCAATGAATGGCCTTCTAATGCTTGTTTTAAACTATAATCAGCTAAATTGTAAATTCTTATTTGGTGGTCTTTACAGCCAAAGGCAATTTCAGTTTCATCGGGAGAAATCGCAATACACCTAACTGTATCATAAGCTACTTGAAAACGATAGATTTCTGAAAAATCATTTAGCGACCAAACTGCAACCGAACCATCTTCTCCTGTGGTTAACAATTCATTTTTGCTTTTGGCTACTTGGATATCGAAAATTGGTTTTGGATGCGCATTTATTCTTTTAATGATTTCTTGTGTTGTCAAATCATAAACACTAAATGCACCACTTCTTTCTCCAATAAACAGCAAATTATTATAGTTAAGCAAACTGTAAACCGAACTTTGTACAGGCGTTTTTACCTTCACAAATACCATTTGTTCTAATGACCATTCTACAATTCCTTTATCATTCCCGGCGCTATAGAAAACTCTATCTTCATCAGCATTTGTCAAAGCATAAACAGGGTTTTGGTGACCAGAAAAGGTTTTTAGGTGTTTGAGCATTGTTTTCGTATTGCGTAATGAGTATTGCGAATTGCGATTGGATGTGTCTCAAATCTCACATCTCAATACTCAAATCTATTGATGTCTACTTTCTAATTTTTTCGCGATATCCTGAAGAGACAGCCCTTTTTCTTTCAATAAAAAAGTCAAGTGAAAAAGTAAGTCAGCTGCTTCGCCAATTAAATCTTCTTCAGTTTCTGCCAATGCGGCGATTACAGTTTCTACACCTTCTTCGCCAACTTTCTGCGCAATTTTGTTTAAACCTTTATTGCGCATTTTATTAATGTATGAGCCCTCAACAGGGTTTTCATATCTGTCATTAATAATGTTTTCTAGCTCAAAAATAAAGTTCTGGTTGTAATCTGTTTTGAAACAGCTGCGGCTTCCTGTGTGGCAAGTTGGTCCAACCGGATTTGCCTTGATTAATATGGTATCATTATCGCAATCGATATGAATAGATTTTACGAAAAGGAAATTGCCACTTTCTTCGCCTTTGGTCCACAAGCGGTTTTTAGAGCGAGAAAAGAAAGTTACTTTACCTTCCAATTGTGTTTTTTCAAATGCTTCGGCATTCATATAGCCTAACATTAAAACCTCCAAAGTTTGTTCGTCTTGTATCACTACAGGAACCCCCCAACCCCCTGAAGGGGGAGTTTTGCCAAAGTCTATCTGACTAGTTGTTATATTTTCGTTAATCATTTTTAATCTTTATTAATATGTTTTTCCTTCTTCAAGGGAAAAGTCCCCTTTTAGGGGATTTAGGGGTTTCTAACCGGAATACTATTCCTTCTTAACTCTTGCTTTAAATCGGGTATCAGGATTTCGCCGTAATGAAATACTGATGCAGCTAATGCAGCATCCACTCCTGCTTTTTGAAAAACCTCAGTAAAATGTTCAGTTTTTCCTGCTCCGCCAGAGGCGATAATGGGAATATTGATTGTTTTATTAATCTTGGCTAATAACCCACAATCAAAACCTGCTTTAGTGCCATCGTGGTCCATTGAGGTTAATAAAATTTCTCCAGCACCTAAATCTTCAGCTCTTTTAATCCAAGTTTCTGTTTCCAGTTCAGTTATCATTCTTCCACCATTTAAATGAACGATGTTCTTGCCATCGATATATTTAGTATCAACTGCTAAAACCACAAATTGAACTCCGAAAGTTTTCGCTAAATCTTCAATTAATTGCGGATTTTTTACTGCAGCAGAATTGATGCTAATCTTGTCAGCACCAGCATTTAATAAAGCTTCGGCATCAGCAATTTCAGTTATTCCGCCTCCAATGGTAAATGGAATGTTTAACTGTCTAGCAACAGATTTCACCATCTCAATCATCGTCTTGCGACGCTCATGAGTGGCTGTGATATCTAAAAACACCAACTCATCTGCACCTTGTTTTGCGTATTGCGCAGCTAATTCAACCGGGTCGCCTGCATCGCGTAAGTCAACAAAGTTGATACCTTTTACGGTACGACCATCTTTTACATCAAGACAAGGGATAATTCTTTTTGATAACCCCCTCAATCCCCCTGAAGGGGGAGCTGCAAATTGCTTAGCCTGTATGGCTTCTTTTATTTTATCCAAAACAGCATTTAAATTATTGTGTAATTGGTTGTTTGTAAATCTAATTACAGTTATACCTAGGTCTTCAAGATTTTTTTGCCTTTCAATATCATTCACCAATACTTCTGGCTCATTATGGATGCCGCCATCCAATTCTATTAAAAGTTTAATTTCGTGACAATAGAAATCTGCAATATAAAAAGCGATTGGATGTTGTCTTCTAAACTTTAAGCCTAACTGTTTGCCTTTTAATTGCTCCCAAAGTAAGCTTTCACTTTCAGTAACTCTATTTCTTAAAGCTTTTGCATTTTCAAAAATCAAATTTGAAGCCCCATAAAACATACTTGGCTCTTCTAATCTTAATAATTCAAAATCATCATCCGCTTCTGGATACATCTTTTTTTCTTTATGCTTGTACAACTTGAGGGGCAAAGTCCCCTTTAGGGGATTTAGGGGTTAAAGGCTCGATAACATCTTTAAATTCCAATCCTTTACTTGCTCAATCGAAATTCGGTTTTCATAAATTGCTTTACCAACCACCACACTTCTAATCGGATATTTAGCTAATTCATAAATATCTTCCATCGAACTTACGCCACCAGAGGCAATTAATTTAATCATCGGCGAATGGTCTAGTAGTTTTTTATACAAATCTACTGCTGCACCACCTAATTTCCCATCTTTGCTAATATCTGTACATAAAAAGCGGAAAAAGCCCAAAGCCAAACATTTATCAACGTAATCCATCAATTTTATTGGCGAACTTTCCATCCAACCAGAATATTTGATTACTTCGTCCAAAACATCAATCGCAATTACAATTCTATTGGCGTAATCATCTTTTTTAGCAAAAGCCTTACTTAAATCTGGTAAAAATTCTGGGTTGCTAATGGCTTGTGTACCCACAATAACACGATGGATGCCTGCATCTAATAAATTATTTACCTGCTCAATCGTTCTAATTCCTCCACCATATTGCACCCGCATTTCGGTTTTTTTAATAATCTCGAACAATGTTTTTTGATTGCTAAAATCGCCTTTGGCTCCATTTAAATCAATAATATGAATAAAATCTGTGCCGTTAGAGCGGTAACGCTCAATCATTTCTTCAATAGAAACATCGTATTCTGTTTTCTGGCTATAGTCGCCCTCACGTAAGCGGACAACTTTTCCGTCTAAAATATCAATTGCTGGTATAATGTACATTTTATAAACTAAGGTTTGAGAAGTTTTTCAATAAGCGTTCGCCCGCTTCTCCAGACTTTTCTGGATGAAACTGAACGCCGTAAAAGTTATCTTTTTGTATTGCTGCCGAAAATTTGTTGCCATAATTTACAGATGCGATATCAAAAGTAGGGTTATATTCAATAAAATAAGAATGTACAAAGTAAAACTGTGTATCAACAGGAACATTTTCAAATAAAGAATTGTTTTTAAAGTCAACGTTATTCCATCCCATATGCGGAATTTTGATGCCTAAATCTTTGTCGAAAAGTTTAGTGTTTAAGGAAATGATATTCAAAAGATTAGCATCTCCCTCTTCAGAATGTTGGGTTATGAGTTGCATACCCACACAAATGCCAAGTACAGGTTTCTTTAAAGCCTTAATGGCTTCAACCAAACCAGTCTGTTCCAGTTTTTTCATTGCTGCACCTGCGTGACCAACTCCAGGAATGATGATATGGCTGTATTTATCTAAATCAGCCTCTGTATTTACCATTCCGTAAGGTATGTTTTGGCGTTCTAAAGCTGCGGTTAAGGAGAAAATATTTCCCGCTCCGTAGTTCACGATGCCAATTGTATTTATCTTATTTTCTTCCATTTCAATTAATCATTAGAAAATGAATGTCGGTATTTCATTGGTACTGTAGTCCTGCTATCCGTTGCAATGTTTTTTATTGGTCTTCGACTACGCTCAGACTGACATAAAAACATTTCCACTGCTATCAGGTTTATAATTTAAAGCCATATTTTCAAACAATGTACCAGGTGTTAATCCAGATTGTAATGATAATACAAATAACCTGGTGTTGCTTCTCTTTTCTCAAAACCAAAACTTTCATATAAATTTTGTGCCCCGTAATTGTCTAGTGCTGTATTCAAGGAAACAAAAACTGCATTTTCTTGCCTTGCAAAATTTATAGCCGTTTCAAGAAGTTTATTCCCAATTCCTAGTTTTCTATGTTGTGGATTTACATATAAATCGCCAATGTGCCAATTCCTAATAGCAGACACAGACGAAAATTTTGCATAAAGAAGTGTGAAGCCTAGTGGTTGCACTTCTTCTTTCGAAAAAGCTATGAAAATATGAGCTTCATTATTTGCTAAACGTTCTTTTAAATAACTTTGTGCTAATTCGAGGTTGCTAGCCTGTTTGTAGAATATCCTATAGTTGTTAAACATCTCAACAACTTGTCCATATTCAGTTTTATCAATTTTCCTTACTTCAATAGTCATCTTATTCTTCCATTTCAATTAATTATTGGAAAATGAATGTCGGTATTTCATTGTTTCTGTAGTCCTGCTATCCGTTGCAATGTTTTTATTGGTCTTCGACAAGCTCAGACTGACATAAAAACATTTCCACTGCTATCAGGTTTATTTAACATAGTTTGTGCAACCCCTAAATCCCCTAAAGGGGACTTTGCCTTTCCATCATAAATATTGTACGCTTTATATTTATGTTATGTTTTCAATTCCCCCTTTAGGGGGTTAGGGGGTTACAATACTCCCTTAGTACTCGGTAAAACCATTTTCTCTGCATCACGTTTTACTGCCATTTTAATTGCTTTTGCAAAAGCCTTAAAGATAGCTTCAATTTTATGATGTTCGTTTTCGCCTTCTGCTTTTATGTTCAAATTGCATTTTGCAGCATCACTAAAAGATTTAAAGAAGTGGAAAAACATTTCAGTTGGTACATCGCCAACTTTTTCACGCTTAAATTCTGCATCCCAAACAATCCAGTTTCTACCACCAAAATCTATGGCAACTTGTGCTAAACAATCATCCATTGGTAGGCAAAAACCATAACGCTCTATGCCCAATTTGTTACCTAAAGCCTGCGCAAAAGCTTCGCCTAAGGCAATTCCTGTATCTTCAATGGTATGGTGCTCGTCAATATGTAAATCGCCATTGGCAATCACATCTAAATTCATACTGCCGTGTCTAGCAATCTGGTCTAACATATGGTCGAAGAAATTTAAGCCAGTTTTAATAGTTGCTTTTCCTGTACCGTCTAAATCTAAACCAATGGTAATATCTGTTTCATTCGTTTTACGAACATGATTTACTTTTCTTGCTCCAGCTCTTAAAAAGGTATAAATGTCTTCCCATTTTTGCGTTTCTAAGGCAATTACCTCAGATAAAGTTTCGTATTTGTCCAAAGCCTCCATACTGCCTAAAGCATCATTCTGGCGTAAGAAAATAGCTTTTGCACCTAAATTCTTAGCTAAAATAACGTCATTTAAACGGTCGCCGATAACAAAAGAGTTTTTTAAATCGTAACCTTCGCCAAAATAATGCGTTAGCAAACCTGTATGAGGTTTTCGAGTAGGCGCATTATCCTTTGCAAAAGTTCTGTCTATAACCACTTCACTAAATACCACACCTTCGCCAGCGAAAGTATCTAGCATAAAATTATGTATTGGCCAAAAGTTTTCTTCTGGATTTGATGGCGTTCCCAAACCATCCTGATTGGTAACCATTACCAACTCAAAATCCAACTCTGTTGCAATTTTAGAAAGATAATACAATGACTTTGGATAAAACTTCAGCTTTGCAAAACTATCTACTTGTTCATCATCTGGTTCGATGTTTAATGTGCCATCACGGTCTATAAACAGTACTTTTTTCATTATATTTTCTCTAAAATGCTGATTAACTGATTATTTTCTTCAACTGTTCCTACGGTAATTCTTAAACAACCTTCGCAAAGCGATACTTTCGAACGGTCACGAACAATTATGCCTTTATCTACCAATAGATTGTAAGTTCCCAAAGCATCATCAACTTGAGCCAAAATAAAATTAGCATCAGATGGATAGACTTTTTTAACCATTGGAAGTTTAGTCAATAAATTACTTAGCCTGTCTCTTTCTGAAACCGTGATTTTAATCCAATCGTTTACCTGTTGGATATTTTCTAAAGCCGCCAAAGCCAAATCCTGTGTGGCTTGATTGATGTTGTACGGCGGTTTTACCTTGTTTAAAATATCAATCACTGGTCGAGATGAAAAAGCCATTCCTAAACGTAAAGCTGCTAATCCCCAAGCTTTAGAAAAAGTTTGTAGGATAACCAAGTTGGCATATTCAGTTAACTCTTGAATAAAAGTTTTCTGCTTTGCGAAGTTGATATAAGCTTCATCAATAACCACCAAGCCTTTAAAATTGGCTAAAATGGTCTCAATATCTGTTCTGTTAATAGAATTTCCAGTAGGGTTGTTTGGCGAACAAATAAAAATCATTTTGGTGTTCGTATCAATGGCTTCGGCAATTTTCTCTAAATCCAACTGGAAGTTTGGTAGTAAATCTACCTTTCTAATCTCCACATCGTTGATGTTTGCCGAAACCTCATACATTCCGTAGGTAGGCGGAAGAATGATGATATTATCTTTCCCAGGATTGCAAAAAGCTCGGTATAACAGGTCAATTGCTTCATCGCTACCATTTCCCAAAAAAGTATTTTCGATTGGTACACCTTTAATTTTGCTAATCGCATCCTTCAAATCCAATTGTAATGGATCTGGATAACGGTTATAATTAGCCGGCAATGGCGAACCAAAACTATTCTCATTCGCATCTAAAAAGACACTTGCTTGTCCTTTAAACTCATCTCTAGCGGTAGAGTAGGGCTTAAGGGTTTTTATATTTTCTCTTTGTAAATCTTTAATATCCATTTTATAAAGGTTGAGGGATTGAGGGTTGAGGGTTTAGGGTTAAGGCGATTAGCCTTTTACCTTTCTACCTTCCGCCTTCTACCTCTTTTAATCTAATACTTATCGCATTTTTGTGTGCCTGTAGTCCTTCTGCTGCTGCCAAAACTTCCACTGTGTTGCCAATATTTTGTAAACCATTAGCTGTAAGGTGCTGAAAAGTGATTTTTTTGAGGAAAGTATCAACAGAAACGCCTGAAAAAGCTCTTGCAAAACCACTTGTTGGTAAAGTGTGATTTGTTCCTGAGGCATAATCGCCAGCACTTTCTGGAGTTAAGTTTCCTAAAAATACAGAACCTGCATTAACGATCAAAGGAATGAGTGGCTCAAAATTTTCTGTTGCTAGAATTAAATGTTCAGGTGCATAAGCATTGCTAAACTCCATTGCTTCAGTAAAAGTTTCTGCAAAGACAGCATAAGAATTTTCAATAGCTTTTGCAGCGATGTCTTTTCTTGGCAAATCCACCAACTGTTTTTCAACTTCAGCAATTACTTCATTAATCAGCTGTTTTGAAGTGGCAACTAATATCGCCTGACTGTCGCTTCCGTGTTCGGCTTGGGCTAATAAATCGGCAGCAACAAAAGCAGGATTTGCAGTTTCATCCGCAATCACTAAAACCTCTGATGGGCCAGCTGGCATATCAATTGCAACCGTGTTTTGTACTAGCTTTTTTGCCTCAGTTACATAGCGATTTCCAGGTCCATAAATCTTGTCAACCTTGGGAATTGTTTCGGTTCCATAAGCCATTGCGCCGACTGCCTGAGCACCTCCAACTAAGTAAACTTTTTCTATGTTCAACAAGGTTGAAACATAAGCAATATAGGTATTAATTTTGCCATCACTTTGTGGAGGAGAACACACCACAATTTCTTTGCAACCAGCAATTTTTGCAGGTATGCCCAACATCAAAAATGTGCTCGGTAAAACTGCCGTTCCACCTGGAATATATAGGCCAACTTTTTCTATTGCCCTGACTTCTCTCCAGCAAATTACACCTGGCATTGTCTCAATTTTAGCTTCTGTTTTTAACTGAGCTTCGTGAAATCTGTAGATGTTTTGGTAGGCAATATCAATGGCGTTTTTTACTGCTGATGGAATTTGCTTTGCTAACGTTTCTAGCTCTTCTTTACCAATAAAAAGCGATGATAATTTAACTTTATCAAATTGTTCAGCGTAAGAGAGGAGTGCAGCATCGCCATCAGATTTTACTGTAGAAATGATGTTTTCAACTCTAGAAAAAACCAAATTATCGTCTGCTACTTGCCGAGAACATAATTCTTCAATTTTTTGTTGAGTTAATTCTTTATAACTATAGAGTTTCAATGTCTTATGTTTTTAATTTAACTATTAGTTAATATAAAATATGGCTTTTAAATCTATTTTTTGGTATTTTATGTAATGATTTTCTCGATTGGCATCACTACAATTCCTTCGGCACCGGCTAATTTTAAGCCGTTGATTTTTTCCCAGAAATCTTCTTCTGCAATCACCGAATGTACGGCAACCCAACCTTCTTCGAACAATGGAACAACAGTAGGACTTTTTACACCTGGCAATAAATCTACCACAGCTTGCAAATTTTCTTTAGCCACATTTAGCACTACGTATTTTGTAGCCTTTGCTCTCAGTACAGATTGAATTCTTTGCAGTAATTCTAGCACTTCAGGATTGAGTTCCATCCCTTTGCTAGCGATTAAAACTGCTTGCGAATCCATTACATTTTTGAATGCTTTTAGTCCGTTACTTTTTAAAGTTCCGCCTGTAGAAACGATGTCAAAAATTGCATCGCTCAAGCCCAAACCTGGACCAATTTCTACCGAACCAGAGATGTTTCTGATCTGCGCATCTACATTATTTTCTGTAAGATATTTTTGTAAAATTACAGGGTAAGAAGTGGCAATTGCCTTGCCATTTAATTGCGATAATTCTGTAATGTTACTGGTGCTTTGAACAGCAATTTTAAGGGTGCATTTTCCGAAACCTAAAGGCTGCAAATAGGATACATCTGCACCTGCTTCAATGATTACATTTTCGCCAACAATGCCTAAATCGGCAATGCCATCTTGAACGTATTCTGGAATATCATCATCTCTTAAAAAAAGAATTTCTAAAGGGAAATTAGCAACAGTTGCTATTAATGAACTTTTGTAGTTTTCGAAAGAAAGGCCACAATTTTTAAGAATTTCTACTGATTTTTCGTTTAACCTACCCGACTTTTGGATAGCGATTTTAAGTGTTTTCACTTGTTATAAAATTAGGAATAAGAATATTGAATCTGTCTAAAAACCGTTTTGCGTACAAAACATAAATCTATCTATCGCCACAATGGCGATGGTGTAAATGTACGTGATGGTTTAAAACTTTAGTCATTATATTACTTATCTTTCCGTAATTTTGTTGAGAAGATGATGCAAATATAGCTTTGTTAATGGTAAATCAAAAAAATATGGCATTTAATTTGAACTAGTTAAGTGATTTACCTCAGAAAACAATCATCTAAAATCTAAAAAAATTGAAGAAAACGTTACTCTTTTTAGCCCTTTGCTTCCTTTTAAGTTCATGTGAGTGGTTTAAGTCAGAGCCTGAGATAGCTACTGTTTTAACTAAACACTTCAATAATAAAATCTATAAAAATTTCGATACTGTTGCTTACGACCTCATTTTCAGAAAAAAAATGGACGAATTGAGTAGTAATATATCCAACCCAAAACTTACTGCAGCTTATTATTCAAGACACAATGATAGTCCAGTATTAGTTACTCGTTTTCTTCCAAATGGAGGTATTGATAGTTTAAAAAGTTACATCGAAAATAGTAAAGCAGATGGTTTTAATCCTAAGGCTTTTGGCTATCAAGAATTGTCTGATCTATTAAAAACAATGAAAGACAATAAATTTAAGACCGTTGATGAAGCCTATCCTGTAATTGCTGAATTAGAAATTAGAACTGCTGATGCCCTATTGCGCTATACTAATTCTATCAAGTATGGGAGTGTAAATCCTCGCAAAATTTTTAATCGCTATTACATTGCTGTTAAACGTCCAGATAGTTTAAGAATGGATTCGATCTTAAATAGTAATGATATTTTGGCTGTATTAAAAAATGTTCAACCAAAATCTAAAAGTTATCAGGATCTTAAACGTGCATTAGCATTTTACCGAGATAGCATTGGCAATGATAACGATCCAGCAGTAAAGTCTATCAAACTAAATATGGAACGCCTACGTTGGCAGTTGCCCGTTAATACGGATGAAGTTGTAGTGGTGAATATTCCAGATTTTTCTTTAACATGGTTTAATAAAGAAGATACTTTAACACATATGAATGTTTGTGTTGGAGGGAAAAGAGAGCCTACTTATAAAGAAAAGATGAAAAGGTATCTAAAATCTGGGAACTTAGATGATAAACCTAAAAACCACGAAACACCACAATTGGTAAGCGTGTTTAACTCAATTCAAGTTAATCCGGTTTGGAATATTCCTGTTAGTATTGCACAAAGTGAAATCTACTGGATGGCTAGAAAAGATCCCTATTATCTTTCTAACAGCAATATTAAAGTTTATTATAAAGGTAAAGTTGTGAACGATCCAGATACCATTCAGTGGAATAGGTATTCAAGAGATAAGCTGCCATTTCAATTTAAACAAGGTTCTGGAGAAGGTAATGCTTTGGGCAAGTTTAAATTTATTTTCGACAACAGCTCTAGCATCTATTTACACGATACCAATAACAAAAATGGCTTTAGATTAAAAAATAGAGCTATCAGCCATGGATGTGTTAGGATTGAGAAACCATTGCAATTTGCTCAGTTAATGGTTAAGAGTAAGAGCCAATATGATGAATTACGAATGGAAGTTAATCTGCCTCCAGTTAACGAAAGTAAAATTGCATGGTTTAGAAAAAAACAAGCAAAAAGAGCCGATCCTTCAAATGCATTTCAATTGAAACCTTCTTGGTTCTCTACCAGAAAAAAGGTAAGTGTTGTAATTGGTTATTACACCGCATGGGCAGAAAATGGCAAAGTCGAATTTAGGCCCGATGTTTACGATTATGATGGAATATTATGGGATGCTATGAAAAGATATATGTAGCTATAAATTGGCTATAATTTCTTTGAAGTTTGTAAATTAGTTTTGGCTATAATTGGATAGGTTTTTAGTATTAAAATCTTTATTTTTCTATGTTGTAAGAGTACATGAAATATAATCGCAATAGATAATTCAAATTAATATGCAAACATCAGGCAAAACTGTAGAAGAAATTTTGGATAATATTCCTGAGGATAGATCTGAATCCTTCAATAAACTACACCAAATAATTGTGAAAAACTTGCCTAAAGGTTTTGAGCCAGGTATTAGCTATGGTGGTCTGGGTTACGTTATTCCACATTCTATCTATCCAGCTGGTTATCATTGCAAACCAATTGAGCCATTACCATTTGCAGGAATTGCATCGCAAAAGAACTTTATCAGCTTTTATCACATGGGCATATATTCTGAACCAAAATTATTAGAGTGGTTTGTAAATGAATATCCTAAGCACAGTAATCAAAAATTGGATATGGGGAAAAGTTGCATCCGCTTTAAGAAGCTAAGCGAAATTCCTTATGAATTAATTGGAGCGCTAATGAGAAAAATGACGGTGCAACAATGGATAGATCTTTATGAATCAAAGCTTAAAAAATAAGTGCTTAAAATAGGATAAGCTAATTATCTAATTTTTTAGGTTTTAACGAGCCTTTTTGAAAGCTTGCATAGAAAATTTTAAAACAAAATGGGCTTAAATCTATTTAAGTCTATATGAAATTGATAACCTATCCTAAGTTAAATAATTACAAATTTCTATTCATAGGAATTTTATTCTTATTTGTTTTACAATCATGTAAAAAAAGCCATTCTGATATTGGAGCGGCTGTTTTTAAGGAAACAAAAATTAAAGCTTTTAAAGATATAGAAGCAGAGGTGTTTGTAGAAAAGTTTAAAGCTGCGTTCCAGAAGCAAGAGTCAAAATTCAAAAACCCAAAATTTTTAAAAGCTATTTATCAAAAGGCTGATTTTGAGCCGATTTTAGTCATAAACAACTTACCACAAGGCAAGCTTAAAGAAGCTGTTACTGTGGTTGGTAGATCATTAGAACATGGATTAGATGCTTCAATTTTTAAAGTAGCTGCGCTAACAGAATTGATCAACAAGATTTATGATAAAGATCAGATTAAAACCGCTGATGAAGCATATCAGGTTTTGATAGATTTAGAATTGGCCGCTGCAAATACATTAACAAATTATAGTTCAGCGCTACAATTTGGATTAATTAGTCCGAGGAAAATTTATGCGCAATACTATACGGCTACCAAAAGACCAGATAGCATAAGTTTTAATGGGGTTTTTGCTACTAAAGATATTGTTCAGTTTTTGGATAGCATACAACCAAAGGATAAACAATATATCGCTCTGCAAAGCGCTTTAAAAGAGAAAATGCAGGTTTCTGGAACTAATCCAGAAGAAACAGAGCGGATTTTAAAAGTTAATTTGGAACGTTTGAGATGGAAAAATTTACCAACTGAAGATAAGTATGTTTGGGTAAATATTCCAGATTTTAGATTAGATGTAATGGAAGGTGGAAAGTCATCTCTAAATATGAAGGTTTGTGTGGGCGAAGGTAGAAATCAAGACAATAAATATCAACTTATAGAATATGATGAGGATGATTTTAGTAAAGATAGGCCCTTTAATAGAGAAACACCACAATTAAAAAGTCTAATTCACAGTGTGCAAGTTAATCCAATATGGAATATTCCTGAGAGTATTGCTACAAATGAAATTACTAAATATGCTGCTAGCGATCCTTATTATCTGTCTAATAACAATATTGATGTATTTTTGAATGGTAAAAAAGTTGAGGATCCTGAAACAATAGACTGGTCGGCTGCAGGAGCTGGCAAAACCTATTCATTTAAACAAAGACCAGGAGATGATAATTCTCTAGGTAAGATCAAGTTTTTATTTAATAACCAAAGTAGTGTTTACCTCCACGACACTCCCAATAAAGCAGCATTTAACTTAAATATGAGAGCTGTAAGCCATGGATGTGTAAGAGTAGAAAAACCACTAGAATTAGCTGAAGCATTATTTGGTGCAGGAGCTAAATATGATAAAATTAAAGAAGGTATGGTGAGCAAAAATCCTATTGCTACAGATATTGCCTTGCCTACTAAAGTACCTGTTTATTTAAGCTATTTTACTTGTTGGGCAGATGAAACTGGGCAATTGCAATTCAGAAAAGATGTATATGGACTAGATATTGTGCTATATACCTACATGCAGAAGATGGCTTAAAAGAGTTAACTCCTAAAAAAAGCGAAGCCCTCATTTTATTAAAATGAGGGCTTTTTGTTAGTTGTTCTTTTTAGTTTAATCCATTTGTGTAATCATACTATCCACAGCAAAATTGGCGGCTAATACTTCATTCAAATATTTGGAAGTATATTTTTCAGTACTCTTATTGATAAATAAAACTGTCTTATCCTCTATCATATTAATTACTTGGTCTGCAACTTCTGGCGCAACAGCTGGGCAGCCTTGGCTACGACCTAACCTGCCTAAAGCATTAATAGTTCCAGTACTTACATACGGTGCTCCATGGACTACAATTGAACGACTGCGAGCATTGTCATTAAAGCCACAGTCCATTCCATCTAACTTCAGAGATTTCCCATGTACTCCACGATAGATCTCGCCAGTTACATAAAAACCTAAACTACTGGTATAAGAATCATTAACATTAGAAAAGTTGATGGCCTGATCATCTCCACTTCTTTGTCCGTGTGCAACCCAAGTATTCAACAAAATCTCTTTTTTGTCGATATCGATAATGTACAATCTCTTTTTGGTACTAGATTGATCAAAATCTGCAATCGTTAAAATAGATTTTTCGGAAAGTTGACCTGATTTTTTTAAGTTATAAAAACCAGTTAATGCCTTCTCAAAAACAGGCAAGCTTAACCCAGCTTCTTTTAAATGCGCAGCAACATAAAGTGTACTTACATGTTTAATATAAGTGCTATCCAATGTATTAGTTACAATTGCCTGAGTTGGCTGAGTAGTTTTTTCTGTCGATTTAAAACTAGTAATCGTCAAATAAAAGGTAATGGAAAGTAATCCAGCAATTCCTAAAATGTATTTTCTCATCTTTTTTCGGTATCTCGTTCACAATAATCTTTAGTATGAGTGTTTTATATAGGCGCTTTATTTAGATTAAATAATAATACAAATATACGTAATTCTATATAGTTAGTGTTGGTGTTATTCTTTAATTACGTTTTCGTGACTTAATTAAGTATTGATATATAGTCGTTTAATTAAATATTCTTGAAACAAGTGAAAGATTTGTGAAAAAAAAATCATGAATTTATTTTGTGATTTAAATATTATAATATTTTCTACTAAATTTATAGTTATATTTGATTTTGTTGTATTAAATTTTCATATCATGAAGAACTTTGGATTAGTATTGCCTTTGCTAGCAGCAATTATTTTTTCGTGTAAACCAAGTCCAAATAAGGTTAATGAGCAGAAAGATACGGTAGCAATAGAATCTAAAGTTAAAGAATATTCTTTTGTGGGCCAGCCGATTGTGCCAGAAGCAGAAATTATCTCTAACGGTAAGTTTTGGGCCTATTATAGTAGCAATATAGAACTATATGAAGATTTTGTTGCTTTTGATGTTAGTGGCAACGTAATTGATAAAGCTAAATTCTTAAATGAAATTAAATCTGGCAAATATTATCCACTGGCAATATATTCAAAAGACGAGCAACTAAACTATAAATTGGCTAAAATACCGGCAAAGGCAGATCAATTTATTTCTGCTTACATGAGGCAGTTTGGAAGTGAGCATTTGACATTCTATAACATGCAAGGTAAACCAGTTCCGGAGTTTAGCTTTACTGATGTAAATGGAAAACTATATACTTCCGCTAATACAAAGGGCAAAATTGTTTTATTTAAATGTTGGTTTATTGGATGTAGTGCTTGCGTTGCAGAAATGCCAGCTCTAAACCAAATAGTAGAGAAGTACAAGAATCGTGATGATATCCTTTTTATTAGCTTAGCAATGGATCCAAAAAAAGATTTGCAAAACTTTCTTTCCAAAACAAAGTTTGATTACGCTACTGTTCCCAATCAAACCAAATATATGGATGATCAATTACATGTTCGAGCATATCCAACACATTTTTTAATTGATAAAAAAGGCAATATGGTGAGGGCTTTGCCAGATGAAGTTCAGGTTGCCGAAGCTTTAGAGAAAGAAATAACAAAGTAAGTTTTCGTTTACGTATGCGCTAATTTCTATAATTTTTCTATCTTTGGTTTTTAATGAATTTCCTTTATCCGGGCTTTCTTTTTGCACTTTTCGCGGTCGCTATTCCGGTCATCATTCATTTGTTCAATTTTCGGAAATTTAAAAAGGTCTATTTTACAAATGTTGCCTTTTTAAAAGAAATAAAAGAACAAAATTCTTCCAGAGAAAAACTAAAAAACATACTCATCTTAATTAGCAGATTACTAGCCATTACTTTTTTGGTTTTTGCTTTTGCTCGCCCATTTTTTCCTAGTACCGGTAGTAAAATAGATCAAAGCAAGGGAAATATTGTAAGTATTTATTTAGATAATTCTTACAGCATGGAAGCCGTAAATAAAGATGGAAGTCTTTTGGATGAAGCTAAACGTAAAGCTAAAGAAATTGTAAAATCATTTCAGCTTAATGATAGGTTTCAGTTATTAACTAATGATTTTGAGGGCAAACATCAGCGTTTGCTCAATGCCGATGAATTGTTGCAAGCTCTGGATGAAGTTAAAATCTCTTCAGCAAGTAGAAAATTACAGCAAGTGATTAATCGCCAACAAAGTATTTTTAATGGAATAAATAATCGTTTTAGTTATGTTATTTCAGATTTTCAACAAGGTTTTTCTGGTAACGAACTGATTAAAAAAGATCCAAATACAAACGTATCTTTAATTAAACTTAGTGCTAACAACCTACCCAATGTTGCGGTTGATAGTGTTTGGTTGCTTTCTCCAGTTCATCAAGCTAATGCAACAGAAAAATTGGTTATTCAATTGCGCAATTATGGAGACGAAGATGCCAAAAATATAGCCGTAAAGCTTAGCATTAATAGTCAACAAAAGGCGGTAAGCAGTTTAAATATAAAAGCAGGGCAGGTTGCTAAAGACACACTTTCTTACAGCGGCTTAGCATTAGGTTGGCAAAAAGGAACGGTAAGCATTAAAGACTTCCCTTTAACTTTTGATGATGAACTTAATTTTAGCTTTAAAGTAAGTGCAGAACAGCAAGTTTTAGCCATTAATGGGCAGCAAAATGGCAAATACATTAAAGCATTGTTTGGAGCCGATCCTTATTTTAAATTAACTGAAATGCCAGAGGCGAATATCAATTATTCAGCTTTACCTAACTATAGCTTAATCGTTTTAAACGGACTAAGCAATCCCTCAAGTGGTTTGGCAACGGCGTTAAAAAGCTACATTGCTAATGGTGGCTCTATTGTAATTTTTCCAGATTTGGATGCTGATAAACAAATCTACACAGCCTTTTTAACGAGTTTAAATCTTCCAGCTTTAGGTAATTTAAATACCACACCAATTAAAGTTAGCCATATCGAACTTAAACATCCTTTATTTAAAGATGTGTTCGAAACATTGCCACAAAATCTAGATCTACCTCAGGTTAATCGATATTTTAGTTTTGTAGAGCGCAGTAATAGCAGTAAAGAGAATTTGTTACAATTGCCTGCAAATCAATTGTTTTTTGCAAGATTTCCGATAGGAAATGGACAGGTATATTTATCTGCTACAGATTTAGAAAGTGATGATAGCAATTTTGCAAAACACCCAGTATTTGTACCATTGATGTATAAGATTGCTTTTGCGAGTGTAAAAGAACAACCTGTTTATTACACGGCAATGAAAGATAATGTACTGGAAAGTCAAAAAATAGATTTAGGAAGCAACCAATCTTTAAAGTTAGTTGCAGATCAATTTGAAATTATACCAGAGCTACGTCAAATTAATGGTAAAACATTATTGTATGTTGCCGATCAAGTTAAAAAAGCAGGGTTTTATACTTTGAAAAAGGCAGATTCTACTTTAGCCGTTATCGCTTTTAATGATACCAGGTCAGAATCTGATATGCACTATACTACACAAGCAGATTTGCAAAAATTATTTGATAAACAGCAGGTTGCATTTTTAGATCCAAAGTCTGATAGTATAGCCTCGGCTGTTGCTGCCAAAAATAATGGAACAGAATTATGGAAACTTTGCCTAATTTTGGCCTTAGTTTTTTTAGCGATTGAAATATTATTAGTCAGATTTTATACTGTCCACAAACCGAGTTAACGAGCTCATTGATAAATAAATTAATATATACTAATCAATAATATAAAATTCATGAACCTCTTAGTTAAGGGAATTACCATTGCCGATCCTAATAGCGAGTTTAATCAAAAAACTTGCGATCTACGTGTTGAACAGGGAAAGATTACTGCTATCGAAAATAGTTTATCGCCATTAGAAGGTGAGGCAATTTTTGAAGGAAAAGGAGCCGTACTTTCTCCCGGTTTTTTCGATTTAAACTGCACCATTGGTGATCCTGGTCTGGAGACCAAAGAAGATATCCAAACAGGTACAGCAGCAGCAAGAGCGGGTGGTTTTACAGGTATTGCGGTTTTGCCAACTACCAAGCCTGTGGTACAATCAAAAGGAGAGGTTGAATATATTTTAAACAGAGCTAAAAATAATCTAGTAGATGTTTATCCCATTGGCGCAATTAGCAACAACTTAGAAGGAAAAGAATTGGCTGAGCTTTATGATATGAAAAATGCAGGTGCAGTTGCTTTTTCTGATGGTAGCAAGCCCTTAAGCGATGATGGTTTTATGAGCAGGGCCTTACAATATGGTTTGGGTTTTGGCGCATTGCTCATTACTTATCCAGAAAATAAGGCCATTGCTGGTAAGGCTCAGGTTAATGAAAGCAAAAATAATGTTTTGTTAGGAATGAAAGGTATTCCGGCATTGGCCGAAGAAATGCAAATTTCTAGAGACATATTTTTAGCTGCTTATCATGATGCACCAATTCATATCAGTAATATTTCTACAGCGGGTGCAGTTACTTTGATCAAAAAAGCCAAAAAAGATGGTGTTAAAATTACCTGCGATGTTGCAGCGCATCAGCTGGTGTTTACAGAAGAATTATTAAACGATTTTGATAGTAATTATAAAGTTAAACCTCCGTTACGTAGCAAAGCAGATAATAAAGCCTTAATCGCTGGCCTAAAAGATGGAACAATTGATGCTATTTCTTCGCAACACCGACCACATGAAATAGAATTTAAAGATGTGGAGTTCGAAATTGCAGCTTATGGGATTATCTCATTGCAAACAGTATTGCCTTTGCTGTTACAGGCTGGTTTAGATGTTTCACTCATTGCAGAGAAGCTGTCTATCAATCCGAGAAACTTATTGAACTTGCCCATTGTAACCATCAAAGTTGGAGAAGTGGCAAACTTTACTGTTTACCAACCCACACAAGAATGGGATTACAATTCAAATACCAATTATTCAAAATCTAGTAATTCTCCCTTGTTAGGTAAAAGGCTAAAAGGGAAAGTACAATTAGTTTATAATAACAATCAATATCAAACTTATGAACAGTAGTGTAGAACAAGCGCTGATCGCATCTTTAGATCAATTTGCAACAGCCAACAATATAGATTCGATTACCATCGAGCAAAGATTAGTAGAAGTGTTTGGCAAAGACATGAACTTTTTAGAGAAAGTTGCCGAATTTGATGAGGTTTTTGATGAACATCCAAAATTTGATGAGTTAAGAGAAGTTTTCTTCGATTTATTGATGATCAATTTCTTTACTAGTGATGTAAATAAATTAGAAGAAGATTATCTGGAATCTCGTGAGTGGGAAAATATTGAGGAAGAGACAATTGATCGTGGAACGGAATTATTAAATTTGTTATTATACATTAACGAATGCCACGATGAAGAAATTAAACCAGGTTTAGAAGATTTCTTAAAGGAGTTTTTATTGGTAGAAGAAGATGAATTTCAAGATGAGTTTCACATCTATGAAGATTTAATCAGCAACCAACAATTGGCAGAAAGTAGCGTAGAAGATATTTGTAGTAATGCTGATATGATGGATTTGAGCGAAGAAATGGAAGAGCTATTTGTGCCTTTTATGACTTTCTTCTTGCAACCTAGAACCAGTGAAGAGGTGCAAAAAGATTTAATCAATTTTAGTAGTAACAAAAGTTTTGATGTGGCAGTCTATACTTTAATTACTACTTTTAATAAAAATAGATAAACCTAAAAACTAAACAATGGAACAACAATTATTACAAGAACAAAAAAAACCAAATGCATTGGCGTTTAAGGTTGCAATTATTTTTTCATTTTTCATTTTAATTTTAATGGTAATTATGAGGGTGTCTGGTATTAATGTACAAATAGACGAAACTCCTATGATCTATAAGGTAATATCTGGTGCTTTAAATTGGTTGCCATTTATTTTCGCAATTTTCTATGTTCAAAATACACATAAAAAGGAATTAGGTGGATTTATTACTTTTGGCAGAGCATTTTCTGCAGGATTTAAATTCGCTGCATATAGTGGACTTTTCACAGCAATATTAATTTTTCTATACTATCAATTTCTTGATCCCGCTGGCATGTCAGAAATTATAGATGCATCTATTGCTAAAGCAAATGGTAATGAACAACAAATAAAAGGTATAGAAATGATGAGACCGTATTTTACAATAACAGCTGCATTTGGTTCTGCAGTTATGTATACAATTTCCGGGCTAATTATAAGTTTAATATCAGCAGCAATAATAAAAAAGGATCGCCCGGTTTATTTTGAAGATCCACAAGTTTGAAATATATAAATCAAAAAAATAACGTGCAGGTTTTATCAATTTAATTGATGAAATTTGCACGTTGTTTTTTAAGCGTATTTTGGTTTAAGCAAAAATTTTATCTGTACGCAATACTCAAATTTCAATATCATTAATGGATATATCAATTGTAGTACCACTATATAATGAAGACGAATCGCTGCCTGAGTTAGTAACTTGGATAGATAAAGTGATGAACGAAAATAACTTCTCTTATGAGGTTGTATTAGTTGATGATGGGAGTACGGATAAATCTTGGGCAGTAATTGAAGAGCTTAAAAAAACATTTGCAAGCATTAAGGCCATTAAATTTAGGCGTAACTACGGTAAATCTGCTGCGCTAAATGTAGCTTTTGAGATTACACAAGGTGATGTAATTATTACCATGGATGCAGATTTACAAGATAGCCCCGACGAAATACCAGAACTATATCGTCGTATAAAAGAAGAAAACTACGATATCATTTCAGGTTGGAAAAAGAAACGTTACGATCCAATAACCAAAACTATTCCTACTAAATTGTTTAATGCAGCTACCCGTAAAATGAGTGGCATTCAATTAAATGATTTTAACTGTGGTTTAAAAGCTTACCGTAGCGATGTAGTTAAAACCATTGAGGTTTATGGAGAAATGCACCGTTATATTCCAGTAATTGCTAAATGGGCTGGTTTTACTAAAATAGGTGAGCAAGTTGTAGAACATAGAGCCCGTAAGTATGGCGTAACCAAATTTGGTTTGAGCCGTTTTATCAATGGTTTTCTTGATTTGTTATCCATATTTTTTGTTGGCAAATTTGGCAAACGCCCTATGCATTTTTTTGGCTCCTTAGGTGTGCTAAGCTTCGTAATTGGTATCATTATGGCGTTATATATTATGATTGAGAAAAAAATTCTGATATGGAATAATCTGCCTTACAGAGACTCGACCGACCAACCATTGTTTTATTTAGCATTAGTTGCAATAGTTGTGGGTTCACAAATGTTTTTGGCAGGTTTTATTGCCGAATTGGTAGGTCGTAATGCAACAGAAAGAAACCAGTACTTAATAGAAAAAGAAATTATATAAGCTAAAAGACTAAAGCTTAAAGCATAAAGCGCTTTGGTCTTTAGTCTTTCGGTTTTCAGCCTCAAGACATGTTTTTCTCCATCATTATTCCACTTTACAATCGCCCACAAGAAATTGATGAGCTTTTAGAGACGTTAACCCGTCAAACTTACATGCAGTTTGAAGTGTTGGTAATTGAGGATGGCTCTGTTAACGATGCGGCAAAAATTGTGGCTTCTTATGCCGATAGATTAGCTATCAAATATTTTGTTAAGCCAAATGAAGGTCAGGGGTTTACCCGTAATTTTGGCTTTGAACGTGCCAAAGGAGATTATTTTGTGATTTTTGATTCGGATTGTTTAATTCCGGAAGATTATTTAGAGATTGTTAGGAATTACCTATTTGAGCATCAATTAGACGCTTACGGTGGGCCAGATGCCGCACATCAAAGTTTTACACCAGTTCAAAAAGCGATTAGTTACGCGATGACATCTCCATTTACTACAGGTGGTATTCGTGGAAACAAGAAACACGTTGGCCAGTTCCATCCTCGTAGTTTTAATATGGGGGTATCTAGAGAGGTTTGGGAAAAGGTTGGTGGATTTATATTAACCAGATTAGGAGAAGATATAGAGTATAGCATCCGTATTCATGAGAGTGGATTTAAAATTGGTTTAATTCCGGCTGCAAAAGTTTACCATAAAAGACGCACTAGTTTTGCTCAATTTTATAAACAACTGCATTTTTTTGGCAGGGCAAGGATCAATATTTACAAACATTTTCCAAAAGAATTAAAATTAATACATTTTTTTCCTGCAATAGCCACCTTAGGGATGATGCTAACCCTGTTATTAAATATCTTTTATTGGCCTTTGGCATATTTTTGTAATTTTATAGTAGGTCTATATTTTATGTTGATATTTTTTCATGCTTGGCAGGTTAATAAATCAATAAAAATTGCATTTTTGAGTGTAGCAGCATCTTTTATACAACTTACTGCCTACGGACTAGGTTTTATACAAGATCTTTTTAAAAGAGTAATATTTAAACAATCATGATTGAGTTTTTGAGGCAACGAGCCTTTGTAGAGTTTTTAAAGGAAAGTACGTTTGCTGTTAACGACGTGATCATTAAGGCATGGCATGTTACCCGTAGAAATTATTTCTCCATAGCTACTTTATGTTTTTTGATGTTTATTACTTCCAATGCATCTGGTTTAATGGCATTTTTTTTAAAAGATGTAAATAAGGGCTTAAGCTCACTAATGGCTCTCATTTTCGTCCTGCTTTATTTTACCATTAACTTGTCTTTGTTCAAATACATCTTTCATTTGTTAGATGATGAAGAAACGGATGTTACCATTGTAAGTACCTTACCTACACGCTTACAGATAATTCGATTTGTTGTTGCCACACTTTATTTCAGTTTATGTATCATCATTGCAGGTGTATTTCTAATGCCAGTGCTTTTTATTCTAGACCCAATTTTAAGGTTCTTGGTACAGTTAGGTTGGGTAAATAGTTTTCAGAGAGCTGGGGATGTAATTATAACAGTTGCGGTGGCTATAGGTATAATGGCAATTTTTATGATCTGGATTAGAATTTCTTTCTTCCCCTTTTTTATCATCGATAAAAATGCTAAATCATTTGAATCGGTAAAATTGAGTTTAGCTACCACCAGAGGAAACTTTACCAAAATTTTATTGTTGTTACTGGTATTAGGTGGATTTTATTTTCTCTATTTATTCTTTAGCTATTTGCAATGGCCGATTATCGCTTTTATAGTTAATATTTTTAGTTCGTTTATCATTGTTCCGCTATCAAGCGTGGCGCTAACTATTGCTTATCGCCAAATGGTGAGCGATTATAAAGGAGAAGAACATCCAGATATCATACATAATATCGTTTAAACCCCTAAATCCCCTAAAGGGGACTTGTTAAGTTGCTTAAAATATGATACGTAAAAATATAAACTTAGTTTTTAACGAAATAAATGGAAGTCCCCTTTCGGGGATTTAGTGGTTATGGGATTAAAAGCAACATTAAGCAAGCCATTTGCAGCATGGGTGGTAAAAGGCATTAATAAATGGAAAAGAGATGCCGTAAAAGCACAAGATGAAACTTTCAATTATTTAATTGCAAATGCATCCCATACTGTTTTTGGGAAAGATCATCATTTTTCTGCTATAAAAAACTATGCTGATTTTAAAACAAATGTTCCAATAAGAGATTATGAAGAACTTAGACCTTATATAGATAGAGTTGTTGCTGGAGAAAGTGATATTTTATGGAAAGGTAAGCCAAAATACTTTGCAAAAACTTCCGGCACCACGTCTGGCGTTAAATATATTCCTATTTCTAAAGAGTCAATGCCTGAGCATATTAAAGCTGCTCGCAATGCCTTGTTAACTTACATTCACGAAACTGGTAAAGCTCATTTTGTAAATGGAAAGATGATTTTTTTACAAGGCAGTCCCATTTTAACAAAGAAAAATGGGATAAACGTTGGTCGCCTTTCTGGTATTGTTGCTCATTTGGTTCCGGCATACCTGCAAAAAAACAGATTGCCATCTTACCAAACTAATTGTATTGAAGATTGGGAAGAAAAGGTTGATGCCATTGTTACAGAAACTATCCATCAGGATATGACCTTGATTTCTGGTATCCCACCTTGGGTACAGATGTATTTTGATCGATTGAGCGAAAAATCTAATGGTAAAAAGATTAAGGACATCTTTAAAAACTTTAGCCTATTTGTATATGGCGGTGTAAATTACGAACCATACCGAGCTAAAATTGAAGCTAGTATTGGTAAAAAGATTGACACTATTGAGACTTATCCAGCATCTGAAGGTTTTATTGCTTATCAAGATTCTCAAAAAGATAAAAGTTTATTGCTTTTAGCGAAGGCTGGCATATTTTACGAATTTATTCCAGCAGATGAATATTATAATGACCATCCAACGCGTTTAAGTTTAGCAGAAGTAGAACTAGATAAAAACTACGCTTTAATTTTAAATACAAGTGCTGGATTATGGGGTTATAGTATAGGCGATACCGTTAAATTTGTATCAAAAAACCCTTATAAAATTCTGGTTACTGGTCGTATTAAACATTTTATATCTGCTTTTGGCGAACATGTGATAGGTGAGGAGGTAGAACAGGCAATTTTAGCTGTGGCTAATGCGGAAGGAGTAGAAATTACAGAATTTACTGTGGCACCACAGGTAAATCCACCAGTGGGAGAATTGCCTTACCATGAGTGGTTCGTGGAATTTGTTAACGAACCAAAAGATTTAAGCGCCTTCAGCGAAAAAGTTGATTTAGCTTTGCAACATAAAAATATTTACTATTTTGACCTCATTGAGGGTAAGATTTTGCAAAAGTTGATTATTCGTTCTTTAAAAAAAGATGCTTTCGTAAATTATATGCGAGCACAAGGAAAGTTAGGTGGACAGAATAAAGTACCAAGATTAAGTAATGATAGGAAGATAGCGGACTCATTGCAACATTACAACATTACAACATTTTAACATTACAATATCTCTTGAAAAACATATCCATATTAGGCAGTACAGGTTCTATTGGTACACAGGCATTAGAAGTAGTTCGGGCCAATCCTGAACGCTATAAAGTTGTTGCTTTAACCGCACAGAACAATGCTAAACTATTAATTGAACAAGCACTAGAATTTAAACCAGAAATGGTGGTAATTACATGCGAAGATCATTACCAACAAGTAAAACAGGCGTTACCAAATGTGAACGTTTTATGTGGCGAAGATGCCTTAATCGCTGCGGTGCAATTGTCACAAACCCAATTTGTATTAACCGCAATTATGGGGTCTGTGGGTTTAAAACCAACAATTGCAGCTATAGAAGCTAAAAAAGACATCGGCCTTGCCAACAAAGAGACCTTAGTGGTTGCAGGAGAATTGGTAATGCAATTGGCAAAAGATAATGGTGTAAAAATTATTCCGGTAGATTCGGAGCATTCGGCCATATTTCAGTGTTTGGTTGGCGAAGAGATAAATCCAATAGAAAAAATATTTTTAACTGCATCTGGCGGTCCGTTTAGAGGTAAAGATTTAGCTTTTCTTTCCTCAGTAAAAAAAGAACAAGCATTAAAACATCCTAATTGGGTAATGGGAGCAAAAATCACAATAGATTCTGCTTCCTTAATGAATAAAGGCCTCGAAGCAATTGAGGCAAAATGGTTGTTTGGGTTAGATGCTAAACAAATTGAAGTCGTGGTTCATCCACAATCAATTATCCACTCGATGGTGCAATTCGCAGATGGTTCCATTAAAGCGCAATTGGGCCTTCCAGATATGAAATTGCCCATACATTATGCCTTGGCTTATCCAGAAAGAGTGAAAAGCAATTTTGAAAGATTTAACTTTTTAAATTATCCAGAACTTACATTTTCTGAGGCAGATACCAATACTTTTCGTAACCTTGACCTAGCCTTTAAAGCGATGGAAAAAGGTGGTAATATGCCCTGTATTATTAATGCAGCCAATGAGATGGTGGTTGATGCATTTTTAAAAGATAACATTGGCTTTTTAGAAATGAGTGATGTAATTGAGCAATGTATGCAAGAAATTGATTTTATTGCAACACCTACACTAAATAATTATTTAGAAACCGACAGGCAGACACGTATATTTGCGACCGAACTCGTAACAAAATAAATTTTATTAAATCTAAGAACTACACATACAATAATATATGAACGGACTGATTATGGCGGGCCAGCTTTTGCTGGGATTATCGATATTAGTAATATTACACGAATTAGGACATTTTTTAGCAGCACGTGCCTTCGGAATAAAAGTTGAAAAATTCTATCTATTCTTTGATGCTTGGGGATTTAAACTATTTAGCTTTAAAGTTGGCGAAACAGAATATGGAGTGGGATGGTTGCCTCTAGGAGGTTATGTTAAAATAACAGGGATGATAGATGAATCTATGGATGTAGAACAGATGGCCTTACCTCCACAACCTTGGGAATTTAGATCTAAACCAGCGTGGCAGCGCTTAATTGTAATGTTAGGTGGGATTATTGTAAACGTAATTGTGGGTATAGTTATCTTTTGGATGCTTACTTTCAAATACGGAGAAACCTATATTCCGAACGATCAATTAGCTGATGGTGTTTATCCAGGTATAATTGGTAAAGAGATTGGGTTAAAAGATGGAGATAAAATTTTGGCCATTAATGGGCAAAAAATTGTTCGTTTCGAAGAGTTAATCAGTTCTAAAGTATTGCTTGGAAGCCCGAAGTTGACCATCTCTCGCGACGGTCAGGCGATTGATTTAAGAGTACCGGAAAGTGTTCTAAATAGCATTAGCGAACACGGTATTGAGGAATTTGTATCTCCAAGATTTGTTGCAAGAAAGGTATCTGTGGTAAACGGGCCAACTAAGGCAGTAGAATCTAAAGGATTGTTTGCTAAAATAAAAGGTTTCTTTGTAAAAGAAGAACCTGTAAAGATATACACCCCTGCCTACGATGCGGGGATGAAAGTTGGTGATAGTTTAATAGCTGTTAACAATAAACCAGTTCGTTTTTTAAATGATTTTACAACTGAAGTTGAAAAGTCTGCTGGGAAAACTATAAACGTAAAGGTATTACGTAAAGGGAGTGAGGTAAACTTAACGCCCAAAGTATCGGCAGATGGTACGATTGGAATTGCAATAGAAAGAGGGAAATTACCAACAAGACATATCGATTATGGTTTCTTAGAAGCTTTTTCTGTAGGTACAACAAAAGCATGGACCACCTTTGCCGATAATGGTAAAGGAATTTGGAAAATGATTACCGGTAAAGTAAGTGCACGTAATATTAGTAGCCCTATTGGTATTGCTAAAGTTTACGGTAGCGAGTTCGACTGGGCAAATTTCTGGCGCTTAACAGGATTAATTTCTATGGCTTTAGCATTTATGAATTTATTGCCAATTCCTGCATTAGATGGGGGTCATGTAGTATTTTTAATAATAGAAATGATCAAAGGTAAACCCCTAGGTGATAAATTTATGGAACGTGCTCAAGTAGTAGGTTTTGTGATTTTATTAAGTCTAATGGTTTTCGCGTTCGGAAATGATATTCTGAAATTGTTTGGTAAGTAAACTAAGGCTTAGGGTATAGGGTGTAAGGCATATGGTTAGCTTTATACCCTTCACCTTCTACCTTCAACCTTAAATAAATGAATTATTTCGAGCTTTACAATTTACCCGTTAGTTTCAATCCCAATCCTCAATTGGTAAAAAAGCAATTTTATGCTTTAAGTAAACAATATCATCCAGATTTTTACATTAATGAAAGCGAAGAAAAACAGGAAGAGGTTTTAGAACTTTCTACCTTAAATAACAAAGCCTTTCAAGTATTTAAAGATCCTCAGAAACGCTTACATTATGTGCTTGAACTTAAAGGACAATTGGTGCAAGGAGAGAATTATGCTTTGCCGCAAAGCTTTTTAATGGATATGATGGATGTTAATGAAGCGTTAATGGAGCTTGAATTTGATTCTGACCCAGCAAAACTTGCCGGATTAAAAGATCAGACTGCTCAAATAGAACAGAATTTAGCACACGAATTAGACACTTTAACTACCCAATTTGATAACAATAGCTTTGCAGATGAAGAAACCATCCTAAAAGCAATAAAAGATATCTATTACCGTAATAAATATTTATGGCGTATTAAGGAAAGCCTTATTAAGTTGTCTTAAAATTTGCTAGTTTATCATTTCAAATCCATCTTCTATATTACTAGTTCCATTTTAGCCCAAAGGTTAATACTTTTGCAGTAAGCAAAATATCATGACTTCATTAAATTTATTTAGAAAAGTAGCCATTTTAGAAGGAATCTCTTACCTTTTATTGTTATTTGTTGCAATGCCACTTAAATATGCTTTTGATATGCCTTTGGCAGTTAAGTATACTGGTTGGGCGCATGGTTTATTATTTGTTTTGTATGCTGCTTGTTTAATATTGGCTTGGCAAGAAACAAAATGGAAATTTGGTAAAGCGGTTTTAATATTTGTTGCTTCGCTATTACCCTTTGCCCCTTTTATTGTAGATAAAAAATTGAAAGCTGAAGAACCAAAACAAGCTTAATATTCTAATTTCTCTTATCGGTTTTAAATGTAGTCTTTGATTATATTTGCTGGTATGGCTATTTTCCCTACCCAAAACTCTACCCTGTCTGCTACAGCTTTAAAAGCGCATTTAGCTCAAGTTTATAACTTACCTATTGAAACTTGCAAACTATTAGTTAGAAACGTGAGCGATACTTATGTTTTAGAAGGAGCAGCTAACAAATTCATTTTTAAAATATATCGTAATAACCATCGTAAGCATGAGGAAATTTGTGCAGAAGTAGAGTTGTTGAATGAATTGTGTGCAAAAGGAGCAAAAGTGGCCTATCCACTCTGTGCTCTTGATGGCAGCCAAGTACAATCTTTTAATGCAGCAGAAGGAAAAAGGTATGGTGTGTTGTTCACCTATGCCATGGGCGAAGTTGTACATGAGCTTAACACAGAGCAACTGAAAACTTTAGGTAGGGAAATGGCGGCTATTCATAATATTACTGCAAACTTAGCATTACAAAACCCTAGAAGAGCTTATAATAACAATACCATGCTTTTCGAACCAATCAAACTGTTTAAACAAGCATTTCAGAGCTTGGAAGATGAGTACAATTATTTAAAAAAGACCAGTGAAAAAATCGCTCAAAAAATTGATCAGTTAGATCTAGGTCAATTTAGTTACGGTTACTGCCACTATGATTTTCTTCCTAAAAATTTTCATTTTAATGGTAATGAAGTAACGTTTTTTGATTTCGATTTTGCAGGAAAAGGTTATTTGATTAATGACATTGCTTCATTCTACATTCATTACTTTTTGGAGGTTTATTATGGGAAAATCACTCAAGAAGAAGCAGATAAAGCTTTTACAGTTTTTGTAAATGGTTATAGAGAGGTTAGACCATTAAGTGATCAAGAATTAGCAGCTATTCCTTATTTCGGATTTGCATTTTGGATATTTTACATGGGTTTCCATTATGAGAATTTTGATGATTGGTCGAACATCTTCTTCGGTCCTAAATTTTTGAAAGACCGTACTGCACTTATTAAAAAGTGGGTTGATTGGTATATAAAGTAGTTTAGTCGTTTCCTTAGCTATTTAAGCCTATCTTACCAACGGCGGTTGCCAAATTAAGCTAACCAATTGGTAGAAATCTTTAATACCCTAATCGATAGTTTTATAAAAGATAAAGTAGGGATCACAAATAATTTTTTGAACGTATCATTAGCTGCGCACCTAAAAGAAAATTTAACGCAGCTTTACCAAGATAATTTAATGCGTGCTGCTGGTACAGGAAATAGGGTAATTACCAATCATGATAAGTTAGTAAGGAGCGATATGATTTATTGGTTAGATCGGAGCCATAACAATCTACATGAAAATGCTTTTTTTGACTTAATGGATAGTTTTGTTTTGTACCTGAATAATACTTGTTATACAGGAATTACAGGGTACGAATTCCACTACACGTTGTACGAAAGTGGAAGTTTTTACACCACACATATCGATCAATTTCAGCAAAATGGTAGTCGAGCTTTTTCGATGATTATGTATTTAAATGCAGATTGGAAAATGGGAAATGGAGGAGAATTACAAATTCATCATGCAGATCATCTTCAAAATATTAGTCCAACAAACGGCAAATCTGTTTTTTTTAAGAGTAGTGAATTAGCACACGAAGTTTTGTTAACCCATGTTCCAAGAATGAGTATTACAGGTTGGTTAAAAACAACAGTTTAATCCTTTATATCAAGCAATTGTTTAATGGTAGCTTTATAATTTTTCCCTACAGCTACTTGTTGTGCATTTTTCAGAAAAACAACATTTCCTTCTATATAATGAAGGTGTTTTTTGTTGAGGATAAAAGATTTATGAATTCTAACAAATGCTGATGGTAGTTGTTCTTCAAAACTGCTTAAGGTGCGTGATGTGAGTAAAAAGCCATCGGCTTTCCAAACTTTAACATAATTGCCTAAACTTTCGAGATAGAATATTTCATCCAAACTTATTAGAATTTGCTTTTTATCCACCTTAATGGTGATTTTATCATTTATAGCAATTTCTTTTTGCGAAATATTTATTGGTTTATCTACTGGATTTTTGAGGTTATAGATTTCTTGTGCTCTGTTTACAGCTTTCAAAAAGCGATCAAATCTAATTGGTTTCAATAAGTAATCACAAACCGCTAAATCAAAACTTTCTAAAGCATATTCTTCGTAAGCAGAAGTAATAATTACAAGCGGTTTATGTTGTAATGTTCGTAAAAAATCTAGCCCATTTAATTTAGGCATTCTTATGTCTAAAAAGATGAGGTCAATTTCATGATTGTTCAAAAAGTCCAATGCTTCAGTTGCCCTATAACAATGCCCAATGTTGGTTAAAAAAGGAACATCGTTGATGTAGGCTAGAATAATATCATGTGCCAAAGGTTCATCATCAATAATTAAACAGCGTAGGCTCATTGCAAATCGAGTTTTAATTCTGCTCTAAAAATATGATTTTCTGAACTAAGCTTCAATGTATGTTTATTTGGATACAATAAATCTAATCTTTTCTTCAGATTGGTTATCCCGATGCCAGGCAAATTCAAGTTTTCTTCATCAAAAGAATTTTCACAACTAAAATAAAGTTCTTTGTTATTGCTAATGAGCGATATCGTTAAAAATGCTGAATTTTCAGCGGTTTCAATTCCATGTTTAAAAGCATTTTCTATAAACACAATTAACAAAAGAGGGGCAATTCCAACAGTTGGATTATTGATTTCTTCTTCAAATTTAAGGTTTAAAGGATTTTTCAATCTAATTTGTTGTAACTGAATATAATCTTCCAGATATTTTAATTCTTGATCAAGCGAAACACTTTTTTCTTGCCCTTTGTAAATGGTATAACGCATCAATTCTGCTAACTGAAGTATGCTCTCCGAAGTTTTTTCAGACTTTTGCAAGCTTAACGCATAAAGATTATTAAGTGTATTGAAAAAGAAATGTGGATTGAGTTGCTGCTTCAGTAAATCTAATTCGCTCTGTGATTTCTCTTTTTCTAGAGAAAGAATTTGCGTATTCTGTTTGCCCCATTGCAATGCCAAAACGATGGGTAAACTAATCAACATGATTACAATTGCGCCCATAGCATTTTCAATATCGAAAGGATTTTTACCAAAAATGTCTCTTCCAAAAACATCATTAATTGGGAGGGAAATTAAAAATTGAGCCAATATTGGGTATAGAACTGCAATGGTAACTCCTAAACTTAGAACGTAAATTAATAGTCCTTTTTCTTTTAAAATTTTTGAAACCAAAAAGCGGCTATTGATGATGAAGAGTAAATATCCACACAAATACATCAATAAAAACTGAACAAAAAAACCAATGAATAAACCAAAATTTTCTCCTATTTTTTCTGGACTTAACTCAAAACCTACCAATAATCTATCCTTTGTATGGTAAGCTGGATTGTTTAAACTAGAAACAGCCATTACAGAAATGGTTGCCGAAATTAGCACCAATGTAATCAATACGGAATTTTCCAATCCAATTTTCTTGATCCATTTGATGTGTTGCACTCTTTGTCTATAATATTGATTGGCAATTAGTATAACTTCTAAAAGAAAAGCTGAAATAGCTACAACAATGAAAATTACCTCATTAAAATAAGCTAACACCAAATACGAGCAGGCAATAGCAAATATTGGCAACAAAAACAGAAAACAAAGTAGCCAATAAAGTAAGTATCGATCTTTATTTAGCTTGGTTTTTAACATTGGTTTATAATAGGCAAAAACTAATACGGGCAATAAACAAAAAGCCAATAAAGCAATTGAAGATAGATAGCTAGTCCAACGATTACCGCCACTTTCTAATACCGTATAGGTAGAAAACCAAAGGATTAGTCCAACATTGATCAAAAAGTCTTGATGCTTGAGTAGAAAATTAAAATTGAGCCTTTTAGCTAACATGATTTAAAAGAACAACAAATATTCTAAATCCAGAAATTTACATGATGAAGGTTAACTTTCTGATGATGAAAGTAGGTTGAGCTTATATGATGGATTGAAAGCATTCCTGAAATTTCATCCTGCTGAACTTATTTTACTTCGTAGCTTTTCGCTTCGCTACAGGTCAGCATCTGTTTCGCATGAGGAGTTTCTTAAGGCTAGTAACCTGAAAATCCATAACTAAATGCGACTTTCATCATCACTTTTATTCCTTTCGTCACATAAATTTATTGGGCTAAAATAACTGAACTATCATTGCACCATCTTATTCAACATAAAATGGGAAGACTTAAAATAGAAAACCTTAGTAAAAGTTATCAAAATGGAGTAAAAGCTCTTGATCATGTTTCATTAACCCTTTCGAATGGAATGTTCGGCTTGCTTGGTCCGAATGGAGCAGGCAAATCATCGCTGATGCGAACACTTGCAACCCTACAGTTGCCGGATAATGGATTAATCACTTTTGATAATATCGATATAATTAAAAATCCGCAAGAGATGCGGAAGCAATTGGGTTATTTACCGCAAGATTTTGGTGTTTATCCTAAAATTTCTGCTGTTGAGCTGCTCAATCACTTAGCCATTTTAAAAGGCTTAGAAGATAAAAGTCAACGTAAAGCGCAAGTACAATCCTTATTACAACAAACCAATTTGTATGAGGTGAGGAAACGTTCAGTAAGTACATTTTCTGGTGGTATGCGCCAGCGTTTTGGTATTGCACAAGCTTTATTAGGCAATCCACAATTAATTATAGTAGACGAACCCACTGCTGGTTTAGATCCTTTAGAAAGAAATCGTTTCCATGATTTGTTAAACGAAATTGGCGAACAAAGAGTGGTCATGCTTTCTACGCACATCGTAGAAGATGTAAACGATCTTTGTCCGGAAATGGCTGTATTAGCTGGTGGCAAACTTATTTTACAAGGTAAACCATCAGATTTAACTTCAAAATTAAATGGTAAAGTTTGGCGTAAACAGGTAGAGAAAGTTGAGCTTAAAGAACAGCTTTCAGATTATAATGTAATCTCAACCCGAATTGTTGCTGGTAAAACACAAGTATTTGTATTGGCAGATCAGCAGCCAGGCGATGGCTTCGAACCATTTTATCCAAGTTTAGAGGAAGTCTATTTTTCTGCTTTATTTGGTCAACAACATCAGCAAACGGAGGATATATCATGCTAAGCTCCATGCTCAAATTTGAGTTAAAATATCAATTTACCCAACTTACATTTATTATTGCCGCGGTATTGTTCTTAGCGTTGGGCTGTTTTGCTGCAGTGCAAGGCGGCTTTGGTGGGAGTGAAGTTTATCGAAATTCGCCTTATGTAATTACCAATATTGTAGCGCTATTTTCATTACTAACCATTTTTGCCGCAACGTTATTTTGTGCAAATGTGGTATTAAGAGATCATATCTATAAAATGGATTCGGTGATGTATACTACATCGATTACAAAGACATCATACTTTTCTGTTCGATTTTTAGGTTTGTTTTTAGCTGTTTTTGCCTTGTTGGTATGTACAGCCCTAGGTATTTTTATCGGAACTTTTTTTGTCGAAAGTGCAGAGCTTGGTAAGTTCGATATCATCAACTATTTACATCCTTTGTTTGTTTTTGGATTACCAAATGTGCTTTTTCCTTGTAGTTTAATTTTTTGTACAGCAGTTTTAACCAAAAATGTAAGAGCTATTTATGTTGCTGGTGTTTTACTATATATTTTATATATGGCGGCATCTATTTTTGGCAATTCGCCATTATTGGCTACTTCAACAAAAGTCAGTGATCCTAGCATTTTGCCGTTTATCATCGACCCGTTTGGCTTAGCATCATTTTTTAGCGAAACCCGTAATTGGACATACTTGCAAAGAAACGAACAGCTTTTTCCAATGGGCAGCACGTTTTTAATTAATCGTTTATTTTGGTTGGCTTGTAGTGTTTTTGTAATTGCCATAAGTTATCGGTTTTTTAATTTCAGAGCGCAAGGCGATGTTCAAACCAAACAAAAAAAGAAACCAACAAAACAGCTAAAAATTATTCCTTTTAGACATTTCAATGTTGAAACAACTGGATTTAACTATAACTTTTCTTCCTTCAAATCGCAATTTAAATTAGAAGTGATTTCCTTATTCAAACACATTCCTTTTATGGTGATGTTATTGTTATGGATTTTCATTTTTGCCATAGAATTGAAAGATAATGTCATTTACGGACCATATGGTATCAGATTTCTACCTACTACAGGATCAATTATCGAAGAAATGCGTGCTATGAAATTTGCTTTGCTTTTACTGGTTTTTTATGCGGCCGAAATCATAGCTAGAGAAAGAACTTCAAACATTCAAGCTTTAATTTACAGTACATCAGTAAAAAACGCAGTTTTGTGGGGAGCAAAATGTTTAACCTTAGCACTTTTAGTTATCGTTTTGGTTACTGCTAACATCGGCATTGGTATAGGCATACAATTGTTTAATGGCTATGAGCATATCGAATTGTTGAAGTATTTTTCGCTCTATTATTATAGCGCATTCCCTTTTTTCTTGTTCATTATATTGATTGTTTTTATCCAAAATCTGACTAATAATAAATATCTAGGAATGCTTTTGAGCATGATTGTGGTTTTTGCATTTTCATTTGCGCCAAGGCTGGGTATAGAACATTTTTTATTAAGATTTGCAGCAGTGCCCGATCTTCAGTTTTCTTATTTTAATGGTTTCGGGCATTATGCCGAAGCATTCAATTGGTACATGTTATACTGGTTAGGCTTTGCAGTTCTACTTTCGGTTTTAACTATTGGGATGTGGCAAAGTAACCTACAATTAACGTTTTTAGATCGTTTAAAATCACTTCCCAAGTCTCTATATCAATCTAAATATTTAGTAGCAATTGCACTTGTAATTTGGGTTTCTTGCGGTGCATTTATTTACCATCAGACTAATACAATTGGGCGTTACCAAAATAAACAAGAAGCTATAAATTGGAACATTAACTATGAAAAGAAATATAAAAACTTCGAAAAATTGCCTCAACCAATTATTAAATCTATTAAAACTCAAGTCGATTTATATCCGAATGAAGCTAGATATACTGTAAAAGGAAGTTATGTGTTAAAGAATGAAACCAATGAACCCATGAAAAGGATTTGGATTACTTTGCACAAAGCGGTAAATGATTTTGAGGTAACCATACCAAATGCCATTGCAAATCCTGTTGATAAAGAGTTTAATCAGCAATTTATTGATTTAAAAACACCGCTAAAACCTAATGAAGAGCTAAAAATGGATTTCTCCATAAATGTAATCAGATCTGGTTTTGTTCCTTTTGATACCGAAAATTCGGTTGTTTCTAATGGAACATATATCGAATTAGAGAAATTTGTACCGCATTTTGGCTATAATGCCAATTTAGAAATTGATGATGACAGGATAAGAAAAAAAGAAGGATTACCTCCTTATCTAATCGCAAATTCTTCTGATAGAAAGTATCACTTTATTGATTTAGAAACCACTATTTCAACGGCATCAGATCAAAAAATTGTAACAGTTGGTAAATTAAAAAAATATTGGCAAGCAAATAATAGAGCCTATTTCCATTACAAAACAGAAGTGCCAATTAATTTTATGTTTGCTTTAAGTTCGGCTAAATATCAAATTAAGACTGAAAAATACAAGGATTTAGCTTTAAGTATTTATTATCAAAAAGGTCATGAATATAATATTGAAACCATGTTTAAAGCGATGAAAGATGCTTTGACTTACGGTAATACCAACTTTAGTACATATCCATTAAAACACTTTTCAGTAGCAGAAATCCCTCATTATAAAGGTGCGGCAACCGCATATCCTGGAGTAGTGTTTAATGCAGAGCGAATCAATTATTTAACTGATTATAGTGATAAAAACTTAGTAAACCAGAGTTATGCAATTACTGCCCACGAAGTAGCACACCAATGGTGGGCAAATATTTTGGCGCCAGCAGATGTAATGGGTTATGCCATGTTAACCGAATCGTTGGCTAAATATACAGAGGCAGTGCTTTTAGAAAAGAAATATGGCAAAATGTATCTCCGTAATTATTTAAGAGATGATAATAACCTGTATTATGCTTATCGTAATCCAAATGAAAAGGAATTTCCTTTAGCACAAACTTACGGGCAAAATCATGTTCATTATCAAAAAGGAGGCTTGGTAATGTACGCTGCAAAAGAGGTTCTAGGGGAGAAGCTGATGAGTAGAATTTTGAAAGATTTGATTTCTAAACACCGTAATCCAAATCAAAAAGCTGTAACAAAAGATTTGATTGAGGAGTTGATAAAAGCCGCTCCAGCAAATCAAAAAAGTTTTATCGACGAAAGTTTTAATCAGGTAGTAGATTACCAAATGGAGCTAAACGTTTTACAATGTAAAAAATTAGCCAACGGTAAATTTAGTGTAGATCTGCAGGTAAAAGTTGGCAAAAATAAGTTAGGAGTTGATCAATTACTTGCTCCAGATATGGATATAGATCTTGCCTTTTTTACCCAACCTATATTAGGTTTAGATAGAAATTCCCAGCCTATTTATTTGCAGAAACATCACTTCAATCGATTGGTAACTAAACTTACCCTTGTTGTTGATCAAAAGCCAAAAACCATTGCTTTAGACCCATATGGTTATTTGTTAGATGCCAATTTAAAAGATAATATGCAGGAACTAAAATAAAAAAATCGTCATATCGAGTGAGCGCAGCGACGAGATATCTGTTGTTGCATTGTGGTAATTTTTTTTAATGCAAGAACTTAGTAAGTACTTAAGAAATAACAGATTTAGCTTCGCTGAGCACTTCGTGGTTCTCCTCGTGAAGAACTCGTTCGAAATGACGATGATTATTACCCCTCAGCGTGCTTCTTAAAATTATCTAAAATAGCTTGCCAACCACCTTTTTGCATTTCTATAGGGTTTTGGTTTTCTGGGTCGAAAGTTTCTGTGATTTGCGTTTTGCCATCTTGTTCGCCAAAAGTGATTTTAACTTTTCTGCCATCTCCCAACTCATAGGCAATAAGCTCATTTTCTACAATTTTGGTGTAAGTTCCGCCAAAATCGAAGCTCACGCTACCATCTTTTGCTGCCATGGTAGTGCTAAATTTTCCACCAACTTGTAGGTCGTTTTCTGCATGTGGCGCATGCCAAGTATCGGCAGCAAATGCCCATTTTTTAATGTGTTCTGGATTATTCCAATACTCCCAAACCTTGCTTACGGATGCGTTAACCGTTGTTTCTATTGTAATTGCGTTGTTTTCCATTTTTTTAGATTTTAATACTTAAAGTTAATATTTGGTTTAAAGATTTAAAAGGTCAAACGAGACAAAGTGCAGGTTGTTTTAAGCATAAATTTGAAGCGCAAAACCTCTACTGCATATTAAAGTCACTCCCGCCAATGCTGCTTCCGAAGAAATTCGGAATTCGCGTATGTCGGGGCTAGAAAGCAATGTTCTTTGTCACGCTGAGGGGTTTTACAGCACAAGCCCTAAATTATAAACCTCCTATGAATAAATTTTTTAGAACTGTGTTTTAGCTAGGTTTACCTCTGTTTCGGCACAAAAGTTTCCTTTCCCAAGTTTCATTAACTGAATTAATGCTTCTCAGGAGCCATTTATTAT
>Ga0247807_10000089_pt1 | contig 78672 bp, 57 predicted proteins | sample UWRJL074202C1_FD_179931 | JGI IMG/M metagenome (GOLD analysis project Ga0247807, IMG submission 179931) | Plant litter microbial communities from Arlington Agricultural Research Station in Wisconsin, United States - UWRJ-L074-202C-1 | ecosystem: Environmental > Terrestrial > Plant litter >...
CCCCGCGGAATGAACTGGAAGCCTCACTGGTAATGATCTGGCAAGACCTTCTTGACCTAAAAGAAATAGGGGTCCATGCAGACTTTTTTGAGATCGGGGGTCATTCGCTTCTGGCCACCCGTGTGGTTTCAGCGATCCGTAAAAACCTTAAAATAGAACTTCCATTTCGGGCATTATTTGAATACCCCACCATAAAAAGCCTGTCTGGGTTTCTGTCGGCAAGCTTAGTTGAAAAAAACTTACTGCCGCCGATAGAAAAGGTCAATCCTCCTGTAAAGCGGGTTCCATTATCTTTTGGTCAGGAGCGCTTATGGTTTCTTGATCAGCTAGAGGGAAGTACACATTATCACGTCCCTATAGTATTGCGTTTAACAGGTACTACAAATCTTGAGGCACTTGAATATGCACTTAAAACTATTGTTGACCGTCACCAAGTATTGCGAACCGTATTTCATCTGGAAGAAGGAGAAGTCTATCAGCAAGTTATAGAAACGGAGGGCTGGAAACTAAATGTAATTAATGCAGACCAGCTTGATATGGAGAAGGGCTTAAATGACGCTATAATTAAAATAATTAGCAAACCTTTCGACTTGTCAGTGGATTATATGCTGCGCGTAACAATAATCCGTTTATCGGCCAAAGCACACATAATGGTTACAGTAATGCACCATATTGCTTCAGACGGCTGGTCTATGCCCATACTAATCAATGAATTGACTACACTCTATCAGACGCGGATAGGAATTAGTGATGCCGTATTAAAAACTCTTCCACTTCAATATTCCGATTATGCTATCTGGCAGCGCAAACATTTACAGGGAGATATTCTTGAGGCGAAGTTAAATTATTGGAGGACAAAGTTAAAGGGCGTGTCTTCCCTAAATCTACCTGCAGACTATGCTCGTCCAGCCAAGCACAGCAACAAAGGCGATGCCATATCTTTTTACATAGATAATGAACTAACAAACAGGTTGCTGGAGTTTAGCCATGCTCATGGAGTAACACTCTTTATGACAACACTTGCAGTTTTCAAGGTCTTGCTACACCGTTACAGTGGCCAGCAAGACATTTGCGTAGGAACGGTAATAGCCGGCCGCCAGCAACAGGAGACAGAAAGCATGGTCGGTTTTTTTATCAATACACTAGCCTTACGGAGTGAGCTGAGTTCGGATATGACCTTTGCCTCATTGCTAGATCAGGTTCGCCATACCACATTAGAAGCATATGAACACCAAGATATGCCCTTTGAAAAAATAGTTGATCTGGTAGAGAAGGAGCGGGATATGAGCCAGACTCCGGTCTTCCAGGTGATGTTTACATTACATAATACACCAGAGCGTTCTGCGCTAAAACTAGGAGACCTGGAGCTATCAGTAGAATCCTTAAGCAAGGTAACCTCAAAGTTTGACCTCACATTTGCAATAATAGCACATACCTCTGGCTTAAGTGTAAATATCGAATACCGTACAGACCTTTTCAAAGCCGGCACCATTAAACGTATGGTTGGACATTATATACAACTGCTTTCTTCGGCAATTGAAGGAACACAAATGCCGGTAGGAGCACTTCAGCTTTTAAGTCCGGCAGAACAAAAAGAGTTACTAGATGATTTAGGTTTTTCGGGATAGATTAATTTAACCAGATTGGTTAATGGTAACCATATTGAAGATTAGTTAAATGATTAAACGCACAATATATGTTAGATAATGATTTGATTTTTAAGTACAAAGTATTGGGCGGGTTGTTTAGTGAACAGGCTAAGAAAACACCAGAAGCCACCGCGCTGATTTATCAGGATAGGTCAATAACTTACTTTGACCTAGATGCAATAAGCAACCAGCTGGGGCATTATCTGCAGGGGCTTGGTATTGGTATAGACCACTTGGTTCCAATCTGTATGGAGCAGAGCCCTGAGCTGATTATTGGTATCCTGGGAATCTTGAAAGCTGGCGGCGCTTATGTACCACTGGATCCTGAATATCCATTGGAACGTAAGCGTTATCTATTAACAGATACCGCTGCAACAGTAGTGCTTACCAGCCGGGCAACTTCAGGTGTTTTGCCAGTGATAGAAGGGATAAAATTAGTAGAAATAGATGGCATAGCAGCAGAGATAATCAGATCGGTTTCTTCAGAAACCGTTTATTCCAATGTCCGGCCATCCAGCTTAGCTTATGTGCTTTATACATCAGGCACCACAGGCAAGCCCAAAGGGGTGCTGGTAGAACATAGCAACGTTGTCAGCCTGGTAAAAGGGACACAATATATTGAATCTGATCAGTGCAGCATTCTGTTATCAACAGGTTCTGTTTCATTTGATGCTACTACTTTTGAATATTGGAGCACTTTATTAAATGGGGGGCAGCTAATATTATGTACCCGCAATACCTTGCTAAACGCAGGGCTTCTTAAACAGGAAATCCGCAGCCTAAAAGTGAATAAAATGTGGTTTACATCAAGCTGGCTTAATCAGTTAATAGATGATGATATTCATATTTTTGAAAACATAAAAATGATCATCGCAGGTGGTGAAAAATTGTCTGAACCACATATAGAAAAACTGTTAACTAACTATCCTGAGCTAATCATTATTAATGGATACGGGCCAACAGAGAACACTACTTTTTCCTTAACTTATCACATTACAAAAGTGGAGCGGGGGCATTCTATCCCAATTGGTAAGCCACTATCCAACCGTAGTGTCTACATTTTGGATAGTTACCAGCATTTATTACCAAAAGGAGTGGTTGGTGAAATTTACTTAGGCGGTGCAGGATTAGCACGTGGTTATCTGAACCAGCCAGAACTGACCAAAGAGAAGTTCATTAATCATCCTTTTCGTTCAGGAGAGCGTCTTTACCGTACAGGAGACCAGGGGCGCTGGCTACCTGACGGGAATATTGAGTTTCTAGGCAGGATTGATGATCAGCTGAAGATCCGTGGATACCGGATTGAACCCAGAGAGATTGAGGCTGCACTATATGAAAGTGGGATGGTACGGCAGGCAGTTGTCCTTGCAAGAGAAGATACCTTAGGCACAGAAAAGCAATTACTAGGCTATGTAGTGGCTGCAGAAGGGTACAACCGGGAGCAGCTTCAATCTTATCTGCAGGATACTCTTCCTGAATATATGGTACCCAAATTATTTATGGAACTGGATAGCTTTCCTTTAACTTCCAATGGAAAAGTTGATAAGAAGTCCTTGCCAGAGATTAACGCCAGCGACCGGTATCAGAAAAATTATGAAGCGCCGCAAAATGAATTAGAAGAATTGCTGATTACAATCTGGCAGGACCTTCTATTCGTGCGGCAAGTTAGTATCCATGATAATTTCTTTAACCTGGGCGGAGATTCCATCAAAGTCATCCGTTTAGTTAGTAAACTACGTAAAGCGCTTAATTATAATATTGAAATATTTGAAGTATATCAGGCTAAAAGCTTAAAGGAACTTGCGCTGATCATCAAAAGCCATCAGGGACATGCTAGCAAAACGAAGGTTATAGATGCGGTTACAGAAGGTATTCACAGGCTTAAAGCAGATGTTTTAAATACAATACCTCTCTCAGATGATATCGAAGACGTTTATCCGATGAGCGATATCCAAAACGGGATGATATACAGCTCTTTAATTTCCCCTGGTAATGGCATTTATCATGATCAATGTGTGTTTAAACTTTCTGTCCCAATAAATCAGGACATCTTCGAAAACGCCTTGTCATTAATGGTAAACAAGCATTCTATGTTAAGAACCGGTTTTAACTTAAATTTTGCCAAAGGAATTGCAATCGTATATAAAGCAATAAACATCAATTTTAACATGTTTGCGTATGATCATCTTGAGGGAGATGTTTTTACCGATAAGCTGAATAAATTTTTAAATAACGAGTTAAAAAGGCCGTTTGAAATTGATCAGGCCCCCTTATGGCGTGCCGCTATTTTTAACAGCGCTAAGGATAGTACTTTTGTTTTTCAGTTTCATCATGCTATTCTGGATGGCTGGAGTTTGGCGTCTTTTGCTACGGAGCTTAATAATACTTATGTGAGTTTATTACATGGAGAAAAATTACAGCACCTTGAACAACTTAAAAGCACTTACAAAGATGCCATTATCTCCGCTATCGTGCATAAGGATACTCATCAGCATAGTTCCTTCTGGAAAAATGAGCTGGATGAATATAAGAGACTAGATCTTTTCGATGATAAAATTGTAAATGAACGTGCATCAGGTTCCTACGAACATGATGATTTAGAGAAATTAAGCCAGAGATTAGAAAAAGACCATATTTCCATTAAAGCTGTTTTTTTAGGCGCTTTTATATCTGCGCTGAATCTTTTAACGTACCAGAATGAGATTACCATTGGTTTAGTGACCAATACCAGGCCTGCTAGCGAAGACGGCGACAAAATATTAGGGTGTTTTTTAAATACGATACCTTTCAGGTTTAAATTTGACAGTCATCTTACCTGGAAAGAATTATTTTTAGCCGTTGAAGAAAAACTGCTTGGATTAAAAGGGAATGATGCTACCACCTTATTTGATATTAACAGACTGGTGGAACCACATTCTTCCGGTGTAAATCCTTTTTTTGATGTCATATTTAATTTTACAAATTTCCATATCTATAATGATTTAAATAATGAACTGTTTAGTAAAGAGGAGACAGAAAAAAGTTTTGAGATAGCCATTGAAGAATCATCAGGTAGTTTTTTAACTAATACTTTTCTCGATTTTAATATCCAGATCTCACCCAATCGGCTAAGCCTGGGTTGTCTGTTAACCAGGCAATTGAAAAATGGCAAGCATTTAAATGATATTCATGAATCCGTGACCAGGATTATTGGTCATTATTTAAATTTTCCTGACAGCGATATAAATAGCATTGATATTATTGAAAATCAGGATGTTAATCGGTTAATGAGGCGCTTCAATGCTGAAATTGCAAAATATCCTGATGAAGAGACACTTATAACTTTATTCAGGAACCAGGCCTTACAGTATCCCGATGCCGTAGCTTTGGTTTTTGGGGACCAACAGATGAGTTATGCTGAACTGGATAAAAGGAGTAACCAGCTGGGGAATTATTTGCAGGATATTGGTGTAGGGCTGGAAACGCTGGTGCCCATTTGTATAGATCGCTCGCTGGAGATGATCATTGGTATCCTGGGGATATTAAAAGCCGGAGCCGCTTACGTGCCAATTGATCCGGAATACCCAATGGAGCGCATGCGCTACCTATTAGCAGATACCGGGGCAAAAGTGGTATTGAGCCATCGTAAAACCTCGTCAAGTTTGCCCGTATTACCAGCTGTAATTCTGGTGGAGCTGGACGGATTTTCAGCAGAAGGGATCCAGTCTTTCGCTACCGAAGCGGTAAATTCTGGTATTACATCCAGTAACCTGGCGTATGTAATTTATACTTCAGGCTCAACCGGCCAGCCCAAAGGCGTGCTGGTAGAACATAGAAGCGTGGTAAACCTGATTTGCCATCAGCAGCATTTCTTCGGGATAGAAAAAGAAGAACAAATTCTTCAGTTTTCAAACTATACTTTTGATGCCTCTGTGGAGCAGATCTTCCTGGCATTATTAAGTGGTTCCACGCTAGTACTAATCCCCCGTACTTTACTTTTAGAGCCCGCCTTATTTGAAAACTTACTGCATAGCGGGCAGATCAGCCATCTTCATGCTACCCCAAGTTTTCTGGAATATATTAGTCCGGGCCATTACAGGCATTTAAAGCGGGTCATCGCCGGTGGTGAATCCTGTAAAAAGTCGCTGGCAGCCAGCTGGGCACCTTACTGTAAATTTTATAATGAATATGGACCAACAGAAGCCACAGTCACCTCGGTAGTCTATCCTTATCAGGAAACTGCAGCTGATGAAACCATGGCAATTGTTGCTATAGGTAAGCCCTTATCCAATACACCAGTCTACATTCTGGACCAGCAGCAGCAGCTGTTGCCTATTGGTGTACCTGGTGAATTATATATTGGTGGTATCCAGGTAGCACGCGGTTACCTGAACCAGGCAGCGCTGAGCCAGGAGAAGTTCCTGAGTAATCCTTTCCAAAAAGGAGGGCGTATTTACCGCAGCGGAGATCTGTGCTGCTGGTTAGCAGATGGTAACCTGCGCTTTCTGGGCAGGATTGATGACCAGGTCAAAATCCAGGGGTACCGGATAGAACCCGGAGAGATTGAATCGGCCATGTATAACAGTGGACTGGTAGAGCAGGCCGTAGTAGTTGCGCGGGAAGCAACCACGGGAATTGCTCCGCAACTTTTAGGGTATGTAGTAGCCGGTACCGGTTACAGCCAGGATGGCCTGCGGTCTTATCTTCATCAGCATTTACCAGTATATATGGTACCGGGAATCTTAGTGGAACTGGATAACCTTCCATTAACAGCGAACGGGAAAATAGATAAGCAATCTCTTCAGGCAATTGACTTTGGGGAACTACCTATGCAAGGATACCAAGCCCCGCGGAATGAACTGGAAGCCTCACTGGTAATGATCTGGCAAGACCTTCTTGACCTAAAAGAAATAGGGGTCCATGCAGACTTTTTTGAGATCGGGGGTCATTCGCTTCTGGCCACCCGTGTGGTCTCAGCGATCCGCAAAAACCTTAAAATAGAACTTCCTATCAGTACGATATTTAAAAATTCAACTATAGCAATGCTGGCAGATACGATCTCCCTTAACCGGGAGAATAATATTGAACAAACAGCCCCATATTTAAGCGAACACCTCATCCGCTTATGCTATTCAGGAAAAAAAGAATCAATTTTTATCATTCCCGGTTCAGATGGTATTAGTGATGGCTATGAAGAATTGGCCAATGAATTTGCCCCCTTATACGATGTATATGGCCTAAAAATGATTGGTTTAAATGCTGGTGAAATCCCACTAACAAGTATAGAATCAATTGCGTCTTACCATATAAAATTGATACGAGAAATACAGCCTATAGGTCCATACAGATTGATAGGGCACTCTTTTGGTGGAATTGTATTGTATGAGATGATCAAGCAGCTTGATCGTGCATCTCAATTTACTGACTTTACATTTATACTTGACCAGGGCATTTCATTGAAAAAGATTGACTTGTCAAATGAAGGATGGATGTGTAAAATAATAGCTGTGATCAGTAAACTTTTAGCGGAGCATAACTTCACTACTGAATTATATCCAGCATGGTTAAATGATTTAAAGCCAGATCTTATAGCCTTAGAACCTGTAAAGATGATTCCGGTTATAGAAAGGGCAGCTGAGAAAAATATTGGCCCTATAAATGAAAATCTGAATTACCTGTTTCGCTTATTAAAACTACAGGTCTGTAATGATTCAATAAGCTATCAGCCAGAGGGGTACATCAACACCGAAGCACATATCATACTCGCCGCCGAAAATAAAAACATCATTGGAGAGCATAAGGGCTGGTCAAAATATTTTGCTAAGGTCCATTGTGGAGTCGTTCCCGGAAATCATTATACGATGATCAAAGGAGCTGGGGCGCGTGCTATTGCGAAATTTTTAAATAAGCAATAGTCTTATCATCGTTATCAACTGGCTTAAAAAGAAGGGATAGTTTAAAGAATGAAAACGACCACGATAGCCTGTGCCTTGTGTGAGATTAGGTATACTATAATTTAAATACCTATAAATTGTTAATGAACTTATATTAAGATATAATAAAGTTATGTACTATTTTGCATTTGATATAAAGCCAAAAAGCTTAGTTATAATTATGCTTATTGGAATGTTTTCTGGATTAATGAGTTTCTTGTTTTTAACCCTGGTTAATCATTTGGTAGGCTTATTAATTGCAGGAAAGTATACTGCATTTAGCCAGTATTATGGATCCTTATTTTTAATCGCCATAGCATTCTTGATTTTTTCAAGAAAAATGCTTTCTTCCTTAATGATTAAATTGTCGCAGCAGATTTTCTGGAACCTAAGAAAAGAGATCATTAACATTGTTCTCAGCGCTGACCCTGATGTAATGAAAGAGCAAAAATCCAGGATTCAATCTGCTTTGGTTTATGACGTAAATACACTTACCCAAGCCTCATTGAACTTGATCCAGTTCACAACCTCAGCGGTAGTAATGACAGCCTGTCTGACTTATATGAGTATTAAATCAGTAGCGCTTTTTGCTGTTACCCTATTAATTGCTTTTGCAGGTGTAGCACTATATCTGTATAACACTAAAAATAACAATAAGAGATTTCTGATCACCAGGGAACTTGAGGTGAAATTTATATATTATTTTAATTCAATTCTATCTGGGTTTAAAGAAATAAAAATGGATGTCAGGAAAGGCCAGGATATCTATTCAGATAAAATTGGTCCAATTGCGCAAAAGGCCTATCAAAATAACGTCCGGGCCTATACCGTTTTTTTAAATAATCAAATGGTCGGTCAGGTTTTATTTTATAGCCTGGTTGCATCCATATTAATCTTTTTTAGTGTAAATCTCAATATTGATATTAATACTACCGTTGGCTTTATATTTATCCTATTATATCTTCTAGGCTCCATTGAAACAATAATGGCTTTATTGCCTAGTCTTATTCAGGCATCTGTATCTGCAAAACGGATCAAGCAGCTAAAAGAAGAATTGATTACAAATACAAGCTCCCAATCTATAAGTACCATTGATAAATATGAATTTCGTGTACTCTCTGTTTGTGAATTGTTTTTCAAATATACTTCAGATAAAATTGCGGATACTTTTTCCATAGGCCCGGTTTCATTAGAAATTAATAAACAGGATATCATATTTATTTACGGAGGCAATGGGAGCGGGAAAACAACTTTTATTCATGCACTTTTGGGTCTAAACAATCCCGATTCAGGATTATTTAAGCTTAACCATAAAATATTATCATCCACCAGGGAAGAAGCCTATAAATCCCTGTTTGCAGTTGTATTTAATGATTTCTTTTTATTTGATGAGCTATATGGCAATAAGACATTCAACCGCAAACACGCAGAGGAATATCTGATATTATTTGAATTGGCATATAAGGTAACCATTACTGAAAATGGATTCTCTTTTACTGACTTATCCACCGGACAGCGAAAGAGGCTTGCGCTTATAGCGGCATTATTGGAAGAGAAACCCATTATAGTATTAGATGAATGGGCAGCTGATCAGGATCCGTATTTCAGGAAGAAATTTTATGAGGAAATAATATTTACGTTAAAACGCAAAAAGTTCACCATCATCGCGATTACCCATGATGATGCATATTACAGGGTTGCAGATAAACTTTATAAGATGGAAGAAGGGCAGCTTATCGATGAATGCCATTTAATAGCTGAATTTAAATAATGATACTAATAAGTTTTAGAGATTAATTTGTCATTTACATCAGGGATAGAAAATAAAATTGTAGTACCGGCGAATATTATTTAATTAAAGTATAAATATTTCGCCTATTAATTTATTTATTGTTATTTTACTCGTCTTGAAATTAAAGTTAAGATAGCGCCTATAGATTAAGTTTGTAAATTAAAATTAAAACCGTTATCCATGAAATTTCTCCAAATGCTGTTTTTTATTTTATTATGTAAATTCCCGGCTCCTATATTTGCCCAGCTTGTCAAGCCTTTACCAAATCAAACTACCAATGAAAATGGATTAATAAGCGGGCACGTGATAGATAGTCAATCTGGAGAAACTATAGCAGGCGCAACTGTCTCCTTGCTAACAGGAATTAGCGAAGAAAAAAAAATGCTAACAGATGAAAAGGGAAGTTTTAGGTTTGTGAATTTACCAGAAGGTTCCTATTCTATAAATGTGACCTTCATCGGTTACAAAATCAATAAGGGCAAAATACTAACACTGGATGCAGATCACGCTGAACTGAAGTCAATTTTAATAGGTTTGACAGATGCAGACCAGGAACTGAATGAGGTGAAAATCGTTGGATCAAAACCATATCTTGAAAATAAGATTGACCGTGTAATCATTAATGTAAGTTCTTTATTATCAAATACTGGAACAAATGCTATTGAGGTATTAAATAATGCCCCCGGCGTTGAAGTACTTGATAATTCGATTTCCTTACGGGGAAAATCAGGCGTTTTTGTATATATAGACGGAAGACAGACCTATCTTGCAGGGAAAGACTTAATGAACTATTTGCAGTCATTGCCATCTGGCACTATTGAGAAAATTGAAATTATCCCAAATCCACCTGCCAGCTTCCATGTAAATGGCAATGCAGGGGTCATCAACATCATCACTAAAAAAAATACGGCAGAAGGATTTACTACCAGTTTATCGCTAAGTTATGGACAAGGGAAATACGGCAAAACATTTGACAATGCTAATTTGAGTTATAAAACAGGAAAAGTCAATATTTTCAGCAGCCTTGGATATTCTAAGGTAGAGAATTATTATGATGTTGACCGTACAAGACTAATGAACCATACAAGTTCTCCATATGTCATTGATCAGAAAAATTTTGAGCGAAGCAACACTAAAGCTTATAATTATAAGATTGGTGTAGATTATGAAATTGATAAAAATAATAATCTTGGGATAGCCTTTAGTAATTTTAATAATGATTACAAGGAAACAGGATACTATACATTAGATTTTAAACAAGAAAACAGACTACCAGATTCGATCATAAAAACCAATAGCTACCTGAAAGAAATAACAAAGACGAAACTGTTCAATTTAAATTACCTGCATAAATTCAAAAATACGGAAAATAGCATTGTATTTGATATAGATTATCTTAACTATACCAGGTCATCAGATCAAAGCCTGTTCACTAATAGTTACCTTTCAAATGATATTCTTTATGATACTTATTCGCTGCATACGGATAACGAATTTGAAGCTGATACCTATAGTGCTAAAGTCGATTTCAATACTTCGATATTAAACAATATAAAATTAGCATCGGGATTACAGACCATACATTCAGAGAGAAACAGCAATAACAATTACAGCGGCCGGCTGGATGATTTCAACCTGCCTGGGCAATCATTAAGTAACAGGCTAAAATATCGTGAGGATATTAATAGTATTTATTTAAATCTATCCAAATCTTTAAAGCGGCTAACCATGCAGGCAGGGTTAAGGTACGAGTTAGCCAACTCCACCATCAATCAATTTGAAAATGGGGTCCAGTCAGTTAATCCCATTAAATATAATTTTGGGAATTTAATTCCTACCGCATATCTCTCCTATAAGTTAGATTCTGCAGCTACAAACACGATCTTGTTCTCTTACGGGAGGCGAATTTCAAGACCAGACTATCAAAATTTAAACCCATCAATATTCTTTTTTGATAAGTACACGTCCAATCAGGGAAATTCAATGCTACAACCAGAAAAATCTTCAAATTTTGATCTATCCTATAACCATGGAAGTAATTTTACCCTTGGAACATCATTTAGTTATACAAATGATGCAATAATCTCATTTTACAAGCTTAATGATAATTCATTAGTCAATACATCAGTAAATATTGATAAGGTAGCTAACTTTATATTGTATTCAAATTATTCAGTTCCGCTGACAAAAAAGTGGTCTGTAAATTTTAATGAAGAATTAACTCATTCCAGTTATAAAGGATTGATATCTGACAATGGCTCCTTAAACAATACGGTCACTGCATTTAGAATCACGGGCAGCAGCCAATTTAAATTTTCAAATACCTGGAGTGCCGAATTATATGGTCAATATCGTTCAAGGAGAACATTAGGGCAGGGGATATATGAACCTTTGTGGTTAATTAATGGCGCTATACAGAAAAAAGTATTTAGCAATAGAGGGGCCTTTAATTTTACCGCGCGGGATATTTTTCATACCATAATTATTAAAAGAGATATTCAAATAAACGGTGCTCAAATCCTTATAAGAAATGAAAACGACACCAGGATCTTTAATTTAAGCTTCACTTATAAATTTGGCTCTGCTGGTAGTGCTAAATCTACCAAGAATGGACTGGAGAATGAACAAAAAAGAGTTGGGATGTAATGGGCTGGGTTATTGGATAAATTTCCCCTTTCAACCCTCTCATTATTTGCGTAAAGACAAAAGAAACCGTAAATTAATCTCCAGACCAGCGCCCTCAAAATTAACCACTGGTCAGCCCTCTAAATGGCTTCCAACTCCGCTCTAAAAAATGTCATCAATGTCGTCGCAGCACTTAGCCCTACACTTGGCCTTATAGCTGACGTAGGCGGGGTATGGTCGTTTTCAAAAGAAGCCATGCAAGGCTTAAGTGAAACCTATGGAATCCCGGTAAATGTACTCAATATCATTCTTTGTGGTGTCGTCCTGCTCCTTACCATCACCTTGCTTATACGGATCTTTCAAAGCAGGAGCGGGCAAGAAGAACAAGTCAGGCAAAATGAAGGGCGGTCTAGGATTTCCTACCTGAGATGGTTCAAAAAAGAGCTGGAAAACAGGATGAAAAGCTCCATTGGACACGCCCTCTACCTGGAACTCAAGCTACATGACAATGTACAATTGGTCAATTCGCTCAATTATGTATACCACGAGCATAACGGCAGCAGGAAGGAAAGCGCAACAATTTCTTCTTTTAACAATCTTATCCAGGAAAATCCATTTAAGATCCTGCTCCTGGGTGCACCCGGTGCAGGAAAAACAACCACCTTATTAAATTGCATTAGCAGTTGTGTAGATCAGGCGCAGCAAGACCCCAATCAAGGTATTCCGGTATTTATCAATCTATCCAAATGGAAAAAAGAGCAAAAGAATTACAGTTTTGGAGACTGGATAGTCAATATGATCTTAGAATTAAAAGGTACTGGATTAAAGGCAGAAACAATTAAATACTGGCTGTCAGAAGAGCAGCTTATTCTTTTTCTGGACGGTCTTGATGAAATGCCAGAAGCTATCAGAGGCGATATGGTAGGAGAAATTAATGGCTTCCTGGATGAATATCCATCCACCTCTGTTATTGTTAGCAGCAGGTTGATTGACTACGAAGTACTTGCACCCACAAATGATAAAAAGCTTAGGTTAGATACCGCTGTCACTATTAATGAATTAAACCAGGATCAGATAAACCAATACCTGCAAGCAGCGAATAGCTCAGAATTACATGAATTTATCAGCCAGGATGAGGAACTAAGTAAAATGGCAAAATCACCCTTAGACCTTAGTATCATGGTGCTCGCCTACACCTCATCAAATTTTGCTGCTCAAATTTCAAGAGCAGGCAATTCCGTTACAGAAAAGAGGATGATCTTATTTGATGCCTACGTTCAAGCCATGGCCCAGCGCGAATATTTGCGTCAAAAAGCTGACCGGGATACCCCTGAAAGTGATTTGTTACCCACTGGTATTGTGCCTCAGGAAAAGCTGGATCAAATCTATAAATACTTTGGTTTAATCTCCCGTCTGCTAACAGAAAATTCAAGGAACTATTTTATACCCGCTAAAATATTTGAGTTATATACAGTTAACAGGAATAGTTTATTGGGATATAAAAATATAGTAAGTACACTATTATTAGTTGCCGGCTTAATTCCATTTTTGCTGCATCCTATTGCTGTATTTCCAAATTATATCCCGTATATAATGCTGTTAACTATCTTGTTTATCTATTTAGTAATGACTTGTTTTCATGCTTCTAAGAAGTTGGATTATGAACTTACAAAAAAAGTCAGGCCATTTTCAAGATTTACAGAAATGAGTATGCGTGTAATTTCTACGGTATTGATTTATGCGGTAATCCTGGGTTTAGGAAACCATTTATTCCAGCAGTTTTTTATTTTATGGAAATATGGGCCATGGTTAATTACGGTTTTATTTATATCGTTCTGTTTTATGCAGTTATATAGATTGGGTGATTATAAATGGAACCCAATTTTAGCCATTCGTGCGGAAACAAAGAAACATAATTTATTATTCCTGTGTATTAGTTTAATACTGCTTCTATTGTTATTTTTTAATACTAATTACTATACACTCAGTATAATCTATCTGTTTATATCTTTTACAATCCTCAACAACATATCCGGGAGCTTAGATGACTATTGGCATTATAAACTTAGCGAAAGGAAAAATGTAATCAAAATGAACATCTGGATGCTGGTAATCACTATTCCTTTCCTGTTTTTTTTCGAAACCTATCCAGGCCTTGCTATTGTTTTTGTCCTGCAGCTCGGCCTCGCATTCAGTATTTTATATGATGACAGAAATGATGACATACCCAAACTGTGGCCAGTATTTATTGGTTTATCTGCAGCAATATGGCTTTCTATAATTTTGACACCCTTATTGTCAGCAGTGACTGGGGGAATGATTGGTGGATTGATCTTTTTATGCTGGAAAAAACATTTGGACCGCTTGTATATAGCTATTGGCAGCCAGGTTATTTTAATAGTATTAAAAGCAAAAGGCCTGCTGCCTGTACGGTTAAAGAAATTCACGAAATATGGAAGAAGGACTTTGTTAATCAAAGGGCAGTTGCAGGAAGTAGAATTTATTCATCGCCGGATCAGAGATTATTTTGCTATCCGGGAATTAGTTCCAAGATTAGGTGAAGCAACCGATAGTGACCGGCTGGAATTGGTGAAAGAGATGGCTAACTTTAACGATGCCAGTTGTGATGTTTTACTTGAATTATTTGATGACCCTAATGTTGATGTCAGACGAGAATGTGCAAGTGCATTAGGCAAGATCGGTACGCTCTACGCTGCAAAAACACTATTAGCAGCAGAACGTAAGACTAGTGGCGGGCTTCATGCCTATATTTTGAGTGAACTTAGGGATATCTGGGATGTGGAAGCCGTTCCATTATTGATCTCTATTCTTAATCAGGAGCCGGTAGAATCAGAACTTTTCCTGGTATGTATCATTGCATTGGTTACACATGGCCATCTATCTCATTGGAATAATATTGAAAAAATAAAAGAATATCTATCAAAAAATCGCTCTTTAGACTTTATCCAGGATGACCTGCGATTGCATGTAGCTATAAACTGGATAGACCCAGAAAATACAAATCAAACCTTCTGGAGCAAATTAGCAGACATAGAAATTAGTGAGAATAAATTATACCGGGTAATCACTGAAAAAATCAGACTGGAGAACGATGAAGTTTTAGCAAATCTCATATCTCATCCACAGAATATGGTTGCAAAGGAGGCATTCAACCTGCTCTATAAAAAAGATCAGACTATTGCAATTACGGCACTTATTCATGCGGTTAACCATTATACCCCAAGCGTAGAAGTATTAGATAGGGTAGCACATGCTAAAGTAATTAACCAGGTCAAAAAAATAAACTATCATCAAGACGAAGGATTTTTGTTAGTGCCAATTATTTTTATACTGGATCAGCTCAGTTATAAACATTTGGAAGATTTTATACTGGAGTTATCCAGTTTACAAAAGATAGAATATAACCATGCGTTGATTGTTGCCTTAATGGGAACTGACTTACAGAAATCAGTCCCTTTTTTGGTAGATTCTTTTGATTATAATATAGAATGCAGAGAGCTCATTGTCAGGGTACTTGTCCAATGTAAGCATCAGAAATATATTCCGGATTATGTTACGCTTATAGATAAATACCCAGAAGAACCCGCCATAGCTAAACTCATATATATTCTTTCATATTTAAACCACCGTGAAAGTATTAATACACTCATCAATTTGCTGTCTTCTAAAAACGAGCAGATTAAAAATGCTTCCATCTATGCGCTTGGACAGATGAAAGCGCAAGAATTTGTTCCGGCATTGATCCAGATGGTGGAGGAATGTGATCCGGTTTACCTGGAAACAGTTATCTATTCCATTGGCCAGCTTCGTGTAGTTTCTTTGATTCCGCAGCTCCCTTCATTTTTTGTATCCAATCTTGCCTATCGGGGCAGTATTGTTTCCACGTTAATTGAATTGAATGCTGCACAAGAATTATTGGACGTTGCAAAACAGATCAAAGCAGAAGGGATAACGGTAAATAATGGAAGGATCAGGAACGCAGTTTCTATAGAGATGGTCAAACAAGGGCAGCAAGAATTAGCCTTTGATCTGCTTTTTTGTCCTTTAACTGCGCAGGATAATTTTGCAGCAAATGAAGATTCAAGATCATATTTGTTATATAAGAATTTAGGAAAGATTAATAATTATAGTGGCCGCATGCTATTGGATAATTATGAATATCGTAATCTTTTAAAAGATAGTTATCAGGAAGTGGAGGAGATCCTGATAAAGTATATTAAAGATAATCGCGTTCCATATAATGGTAAAGAAATGTTTTATAATTGTTTTCATCTTAAAAAAGAACATTGGCAAACCGTCGAAGCATTAAATTTATACCATCAGCAATTTGCTAAGGAGGTTTTTATAGCGCTATTAGACGATGCTGCAATTGAGCTCTCCGAATGGTTTCTAAATAAGCTACAGTCAGTTGTTAGCCAGGAAATTAGATTATTACTGATAGTGATTTGCGGCTATTTTAAAATTGAGAAATCAGTGTCAGTGCTGCAAGGGATTTTGCGCGATACTGAAGATTCAAAGGATTATGTATTTGCACTCATCGCTTTGGTTAACTTAAAAGACAGAAAAGCCGTAGAAACTGCTTACGCCAATTTAACAAATTTAGATTATGTCAAGGTTAAAGGGGCTTTGGTGGCTATATTTTACCTTCCTTATAACCAGATTTCTATTGATAACCTGTTTCTGAGAATTTCACAAAACAAGTTCTTTGCTGAAGCGCTGATTGATTTTAAATATATCAATCTGTTAAGGAAATTGAAAAAAGATGAACTCAGTCTGCTTTTAAGCCATAATGATACCGTAATCAGATACGCTGCCATTAAGTATATTGGATTATTAGGAAATGGCAGTTTTATCCCTGTATTGGGATTAATGATGAGCGATTGGACACAGGTTGTGCTTATTGGATCTGGTCAGCAGGATACCATTTCAAATGCGGCCTGGGAAGCGTTGAAGATGATAGGAACACCATCTGCTAATATCATCATAAACAATTGGGGAGGCGCATCAGGCGAATAGATTGTAGAAAAGATGTCATGTTAATTTTGTCAATTTATTATGAAAAATATAGATTCAAGGATATTTTAGTACTTAAAGTTTTATCTCTTCACTAATTCTTACCGTATCCTGCTAGGTCTTAGTATTTAACGAGTATCATTTAGGTAGTAAAAATTATTCTAAAGATTAATAATAAAGTTTTAAAATATTAAATAAACCAGTGTAATTTAACTAATGCTATCATATTAGTTCTAAATGTGGCGGTTATTATCTTCCTTGTGTTAGATTGCGAGAATCCAAATACATAATAATCCTTACTATTTTGAGAGATGAACTACCTGATGTGATGTTTGAACTGTTTAAATTTGAGTTTCTTTTTACAGAGCCCAAAGCAGAAGCCCTGGCTAACCGGGTAATTTTATTTATAAAATCTGGCAAACTCCTGCATGAGCAGAAACTTCCCACCTTAGCCCAGGTTCATGAATTGACCGGATTTTCTACAGATACAGTGGCTAGGGCCTGGGAACGTTTAAAATCTAAAAGATATATTAAAACAGTTGCCGGGGCACATGTTAAAGTAAATTACCCCGCCGGATCTTTTTCAAATACAGATGCAACCCAAATTCAATACTATTTAGATCAATATTGCATCCCATCTAAAGGAGCATATGAAGAATATGAGACAAAGATTCAGAAATTTATAGATAATTACAAGAATGGAATTTTTTATAGAGCACCAGATGTAATTAATTTCCAGTTGATTAGTATCATAAGAAACCGGCTCAACCATACTTATAACACTGCTTATTTAAATGAGCAGATTTATTATCTGGAGAATAATCAATTCGCACTACAGATGATTGGGTTGGTATTGCATCAGGAAGATGGTGTGATCGTGGTTATAGGCAATGAGAGTTATGAAATTAAACAGGCTTTTGAGGCTTCAAATATTAAAGTGATCTTAATGAATAGTAATGATAGGGAGAATTTATTAGCTGATCTTGCCGGGATCTGTTCCAGGGAAATTGTTGTAGGCGTACTGATTTCAATTCATGCAGGTTTCCCTAATCCCAATAGGATCAGCTTAAAGCTTTCAGAAGGGATAATCAAGCTGCGGGAGTTTCATCAGTTTACTATTATTGGGCTGGATTATAGTTCACACTGGCAAGATAAACCTGAGGATCACTTATTTAAATTATTAAATATTGAGCAGGATGGAATGATTTACCTGCGTCCGATTAGTAATTTAAACCAAAAGTTTTACCAGATGATGGAACTGGCGGCTAGTCAGTCTTTAATTGAAAAGATCGCTGTGGTCGCAAAACAGTATGGAAGAAATAATTTGGAGCCTGTCGCTGCGGCTGCGGTAGAATACTTAGATTCTAAATTATCAAGAAGGTTGAAGCGCGTGGCCTTAATTAAGGCAAATGTATTGGGTAAAATTGCAAATCAAGTTTTAATGGCTACAGATTTCTGGGAACCTAGCGGTATTACAGCTCAGGCTTGGCCAGGAATGTATATGGTTCCTAAAAATGGCAGACTTCCTGAAGATGCTTTTGAGCAACTTAAAGAACTGGGTATTTTAACTGTGCATCCGCAGGAGTATATGAGCGCTGCTATCCGGCGCGGATTTAGAATTGATTTATCTATTTATATTATTAAAGGCAATTTTGAATCTGATATGATCAGGATAGAGAAGGTCTTAAGAGCGATTTGTATGAGTTCTAAAACCTATTCTTAGGTGTTTTTTTAGGATTGATGTATTTTGAAGTTTTATGGTTTGTATCATGCCATCATCAAATTTGTTTATTTTGATAAGGTCTTTTATCAATTTTATGATGATAGCAAATTCCCCGCTTTCTTTATTTTTATTAGTTTTTGAGCGGTTTGTAATTGTACAGGACTTTTATGGAAGGCTTTTTATGATGACAGCAAATTCCCCGCTTACTTTATTTTTATTAGTTTTTGAGCGGTTTGTAATTGTACAGGACTTTTATGAAAGGCTTTTTATGATGACAGCAAATTCCCCGCTTTCTTTATTTTCCTAATTCAGTTAAGTAATTTTTAAATCGTATGCATCTTCCTGGAAGTGTTTCCTGATCTCATTTAATAAGTTTAAAAAAGTCTAAACTATTGATTAACAATAGATAATATTTATGCAGTGTAGTTTTTTATAATTTAGCAGTAAACTCTGAAAATAGGAATGCGATTTAACTAATACTGTATATTGCATTATAAATAGTTAAACAGTTAAACATAGATTTTGTAATCTGCTTTAATACACTGCTTAATCATTCACTATCACATTTAATAAGATCAGTATTCAATTTTAATAAGTAGTTAAAGCAAATAGGGGTAAAATTTAAGTTTTTTAGCTTGGAAAAAGCTTTATAAGAGATTTAAATATCTTGAAATCAGGAAATAAATTAGGGAATATCAAGCCCATGTTCTGTTCATAGTTGGAACAGCGTTGGAATACCGTTGGGACAGGGTTGGAACAGCCTTGGAACGGTTTTTTGCGTAAAATAGCCTCTTTAATAATGTTTAAAGGATGTTTTAAGATCATTGATATAGCTTTAAAGTGGTTTTATGCCTATTCTCAATTTTGTAATTCTACTATTTAATGCTTTTTATTATTTAATTAAACTTATTCATACACTTATGGCAACATTAAAAAATGGTAAAGGAGCTTTTATTGGTAAACTAGGGAACACAGTATCCTATTGGCTTAATGGAAAATTAGTAAGGAGAGAAATAGGTATAACGAATAAATTGCCTTCAGTCTGTCAATCCGCTTCGAGGCAGATTACATCTATAGTCTCTAAATTTCTAGCCCCCTTAAAAGAATACATTAATATTGGATTTGAGCTGGAAGGAAAACAAGCCAAGAAGAATCCAAATAACATGGCTTCCTCTTTTAACCGGAAATTTGCTATCAAGGGTGAGTATCCGGATCAAAAAATTAATTTTCCTAAAGTACTATTGAGTAAGGGAAAGATGCCCCCAACTAAAAATGTAGCTATGAATATTTCTCCGGAAGGATTGGTATTTACCTGGGATACTGCAATATCCGGGACAGGAATTAGATGGAGCGATCAGGTGATGATGATGGGTTATATGCCAGACTTACAGGAAGCTACCTATGTGTTAAATGGTGCAAAGAGGTTAGAAGGGAAAGATTTGCTTCAATTACCCAGAACAAAAGAAGGGGTATGGGTTGAAACGTATATATCTTTCGTGGCGGCAAACCGCAAGAGTGTATCAAATAGTATTTATACAGGCAGGGTTTTCTGGGAAGGAATTTGAGTATAAAATTTAACGGTTCTTCATGCGGTTCATCCAAATATTTAAAGAAATCAGAACATTAGGCTTCTCCATCAAGTTATTGATAGAGAAGTTTGATGTTCTGCAACGCGCATTGGCTAGTGAAACTATGGTTGTACCCCTTCCTGATGATGAACTGATCAATGTAAAATATGCTGCTCAAATATTAAACGTTTCGACCAAGACCGTAGAACGATACCGGGCTAAAGGAACCATCGGTTATACAAAGCCCGCAGGATTGGTTTCTTATTCTAAGAACGAAGTTACTGCCCTTGCTAAAAGTATCATTTTAAGAAGTAAAAGTAATTCTTAAACGAATAATTTCAATTATTCAATTTTTTTGGTTTCTAATGTATTCCTCCACAAGATTTTGCTTTAAAATGAAGTTAAAAAAACCATTTCAGCTATATAATGAAATTTAATCCAATTATTTATTGAATTTCTTGATTTCATTTATAAGGAGTGTTCACGTTTTTACAAAATGGGGTTTAGCACCAGTTTCATTCTTAAAATGAAATTTAATCCAATTATTTATTGAATTTCTTGATTTGATTTCATTTATAAGTCGTGCTAAAGTTTTTACTAAATGGGGTTTAACACCAGTTTTCCTTCTAAAAATGAAATTTAATCCAATTATCTATCGAATTTCTTGATTGATTTCATTTATAAGGCGTGTTCACGTTTTTACAAAATGGGGTTTAGTACCAGTTTCATTCTTAAAATGAAATTTAATCCAATTATCTATCGAATTTCTTGATTTGATTTCATTTATAAGGCGTGTTCACGTTTTTACAAAATGGGGTTTAAACCCAGTTTTCCTTCTCAAAATGAAATTTAATCCAATTATTTATTGAATTTCTTGATTTGATTTCATTTATAAGGCTTGTTCACGTTTTTAATAAATGGGATTTAACACCAATTTTCATTCTTAAAATGAAATTTAATCCAATTATCTATCGAATTTCTTGATTGATTTCATTTATAAGGCGTGTTCACGTTTTTACTAAATGGGATTTAACACCAATTTTCATTCTTAAAATGAAATCTAATCTAATTATCTATCGAATTTCTTGATTAAACTTCAGTTTAAACCTTGGATAGGAAAATGAGCTATTAACATCTTAATCGTAATCATACTTCTTCTATCTGTTTTACAGCAAAATTTCCTCCAGAAAACAAAAAATCATTCTATTCTTTAGACATACCCTAGACAACAATAGACAAGTGTAGACATATGGCTCTGTAAATTAGTTAGTTGGGAAATTGAAACCTACATTCGTTCAACGAGTTCGAAACTATCGATAGGAAAAACTTGAATGAACAGATTATTTAACATTTCAAAATTCAAACATTATGGCAACTTTAAAACCAGGACAAATAGGTGATTTTAACGGTAAAATCGGTCAGGTAGTCATCTCCAAATGGAGACAATTAACAGTGGGAAGAAGCACCCCTAAAAAATCATCCAAAAAGGCAACATTAACACAGCTGGAACAGCAGTCAAAATTTGCCTTAGTTACCACCTTTATTAGTCGTGTTGGCGGGGCAATTTCCGTAGGCTATCAAAACAGCAGTGGTAACCTTACCCCATATAACGTAGCCGTAAGGTATCATTTAAATAACACCGTTATTGGGGAGTACCCGGCTTATCAGATTGACTATTCAAAAGTGCGGTTAAGTGCACCAAGGTTCGCTAATGAAATTGATGCAGCAGTAACAGTAACTATGGGATCGCCTCTAAACAGCATTGTCCCGCTAACCTGGACGTCAAAAATCAACGGTATCGGTGCTACACAAGATACGGATAAAACATTCATCGTGTTTTATAATGTCTCTGAAAACATGTTTATGATTTTCGAAAGTGAAGCAGCCAGAAGTGCGCTCACCGTAAACGTTCGTGTACCAGATGAGAACATTACAGATGAAATCCACGGTTGGATGTTCTTTGTATCCGCAAACAGAAAACTAGTTTCAAAAACTTCTTACTTAGGTAAAGTAGAACTGTAACCAATTTTCTTAACCACTCCCGGCAGCAAGAGATCTGTTGCCGGGTTTATTAAATATCAATATTCATCTAAAATCTTATCGTTATGAACACCTTAAAAATAATGACCAAAGATCCTGCAGTCCTCAAGTTACTGAACCTACCTGGAACATTGCCAGATAGAGGTTTTAAATTCATACAAATACATCCATTTATACTTTTCTTATTACTGTTATTATTATGGTTCCTGATGCCTGGCTGGCTAATGCGGATAGATCAAAATACCGGTACAGTAGATCATGGAATCTGGCTGCTAGTTTTACTTAGTTTGATCAGTTTCTTAATTATTATCGCCCTGTGCTGGTGGTTAATACAACAAATGTGGAAAAGGATAGGCCTGCCACCGCTTCAACAAATGGTTTTACAATTTAACACGCTTTTATCATGGCAACAATTAAGCTTTTACTGGGGATCGTTTGCTTTGCTTTTGCTGGCAGCTTCCATGATCTTCATCGCAATCTGTTAGCAAATTCTGCAATACAGAATAGAATTGCAAATCCTGCTAACATTAACTACCGGTCTTTATTGGTCAATACGGCCAAAAATGAAATTGGTATAAGGGAAGAAACTGGCACTAATGATGGACCAAGGATAAAAACTTACCTGGCTAGTGTAAATATTAAAAATAGAGAACCTTGGTGCGCCGCCTTTATTTGCTGGATTTACAAGCAGCATGGATTTCTAAAACCCCGGTCTGCCTGGTCACCAGATCTGTTTCCAAATGCTAAATTGACTAAAACAGGATTACCTGGTGATATTTATGGAATTTATTTTAGCTCAAAAAAGCGGATCGCCCATGTGGGGATGGTAGAGCTGGTAAAGGGAGATTGGTGTGTAGGCATTGAAGGAAATACCAATTTATCAGGCGCAAGAGAAGGAGACGGTGTTTACCGGAAACGCCGGAACGTGAAAACTATTTATCGGTGTGCAGATTGGGTAACCCAGAAAGGGGGAGCGCCATGAATGTTTGTTTTAGATTAATCATTGCTTACTTTTTATTGTCACTGATGCTGATTAGCTGCGGCATGTTCAATCAAACTAAATCTATCAAAGAGAAAGAGCAATTATTAATGCAGCAAAAGAAAAGTCTGGAGCTTCAGTTGCAGCATGACTGGCTCAGAGATTCCAGTTCCTTTATCTTCCATATAGATTCTGCAAGTAGAAAATATGCAGTTCAGTTATGGCCTGTGGGTACATTCACCTATTCTGCTGAAAATGGGTTTATTGGTCAGGCCAGCCAGGTTCTGATTATAGGAAATGCGGAAGAAGTTCATCGGGGTAAACAGTTTACCCATGTTCATGAGCAAGATAATGGAAAGTTAGGTATACGTTCAGAAAAATTAGAGGAGCTAAAATCTGATCGGCAAGAGGTTTTAAAAACTTCATCTCTCTCCTGGAAATGGATGATCGCCGGCTTTGGTTTAATTTTCTTGCTAAGTATCATTGGATACCAGAAAATCTTTAAATCATAATTATAAAAGATCTCTATCAATAGAATCATTATTCATCAAATTTTAAAATACAATTATGGGAACAAGGGCAATAAGAAATAGAAATGTAGTCTCTTTATTGAATTACAAAATCAAAGCAGAAAAAGGAACAACTGTGTATGAATTACTTAAAAAAATTAAAGTGCTTAAAAAAGCTCCGGTTAAAGCGCCCACGTTGTTACAAGCTGCACAAAGGCAAAAGTTTGGTTTAGCTGCTGTTTTTGCAGTTAAACTTAAAGAGATGATTCAAGTTGGTTTTTATGGTAAACGGAAAAAAATAGGCTGCTGCAATTATTCGACCAGGCAGATATACAAAAATGCAATTATTGGCGAATATCCAAATTTTCATATTGATTACGCAAAAGTAATCTTAAGCGAAGGATGTACCAGGCAGAACTACGGATATGAATTGAAAATTTCTGATCAGGGAAATCTTGATTTAACATGGGATTTAGATAGGTATGTAAGTATGCTTACAGGAGATGATAGTGTGTTTTTGTTTGTATATAATGCTACCCAAGATTTATCTTTCAGTTTTCAAAATGCATGTTTAAGACATGAATTGAGTTTGAAAGTTCAGATTCCAGTTTTTAATAATGGTGATAAAATCCATTGCTGGGTATTTTTGAAATCGAACAATAATAATGTTTCCAGAAGTGTGTATTTGGTAGAGTAGGTTGTTATTTAATGATAGATCTGTGAATAGGATTATTGGAAACCTTTTATCCCGGAAATGCAAAGTTGGTTTCGCATTCCGGGAATCAAGGCCTTCTGGTATTTAGTTCACACGTACTATACTAGAGTATGATAAAATGATTACTTAACAGTGGCTCCATTGTGCATTTTCTAAATCAAAGAAACAGAATAAATCCAAATAAAAAAATACCATAAATTGAAAATATATCGCTTAAGTAGCTCATTATTAGGTTATGGGTGTACTAAATGCATTTTGCTTTATGAAAAAAAAATATTATTTTTCTAAAATTTCATTTTATATTTTATTCAATCGCTGCTGAAATAATTTACCTGTTATAAATTTTCAGACAATTCATAAGTGTTAAAAAATTAAGTGTCAGATAATGAGGGCAATTTAGATTAGTTCCATATTATGATAGGAGAGGGGGCTTCTATTTTATACTTTATGTGTAAGAACACACACCAAACACACACAAATAAATGTATACAAATATTTTAATTGCCCTCCTCGTGTTGATTGTAACCGCAGCGTTTGCGCTGCCACATTTCAATATACTATTAAATCATGTTTTTTATGAGTCAACACCTCTCCGGGCATGGTTCATTTCTCAAAATCCACCTTCTAATAAATCATTTAAATTTCCTGAGGTCAAATTAGATAATCAAGTTCCAATCTGTGATGATCTAATTCTATTTGATGCTTTAAAGGCCGCTGAACCCTGATGACAAAATTTTAGTGAAGAACTAGAATTTTTTTAATATAGGTACAGGCAAATCAACAAGAATCTAAAGATACCTGCATGAAATTATCACTTACAAAAGTTATAATAATCTTATGTATTGTCATCACTGATAATCAATAAACATCTAATGAAAATAGAAATTAATATATCAGATGAGAAAATAAGGCACCTCAATGAAAATGGTAAATCAGAACTAATAAAAAAATGTAAAAAATATGGAGACGAAATCATGGATGAAGCAAGTAGACTAGAAGCTAGCCGTAATGATACCGAGAATCATGAAATAACATCTGCCCTTATAAATGATGCGGTGATACATATTAAAAGATTTCCAACAGATAATAAAATCAATTGGTGGATTAAAATAATTCAAATTATTGCTTTCCTTTCTTCTTTAATTGCGGGCTCTCTTTTTGATTCTGATAAATTAAAGGATACTAATCAGCTAATTTGGTTTGCTGTAACTCTATTTCTTTCTACAGCAGCCACTGTCTATGTTACATTTAATTCGGGTAAAAATGGATAGAAATAGAATTCTTTTAAACCGGGATAAACTAACGCCATCTGCTAAAGAGGCATTATCTCGTACCATGCATGAGCTGGAAAAGTTAATTATTGATAAAGCGACATCAATTGCGCAAACAAGTCAGAAAATAGTTACTGAGATTTCATTAAGAGACATATTTGAAGCAAAACAAATCTTATTTAATGATAAAAATGAAAGCAGGAGAGTAGATTTGAAAAGGAAAAGACTGATAACACTGATTTCTTTAACAGGGTCTTTATATACTATTATTGGTATATTTTATTATATCTATCAGCACCAGGGCCCTTTACTTGGAAATAATACGGGTTTACTTATTGCTTTTGTTGGACTGATCACTGTTTTTTGTAGTTATTCCTATAATTTGTTTATTTCAACCATTCAAGAAACAGGTAAAAGTGTTTTCGATAATGATACCAAAACTTTACAGGATAGTTTAGATATTATGAAAAGTTGGCAAATTATTGAGAATTTAGGCAGTAGATTGATGCGTCAGGAAGGATATTCTGTAGAGAAATCTAAGTCTATTAATGAAATATTGAGGTTTCTGGCTTCAAATTTAAAAGAGATTGACTACGATGATTTAAGAACATTACTTTACCTCAGAAATAAAGTGTTTCATGAACAATACCAATTGTCAACAGAAGAAAAACAAAGTTTTTTTTCGCAGTCTCAGAAGGTTATAGATTTGATAAGAACACTTAAGAGTTAGATTATTCAAACTTTAGAATCATAAGTTAACAAAAAGCTAACCTATTCAGATTATCCATGCATGAAATTTTAACATTCATCTGCATATGCCAAATGCATGTAAATTTAGATGCTGAGTAATGTTTGAAATCTTGCTAATTCTTAAGATTATTCTAACTGAATTAGCAAGATTTCAATAAGTTTCTCTAATTGTGAAATATGGGTTAGCAAATACAGATTTATTATTTAAACATAAGCTGGAAGTAGCGGAATCGAATTCGCAAAACATCAATGTTCATTTGTTAGATAAGATTATGGTGAACGTAAATGATTATAAAGGATTACTGAAGGTTTTGGATATAGTTATTGCTTATTAATTGCTGCAAATAGATATTATGATCAATCAATTCAATATGAACTTGCCGAGTTACATTGGTGAATATTAACTGATCTCTTCAATGTAATATTCATTTTTAAATAGCTGACCTCCCCAATATAAATTTTTGAAGAGGCCACTATATCAAAACCGGACATACACATAAGCTTTATTCGGAAATACGGGTACAGCAATATTTAAGGCTAACGCACCAGTTATATAATTCTGTAGATTAATACTAAGTGGCTTTGGATGCTGACCATAAATATTCGGTGTATAGACACCTAATATCGCACATATTTGACTTCCAGTTGTTGTACATTGCGGAAAATAATCTACGTGTCCGTAAAATGGGGTAAACCATTCTCCTGATGGAGGGCCATAATAATTAAACCAAGCTCTGGTAGACATGATTAGTGATCTTTTTATACATCAAAAGAGATCAAAAAACTTTAAGTTAGACCTACTCTTTCAGGGGTTTTCGGTATCTCCCATTCTTAACATGTAAAACTGTAAGTTGAATATATAGTGTTTAGATATTTTTAATAATGATTCAGATTTCATCTAGTAATATACTAATATACAATTGGTTTATGGATTTTTGTAGGGACTAAGGTTTCTAATTTTTTTAAGGCAGGGGAGTCAAAATTGCCGTATAGCCACCACCAGATGACATATCAACAGTTAGCATTTCACCTTTATTTACTTCCTTACTAATGATTTGGTAATCTGAAGCCTGTTTACCTACATTAATACCATCCTTCAAGATTTCAATTTTGTACTTTTTACCATCCAGAAAATTCAGCGGAATATTAAATTTCCTTGCATCCCAGTTCGTCATTCCACCTATGTACCAATTATTACCATTCTTTCTTGCCACAACTGCAAACGCTCCAATTTTACCTTCTAAAGCAACTGTTTTATCCCATGTTGTTGGAAAGCGGGAAATGTATTTTATATACACAGGTTCTCTTCTATAATTGGTCGGATTATCACATAACATTTGCAATGGAGCATCATATATCACATACATTGCAGCCTGATGCGCTCTGGTGCCCATACTCATTGGTGTATTATAGCTAATGTGAAAATCACCTTTGTTGGAATTTAGCATGGCACCTGGAGTATAATCCATCGGGCCTGCTGCCATTCTGATAAATGGAATAGTTGTATCATGGACCGGGCTAATTAAGGTATCCCATTTACTTTGTTCCAGACCTTTTACACCTTCATAATTTAATACATTCGGATATTCTCTGTTTAAACCTACTGGTTTAAAAGCACCATGAAAATCTACCAAAAGTTTACGTTTAGCCGCAGCTTTAGCCATTTTTTCATAGAAATTTACAACATATTGATCTGCTCTAGCCATAAAATCAACTTTCACACCTTTAACACCCCATTGCGCATATTTATCTAAAATCGCATCCATATCCTGATCCATTGGCTTCCAGAGAATCCATAAGATGATCCCTACATTTTTGCTTTTTCCATATTTAAGGATCTCCTGCACATCAAGTTCTGGTTTGGCTTCAATAAAATTTGTAGTACTTTTTGACCAGCCTTCATCCAGGATAATATATTGCAAACCATATTCAGAAGCAAAATCAATAAAATATTTATAGGTCTCTGTGTTAATACCTGCTTTAAAGTTAACCCCATAGATGCTATTGTCATTCCACCAATCCCAGGCAATTTTTCCAGGTTTGATCCATGCTGTTTCTTTTAAAACGTTTGGTTTAGCAAGTTTGTAAACAAGTTCAGTTTCCAGTAAGCCTTTATCTGTAGGACTGATCATCACAACCCTCCATGGATAAGTTCTGTTACCGGATGTTTTAGCATGGTAATCTGCTTTTTTTACGATAATATCATCTAAGTGTATGTTACCCGTTGGCTTAGTTTCCAGAACGGATTTAGGGAAGTTTCCAATCAGGCTTTTACCTCCGGTACCAAAAAGGAACAGATTTGGATAATCTTTAAGATCAGATTCAGTGATCACCATTTTAGTTCCTGCATTTGTAGCAACATACAGCGGAAGATATCCATATTGCTTAGGATTTATTTCTTCTACTTTCATTGAATTAAATGCGCCTTCGTAATGCGACTGGAACTCTGGGTCACTTTCTTTTGGTAAATAGATTTGACAATTTTCAGTAAAGTTGAATACGACCTCTTCGTTTTTAATTTCTACTGATTGATCACCCAATGCAGTTACAAAACGATAAGCTACACCGTCATTATAGGCACGAAATTCTATCGTGTAACCATCTTTCATTTCTAATTTAAGTTCATTAAAAATTTCAGGAATGATCTTATTACGGACAGGAATAATAGCTGTAATGGTTTGATTAACTGATTTTAAGTGAGATTTTATAACAATTGGATTGTTCCCTAGTTTTTTCCCGTTTCCAAGCGTTAAACTCATCGGACTCTGCTTAATCAAAGTTTCCTTATTTCTGAAGACAGACCAGGATATTGATTGACCAATTGTAATTTTTACTGAGTTGTTTTTATCAGGTGATATTAAAGTATAATCTTTTGCAAATGAGCATAGTGGCAGAAGAAGGGTGAAAAGGAAAAGTTTAATAGCTCTGTTTAGGCTTGTTAGCAATGATGGAGCAGCGTTATTAATTCCAGAAATTCTTATACGCATGATAAGATTATCATAGCGGGGGAGGAGTAATCCCGATATATTTAATGACATTATACTTGGCTTTAGTGTAGTCTCAAATATACCTGGTCTTTGTTTTATTAGCTAAAATCTGGTTGTTATTTCATTTTAGTAGAAATGTATTCTTTATGGGTTAATGGATTGTGATCATCAATCTAAATTATATATCATAATTGTTGGTTTGAGCTTAGGTTATTCTGAAAGGCAGATACCTTAGGGGGGTAACTTATGTACAATAATTGTCAGTTTGAATCGCAGGCAATTAGTGTTGGTGCAGGGATTTTATTTCAATTAATTTATTAAATTCCTTTTCAAATATTCCAAAGAATGAATTTCCATTTTCTGCTGTTTTCCATTGATTATGCCAGTGAAAAGCATAACAACCCGTAAAGAAATCTTTATAGGAGTGGATGTTAAACTTATTTATGAATTCATTATTAAAAGGCTTGAAAAACTCTTCAAAATCATTTAATGGAGTTTTTTCAGGGGGCAAGCCTTGCCAAATGGGATCAAAAAAAGCGCATGGTAAAACGCAAAGATCTTTTAAAAACTGGTCTTCATATAAAAGGATAAGCCAGGGGGACACTGCACGCTTTTTCATTGTTTTATGCAGTAAATATGTGGAAATAGGGCTTTTTTGTTTAAGATTAAATAATGCACTATTGGCAAATGGCTGAGTTTCCCATGCATAGCAAAACTCTGAATGGAGTAATTCAGCAAAGTCTTTCAGAAATAGGATGTCCAGGTCAAAATAGATTCCGCCATGCTTATACAATTCTATATATCTAAAAGCATCAGCACGGGCAACTAACTGATGATAAGTAGAGTCTCCAATATTTACTCCTGCATCATTTCCCCATGGAGTATTTTCAGATTCTATATAATAATCATAAGCTTTAACTTCAATGTATGGTAAAAGTGCGATTAGAAAAGAATTCTGTTCGTGATTCTCATATCCATTATTTTTATCCAGCCACAGGATCACTTTACAATTATCCATGTTTTGCGTGCACAATAAGGATTTGATAGAGAATGCCTGTTTGCGCCCAATTTCTCCAAACCAGTAACAATGATAAATGATCTTAGCTTTTTCAGTGGAATTTGCAGTAAAGTTTTCATCAGCAAAGTCGATTCCATTTTTGAGTGTTTCTACAGCGTAATCATTGTCAGTGTATAAACGTGTATCTTTTAGATGTTTCCAGTTAAATACACTAGGTTCAGAAATAGATTTTGATTTATTATCATTTTCATGCCGCATATAGAAATAACTTATCAATCCAATTTATCTGGATTTCCGTGTATATTAAATATTAAATTGATCTTAAAACTTTATGAATAGTTAAATTTCTTTATTTTAAATTCTGATTATAAGTTAGTTGCCTGATATCATTATCTATACTAGGTTCAATAATGGCTTTATAATGTTAAGAATTGACTTCTCTTGGTTTGATAATGAATATTTTTTCAAAATAAATTCTGAAGCACTTTTCCCAATTTGAAATGTCTTTGTCTTATTTTCTTCAAATTGCTTAATTACTTTGATGATTTGTTGGGCGTAGTTCATCATGTCCCAGGGTTCAATGCTAAATGTTAATTCATTTTTGAAAAATTCCTTTCCTCCCAGACCATGGTAGCCAATTACAATACATCCACAAGCCATGGCTTCTGCAGGAGGCAAACCAAATCCTTCTTTGCTGCTAAAAGATAAAAATATCATAGATTCACGTAAAATCTCCGCACATTCCTGATAGGAGATTTGCTCAATAAGCTTGATCTTAAATTCGCCCAGCTCATCTTTCATTTTCAAAAGATTATCAAGAAAAATGTAATCGGCAGGTAACTTCCTGGGTATAACTGCTATTTGCATTTTTTTTGCAGAAGTAAAATGGAACAACTCTTCATTTATCCCATAAGTTATTTTACTTAATTTGATGTTTGGAAACAACCAGGTAAATAATTCAAAATCATAATCCGAAACGACAATAACCTGTATAATATCTGGATGTAAATAGACGTTTCTGGCCTGATGTGGTTTTTCATCGAACACGCGGAGCGCATAAAATGAATTTTGGTTAAAAATAATTTTTCTGACTCCTGGCCAGTATTTTATTATATCCTCTCCATATATTTCAGGATAGATCAAAAGATCATCTTCATAGATTATTAAGGAATAAAAATCAGTTAATCTGGTAGAATTAGGAAACCAGGTAATTCTAAATTCTTTATCCGTATGCACAATGAAACTCTCCATCCCATTGGCATTTAAAGTATCAACCAATTCATATAACTTCATTGTACCTCCAGAAGGTTTATTATGGTCTGGACAGAATACGTATACTTTTGGCATATGGGGTCATGTTAAGGATGATTAAGTCCAGTTACTTGACCCAAGTTACAAGAGCGGTTTAAAATTTAAAAGGACAACTGTCTCAAAATCATCGTATTTATCCAGCAATAGATATCAACCTTAATATTAGATGACTTTTATAAAATAAAATATTTTAAAAGCCGTGCTGTAAATAATCATTAGGAGAAAATATTTAAAGAGATATAATCTGCTTGCCTCTCTGCAAATCTTTAGTTATTCCTTTCCAAAAGAATTTACCGGTTAATTGATCAGGTAAAGTAATTTCGGCATTTATCCCATTTGCTCCCTGACGTTTTAATTGTACCTGTATTTGTCCCAATGGATGAGGCATAGCGCCAGAAACTTCATTTAAGCCTCCTAATGCTGGCTTGATAAAAACAGTATTAAATCCAGGTGTACCTGGCATGATTCCACAGATAGTTGCCAAAAAATCGTAATTTGGACTCGCACTCCAGGCATGACAATCAGATCGGGTAGGCTCTGGTTTTTCTGCAAAAGTAGTTAAACCTAATTTTATCATATTTCTCCAGGGAGTTAGTTCTCCGTAATATAAGTCTCCCAGATCAGCTTTATTCAAAGCTTGTGCAAGATAAAAGCGATAAAAAAATGTTACTTGTCCAATAGTTTTATCTTGTAATAGTTTAAGCATCATCGGTTTTACCTCAGTTTTTGGTATAGCACCACTAAGCACTCCCCAAATTCCTGCATGCTGGCTAAACGAGTTTTGATCAGGTGTATCAGCCAATAATCCTTTATTTATATGATAACAAGCTGAATAGGTGTTTTTATTCAATTCATCTGCTAGGGTTCTATATTCATTAGCTTGTGCATTACGGTTAAATGCTGTAAATAAATCAGCAGCTTGGTTTAAGGTATAGGCATACTGTAGCGTTAGTATAGAAGAATTACCATTTTCTGCGCCAGGAGGTATTCCCCAGCCACTAAAATTATTCCAGTCAACAAAATTCCACCAGGTTAGCGGACCCAGCATTTTTCTATTCACATCGATTCTATCCTGATACCATCCCATGATCTCACTAATAGCAGGTAAGAATTTTTTCAGGAAAGCATCATCTTTACGGTACATCCAATAGTCATGTACCATTGAAACCCAAAATAATGAAAAAGGAGGGATAATCTGGATTCTGTTGCTAGGGTATCTTCCCTGAGTTAAACCTTCGGGCGTCCTGGAATGGTAAAAGTCTACTATTGCTTTTCTCATTAGCCGGTCATCCCCGCTCATGTATAAGGAGATTAAAGCTTGGATACGGCTATCACCTGTATATTGTAATTGTTCATAATATGGGGTATCATAATACAATTCACCTGCACATAACTGCGCAGTACGCCATCCGACTTTCCAGATCTCTTGTAAAGATTCATCATTAGAGGAAAAAGATGCATTTAATTTAAAAGGATATCCAGTTTTCATACTATAGATATCATTCAATATCAAAGGTTCATCTTTAGTAGTAATATCTAATTGTAAATAACGATAAGCCCGAAACCATAATGGCCTGAATTTTCTGTTGATTCCACCGTCAGGAAGGAAAATGTCATAATTGCCTTTAATAACTTTATTTTCTATCTCATTTCTGTTTCCTTTATTTCCCTTTGTATCAAACAAAGATTCTGCGTAAGTCATTTTTATTGATGATCCTTTTCCTGCGGATACAATAATTTCTGGATAAGCAGCCGTGTTAACTGTCATATCTAACAATAGGCTTATCGTCTGATTTGGGGGGATGGTAAGCGATTTATTCCCTTTTAAAAAACTCGCGTTTGCTTTTAATTCAGTGGAGGAGGAGCGTAATGTTTGAAACCGTTCAATTTGTTCTTCAAACAATGGAATTGTCCTTGGAGCTAACGTCCATCTGTTGTCGGTACCCTGTCCAACTGGTTCTCCATGTGCTATCTGTTCCGCATTTTGCCAGGAACTATCATTGAAACCTGGTTCTTCCCAATTCCATGGATAAAGGGCGCCATCAACCTGGTCACCGGGCCCTACCACCATATAGGTATTCAATCTATCTCCATTATTTAGCGAAGTAGGGGTATATGCATTACTTTTTATAACTCTCCAGCTTGTATCTGAATTTACAATTTTCTCTGCATCAGAATTTCCTTGTACAATTAACGCTGTTTGATTAGATATTTGCGCTACAGGCGCAAGTGTTCCCATATTCCATATCAACGCAGCGATGGTGTTATTGCCTTCTATCAAGAAAGGAGAGATATCCACTGTTTCAAAAAACCAGTTGAAAAGATCACCGCGAGCCGGCCCAGAACCCATTGGTGCACCATTAATAAATAAACGATACCGGTTATCTGCGGATATATTGATTATAAATGAAGAGGGGATTGCACTTAGTTTAAAGTTTTTTCTAAAATGATAAACTCCATATTCTTTTTGTGGGACTGATGGACAAGTTATCCAATAAGCCGGCCATGTTTTTTTTAATAATTGAGGATCTATATTTTTCATTTGACCTTTAATGCACGGAATTGTCGTCAGTACTATATATAACAGTACAATAATTTTTAATTTCATAATCTAAATTATAGGTTAACTTTTTGATTAATTAATAAGATTAATTTGCCTACAACGTCTATTTGTGTAAATTTTGATATTTGGCGGTGCCAATTTACGTAAATAATTGTATTTAAGCTAATTACGGTCGGTAAATTAATCATAGTATTCCTGTAAGTTGTGATGAAAAGCTGTTTTTTATATGGTTTAAAAGCATTTAGCATTTCCGATTTTTCGTTAAAAAAAACTGGAAAATATATTTTTTGTGGTAATTTCAATTGTATTTTAATGACGGTAAACTGATTTTTTTAAATAGTTTATCTTGAAGGAGCTGAGGTCTTAGATTTTAAAAAGATGGTGATAAATAAAGCATTTCATATCTTCCCACATTACCTTAGCAGTCTGAGTTATCATTGATACCTGCTTAAATTTATACAAGATTATTAAGGTTTACCAGTGCCAGAGGTTTCTAAATGAAATCTGCATAATCCTGAAAATATTTCTACGATGCTTTATCAAGCTTTTATTTTTTAATAACTCGAAAAATATATTGTTCGATTTAATGATACAAAATCGATTGAGCAAAAATACTGCTTGCATATCCTAATCCCACGTAATAAATTAGCCGGGAACAAATACCAATTATAAACATGAAAACTAAAATTTGTCAGGGGTTGACATTTATTGTAATTACCTGGGGTGGAATATTTTCTCAATCAGCGCTTGCTAAAGAAGGGCCAATACAACCAGGGCAAAAGTCAAGTCAACAAAGCCAATTTCTTTTAAAAACAACAGAATCACAGCAAACAAAGCTTTTTGTTTCTTTAACTGGAAATGATAAAAATAACGGCAGCATCAATCAGCCCTTTAAATCCATAAAAAAGGCATTATCAGCCGCAAAACAACTTAAAAATAAAAATGTCAGCATTCAAATAAGAAAGGGGACTTATTATCTGGAAGAAACCATTCAATTGCAACAAAAAGATATTTCGGCTAAATCTATAAATATAGAAAGTTACCCTGCTGAAAAGGTAGTGATCAGTGGTGGAAGAAAGCTCGAACTTAAATGGGAACCTAATCAGAATGGTATTTTTAAAGCAACAGTGCCTGCAAATATCAAATTTGAACGTCTTTATATTAATGGGGCTTTGCAGCAATTGGCTAGATATCCTAATTATAATCCAAATGAAAGGGTTTTTAATGGCACTTCGGCCAATGCACTTTCAACAGAAAAAGTAAACAGCTGGAAAAATCCTGCTGGAGGTTACGCCCATTTTTTACATGAGCATGAATGGGGAAGTTTTCATTATTTGATCAAAGGAAAAAATGATAAGGGTAAACTGGAGTTAGTTGGCGGATGGCAAAACAACCGTCCTTCAAAAATGCATGATACTTATCGCTTTGTTGAGAATATAAGAGAAGAATTAGATAATCAGGGAGAGTGGTACCTGGACTCAGAATCACATACTTTATATTACTATCCATCAAAAGGGACAGATCTGCTTCGTGCAACTGTAGAGGTTTCGCATTTAAAAAACAGTATTGAGTTAAAAGGATCTGCGGATCAACCTGTACGTAATGTGGTGCTTAAAGGATTAAATTTTATGCACAATGAGCGTACTTTTATGGATACTAAAGAGCCTTTACTCAGAAGTGACTGGACAATTTATAGGGGAGGAGCTATTCTTTTTGAAGGGACTGAGAACTGCAAAATTAAAGATTGCAACTTTACCGGTTTAGGTGGTAACGCCATCATGCTTAGTAATTATAACCGTAAAGATAGTATTAGCGGTTGCTATGTAGCACACATTGGTGCCAGTGCAGTATGCTTTATAGGCAGTACAAAAGCAGTTCGATCTCCATTATTTAATTACGATGAGTCATTAACTTATGACCAAATTGATAAAACACCAGGCCCTTTGACTAATGATTTTCCAAAGGAATGTGTGGTTGATAATAACCTTTTTCATCACCTTGGGGAAATAGAGAAACAAGCTACAGGAGTAGAAATTACGGTGGCTTCAGAAATTACAGTCAGCAGAAACACCATATATAATACACCAAGAGCAGGAATTAATATTGGTGACGGTTGTTTTGGTGGCCATCAAATTGCTTTTAATGATGTATTCAATACCGTAATGGAAACTGGTGACCATGGTGCATTTAATTCATGGGGAAGAGACCGGTTCTGGCACCCTAACCGGGAATATATGGACAGTATTGTCAATGTGCATCCGGAACTGATCTTACTGGATGCCCAAAAACAGACCGCTATTCATGATAACCGGTTTAGGTGCGATCATGGATGGGACATTGATCTGGATGATGGTTCATCAAATTACCATATTTACAACAATGTATGCTTAAATGGTGGATTAAAATTGCGTGAAGGTTTTTACCGCATCGTAGAGAATAATATAATCGTCAATAATTCTTTTCATCCGCATGTATGGTTTAAGAATAGTGGTGATGTATTTAAACACAACATTATCTCTACTAAGTATTATCCAATCCGGGTAAATGATTGGGGAAAAAATGTCGATTTTAATTTATTCATTGAACCTTCCGGGCTTAACATGGCTAAAGAGATTGGTACAGATACCCATAGTATTTCAGGTGATCCGTTATTTGTTGATTCTAAAATCGCTAACTATAGGGTAAAAGCAAATTCACCAGCTTTCAAAATTGGGTTCAAAAATGTAGGAATGGTATTTGGTGTTCAAAAACCATCATTAAAGAAAATAGCTAAACAGCCAGTGATTACGCCTTTTGTAGATGTTAACAAATTGACTTCCACCTCAGAAATTGTCGATTTTCTTGGTGGAAAACTGAAAGCTGTGGAAGGTCTGGGCGATCGTTCTGCCTATGGATTACCAGATGAAAAAGGGGTAATCCTGATGGAAGCAGGTAAAAATAGTCTTTTCAGTAAGTCAGGCTTAATGGATAAAGATGTTATCCGCTCTGCACAGGGTAAACCTGTAACCAGTATCCAGGATTTGTTAAAAGTATACAAATCAGAACAAGGTGGATCTTCTATTACCATAGAAATTATTCGTAACCAAAAAACATTAGAGAGAGAGCTGAGGATTAAATAGCACTCATCGCGTCCAATAATTTTATAAAAAACATGGGTTTTATCAAAAGATTAAATATTATACTTTTATTATCTGTTATCAGTTATATCTCTGCTTTTGGTCAGTATAAAATAACTGATTCTAGTACTAAGGGTGTTCTGCCTACTAAATATGCCATTGTATTATATAGTAATCAGGTAGTTGAAAATAAGGGTGATAACCAGAAAATGGCTTCACATTGGGTAAATAAAGGAGGCGGGTCTTTTAAATGGCAAAAGGAAATCTCTGAGTCTGGGGAATATGAGGTGGTTATTAATTATGCCACAAAAACAGCAGGTTCAATAGTGAAGGTGGTCTCAGGTAAGGATTCCATTAGCGCAGGCTTAGCAATTACTTCTGGCTATTATCCATCTTCTAGTACAGATTGGTATGCCTTTAACTGTGAACGAAAGCAGATACCTGGAAAATTGTATTTGACAAAAGGAATCAATACTGTTGCTGTACAGTTAAAAGGAGGCAGGAAAAATGAGGTTAATCTATATACCTTAGAATTGATAAAAACTAATAAGAAAGATCTTATCAAAAAAGATCAGGCTCATGCTCAGCAAGTAAAACCAAATATGAAATGGTTTAAAGAATCGCCATATGGATTAATGTTCCACTGGACCTCTCAGTCTACGCCAAAACAGGGAGCCCTTAAACCTTATCAGGATGCAGTGAATGCATTTAATGTCAGTGCATTCGTGAAAATGGTGCAAAAAACTGGTGCATCTTACGTTATTTTCACAACCAATCATGCTGAACCTTTTTTCCCTGCGCCTTTAAAGCAATGGGAAAAGGAATATCCTGGTCACACTACCTCTCGTGATTTGATTAAAGAGATTGCTGATAGTTTGGATCAAAATCATATAAAATTAATTCTCTATCTGGCTACTCATATCTATGCAAAATATGATCAGGTAAATGATGATGAATTTGAAAGATTAAATTTTTCGTTGTTAACGGAAATAGGGGAAAGGTATAAAAAGAAAGTTGCGGGTTATTGGCTTGATGGATGGTACCAAAGTTATGAAAAGCACCCTTCATTTGATTTTGAGAAATTATATAGGGTAAGTAAAATTGGAAATCCTAACCGGCTATTGTGTTTGAACAGCTGGGTATATCCGGTGGCGACTCTATGGCAAGATTATTGGGCTGGAGAAGTTTATACCCCAGGCATGCCTTCTACTAAACCAATGCTTGAAAACGGGCCGGGAAAAGGCCTTCAAAACCATAATTTAATCGTGATGGAAACGGATGACTGGTTACATACTTCCTTAAACACTAGGATTAAAGAACCTAGTTTAAAAGCGGATGATCTGGTTAGTTTTATAAAAAATCAGCAAGGTAAAGCTCCTGTAACAATCAATATCCAGATTTATCAGGATGGAAGTATTAGTGATGGGGCATTAAATATCATGGAAACAGTTCGTGAAAAGCTGAAATAAGAAAATCAGGAGAGAAGCAGGGGTTAAGCTCTTCAATATAAATTGATTTTAACAATCACACTTTACGATATCTTTATTGGGAAATTTGACCCGGTGTTAGATCATGATCTATAGCTAAATTGTGATCCGTAAAACCAATGTCATATGAGAACAAGGGATGAATATCTTCAAATTAACAACTCCTTTCAAAAAATTTGTATTTATAGAATCGGTAATCATGCTGGATTTTTTTCGGAAATAAACAACATGATTATCGCTATGATCTATTGTCTGGAGAACAGCTATAGATTTGAGATTTACTCCACTAATACCATGTACTGTAATGATATCTGGCAAGATTTCTTTTATCCATTTACACAGCATGCGACAAATCCGTTTCACATTAAAAATAATTCCAGGGAATTTAGAAAAATAAAATTGACTGATTTCAATCCCCAGCAAGATGCACAGATTTTAGAATATCTAAACAGTACATTTTCAGGACAGGACGAGATTTTTTTGACACAAAACGTATGGACATTTATCCGAAATCCAAGAATATTTAATCCGCAGCATCGGGTTAATAAGCCATTCATATCTGGAAATACAATTCATGTAGCTTACCAGCTTGTCCAATCGATATGGAATTATAAACCCCATATCAGAAAGCGGATTGATGATATAAAAAGATCAGTAAAAGTAGAAACTCCTTATGCTGGGTTTCATATCCGCAGAGGCGATAAGTTTAGGGAAAAGGATTTTACGCCTATAGAATCTTATTTTAATAAATTAAATCAGATTACTAAAAGAGATGATTACCCTGTGTTTATTGCCACTGATGATCAGCGAATTATAGGAGAAATCAAAGATGTTTATCCAAATAGAAGGATATATCATTTCCATTTACCACAAAATAAGGGTTTTGATATGGATAATTTCCAGCCCTTAAATAAACAACAACAAGCAGATAGTATTATACAGTTGCTTGCGGAAGTAGAAATGCTGGTAGAGGCGAATATCTTTGTGGGTACTTTTACCTCTAATGTAGGGATGTTTGTTGGAATGGCTAGAGACGGACGCGAAATATATGGCGTAGATACTAATGGTTGGATCGTATGGTAATAATTTGCTTTCCACCATTTAATTTGGTCTGCTGATTATTCCAGATGAAAATGCCTTCCGTATTTAAAGGAATATAAATCTCTGCATAGATTCCACCATAACCATTTCGTCTTAAATGAACTGTTATTTCACCATTAGGGTGTGGCATTTTACCACTCACTTCAGTTAACTCGCCTAAAGCAGGTTTGATTAATATTTGCTGAAATCCAGGGGCATTGGGCATAATCCCACAAATGGTGGCTAGAAAATCATAATTTGGGCTTGCACTCCAGCCATGGCAATCTGAGCGCGTAGGTTCTGGCTTTTCGGCAAAAGTTGTTAATCCCATTCTAACCATTTCTCTCCATGGATTAAGTTCGTTGTAATACAAATCAGCCATTCCTGCTTTTTTTAAAGCTTGCGTCAGATAAAACCGATAAAAATAGGTGACTTGGGCTATTCGCTGATAGGTTAATATTCTGACAATCATAGGCTGGATCATTTGACTTGGAAATGTGCCACTTAATATTGCCCAGATTCCTGCATGCTGGCTAAAACTTGTTTGTTGTGGTGTATCCGCTAATAGACCTATCTCGGTATGGTAGCAGGCTTTTAAAGTGCCCTTATTTAGCCGATTAGATAATTCTATAAACTCTTGAGCTTCTGCATGCTCATTAAAATTTGTAAACAATTCAGCTGCTATGCGTAATGTATAGCTAAAATGCAAAGTTACAATGGAAGAATTTCCGTCCTTTGAACCAGGAGCAGTACCCATGCCATCGAAGTTATCCCAATCCACAAAATTCCACCAGGGTAACGGCCCAAGCATACTGGTATCATCAATCTTAGTTTCAAACCAATTGAGAATATTTTTTATAGTTGGGAGGAGTGATTTGATAAATTCATTATCTGTTTTATGCATCCAGTAATCATGTACCATACTTACCCAAAATAATGAAAATGCCGGAATCACTTGTAACTTGATACTTGGATACCTGCTTTGGGTTAATCCTTCTGGGAGACGGGAATGATAAAAATCTAAAATAGATTTCTTCATTAACCGGTCATCTCCACTCATGTATAATGAAATTAAAGCCTGGATGCGGCTATCTCCAACATACTGCAGCTGCTCATAATATGGGGTGTCATAATATACGTCTCCTGCACAAAGTTTTGCAGTGCGCCAGCCTACCTCCCAAATTTCTCGTAAAGATGGATCATTACTTTCAAAGGATGCATTTAATTCCAGGGGATAGCCAGTAGTCATGCTGTAGATATCCTGTATGATCAAAGGCTCATCCTTGGTTACGATATCTATTTGCAAATATCGGTATGCTCTAAACCATAAAGGGCGAAATTTTCTGTCATTATTTCCATCAGGATTGAAAATGTCGTAATTTCCGTAAATTCTTTTATCCTGGATATCATTCCTGTTTCCTTTTACTCCATGATCATCCAGGAGCGCTTCTGCATAAATTAATCTAATGTTAGCATGCTTTCCTCCTGAAACAATCATTTCGGGGTAGGCCACAGTGTTTTCTCCCATATCTAAAAGTATACTTACTATTTGATTGCGCGGGATAATGAGTGTATGGTTACCAGATAATATATCTTGAAAAATTTTAATACCTGTGGTTTGCCGGATCAGATTGAATCTTAATAGATCTTCTTTAAAATTTGGGATATTTCTTGGTGTTAAAATCCAGTAAATATTTCCATCAGGATGATTTGCTATAGGGCTGCCCTTTATAATTTCTTCGGCATAAATCCAATTCCGGTCATCATGATCTGTTTGTTCCCAATCCCATGGGTATGATTCTCCGTTTACCTGGTCTCCTGGCCCTATAGCCATGTATGCATTGAGCCTGGCTGAGGTATTTAAAGAGCAAGGCGTATAACCTCTATTTTTTAAAACTTTCCAGGTGCTATTGGTATTGACAAGATTTTCTGGAACTGTATTTCCCTGGATGATTAAGGCGGTTTGTAAAGAAAATTGAGATCTTGCCGCATGCTCGCCCATGTTCCAAACTACTGCAGCAATTACATTTTTACCTTTTATGAGGAATGGAGCGATATCAATAGTTTCATAAAACCATTGTTCTATGCTGCCAGATGCAGGGCCGGCTAATACAAATTTTCCATTTACAAACAAACGATACTTGTTATCTGCAGAGAGATGGATTATAAAAGATGCCGGGAGAGATTTTAAGTCAAATGATTTCCTGAAATGGTAAATATTATAGCTCTTTGGTTCCTGATTTGGATAAGTGATCCAGCTGGCTACCCATTGATCTGTTAATAGTTTTTCGTTTACTATAGTCGTATGAATCATGGTTTGGGTAGGTTAATTAAACTAAGTTATCTCAAATGGCATAATTGTATTGAGACAATTGTCTCATAAATATAAAATATTTTAACTTTAATAATAACTGTTATTTTATTCTGTTGATTTTACCCTATCAAACTGATTTACCATCTATTAAATTAGTTATAACTACCAATAAGAATTGACTTATATGGCGGAGGTAAAAGAGTGATTACAGTAAAATCATACAAATTTGATGAGGTAATTGAAGATACTGTGATTGACTATTTGTCTATCGATGTGGAAGGCGGGGAACTGGATATTGTTAAAACGATAGATTTTAATAAATACTTTGTTAAAGTGATGTCTATCGAAAACAATTATGAAGATGAAGAAATGATTAGTTTAATTGAGTCTTATGGATTTGAACATATCTGTGATATGGAATGTGATAATATTTTCAAAAACTCTAAATTTAACTAGTATAAACGGGACAAAAATGGATTAAATTCTGAAAAACTTTATTTAATCCACTTTTGTCCGTGATTATTATAAATTAACGAATTTATAGCTTTTACCTTTTTGCGTTTTGAAGCATAGCTGGTATGCATTTCTGATAGGGTTAGAACTTATATTAGAACCAGGGATTTTAAGAGGTGCAGCTGTATTTACAATACAATCCTCTCCGTTTAAAGATTTAATCGTTAGGGTTTTAATCTTTAATTGATCCCAACTTAGGTCTATTTCAAAACCACCTCTTGCTCTTAAGCCTTTTACTTCCCCACTTTTCCAGGCTTTTGGCAGGGCTGGCAATAGATCAATGTACCCCATATGGCTTTGGATGATCATTTCTGCCATTCCTGATATTCCGGCAAAATTACCGTCAATGACAAAAGGAGGATGGGCATCAAAGAAATTAGGATAGGTACCACCGCCAAATGCACTTCCTTTTGTCGTTTCTACATAATGCAAAAGATCTTTTAACAACTTATAAGAACGATTTCCATCTCTTAATCTCGCCCACCAGTTCACTTTCCAGGCTTTGCTCCAGCCAGTTCCATCATCTCCGCGAAGTTCTAAAGTGACTTTTGAAGCTTTAAAATAATCCGGGGTTAAAGGGGTAATCTCTTTTCCCGGAAATAATCCATATAGATGGGATACGTGGCGGTGATAGATGTCAGTTTCCTCAAATTCTTTAGACCATTCCATTAACTGTCCTTTTCTGCCTATATGTAAAGGATAAAGTTTTGCCCTTTTTGTAATTAACGTATCTCTAAAAGCTTTATCAATGCCTAGTTTTTCAGAGGCATCAATTAAGTTATCAAATAAATCCCTGATAATAGACATATCCATCGTTGTTGCCACAGAAACCGCTTGTTCTTTTCCTTCTTTATTAAAGGTGTTTTCTGGGGTAGTGGAAGGTGCAGTAACCAAGTAGCCATTTTTATCTTGTATGAGCCAATCCAAACAGAATTCTGCAGCGCCTTTCATTATCGGATAAGCCTTTTGCTTTAAGAACTTCTTATCACCTGTGTATAGATAATGTTCATATAAATGTCTGCAAAGCCAGTTACCTCCCATAGGCCAGTTTGCCCATTCTGGATCGCCTTTTCCTATATCACCAACGGCATGGCTCATCGCCCATAGATCCGAGTTGTGATGGGCTACCCAGCCTCTTGCTCCATAATATTCTTCAGCAGTGCGCTTACCTGTTTTGGATAAGTCTGCAATAAAGTTTAATAAGGGTGTGTGCATTTCGGAAAGGTTAGTGACCTCTGCCGGCCAGTAATTCATCTGGGTATTGATATTAATCGTATAATTGGAGCTCCATGGTGCCCGGAGGTCTTTATTCCATATACCTTGCAAATTTGCTGGAGGGCCACCATCTCTGGAACAAGAAATTAATAAAAACCTTCCAAATTGAAAATATAACATTTCTAATCCAGGATCGTAAGCGCCATTGGAATAGCCTTTTAGTCGCTCATTTGAAGGTAATATTGAATTTGTGTTTTTAGCTGTAGTGTCTGTGATCTGAAAAGAGACACGGTTAAAATATTTCTGGTAATCATGTAAATGATTATCCTGAACTTTAGTATAAGCTTGTTTTAATGCCTTATTGATTAGTTCTGCTGCAATTTTATTTTCATCTTTCCCATCTTTGTCCGGGCATTTATCAAATCCGTTAAAACTTGTTGCCGCACTTACATATAGTACTACTTGTGTAGCGTTAGTTACTTTAATCTCAGAAGCCGCTGTAGTGGAAACTGTGCCATCAATGTGGTTGGCATGAATACGGTATTGAAACCGCATACCATTGCAGCCCGAAGGATCAATTTCTGTTATCGGATCTACACCTTTAGGGTTAAAGTAGGAGGGATTGACATTAGAAGGAGCCTTTCCAGCAAGGATGATTTCATTGTTTCCATGTGCAGTTACCCGTTTTTCTAACAAGCTTTTTGCGGAAATAATTAGGTTCAAAGCTCCTTTTTTACTGGCAGTAAGTCGGATGACCATTACATTATCTGGTGCAGAAATAAACATTTCCCTTTTGTAATCTACGCCATTGACTGTGAAATTAGTATGGATGGTCGCATCTTGTAAATCCAGATCCCGGTAGTAGGCAGTAGGGGATTCCCCTTTAAAATCTTGCTTGATGAAAATGTCCCCTAAAGGAAGGTACGATTGCGAATATAGACCTTGCATTTTTTTTGTCAGCCGGTTAGCTTCAGTATAATTTTCATCTTCTAATAAAGCTTTCCGGATCAGTGGAAGTACATCTTTTGAACCTGGGTTTGCATTTGGTTTTACCGGCCCCCCGCTCCAGAACCTACTTTCGTTTAATTGTATTAGTTCTTCTTCTACTTTTCCAAACACCATGGCGCCTAAAAGCCCATTTCCTAAAGGTAAAGCTTCTACCCATTGACTGGCTGGTTTATCGTACCATAACTTTAAAGGCTGGGTGTTTTGTGCGAACGTGGTAAAGCTAAAAATTAGCTGAAAAAGTAGCGGAATAATTAGTTTTTTTCTCATTTTATATATTTGGTTATTCAAATATATAGAGATAAATTCTTTAAAATATGTTTGATAAGTGCCTGTTTGATAGAGTTCTTGTGATAAAATGTTTTAGCTATTTTAAATAGGCTTGAAATATTTTATATTTTAATGGCTGATGTATGTTTTTATCAGTTTGAAGGCAAGATTCAACTCGGTATCCATAACTGACTATAGGTAAGAAACAAAATATGAACTAATTTTAAAATTCAATCACGCCATTTATAAGTGATGTATGTTCGCCCATAATGTGATCCGTTTCATTTCATGCTCTAAACGGTTTAAAAAAAATGATTGCGAAAAATTCTGATAAATAAAATTCATTCCATAAATAAAAGAGGCAAATCCTAAATAGGGTATGGCATCAATTTCATTTTCAGGTAATTTTCTAATTTGCATATAGCTGTCTAGAAACAAATCAAATTCTCGGTTAGCTTCCTCAGAAGCAATGTCACCAAATCTAACTAAATTAAAAAAATGAGCGTAAATACAAATTAAGTCAAGGATTATGTAAGTGTTTTTAGCAAGATCATAATCAAAAAGAGTAACAGTTTCATTTTCAAAATGAATATTGTAGGGGCTTATATCATATTGTATATATCCAGTGTCAAATGCGGATATATTTAATTCATCAAGTTTGATTTTTACTTTATGGGCTGTTTCTTCTAAAAATTTATAATCATCCGGTCTCCTTTTAAAGGCAGGTTTAATATTAGAGAGTGAGTCAAACATTAAAGATTGTAAATCATATTCTTTAATTTCATTTTCCAAATTCAACTCATGCGTGATATTATGAATAACTGCTAATTCTTTACCAAGATTAAACAATTGGCTATCATTCATCTTTAAGTATACTTTTCCTTTTGCAAAAGAAAATAAAACCCCAAATAAAGGCCCTGCATTAGTCTCAAACTTTTGGATAAGATTATCTTCTATATCTCTTATCGGATATGAAATGGCAGCACCCCGATCATGTAATAAATTTAAAAGCTCAATTTCTCCTTTAATTTCATTTTCTTTTCGTGATTTTCTTTCATAGATCTTAAAGATATACTGCTTTAATTTAGTATTTACTATATAAACATTATTTCTAATGTTACTGATCAGGCTACACGTAATTTCATATAAACCATATTTTTCATTTAACGTTTTTTTGAAAATGGCTTCTGGCAGCAAAGAATTTTTTAAATTACTTTTATTCATGCTGCTTAAATTACAAAGCTTATCGATTTACTAAAAGGGTCAAATGATCCATATTACAAGCTGGAGCTATTTAAATTAATCGTAGATAATGACTTACTTCACTTCATAAGTATATACAGAATGCGATAAGTTCCCTAGCATATCCATTCCTTCGACTACAACTCTGTAAGTTCCAGGATCATCTGCATTTAAAAAACTAACATTAGCTTTTCCTGTTTCAGAGGTAACAATATTTGGGTTCCAGTAAATTGTTGAACGGTGGTCAATTAAATCTTTATTTTCAGCTAATTTGTAATTTGGCATATAAAATTCCCTGGCAACATAATAGCCCTTAGGTGCTGTTGTTGTTAGACCTGGGGTAGATGTTACAGCATAATTATCGTCACCTGCTCTCTTTGTCGTAATAATTATCACTCCAGAAAGACTGGCGTTTTTACCGTAGATGGCTGTTTTAGAAATGTCTTTTAACACTTCTATGGTCTGGATTTCTGCCGGAGTGATCGTCAATAAAAACGAAGGATCTACGGTTACATAATCCAATACAATTTGCATTGGGGTATTTCCGTTTCTGGCTAAATAAGGTACATTATCTGTCACCAACAATCCTGCTACACGTCCCTGTAAACATTGCAATACTGTTGAACAAATTTGCAATTCGCTAGGGGTAATTAATACATCTGCATTACCAGGGCCATTTAAATTGGAAGAGTTTCTTGCAGGATTTCTTTTCGCTGTGACATTTACTTCTTCTAAAACATGACTTCGCTCTAATAATCCACGTTTTATCATATCCTCAAAATAATTTTGACTTTGCTTTAGATAACTGGAAATGGCTTCGTTCACATTTACTTCTATATCGCCAGTATTTTGGTTTTTAGTAACCACCTGATCCTTGATGATATCCAATTTGATATCCAGGTTCTTTTTATCTTTTGGGGTACGCGCTTGTACAATAAATTTAGTACTATCGCCAAAAGTTAGCTCATCAAAATTAAATCTACCCTGGGCATCTGTTAAAGTGTCTAACGCAAAAGACCCACTTGCTGAAGTAAACAAAGAAACTTTACTTTTAGGAATGGGTTTTCCAGATCTGGTGGTGATAATGCCGCTAATTTTTAATGATTTTTCTGGCTGGTAGGTGATGGTTGGGGTTAAATTATTGATGATGTTTTTCCATAATAACCTTCTCCAGCCTTGGGTAAGCATCAGGTTATCCAAGTCGCGCTGTGTTTTTTGATCGTTATTTAAAAAATAATAATTGGGTTTTTCAATATAACCAGCCAAGTCTGCTGTCAATAATAAAGAAGTGAAAATATTGCTCTCGTTCAATTCATCAGGTTCAACAGCACTCGCATTAGTCACTGCAATAGAAAAACTTCCCCTTGCTGGTTTATTATATAAAATTGATTCCAGTTCCAGATCTACTTGTTCTCTTTTTGTATACGTTTTTTTTGCAGAGGTGATATTTGTAATGATTTGACTATTGGGATTGTTGATAAATATTAGCCGTTCAGCCACTGGTAAATTATCAGGAGAAAATAAAGTAAGCTGAAAAATACCAGATGGCAAATCTTTTTTTGGCAAGCTTGCAGAGATGATTGGTTTTGAGTTATCAGCTTTTGATATGAAAAAAACTGCGTTATTATGCTGGAGTACCAGTTTTAAGTTTCCTTTTTTCAAAAGACTTTTACTGATGCCAACTTTTATCAGAATCATATCTGTAGTTTGATCTACTGTAAGTACATATCCTGCATTTAAAGCTTTAGGAAGGTTAAACGTTTTTTCGGAGCCATCTTTAAATTTTACTTTTGCCTGGTATGTTTTACCGGGTTGAGGGGTAATCCCTGTATTGCCCATACCTAAATGGGTAGTCGTGAATCTTGTGATTTCTGTACCCTCGTTATCTTCTATGATTCCGCTAATATCTGCACCTAATCCAGCAGAATTAATTGCTTTTATTCCCAGTTTTCCAGGTATGTTTTCTACTAAACTGCCACCTTCTGGAAAGAACTGTACATCAATACTGTTTGAAGTAGCTATTATAGGAATTTCTTTGATTACACTTTTTCTTTCCGGTAATAGCAGTGTGGCAATGATCTTGCCGCTACGGTGTAATTCTGGCTGGTTATCTGCAAAGGTAATATTTGCTTCTCCCTGGTCATTTGTCTTCGTTTTTCCTTTTTCTATGGTTTTCGTATTCAATTGTACAACATAGCGAACCTCTTTTTGTTGGTAGGGTGAGCCTTTTTCATCCGTAAATCTGACGATTGCATTTACTTTTTTATCATTATTTTCTGTGTTATATTGATACCTGGCTTGGGTATATACCGAATTAGTCAGCGCGTTGCCAATTTTGATGGTTTTATCAAAAAAATAATCCGGGCCGGCATTTCTCATCCATTGGGTGTAAGCTCTAATTCTATAATTCCCTTCTGTATAATGATCTGGTAGTTTAAAGTCTCCCCAGGATACTCCAGATATAACCGGCAATTTTAACTGTCTTACAACTGAATCTTTGTCATTGATAAGTTCTACATATAATATATTACTTATAGTAGAGGGGTTACTGGTTGGAGTATTAACTACATAAGCTTTAAACCAGATATTATCACCAATGGCGTAATAGGGTTTGTCGAGATGTAAATGGATTTTTTCCTGAGGATTAGCCTGATTATAAGCTTCTAGTTTTTTAATCAGAGAAGCAAAAAGGTCATCGTCTGATTGGAAAGCAAGTGTTATTGATGAGGCTAAGAATAAAAGAATAGGTAATAGAAACTTGGATTTTGAGATCGTGACCATATTTTGTATCTATAATTATAAATGATATCAAAATTATGATTAGTCAAATTTACTTTCGATTGGTGTTTCAATATAAACTATTCATTAACTAATGAGGTAATTGATATCCTTTGGTTATATAGTATATTAAAAAAATGAAATCTCCTAAGGTAAATGAAATTAAATTATTGAAATCCTATAGTTGCATGGGTATGAAATTAACATTAGTATTAATTAGGATGAACATAAATATACGGTTACTCTGGACATGTTGGATAGGAAATGTTATTGGCCAATGCTGTGATAATATATGTCTCTAAATTGTTACTAAATGGAGCGGGATAATTCCCGTAGGTGCTAGGATCATAGATACCAAGGATAGCACATATGTGTTCCCCTGTAGTTGTACATGGTGGTACTTGTGTAACATATACATAGTTAATGGCATTTTGCTGACCACTTTCAGCACCAATATAAACAAACCAACCTCTTGACATAATGTCGGATTCTTTTATCTATCAAAAAGAAATCGAAAAACTTTATTTAATGCCTGCTGTTTAGGGTTTCGGCACCCCCTTTCCAGAAAATAATATTTATTGTTCAAATGTAAGATTCAATTTATCAGGTTAATGGCTGAAATTTGTTACATTATTTCTTCTTGATAAACTTTCATCCATCCAAATACTTGCATTTTTCTTCAATCTTTGATTTTCAAAAGGTTTAAGCGTAGTGTTATGTGCATGTAATGTAGCAATGAAACCATCTGTATAATCATGTGCATATATTTTTGCATTATTGTTCCATATATAATCATTGTCTTCACCTATCTGAATGTCTTTAAAGGGATGTGTTTCCCAAAATGATTTTCGATAGGTCATTGTTGCACCAGATAGCCATGGTTTTTCATTATCAATGTCAGCGTACCTCCAGTATTTGTTCTGCAATGGAGAGTAAAATATGATATCATTTAGTCCGCAAATGTCAGCATCTGAAGTTTCTATTGCATTTAATGACCGGCTAATCCATTCATGTCCATAATAATCATCATCGTCCCAATGCATGATAATTTCGCCTTTAGCTTTTTCACAAGCAAAGTTTCTTTTTAAGCCTATTTTTCCAATAGGATCAGTGTAAAAATACTTGATCCTATGATGATCAGGTAAAAGTGACTTCACAGATTCTTTGCCATCATCAATAATAATTAATTCAACATCCCGGTAGGTTTGGTTAAGAAATAAATGTACAGCTAAAGGGATGTACTTTTGCCGGTTTGCAGTTGGCATTATGCATGATACTTTTGGTTTATCCATTACAAATGTATTTATACTAATAAAACTAATAAAATATGGCTTGTGATTTAGGGTCAATTGTCTCAAGCTTATATATATAGTCTGTCTTTAAAATTTTTTGTTTTTATTCAATTGTCACTCTGTTTAATGGCTTTAGTTTGTCCTTATTGATCCTGTAAATTTATGAAGTATAACAATTTATTTGAAGGCTATAGGTTACAGAATATAATGTAGCGTGGTTGTGCCTGATATAATGTTGTTATGGGACAACTGACCCTCTCTTCAATAAATTATCATGAGTAAATTGAAGTAAATAGGATTTACCTGACATCATGATTATTAAGCATCTTTATCCATTGATTTCCTGCATTTGCATTACTAAAAATCGTCCTGCTTTTTTAATAAGGGCAGTGATCAACTTTGATTTACAGAATTATCCTGAAAGAGAATTGGTGATTTCTTACCCAAAAGACGATTTGGTTAGCAAAAATTTAATTATTGATCTTAAGAAGTTTTCCAAAATTAAGATTCTAGCTGTAGAACGAGAACCGGACATTTCAATAGGAAAAGCAAGAAACCAGGCGATTAAAAAATGTACTGGAGAATATATATGTACCTGGGATGATGATGACTGGCATAGGGATTTAAGGTTAATGTATCAGTTTACTATATTAAGAACAGTGAGTCAAAAACGTGAGGCATGTATTTTACCAAAAATAGTATTATATGATAACTTAAATAGTCTTGCTTGTTATTCTGATTCTTATTCATGGGAAGGGACAATATTATGCAAAAAAGAGCTGGTGATTGATTGTCCCTACAGTGATTGCAATAGAGAAGAAGGTGCTAAATTGATTGAATATTTAGCTTCTAATAAGTACTTGCATTATTTTGAAAATTACAATCTTTTTGCCCATATCTATCATGGAACAAACATTCATAGCTATGATGAGTATCTAAGATTCTTTAATAATAGGCCATTATTAGATCCTGAAAGTAAATATTATTTAGTTAGTCAAATAAAAAGCCATGATGATTTCGTTTCTAACTGGCTTTTTCCTAAATATCAGCCAAATGAATGAACCTTTAGTTTCCTGTATTATGCCGACTGCTAACCGGCAAAAATATATTCCATTTACTTTAAATTATTTTTTAAATCAGGATTATAAAAATGTAGAATTGGTCATTATTGATGATGGCAAAGAATCTATTTTGCCCTTATTACCTGATGATTCACGAATTAAATATTTTTATACAGAACCATTAGGTACCATTGGAACTAAACGAAATTACGCTTGTGAGAAAGCAACTGGAGAGATTATCATGCATTGGGACGATGATGAATGGTATGCAAATGATTGGATTAGCAAACAAGTACAATTTTTGATTGGCTCTGGAGCAGATATTTCAGGGATAGAATTTGTTCATTATTATTCACCAATAACTGATACTTTTTGGGTTGGTTCTGCAGAAAACAGGAATAATCCTGCAAAGAAACATCAATGGCTTAATGGGCCAACTATTGCTTATTGGAAATCATTCTGGAAATCTTATCCTTTTAAAGATCTTCAAAAGGGGGAAGATGATGAGTTTGTTAATAATTTAGCAGCTAAAACTTATGCACATGATTATATTGATGGTTTTATCAAAATATTACACCCTGGGAATACTACTGTAAAATACTTTGAGAAAGTGAAACATAAAGATTTGGCTAAGTGAAGGGGGGAGGGGAGTCACGCAAAGAAAACTGCTGGAATATTTATGTTGATGTGAGATGAAAAGAATATTTATAAAATAATATAACATTCTAAGAAATTAATTAGGGTAGCTCATTTTCATATTGACTTACCCTAATTAATTGAGAAAAGGCGCTTTTAAAATCAAGAAGAATAAATACTGGTAAAAGGTTATTTTTAATTTTTTTGTTCATTATGGTCTCATATATACGAATGGTTTATCTGGTATAGTTGGAACTGCGACATTATTTGCCCTTGCATCAGTAATATAGCTTAGTAGATTAGAACTAAATGAAGCAGGGTGATTTTGATAAGTTAATGGGGCATATATACCTAGAATTGCACATATGTTTTCTCCGGTAGTTGTACATTGAGGAAAAGAGGGGACATAGAAATAATTCGTTGCAGTTAATTCACCTCCTGATAAACCATTGTAACTAAACCATGCTCTAGACATATGAATGAATCCTTTTGTATATCAAAAAGGATCAGAAAACTTTAGGTTACTGCCTACTCTGTTGAGGGTTTTGGGCTTATCCCTTATTGATTAGTATTAATTTCGGAAGAAAAACCATTTTTGCTGCGGATAAAAGGTGACTAAATTTAGGCATTTGTCTAAAAAAATAGTTGTTCAGATAAGTGATGTTACCAGTATGCTATATAAGCAGACATATATAAAGATAAACAAGAACAATCCAAACGCATGGCGGCATACCTTTCCGGGAAAATCAGTGCCAGGCAACAAGGTGTGCTAACTCAGTATTTTGAACTGTTCTCTGGTCAACAGCATGTGCTGAATGAATTGTAGGTGAATGCTACCCCAAAATTTGGACTGCACAGCCGACTTATTAATTAAGAAAATGTGCTTTTAAAATCAAGAGGAATAAAAGTTGATTTACAGAGTGATTTTAAGTTTTTTGTAATTATTGTCTTACGTATACATAAGGCTTATCTGGTGATGGCGGAACTGCAATGTTATTTTTCAGTGCTGATATAATATATAATTGTAAATTATCACTGAATGAAGCGGGGTGATCACCATAGACAGCTGGGACATATAATCCTAGAACTGAGCACATGGTCTGCCCGGTAGTTGTACACTGAGGAAAATTTGTAACATAAAAATAATTCGTTGCAGTTAATTCACCAGCTGCTGCACTATTGTAACTAAACCAAGCTCTAGACATATGAATGAATCCTTTTGTATATCAAAAAGGATCAGAAAACTTTAGGTACTGCCTACTCTATTGAGGGTTTTGGGCTTATCCCTTATTGACTGGTATAAACTTCGGAAGAAAAACCATTTTTGTAAAGGGCAAAAGGTGACTTAATTAGGGCATTGGTCTTAAAAAAGCGGGTGTTGGAATAGGAGATGTTACCAAGAGTCTATACTGTAGTAGGTTGGGGTTGCATAGCAATGATATACTAAAGGTTTTTTTATTATCAGCTTGTTTTTTTAAGAAGCATTACTTTAGATTTTATTGAAGTTGTTTTTTTCCCCTTTTCACCTTACCGAAGCATTTAAACTTCATTAATATTAAGAAACCGAGTGTTGAATGACATCGCTTGCTGTTGGACCATACCTCGATATATTCGAAAACAGCCAATTCTGCCTATTTCTGGTCATGAATAGCTGATGATAGACATTTCTTTTTTCATCGTCTGGTAACCAGCCTTTTGATACCGGCCACGTGGAATGCCCTCACCGTGCTGCTCTTTGACTCTAAGGTTTCGCTCAGCGACAAAAGCACCATTTTACGATCGACCAGTCTATAACCGTGGTAAGGCACAGCCATCTCTTCATATTTCCAATCTATGTTAGGTCCAAAACCCATTAAATCCTATACAGAGAACATGAAAGCTCATGTTGCGCATGTTTTTATTGCGGCACCTTTAGCCTAAAAACACAATTGTCAGATTTAAAGTTTAAAAGTTTAAATCTGACAACTAAATTCTCTGGTCAAAATGTAGAACTTCGTATACTGTCCAATGGAAAAATAAACTACAAATTGAAGACAAGAGATAAAGAAGTATACCACTTTTTTACACTTGTTCTTAAGGAGATATCGTCAACCTGTCCAATGCCCTTAATAGTTGAAAGAAATATGGTAACCGTATCAACAACATCCCCTCGTCACCAGGACAAAGGGATGTCAAAAAATGTTACATGTTATTATTGCCTAACATATACATACGGTTTATTTGGAATAGGTGGAGCTGCAATACTATTTGCTATTGATGTGTTAATATATTTTTCCAAATTGTCACTAAATGGAGCAGGATGGTTTCCATAAACTATTGGGACGTAAAGACCTAATATACCACATATATTTACCCCAGTAGTTGTACATTGAGGGAAATTCGATATATAAAAATAATTGGTAGCAGTTAGTTCTCCTGCTACTGCTCCATTATAAGCAAACCAAGCTCTTGACATAATATACGATCCTTTTATCCATCAAAAAGAAATCAAAAAACTTTAAATTTAAACCTACTCTATTTCAGGGTTTTCGGTATTTCCCTCTAATCATTAATTACTTTATTATTATAAATTAATAAACAGATTGAATCAAAATAATGCTTTACCCATTAGTTTTGTCATCTAAATTAGGATGGATGGGCTCATTTTTCTAGGGTCGGATGTACCGTAATTAATAGAATGTAGCTATAGTGTGTATACAGGAAATGTTAATATATCATCGCATCCCCTTTAAGGTATCACCTCTCCAAATAGAATATCACTTTATCTGCTGAAATGAATAGGTTATAAGATGTTTTGCAAAATAAATATATATTTATAGCTAGAAAAGTGTTAATTGATATAGATAAAAACTATTGAGAATGAATTGTTGTAAATAGATTACTATTTACATTTAATGTATTTGAAGGATAAGCAACGATAATACTTGCGTACGAAAAAGTAAATAGCAATGTGAAAACAAATAGGGAAGAAGTATAATGCGTTCTGAAATTTTTTATTCAGGAAAAATCATAAAACTTTGAATGCCTTTAATAGGGCTAAAGAAATCATGTAAACATACCAACAACAGCCCTTGTCGCTAGGACAAAGGGCTGTTATAATGAATGTTAGATACCATTATGGCCTAACATACACATACGGTTTATCCGGAGTAGTCGGAACAGCAATCCTATTTGCTAGTGCTGTTGTAATATAATTGTCTAAATTGTCACTAAATGGAGCCGGGTGGTTTCCATAAACATTAGGTGCATAAATACCTATTAATGCACATATATTCGATCCTGTAGTTGTACATTGTGGGAAAAATGATACATAAAAATAATTGGTAGCAGTTTGTTCTCCTGCTGCTGCTCCATTATAACTAAACCATGCTCTTGCCATAGTATATGATCCTTTTATCCATCAAAAAGTGATCAAAAAACTTTAAATCCAAACCTACTCTTTTTCAGGGTTTTCGGTATGTCCCTTTGATCGTTGATTATTTAATAAACCTCAATATTAGATATAGACTAATTGTCTAATTATTGAATGTTGATCTAAATTACGAAGGTTTAGCAAATTTTTCTAGGGTCGAATGCACCATTAATACTATAAACTATTTGTAGTATTTCCACAAATCCATCCGATCCGTAAAGGGTTCATAACAATATCTATCATTACCCTACCGCGATTTATTCAATCTAGATACGGGAATATAAAATTCATTTGCCTCCTCCTTTACAGTACCTTTAAATCTGGATAGCTCTACATAAATTTGCTTGATATCTTTATTAAATATCTTGTATTTATATTAGTCAATTTAAATTATTCTTTTAAATCTGCTGTGTAAAAATTTCTCCACTCAAAATTGAGTAACCTGTTGATTTATAGTGCGATAGAGTGGCTAAGAAGCAGAAAATACACATATTAAATTATATTTACGATTTGCAAATCTATACAGAATTATTTTTGATTATTATTTGCAGGAATAATCCAATAACTATATTCATGATTACTATACGGATATCTGTACTGTTCTAAAGGAATTCCTCCCCAGCTATCTATTCCTTGTACCCCAGTCTGCTGTAAGTCGAGATGCATATATATTTTTTCCCGCTTTACTAATTCACCAGAATGATATTGTTTTTTCTCTGCTTCAGGATCAAGGTCATCAATAGAATAAGGTAGTGCAGAAAAGTTAAGTAAGCTATCTGCCATTTCAATTCGTAGGCCCTTTCCCTTAAGATCTGTCATACTTACCCATCTCACATCTGATTTATTGCCGCTTTCTTGAGGCCGGGCATATGGAAAATATTGATTATTTACATTTTGATTATACATGCCTATTTTAGAGGCTGTTTTTCTATCCCAATAGTTTTCACCTGGGCCTCTTCCATAAAAGGTGATTTGATTAAGGTCTTTATTTATTTCTAAATCATTGCCGAATCGTAATAGGAGGAAGTGTTTGCCTTTTAAAGCTTTAAATTTTATATGCACTTTTATAGTGCCATCTTGATTAACTTGATAAGTCTGCGCTACTTCTGCATCTCCATCTACTATAGACTTTTTAAAACTTAGCAAGTAACTGCCATCATTTTGTATGTTGATTACAGCATCAATCAACTTGGCATCTAGGTAAGCTGTTCTCCATTTGCGAAGACTAATATTAAATCCTGAACCAATATCATTATCAGTAGGCGCTCTCCAAAAACCTGGGCTAGGACCTTGACTGATATAATTCTTGCCGTTAAAATTATATTCTTTTAATGTTCCTTTGTCAACATCGAAACTAACGGAGAAGTTTTTGCCTTTTATAGTAGTTGTTTGTTTTTTTGTAGTAAGGATTAAGCTTCCTGATTGTTTAGCTGATTGATAGATCATCGGTTTACCGCTCCATGCTAGTTGTTCTTCGGCTACAGCAAAACCTGCGTTCATAAAAGGCTCACTATCTTTAAGTTTATAATATATGTTAAGAAAGTATTCTGAACTAGAATTAATTTTTGTTTTTATTGGAAGTGTATATTCTTTACTAGTTCTAGGTTCAATTTGAAGATTGTTGATCTTTCCATTTTCTATAACTTTTCCATCTTTAAGAAGTTCCCATTCCAATCTAATATTATTTAAGGTTTTGAAGAAATAACTGTTGTTGATACTAATCGCATTGCCTTTTCTTGAAGTTTTTATGTATTGATATACTTTTTTTACTTCTACTGCCATGGGCGTCAAATTTCTATAAGCGGTAACTACACCTTTAACACAGAAATTATTGTCACTAAAATCTTCGTTAACTGGACCGGCTAGTGGGAAATCGCCTCCATAGGCCATTATCCTTTTACCATTCTTTACCGTATCAATAGATTGATCAATCCATTCCCAAATAAATCCTCCTTGTAAATTTGGTTTGCTTTCTATTACATCCCAATATTCTTTGAAATTCCCAAGGCTATTTCCCATAATATGAGCATACTCGCTCATAATTAATGGTTTAGATGGGTTACTTGCTGCATATCCAGCAAGCCAATTTGGTTCTGGATATTGAGGAACATACATGTCTGTATTATAATCATATTCTGCACGTTCATACTGAACCGGACGTCCATCATTATTTTTTAGCCATTCATATCCTTCATAAAAATTAACTCCATTGCCAGCTTCATTTCCCAGTGACCAGGTAATAATTGAAGCATGATTTTTATCTCTTTCATACATGCGTATAATTCTTTCCAGATGAGGAATGCGCCATTGCTTATCATTGCCTAGCGTGTAGGCCAAATCGTAATATCTCCCATGTGATTCTATATTAGCTTCATCAATTACATAAAGACCATATTCATCGCATAGTTCCATCCAATAAGGATCTGGTGTGTAGTGGGAGTGACGTACCGCATTCACATTGAGCTTTTTCATCATTTCCATGTCTTTTCGCATATCTTCATGCGTAAGCGTGTGGCCCTGTTTAGCATTGTGCTCGTGACGGTTAACCCCTTTTAGAAATATTCGTTTACCATTGATGAGTAGATTCTTATTTAATATTTCTACCGATCTAAAACCTATTCGCTGTGGGATAACTTCTATTACTTTTCCTTGACCATCCATTAGCGTAATCAAGAGGGTATATAGGTTAGGCGTTTCTGCAGACCAGGTGATTACATTTGGGATTTGAGTTTTAAATGATAGCAGCGATTTAAAATTTCCTAATACTTGTTTAATGCTATTGGTTTGATCCTGATAAACAGATTTTCCATTTGGATCTTTAAGATCGATGGAAACTGAAAAATTGTCGGCTTTGCTATGGTTTGCCTTTTGATCAATTCTATAATTGTTAACTTCTGTATTTACAGTTAGTAGACCGTTTTTATAAGATTGATCTAGTGTTGCAATGGTTTTAAAATCTCTAATGTCTAATTTCGGTGTGGAATATAAATAGACATCTCGTTCTATGCCTGATATCCTCCACATATCCTGACATTCAAGATAACTGGCATCACTCCAACGATATACTTGTAACGCAACTAGATTTTTTCCGGGTTTTACATATTTTGTGATATCAAATTCTGCCGCTAGTTTACTATCTTCACTATAGCCAACTTTAATTCCATTTACCCAGATGAAAAAGGCAGATTTTACTGCTCCCAAATGGATAAAGATTTGTCGTCCATCCCAATTCTCAGGAAAATTAAACTCTTTTCGATACGAACCAACAGGATTATTATCTGCTGGAATATCAAAAGGCGGATTTAAATCTTTTCCTGTCAGTTTTCTGCCCGCAAATTCATAGGGTTGATTTAAATAGATTGGCAAACCATATCCATTCAGCTCCCAGTTAGCAGGGACTTTAAAGTTGTCCCATTTTGTATCATTGAAATCTACTTTGTAAAAATCAACAGGACGCTTTAGTGGGTTTTGAACCCAGTTAAATTTCCAAATCCCATTCAATGATCTAAAATATGTTGATTTTTCTTTGTCACTTTTTTTAGCCAGATCTGCATTTTCATAAGCGAATGCAGAAGAACGCATAGGCATTCTGTTTAATGAGACAATTTCAGGTGTTTGAAGTTCTGAAGGTAATGATTGTGCATTTGCTGCCTCACTTAAGAAAATGAGTAATATTACTTTATAAATTGATCTCATGGTAAATATTTGGATTAGAAAATCCAAACATAATTATTTGAGTAATTAAAATGCGGTACAAACGTTTGCGTAAAAATATCTGGAAAGTTATTATTGATTCTTAAGATATTCATTCATTTCGTGCTGGATTCTTACGGTCTGATATTCTTGCTCTTCAACAAATCTTTTTGTAACTTGATGATTTCCTATTCGATAGGATAATAAGGGAGTGGGTTCAATATAAAATTTGCCATCTTTTTTAGCTATTTCACACCATAGTTTGTAATCTTCTGCATGTGGATAATTTACATATCTCAAATTGTGTTTGATAAGAAATTCTTTTCGCATCATTACGGATGGATGTGGTACAAAGTTGTCTTTTGCGAGTTTTTCTAAGGGTTTATCAATAAGTCCTTGCAATCCATGATCAAGAATAAAAGATTTTTTTCCTGCCTCAAATACATTAAGGTAACTACAGCATACGTCTACATGTAGATCTTCCATAATTTGAAGCTGAGTTTCTAAACGAATAGGGTTCATAATATCATCAGCATCCATTCTGGCAATATATTGGCAGTCTGCAATTTCAATTCCTCTGTTTAAGTTTGGTATAAATCCTTCATCACTTAAGATGATTTTGATCCGCTGGTCTTGATAACTATTTAATATTTCTAAGGTACGATCAGTGGAATTGTCATCAATAATGAGGAGTTCAAAATCCGTATAAGTTTGATTCAGAATGCTATCAATAGCCTGATTAAGAAATTTTTCTCCATTTTTTACTGGTAGTAATACACTTATTTTATTCATATATACTGCTTTTGTAATAATTTAATGCTGAGCATTTTATTCATAGGTTTTTTTACTTTTGTCTACCATATTTATCCTACATTATTGCCTTCTAGATACAGATAAATTTCCTGCTTAATTCTTTCTGTTTGTTCTTTCATCTGTTTCTGATGAATTATTGTAGCTTGATCTTTTGACACCCTATAAGACAATAATGTTCTAGGTTCTACAAAAAAAACACCATTTCTTTTTGCGATTTCAAACCAAAGTTTGTAATCTTCAGCATAGGGATAATTTTGGTATCTCAGGTTGTTTTTTATGAGAAATTCTTTTTTTAGCATTACGGAAGGATGAGCTATGATATTACCTTTTATAAGCCTTTTAAGCGGGTCTTTTAAAATTCCGGAATTGGTATGATAGATTACACATGGATCCAGATCTTCGCCAAATGCCATCAGCCAGCTTGCACATAGATCAATATTTAAGGTTTCCATTCTAAGTAACTGGACAGCCAGCCTCACCGGGTTCATAATGTCATCTGCATCCATCCTGGCAATGTAAGGTGAATCTGATAATTCAATTCCTTGATTCAAATTTGAAATAAAACCCTCCTTTTCAATAAACAGCTTAATTCTTGGATCCTGAAAATTCTCAATTATTTTTATAGTACAATCAGTAGAAGCGTCATCAAAAATTAAAATTTCGAAATCATTAAAAGTTTGGCTTAAGATACTTTCAAGGGATTCAGCAATATATTTTTCTCCATTTTTCACAGGCAATAGCACACTGATTTTAGGCATCTTAAATTGGTTTTGATTTTTTCTTTATTTTAAATGTCTCAGTTCTCATCTATATCGAGAGATTTATTTAAATGATCAAAATATTATGCTTTCAGCTGCATAGCCCAAAAAGGAAATCGCTGTGCATCTGTTGAATAATCACTAAAAGCAGTTTCATTCATAATAATATTTGCACCGTAGGTTTTACGGATGACACTGAAAATACTTTGATCGTGTCTGTGATCAATGAATTTTTGCGATTGTGGCACTCTTTTCTCATCTGTAAATAGAAATGGATAATTAACCGCAGTGTCATGCCATTTATTAACTAGCATAGTGGAATGGGAACATTTTTTTAATATAAGAATGCCTCCAACCAATTGAGAAGAATTTATAATTTCTAATGGGGAATTAAAATGATCAAAAACTTCTTGCTTTGTAAATTGATATTCTCTCCAATATAACCCAAAGTCTACAGTTCCTGTTTTTGCATGAGAAGCCATGTTTATATATTCTTCAAAACGCCGTTTTCCATTTTTGTTAATCCGAGATCCTGCATCACAATAGATTAAAATATCATTTTCTTCTAACGTATCTAAAACCTTTTTTACAAAGTATGGCTTCCAGATCCAATAACCACCGCCTCTACATAATTTAAAGGGAGTGTATATTTCTTTATCGAATTTTGGATCAATATCAAGATTGGAAAAGGAATGAATTTCATTAAAAAACGATGATTTTATTGCCGATTCTATAAATGCTTCTTTTAAGTTTTTGTATAATGCATCTCCGTAGGTAACTAAGTGTATTTTCATTGGTTAAAGATTATAAATGGTGATAAAGCGACATAATGATTTTATTTTTAATTTGTTAATCGACTAAGAACAATTTACACACATTTGTCTTCATTATATATAGGAAATGATTTATGGGACTAATGACTATTCATGCTTGTTATAATTTGAAATTTAGAATGTTATTCTATATAGGAGATAAAACTTATAGATTGTTTTTATCTTTGTACAATGTCAGTAGAAGAATTAGAAGCTTATTTTGAAGGAATAGCATTACCAGAACAAGTAGAATTAGTAACGGGTGTAATAATCATGGATGTGCCACTTTTTCTGGAATCACATTTTAGCTATATTAAAGATAATCCAGGGCTAAAATCTACTGATGTATTCCTGCAACGCCTTAATGATCTTCATACGGTCATGGAAAAAAAATAGGGATTGGAAGGCATCCACCTCACAATCCCATGCTCATCATTACGAAAAAAACAATATATAAACAATCAGCGGTGAAGCCAATTTTCTTAAAGCTCCATCAAAATTACTCCGGTAAGTGCTATGATAGTGAGCATAATATTTAATTTAAAATGTTTATACCAGCCTAAGCGGTTAAATAATCCTCCGCAAGCACATGGCGTACGTTCATAGATTCTAAATACGGCGCCTCCTACGTATAGTGTAAAGGCAACCATAGTAAATAAAGAGGCGTACATTCCTGTTAGGCGTGTACTTGGAATAAGAAGTAATACAATCATTGCAATCTCTGCTAGTGGTACTACATAAACAAAAATCCTTCCGACCCATTTTGGAAATACCTGTGTCATCATTGCATGTTGAAACTGGTGAAGGTCAAATAATTTTGAGAATGATGCGTATGCCCAAAGAATGACAAGAAGGCCAGTTATAAGTATAATAAAAGGATGTGGATTCATATGTTGATTGGTTAAGTCCGATTACAAGACCAAGTTACGGGAGTAAGACACAAAAAAAAAGGACAAATGTCTCAAAGAGAGTTCATTTGTCCTGCTAATATTCTTAGTTGAAATCTGTTTTTTTATAAAAAAATAACAGATTAATATCTCCTGGTTCTCGTTCTGATGCGGTTAAGAGTTTTACGTGAGATTCCTAAATAAGATGCTATGCTCTCTACAGAGGCTTTTAAAAAGATAGCAGGGGAGTCTCTCATTAATTTTAAATAATGTTCCTCTGGAGTTAAAGCCACCAATTCAAGTATTCTTTTTTGGCTCATCTGATGGTATTCTTCCATTATTTTTCGAATATATTCGTTAGTGTCTGGAAATAACTTTATAATTTCTTCTACGCTGTCAAATGAAATTGACAGCAGAACACTCGGTTCTAGCAATTCAATATATATATCGGCGGCTTTTTGACTAAAGAAACTATTAATTGGTATCATCAGTTGTCCTTCATTCCAAAACCAAAAAGGTACTTTCTTGTCTTCCTTAAAGATATATCCTATAGCTGCTCCTTTTTCAATAAACCAAGATCGTATTGCTGTTTGCCCGGGTTTTAAAATGATTTGGCTTTTTGGATAATACTCCCTTTTGATCATTTCGTTAAGCTTTTCCTTTAGCTCTGCACGCAATGGGTGTTTGCCAGCTAAAATTCTGTACAATTCTTCATTTTCCATTTCATATGATAGTTAAATTGATAACAAATTATTAAATTATTCTCTGGAATGATTTGCATATTTTATGCCCTGCATTTATGCACTTTAATAAAATATATATACTTTATTATTATGTAGGTACTAATAATATATCATGCATAAGCGTAGGCTAATTTATAATCAACAAAATACGTGTAATATTACTTGATGAACATATTCTGAATACTAAATATACTAACAAATATTTGTCAATCTTTAACTACATGTTATCATTTTAATTAAAGAGGCATTTATTTTTTTAAAAAACTACATATGGTAAAGCTGTGACAGTTTTGTTAATTTTTCCGTTGAATAATTTACATATATAACTGATATAATATTTGACACATCGATGTAGTTATTATGATTAAATATTTATTCTATCTTAATAGTTAAATTAAACTAGTTTTAAAACACAGAAGAGATTGAGGATCATGACCCTCAATCTCTTCTGTGTTTTAAAACTGCTTTATATTAATTACTGATCTTGGTAACGTGTATAAACGTACTTTCTAATATTGGATCCTGATGGCTGAGCAAAACTTGATGCCGTTGCGTTGCCAATATAAAGTAATAAGTTTTGGCTAAATATATCTGGGTGTATCGTGGAATTATATTTTCCTAATATCGCACATATTTTTTCTGATCCCTGGTAACAAATTGGTGGACGGTTAGTATATATATAATTATTTGGATTTATTGTATCTCCGTTTCCGTCATAAACAAACCATGCTCTTATAACTGACATATTATAGTTTCTTTTTTTATATCAAAAAAGATTAAAAACTTTAGTATAATGCCTACTCTGTTAGGGGTTTTGGGCGTATCCCATTTCTTATAAATTTCAGTATTATACATAAATAACTGTAGGACTTAGGTTACATTGTAGTTATATTAATATTAAAAAAGCTAGTTAAAAGAATGATTTTAACTTTTTTTGGGTGATTAGGGTCTTACGTATACAAATATTTTATCTGGTAAAGTTGGGATTGCCATACTATTCGCCTGTGCCGTTGTTATATATGACAATAAGTTAGAACTGAATGAAACAGGGTGATTTCTATAAACAATTGGTGCATATATAGCTAGAATTGCACATATGTTTTCTCCGGTGGTTGTACACTGAGGAAAAAAAGAAACATAAAAATAATTCGTCGCAGTTAATGCACCTGCTGTTAAACCATTGTAACTAAACCAAGCTCTAGACATATGAATGGATCCTTTTGTATATTAAAAAGGATCAGAAAACTTTAGGTTACTGCCTACTCTGTTGAGGGTTTTGGGCTTGTCCCTTGTTGATCGGTATAAATTTCGGAAGAAAAACCGTTTTTGCTGAGGGTAAAAGGTTCCCTACTGCTGGCATTGGTCTAAAAAAATTGTGTGTTCTGATAGGAGATGTTACCACGAGTCTATACTGTATAGGTAGAGATGTATAGAGCTAAACAAGAACAATTTAAACGCCTGGTTGCGGCTTACCTTTCCGGAACAGCCACTGCCGGGCAAAAAAGTTTACTGGAGCAGTATTTTGAGCTGTTCTCTGGGCAAAACGAAGTGCTGAGCGAAATGGAGAACAGCGCAGTAGAAGATCTGGGTAGGCGGATGAAATCAGTAATTGATTCCAGGATCAGCCAATCCAGGGTGAACCGTTTTCGTATGAACCAGTATTCGCTTTCAGCTGCAGCGGTAATGCTGTTAGCATGCAGCCTGGGTTTCTATTTTTATTTTTCTTCTCGGCCTGTAGCAAAATCCGGGTCACCGTTGGTGCTTACTACCAATGATATTTCCCCTGGGCATAACCAGGCTACGCTAACCCTCTCTGATGGCTCGAACGTCCTGCTGGATGGGGCGTCAGCAGGTAAAGTGGCAGAGGAATCCGGGATGGAGATTCGCCATACATCAGCCGGACAGCTGGTTTACAAAGGTCGGTCTGCCAGTAGCAACGTGACTGCCTTTAATCAGGTCACTACCCCGCGTGGTGGGCAGTACCAAGTGGTACTGCCAGATGGAACCAAGGTCTGGCTGAATGCAGCCTCCAGCTTGCGTTACCCTGTGGTCTTTGGTTCAAAGGAGCGCCGGGTGGAGCTGCAGGGGGAGGGGTATTTTGAAGTGTCATCTAACCCGGGAAAACCTTTCCGGGTGATTAGTTCTGATCAGAAAGTCTCAGTATTAGGCACCCATTTCAATGTGAACAGTTATTCCGATGAGGCAGCTACGCGTACCACACTGCTGGAAGGTAAAGTAGAGGTACAGGCGCTGTTTTCTGCAGCAAGTGCGGTGCTGCATACTGGCCAACAGACGGTGGTGGTTAAAGGCAATGCTGGAAGAATCCCCGTGCTGCAGGTGGAGGCCGATGATGTTCTTGCATGGAAGCACGGTTATTTTGTATTTGACGATGAGCCGCTGGAAAGCATTCTTCGGAAAGTTTCCCGGTGGTATGATGTGGATATTGATTATCGTAAAGCTGGCGACCTTGCTCGTGAAATCAAGTTCAGCGGAAGCCTTTCTCGTTATAGCCGGGTTAGCCAGCTGCTGGGAAAAATAGAGTTAAGCGGCTCAGTTCATTTTAAAATGGAAGGGAGGAGGATCTGCGTGCTGCCCTGAACTTTTTTAGGGGAATGAATCTTATAGATCGGACAGATGTATTATAACCCTGGCTATTTTAGTTTGATTCCCTGTCGAACATAGACCCACACAACCGATTTAAACCCATTTTTCAGCAGTGACCTAGCCGTACTGCTGAAGGGTGAACTAACCAAAAAAAGATACATATGAAATTTTATACCCAACGCTCAGGGGACCTTTTGGGTACCCTGTATAAATTTCCACTGTTTTTGCGGCTTTTATTTCTGCTAACTGCGGGAGGGATACTCCCGGTGAGCGCGGCCAGTTATGGGCAGCAGCTTACCTTAAACCAGCGCAATATCAGCCTTCGCCAAGTGTTCAGGGCGATCCGTGAGCAAAGCGGTTATGACGTGCTCTGGCAGCAGGCTCAGCTGGATGCAGAGCGGAAGATTAATGCGAATTTCAACAAGAGCTCTCTCTCACAGGTGATGGCGGTTTGCCTGTCTGGTCAGGGATTAAGTTATACCTTACAGGAGCAGAGCATCGTGATCCGAAAGGGCACTGAGCCTACTTATTCTAATACTCTAATCCGCCAGGATTCGATATTATATAGTGGCCGGGTGACCGATGAGAACGGGAAACCGATGGCGGGTGCCACGGTGCGGGTAAAATACCAGACGCGTGGATTCCTGACCAATTTGGCTGGAGAGTTCCGCTTGTATGCCCCTGCGGGTGAATCGGTGCTGCAGGTGAGTTATGTAGGCTACGGCTTGCAGGAACTCCCATTGAGCGGCACTGGCACGCGAAGATTATCAGTGCAATTACTGCCCGCTTCAGGCACGTTGTCTGAGGTGCAGGTAGTCAGTGACGGTTTCCAGGACATAGCCAAGGAACGGGCAACAGGATCATTTGAGGTGGTGACAGCCAAGCAACTAGAACACAGCAGTGACCCGAATCTGCTTAAACGCCTGGAAGGGATCACTACCGGGATGAATTTCAATAATAACAGCCAGTTTAAACCCACGATTTCGTCGGGTAGTTCAGGCAGTATTAATAATCGAAACCGTTCGCCGCTGGCGGATCTGACCATCCGGGGAAGAAATACCTTAACCTCCAGTCAGAAACCTTTTAACAATAGCGGTTTCCCGCTGCTGGTGATTGACGGGATTGCTAGCGCGTACAGTATTGACCAGCTAGACCCGGAAAACATCGAAAGCATTACTATACTGAAAGATGCGGCAGCGGCTTCGATCTGGGGCTCGCGGGCAGCTAATGGGGTACTGGTGGTAAAGACCAAAAAAGGGGCGTATAACCAACCGGTAAATGTGTCTTTTGTCAGCAGTTTTAACCTAAGTGAGAAACCGGATCTGTTTTACCGCCCCAAAATGAGCGTTTCGGATTATATCGACGCCCAGCGTCTACGTTTTATCCGTGCGGGCATCAATTTGAGTGTGCCTACAGCGGCCACGTCTGTAACAGTAGAGAGCGAAGTGGCTGAGATCATGAACGATTACCTGAACCGCAAGGTGATCACGGAGGCCCAGGCTAATGCGCAACTGGATGCGCTGCGTGGTAACGATGTTCGACGTGATATAAGTGAGTATCTGCTTCGGTCCTCTTTTAGCCAGAACTATTCGCTGGCCGTTTCCGGGGGCAGCAAAGGTATGGCCTACCGGGTATCGGCTAGCTACAGTGATGTCAAAGGGAATACTGTTGGGGCGGGTTCAAACCGCTTGGTGTTGGGGTACAATGCTTCGGTCAGACCACTGAAAGGCTTAGAGCTGAGCTGGAATGCGAACTATATCCGCCAGCATAGGGATTTGCAAAACGGCTTTACCTTTGTTGGGACTGACTATACGCAGTTCCAGCCGTATACGCGTTTGGCCGATGATCAGGGTAATCCGCTGGAACTGTTCAAATACCGCAGAAGTTTTGTTCAGGCATTGCAGTCCGCTTACGGAAATAGGATACTGGACATGACCTACAAACCTTTGGAAGAGATGAACCTGGGCTCAGTCAATGCGGTTATCCAGGGCATCAATTTGGGGCTGAACGCACTTTACCGTTTTTCTCCTTCGCTGTCGATGAACGTGGCATACAGTTACAACCGGCAGCTAACCGATGAGGAAATTTTCACTAGTAAGGATTCCTATTACATCCGCGAGCTGACTAACCGTTTTACCAATAGAACTACTTTCGGGCGAGCCTTGGCTTATGGGGATTTGCTGCAGCCCAACCGGCAGGAATATACCGGACAGACGCTGCGGGCACAGTTAAACTTTAGCCACACTTGGAACAAACATGCCCTGAATGCAATCGCGGGGGTAGACGGAAGCCAGAACTATTCCCTTCAAAGCTCAAATACGTATTTAGGTTATGACCGGGATAAACTGACTTTTAACAACAGCGTGGACATCGGATTCTTTTACCCGTATTTGTACGGGGCTGGCGGTGTTACCGCTGCACAGCTACCTTATCTCCAGACACTGGTGGATAATCGCAACCGTGCGCTGAGCAGTTACGCGAACGCGGCCTATACCTATGACAACAGGTATACGGTTTCTGGGAGCGTACGCCGGGACGGCTCAAGTTTGTACGGAGTAAGTGAAAACCGTGGCGGGACGCCATTTTACTCGGGCGGGGCCAGTTGGAACTTAGCCAATGAACATTTTTACCACCTGGATTTTCTACCGCGGCTACAATTGCGGGGTACCTTTGGATACAATGGGAACTCCAATCCAGCGGTGTTCCCGGTTCCCCGGATCACTTTTGCGGCCAGTACTGGGGCCAATGGCCTGCCGTTTGGCGGTGTTCCTACTTCTACCGAAGCTACGAACAACAACCTTCGTCCGGAGCGGACCGGGGTATTGAACTTGGGACTGGATTTTGGACTGAAAGGAGGAAGAATTTCAGGTAGCATGGAATATTATATCAAAAACACCAAAGACCTGATTTCTCAGAACCAGCTGGATCCTAGCACGGGCTTTAGCCAGCTACAGTACAATACGGGTGATTTGCGTGGGTCGGGGATCGATGTGACGCTAAACTCGCTGAACCTGCAGCGGGGCAAGTTCAGCTGGACGACCAATTTACTCATCAGTTCCAACCGTGTTAAGGTGAAAAAACTGTTCATTCCCGGAGCCGTGACTGCAACTGTAGTTGTTACAGGAGGAACGACCAACAGTTATACGGTAGGGTATGACCTGGACCGGCTGTTTGCTTACCGCTGGGCTGGGCTGGATCCTCAGACGGGTAACCCCCGATTTTTCCTGAACGACCAAGTGCTTGTGATCGGAGACGGTACAGCAGGCAGTACGAATGGCAATGCGATACGAAATGCTTTGCCTTCTACGGCAAGATATATGGGCTCAGCGGTACCGGTGTATTTCGGTTCCTTGCGTAATAGTTTTAGTTATGGTTCGCTGGTAGTCTCTGCCAATATCCTGTATAAGCTGAAATACTTTACCCGCAGGCCGCAGGCTGATCTGACTTATTATACTTTGTTATACGAGAGTTCGCAACGTTTATTAGGTAGCGAGTTTTCCCAGCGCTGGCAGAAACCTGGAGACGAGTTGATCACCAATGTGCCTTCGATGAGTTATCCCGGAAATGCTTTCAAAGATATCCTGTATCAATATTCGGATATAAATGTATTGAAGGGAGACCATATCCGTTTGCAGGAAGTTAACGTTTCCTGGGGCTTTAAGCAAGCAGGCTGGGGGCTGAAGAACGCGCGGGTATTTGCCAATGTAACCAATCTGGGGATCCTTTGGCGGGCGAACCGACTGGGAGTAGACCCGGATATCAATGATGTGCCAAACCCACGGACCTACAGTTTTGGACTAAGTGCAAACTTTTAACCGATAAAAATGATGAAAAGCTATCAAATTATACCGCTTCTGCTGCTGACCCTTTTGCTGGGCTCCTGCGAGAAGTTCCTGGATGTGAAAACTGAAAGTAGCCAGGTGTTTATCAAAACCTCCCAGGACTGTCAGCGTCTGCTGGACAATTACGGGGTATTGAATACGGGTTATCCCAGCGACGGGGAAGTCTCGGCAGGGGATTATTATACAACCGATGTGTCTTACCTGGCGACTCCGAGGACGGATGAGGACCGGGTGATTTATATTTGGCAGCCTAATGCCATTCGTAACCTGGGCAACCTGCAGTGGACAGCCCCTTATTTCAAGATCTACAATACTAATCTGGTCCTGGAAGCGCTGGAAAAGCTAACTGATAGCCCATCCCAGTTGGTACGTGACGGACTGCGTGGCTCGGCGCTGTTTTACCGGGCTTTCTGCTTCTGGCAGATCGCCCAGTTGTATGCCCGCCCCTATACCGCAGCTACAGCAAACCAAGACCCGGGTATCCCGATCCGCTTAAGCTCAGATATAAATGGTATATCGGTTCGTGGCACCGTACAGCAGACCTACGATAGAATTGTGGGAGACCTGCAAGAAGCAGAAGCTTTGCTTCCTGCTACTGCCCCAGTATCTTCCCAGCCGAGTAAGGCAACGGCTCGTGCGATGCTGGCGCGGGTGTACCTATCAATGGAAGATTATCCGCAGGCGCTGGCCAGTGCCTCGGCAGCGCTGCAGCTGAAAAGTACGCTGATCGATTATAATATGCTGAACGGCAACTCTGTTACCCCTTTTCCACGTTTTAACGCAGAAGTGATCTTCCAAGCAGTAATGGTATCTTCGCCGCTGCTGATCGGGGGGAATACATCGCCCCAGAATTCAGCGAAAGTGGATCCAGCTCTGGCCGCTTCCTACGCCGCCAATGATTTAAGAAGTACCGTGTTTTTAGAACCGGTAGTGGGTGCCGCGGGCAGTTTTGCCTTTACCGGGAACTATGAGCCCAGCACCGATGGGAGCCTGTTTGTGGGCTTGGCTGTAGATGAGCTATACCTGGTTCGTGCAGAGTGTTATGCCCGTGCAGGCAATGCCCAGCTGGCCATGGCTGATTTGAATACCCTGTTGCGTACGCGTTGGCAGGCAGGCACTTATACCGATATGACTGCCAGCAGTGCGGAGGAAGCACTGGGTAAGGTGATAATTGAGAGGCGCAAAGAGCTGCTGATGCGGGGACAGCGCTGGACGGACCTGCGTCGGCTAAACAAAGACAGCCGTTTTGCGGTAACCTTAAACCGTACGGTGCAGGGGATTACCTATTCGTTACCTGCACAAGACCCGCGCTATACACTGTTGATTCCTAATGAGGTGATCCAGAATTCAGGGATGGCCCAGAATGCGCGGTAAATAAAATATAGAGTGAACTGAATGATTCACCGGCAGGAGGCTAAGATCTGCTGCCCAGTGAAAGTTTTATCGATAACGCTGCGCGAATCTGTGTAGCGTTATCATTTTAATCAACAACCCTATGAAAAACTATGTAATGCTGTTGCTATTATGCTGCCTGAAGGGCCTTGCGGTCCGTGGACAGGAGCCGGACAGCCAGTATCCTTATGAAAAACCGCTGTTTGATTTTGATGCGAAAAAGCCTGTTTTTGCTTTTACCGCAGAACAGCTGGAGAACCCAGCCAGGTACCTTCGCTATTATACCTTAAGCGGTTACCGGGAAGGGGTTACTCCAACCCTTGGACAGTTCAACGTGACCTTTACCGGAACCAGTGACCAAGTATCGGGTACCCGTCGGCTTTCCATGTACAATTTGCCTTTGGTGGATATGCTTATGCACATGACCGGAAAAGAAAATACGGTGCTGCTGGAAGTAAAAGATCCTTCGCGTTACCGTTACCTTCCCGAATATGGCCCCCGTGAATTATGGATGCGAAAATATGCGCGGTGTTTCGAGTTTTGTTTACCTGAAGGGGTGACTGAAATACTGGGAGCCGCAGATTCAGTGTTACATATGGTTCTGGGAGTCAAAATAACCAAAGAAAAACGCAGGGTACCAGTTCTGGTATTATCCAGATTATCATCGCTGGAGAAATTTAAGTCTAGTGAAGATGGAACTGAAGGGTTTGACGGAAAAGGGAAGTTTGTCAATGTGCCTTTTGAGGCGATTGAAAAGGCGATGGGTTATACTGGCCGGTACTTTGTCAATGGCACAGGATATTTTAAACCGGTGGATATGGATATGCAGATCCCAGATTGGAAAAACCTGAAGCAGGTGAACAAAGAATTAAAACGCTATGATTTGGAGCTGAGAGAAGAAATACAGGAACTGGAACTCAAGGTGATTACCGAAACTGGTAATGTCTATCCATCAAATTCAAAATAATATGAAAATCAATTTTCAATCTATCATAGCTACTTCATTGCTGTTTACCAGTATTAGTTTAGGGGTTTTTGGTCAGGAGTTTACCGAAATACGTCCGGCTAAACTTACCCCCCTAGCAACCTTACCGGGCCTGCAGGTAGGAGACCAGTTACCTGAGGCTTTGATACCCACCCTGATCAATTATAAGGGGAAAGCGGTGCATACTTCAGATTTCAAAGAGCAGCTGCTGCTGCTGGATTTCTGGTCAGTGACCTGCAAGGGTTGCGTAGAAGCTATGCCCAAAATGCAGGCTCTTCAAAAGCAGTTTGGCAATAAGATCAGAATCCTGCCGGTGACCATTGAAGAGAAGGGCATGGTAGCTGCTTTCTGGAAAAGCAATCCATATACCCGTAAGCTGGAGTTGCCCTCGGTAGTAGAGGATACGGTATTGTCAGGTTATTTCCGCCACCGTTACCTGCCCCATGAAGCCTGGGTGTACAAAGGGAAAGTGGTTGGGATCACTGGGGCCGATTACGTGGACGCAGCGAGCATCCAGAAGATTTTGGATGGGGAGCCGATGCACTGGCCGGTAAAAAACGACTATTATACTTTTGACCGCAAAGCCCCTTTATATATGCGGGATGCTGCGCAGATTTCCCCCGCTGCGCCACTGGATTATGCAGTAGTTTCGGGTTACCAGAAAGGGATCAACAGTGACGGGCTGTCAGGTGGATTTGGCATCGTTAGGGATCCTGTAGGAAAAACGGTACGTTTTTATTTGATCAATACGGCCTTATATAGCGCCTTTATTAATTTATCGCTTGGATCAGGGACGCTGCAAAAGGCGGTCAAGCCGGGAAGAATTATGACTCCCAACCAGCTGGAATGGCAGGTAACTGACCGCAATCAATATGAATACCGGGGAAAAAATATTTCCGGTTACCAGCAGGACTGGGTGCCGCTGCACAGTGTGTGTTTTGAATCCCAGCATCCCGATAATGGGCAAACCGATCAGCAGGTATATGCGAAAGCGATGAATGAATTAAACCAGTTGTTAGGGCTGCAGGTAGGTTGGCAGCGCCGCCGTGAAAAGGTCTACGTTTTGATGAAAAACAGCACCGCTGCTGCCCCAAAAATCCTGCAAAAGGGATATGCCGCTTCGGCACTAGTTCATTTTTTCAATCAGCAGGAAGGCCACCCTTATGTATTTAATGAGGTAGGGGGCGAAATCTTGCTACCTGAAGAGTTGAAAGGGGTGAAAACGGTAACTGCAATTCGGCAGCTGATCCTTCCTTATGGTCTGGACCTTGTTGAACAGCAGCGGGAGGTGGATAAATTGGTGTTTGCAGAAACCGCGCAGCTGATTCCCAATGCGGCACTTCTGCAAGAATACCAGCGTAGAGAATCTATGGAGAGCGGCCTCAAAGCAGTAGACTCAGTAGAGAATACGCGTTTTCTGGAACGCAACAAAAAGTTGGCGGGAGTAGTGACACTTCCTTCGGGGCTGCAGTACAAAGTGATTAAGAGGGGATCTGGGCCACGGCCACTTGAAGGGGCTAAGGTAAAGGTACACTATACCGGGATGCAGGTGAACCGAAAGATCTTTGAAAGCACCCTGTCAGTTGGCGTACCCAAAATACTGGCCATATCCCGTGTGATCCCAGGCTGGGCCGAGGCATTGCAGCTAATGGAAGAAGGATCCAAATGGGAAGTATATATCCCTGCCAGTTTAGCGTATGGCAGCCGTACTGGTGGAGGAAAGTTCCGCCCTAATAGTACGCTGATTTTTGAACTGGAATTGTTACAAATTATACCTTAAAGATAAGATGAGAAGAATAAAGGGCTATGGCCTCTATCTGAAGTTAATACCGGCACTTCTGTTACTGGCCGGCTTTGCGGCCAAAGGACAAGTAACTGCAAAAAAAGACTGGCAGCACCTGGACAAAGAAAAAGACGGTGTTTTTGGAATCAGCGCCAATAAGGCCTTTGCTAACTTGTTAAAAGAGCAGACCGGGGTACCGGTGATTGTGGCAGTCATTGACGGCGGGGTAGATACTGCACATCAGGATTTACAGGGGATGCTCTGGAGCAACCCGCGGGAGATTCCGGGCAACGGCAAAGACGATGACCGCAATGGTTACGTGGATGATATCCATGGCTGGAATTTTTTAGGTTCAGCGAAAGGCAGTTTCCAGTATGACAATTTTGATATGGTGCGGGAGTTACGATCTGAACTGGTCAGAGACCCCCATTCAGCCAGAGCTCTTAAACTGCAGGGGGAGCTGGACAGTAAAAGGTCTCGTATGCAAGTTCTGGCTCAAGAGACTAAAAACCAGGTTGAAGCTTTGTCTGCGATCTTAAAAAAACTGGGAAGGGAAAACCCTTCTGAAAATGATTTTAGACAGTACCGGTACGAAAATTACAGTCAGCAGCAGATGCTGCTGAAAGTGGTCGGCGCTTTTAAACAGCCGCAGGGGTTCAGCGCTTTTCGTGAACAGCTGGATAACCGGTACCGTAACTATAGCGAGCAGCTGGATTACTGGCTGAATCCGGGGTATGATCCGCGCAAAGACAAAAGTTATAAAAATCCTTTTCATGGAAACGGAGATGTGCAGGGCTCTCTGGCCTATCATGCCACCCATGTGGCAGGGATCATTGGGGCCAAAGAGAACAGCCTGGGAGGCAAAGGGGTCGCTAAAAACGTGCAGTTGATGGTGCTTCGTACAATTCCCAGCGGGGATTATCTGGACCTTGATTTGGCCAGAGCGATCCGTTATGCAGCAGATAATGGGGCTAGTGTGATTAACCTGAGCACCGGAAAAGTAACCGTGACTAATAGGGAAGAAATTGACCAGGCAGTGAAATATGCGATGGAGAAACAGGTGTTGATTGTGCATGCCTGCGGGAATCAGGGAAAAAAGCTGGAAAGCGGATATTATCCTCAGGCGCAGTATCAGGATGGGAACAAAGCTCAAGGCTGGATTGAAGTGGGGGCATCAGGGAGCCAGGATGATGAATCGTTGTTTTTTGCCGCTTCCAATTACGGCAAAGCAGTGGTGGATGTGTTTGCGCCCGGAGTAGAGATTTATTCATCCATTCCTGGTAATGGATATACCCATTTAAGCGGGACCAGTATGGCTGCCGCGGTGGTCTCCGGGATGGCCGCAGTGATCCGTTCTTATTACCCGGAACTGACGGCGGTTCAGGTCCGTGATGTTATCGTCAATTCGGTGCAGAAAGTAAACCACAATGTGAAGACCAAAGAGGGAAGAAGTATTCCGTTTTCTGAAATTTGTTCCTCCGGGGGGATCGTTAACTTGTTTAATGCACTTAAAATAATTAAAGAGATCAGGTAACCATGTCAATAACAGCCCCTTGTCAAGAGGACAAAGGGCTGTTGGAATAAATGCCACATCTAATTATATTGATGGCCTAACATATACATACGGTTTGTCCGGATTAGGCGGTGTTGCAATTTGATTTGCTAGTGCCACTGTAATATAAGTTGTTAAATTTCCACTAAAAGGAATAGGATGATTTCCGTAAGTTATAGGGTCGTAAATCCCTAGCAGTGCACATATTTGATCCCCCGTAGTTGTACATTGAGGGAAAAATGATACATAAAAATAATTGGTAGCAGTTTGTTCTTGACCTAATGCTCCGTTATAACTAAACTATGCTCTTTTTGACATAATATATGATCCTTTTATCCATCAAAAATGAATCAAAAAACTTTAAATTCAGACCTGCTCTTTTTTAGGATTTTCGGTATCCCCCTTTTATTGTTAACTACTTTATTGCTATAAATTCAAAAGATAGATTAAATCAAAATTATATAATATCCCCTTTAATTGTTATCGTAAATTGCGAAGATTGCACATCTTTTTTAGGGCCCGATGTATTATAACACCCAGAAAACATCTGCAGTATATCTGCAGTAATGGTGAAAATAGCATCACATCTTCCTAGAAGGATCACTCCTGTCGTGAATATTATTTTATCTGCTGAAATCGAAGGCATAATCAGAAATTTTACAATATAAATGTATACTTATAGCTAGAAAGTGTTGCAAATTGATATAAATAAAAACAGTTATAAACTAATTATTCAAAAATGTTGAAAATAGATTTGCTATTTACATTTAAAGTATTATAGGGTACCCTACAATAATGCTTCCTCTGGAAAAGTACACTAAAAACGTAAAGACAAAAGCAGCATTCTGTGTAATGAAATTTTTTATTCAAGAGGAATCATAAACTTATTGAATGTCCTTAATTGGGTTAAAGAAATCAGGTAATCATAGCAACAACGACACTCTTGTCGCTAGGACAAGGGTGTCGTTGAAATAAATGCCACATCTAATTATTATGGCCTAACATACACATAAGGTTTGTCAGGAGTAGTTGGAAATGCAACACTATTTGCTTTGGCTGTAGTGATATAGGACAGTAAATTATCACTCAAAGGTGCTGGGTGATTTCCGTAAACTATTGGGTTGTAAACACCACGTATTGAGCATATTAATTCTCCTGTAGTTTGGCATTGTGGGACGAATGTTACATAAAAATAATTGGTAGCAGATAGTTCTCCTGCTAGTACTCCATTATAACTAAACCATGCTCTTGACATAATATATGATTCTTTTATCCATCAAAAAGGAATCAAAAAACTTTAAATTAAAACCTACTCTGTTATAGGGTTTTCGGTATCCCCCTTTAATCGTTAGACACTTATATTATTATAATTCAATAGAAATATTTAATATTAAATCATTTTCTACTCTTTCGAATCTTAATCTAAATTACGAAGGTTTAGCAAATTATTCTAGGGTCGGATGTACCATAAATAGCCATATGAAAGGAATTTTTAATAACAGAAAAGTTATAAAATTTAATGCTATTGTGTATTATCAATAGGTTCTAACGTACACATACGATTTATCCGCGATAGTGGGAACTGCAATCTGATATGCTATCGCCAACGTAATGTAAGTTGATAAATTGTTACTAAACGGTACCGGATGGTCTCCATAAGTGCCAGGATTATATATGCTTAGGATAGCGCAAATTTGGCTTCATGTTGTGCCGCAGTTTTGCGGAAAGCATTAATATAAACAAAGTTTGTAGCAGTTTGTTCTCCTGCTATTGCTCCATTATAACTTAACCATGCTATTGTTGACATATTCAATCATGCTTTTATAAATCAAAAAGAATCAAAAAACTTTAACTATATCTACTCTATTAAAGGTTTTCGGTGTTCCCGTCTTACCGTTAAAAATTTGGTTTTTATAAATTCTACAGACATATTAATCAAACTTATCTCTTTGAATTGTCCTCTAAATTACGAAGGCTGTGCACCTTTTTTAGGGCCGGGTGTACCATAACAACTAGAAAGTAGCTGTAATATTTATGCAGGATTTGTTAAGATAATTGCATTTTATTAAAGGGATCATTACTTGAACTGAATATTATTTTATTTTCTAAAATGAAATTATAATAATAAATTTAACAATAAAGATATACTTGTACCTGCAAAAATATTGGAAATAGATTTTCTTTACTTTTAACGTATTATCTTTTAATTTACAATAATGCTTTCCTGTGGAAAAAGTAAACTAAAAACGTGAAGGCAAAAGCAGCATTCTGAGTAATGAAATTTTTTATTAAAGAGGAATCATCAACTTGTTAAATGCCATTAATAGGGTGGAAGAAATTAAGTAATAATATCAAAAACATCCCCTTGTAACGATGACAAAGGGATGTTGTAAAAATGTTAGATGCTATTATGGCCTAACATAAACAAATGGTTTATCTGGAATAGGTGGAGTTGCAATACTATTTGCTTTAGCTGTGGTAATATAAGATAGTAAATTAGAACTTAATGCTGCCGGGTGGTTCCCATAGGTTAAAGGGGCATAAAGACCCAGTATTGCACATATTTGATCCCCTGTAGTTGTACATTGTGGAAAATTTGATATGTAAAAGTAATTTGTAGCAGTTTGTTCTCCTGCTGATAATCCATTATAACTAAACCATGCTCTTGACATAATATATGATTCTTTTATCCATCAAAAAGGAATCAAAAAACTTTAAATTAAAACCTACTCTGTTATAGGGTTTTCGGTATACCCCTTTAATCGTTAGACATTTATATTATTATAATTCAATAGAAATATTTAATATTAAATTATTTTCTACTCTTTCGAATCTTAATCTAAATTACGAAGGTTTAGCAAATTATTCTAGGGTCGGATGTACCATAAATAGCCATATGAAAGGAATTTTTAATAACAGAAAAGTTATAAAATTTAATGCT
>Ga0247807_10000090_pt1 | contig 78513 bp, 81 predicted proteins | sample UWRJL074202C1_FD_179931 | JGI IMG/M metagenome (GOLD analysis project Ga0247807, IMG submission 179931) | Plant litter microbial communities from Arlington Agricultural Research Station in Wisconsin, United States - UWRJ-L074-202C-1 | ecosystem: Environmental > Terrestrial > Plant litter >...
CAGTGTCAGTGGGATGATGGATGTAAGCATCTTCTCAGAACTGGATGTAAGGAACCCTCTCTGGGAGGATGAGCATTACGCAAAACTATCCAGTAAAGCTTTTGAAGAACTGATGGGTCTGATTAACGAACCTTACCGTCATAATGGTGATGAGGCTGTACGCTTCGTTTTCGATGCTGTCAGTGACGGTAAATGGAAAGTCAATAAGGGTGACCTTGTGAACGGCACAGACACTATTGACCGTGTTGTTCTAGGCTTCTTGGGAGCTAGAGAGATTGAACCTTGGGATATTGAGGTGAAGGAAGATACTTCGGATGAGCTGAAAGGCTTCTTGAAGCATCTTTCCTGATAAATAGAGAAGAGCAACAAACTAATCAAAGTTTGTTGCTCTTCTTGTTTGTGCGCATGAGGGGACTTGAACCCCTACTCCTTGCGGAACCAGCTCCTTAGGCTGGCGCGTCTGCCAATTTCGCCACACGCGCATAATGACGTTTCCGCCATTGCTTCTATTCTAACACACTTTATCGGTGAATGGAATAGAAACATAAAAGGTTATTATTTATCTAATATAAAAACCGATAGAGAAACCATGTCTTCTTCTGAACTAAATATTCCTAAGCGTTTTCCCCATCTAACATTAGGGTATATAGCTGCTTTTCTGATTGTTACAACAACACCCGGATATTTTATTATGCAGGTGACTGGAAGTAAAGTAAACAGCGAAAGCACTGCGTTAGAGTTAGCTATGACAGTTTTTGTTGTGTTCGGTGGCGGGATTGGGTTTTTGTTCTGGTTCATCAGTCATCAAATTAAGAAAAACGGTTACAAAAAATTTCGTGTTGACCTTTCCGCATGGGTTAAAGAAAAATACGATCTTACTTTAACCCATGAAGATATAGTAAAATTATCTACACCTAATTTATTTTTAAGATGGTTCAAAAAAAGCTATCATTCAGAAGAAATTGAAAAACGTCTTGGTGACCCAAAACAAACAGTAACCCTTAGCTTGGTTGAAGTCGATGGTGATGCTTACCTGTTATGGTCAGAAGCAGAAGAAGAGTATCCCACACTTGAAAACAAGAGAACTCTAGAGCATATTCAAACTTTTTGGAGAGAAGTAGAAATGCAAGAAGGTCTTTTCTTTCTGGTAGAGACCGAAAGCCGAAACTTGATGACAGCTAATGAATGTTTGGTAATCTGGTCTGACCCAGTACGTGCCCAGCTATTTGCAGGTCAGATCAACTCACCTGACGTAGTTGGTTTCTATTCTATTGAGGAGTTCCTTCAAGACATCTCCAAAAACATCCCCTCCCATTTTCAAATAGGAATCAATTGGGGCGAAGAAGAGATTGTCTGTGATAAAGATTTCTTTATTGAAAATCTGTCTAGCTAAGTTTATTTCAAAGCTGCGTTAGCTACAGTCAAATCAGCAGCGAAGTCAACCTCAACTGCATAGTAGTTGCGCACTGAAATGTCCATTGGCTCAACAAGAAGACCATCATATTGGATAGCAAGTTCAATACCCCGCTCGAAGTATGCTTGGTCGTCAACAGCTTTCAACTGGTTGATGAGCTTCTGCTTGTCATGACCAGCAATGTAGTTGATGCCAACAGCTTCACCTAACGCTGAGGCTTGTGGAACAGTTTTGGAAAGCTCGTCAATGTAGCCTTCTGCATTGATGGTGTATTTGACTTCTTCATCAGAAACTTTTGCGGTGTTCACGGTCACGAATGACTGGTTGGCTTCCATGAGGGCGGCGGCTTGTACAAGAATTTGCGGATCGAATACAACATCACCGTTCATCCATAACACACCTTCATTTTTTGGTGTATTTGTTAGGGCGCGGAGAAGTGATTTGGATGTGTTTGTCTGGTCGTAGGCTTCGTTGTACACGAAGTTATTTTCTGGGAAAGCTTCGATGATGCTTTCTAGTTTGTAACCGACAACGATGCTGATGCGTGCGTCATCGAAAGCTGCGTGGATGTTTTCAAGCTGCTGCTGCATGATGGTTCGACCGTCAGCGAGCTCAGTGAGAGGTTTTGGTAGGGCGCGTCCTAGTCGGGAGCCTAAACCTGCTGCTAAGATTACAATTTCGTGCGTCATGAATTCCTTGTGGTAAGTACAAATGTTATATACAGTCTAACATTCATTCTCCGTTCAGTATTCGTTCACAGTCATAACGGTAGCATAACAATGACAAAAACCCAGTCATTCATGAGTAAATGACTGGGTTTTTGTTTAGTTCAGTATGTCTTGGAGGAGCTTTTCGAAGAGGTGTACTTCCTGTTTAGCTTGGGCGCGGTCTTCATAGCGACCTCTTGCGGCAAGGTGTGCAGCAAGCTTTTCAGCATCAGTTTTGCGTTCTTCGATGATTTTAATTATTTCTTCAACTGTTTTCATGGTGTCTCTTTTCACGTTAGTTCCGTATAATCTCAGAAGTCTAGCATGCTGGGAGCGTTAATGTCAACGGTTCATGAGGCGGGAAATGATTGAACCCATGCTGCTTGATGGCAGATATGTTGGTGCTTGGTAGACTTTCCCGCAGGCGCAGCTCAGGTCAGCTTTGACACCTACATAATCTGTTGAACTGAATGTGTCATACTGACCCCATGAAGCATGTTCGTCATAGTTCTGAATTAGGGCAACATGGCATTCGGTTCTTAGGTGTGTTTCGGCCGCATACCAGCTATTTCCACGAGATTCTCCCCAAGCGCTGCTGTTCGGCTGGAAGATTTCTCCTTCATCAACCATGAGGGAAGCGATGCTGCTTTTGAAGCTGTCTAATGGTTCTGCGTTCTGCAAAGCCATTTCTTTCTGAACATTCTTAGTGATAGCTTCATTCATCACAAATCTTTGAATTGTAGCTTTTTGAACTCTCTTTAGCTTCGCTGCATCACTTTCATCAGGGAGGTTAGTGTCTGCCCATCGTTTGAACATCATGTCTGACTGTAAAGCTTGGTAGTTCATTTCAGCTTCGGCTAACTTATTTTCATAGTTTTTGATTACTGTGGCGCTTCGTTTCTCGAAGACTGCTTTAGCGAGAGCCTGTTCTGCAAGGGTTCTTTCACCTTTAGCGTTACCTCGTGCATATTTTGTATCCTCTTGAACACGTTGTGCTTCTGGGAGTGTACGTACCGGGTGGCGACGGCAGTTGATGTAGTTTTTACTGCATTTTCCTGTAACTGTTATGATTGGTTTTGGCATTAGTTTCCTGTCCTGTATACACTGTCATAGTATATTTCAAATTTGAGTGTTGGGTCGTTGAGACCTTCAATAAGTTTGGTTCCTTTGGTTCCTGCTCCTGCACGATCAGTTTTTCGCACCGGGGAGCCGTTGATTACAGCATGGTCAAGGTCTTGTTCAAATTCTTCTAAAGCGATACCTAAATCATCCCGCGCTGTTTTTGTCATGTCTGCACCGAGTACGAAAGAGTATGGGCTGTCAATGTGAGGGTCGCCTAATGGCTCTCCTGCAATTGTTCGACGGTACTGGTATCCTATTGCTCCGGCTGCTTGTCGTGCTTCTTCTGGGGTGAGTGGGCGGTTTGCTTGGAAACGCATGTTGTAAGGCCAATCGGCTCCAACACCTTCACGGATGCGGGAGAAGCGGGTTGGTATTTCATAGCCGTTGTAGACATCTATCTCATCAAACACTTGTCCAGCTTGAACTCTTGGGTCATCGGATGAGACAGCTTGTGCGTCACGTTCATAAACACCATGCTCTTCTATGTCTTCGATAGTAGCAAGGATAGGTGGCATTGTGTCTTCGAACCATGCTGTTTTTTCAACTTCATCAAGTTCTGCTCGTGCGGTGGCGTAGGCTTCGAAATCCTGACGCTTCTCCGCTTGTTCCATGCGGATGATAGCTCCGTGATATGGGCAGGATGTCGGGTCTTGTGCTCGACATGGCGCGATGGTGACAGATGCTGTCATAGTGGGTCTCCCAGTAGGCGGTAACGTTATAGGTTATGCCTAACATGAGGTTGTTGATTTGGACGCTCAGGGGAGAATCGAACTCCCTCGTCTCGTAGTTATGAGCTACGCGCCGTCCCATCTGGCTCCTGAGCGGGGTGTGGATTTCAGCGGGACCAACCGCCTTACCACAAACTTTCACGTAAGTTCTCAACGCTGACTGTTTCACGACCGTCAGACACAGGGAAGGATTTAACTACCTCTCGCCGGTTAGTGTTGCGCTACTAACAACGCCCTATTTTCATCCTCAGTACAGGGACTGGTCTTCTATGGTTAGAAGAAGTTTTAGTTATGAATTCATCATAGCAGAAAAAGTAGTGGAAAGCTACTTCGGGAATTTTCCCTGAGCAGCCATCGCTTCTAAGAAAGTAATATATTCCTCGGTGCCTTCAATTTCTTCCCATTTGAAATTTTTGAACTCTCTGGCGGTACTGTCAAGCATAACCCCGCCGCCGCCACGAAGGGATATTACTTTACCGGTAACGCCTGTGCCTTTGAAAACAACTTTGTCACCTAACCAGAATGGAACTTTCATCGGCTTTAGGCGAGGATGAACAATATGGTCTGCATCAGGAATGTCTTCTGCGGTTGGTGCTGGCGGGGTTTCTGAATTAGCGAAATCTAACGCTCGTGCGATGTCAGCGGGGGTTGAGTGACGGGTGATTGTCACATTAACAACACCTCCACGGAAACGGCATGTTGCGGGGTCTTTTGCTTTGCAGATGGAACCATCCGCATGCTTTGCTTGTAATGACATTTATGGCGTCCTTTAACTAGTTTTCTTCGCAAGGAAGGAAAGAATTTTGGTTACTTGGGCAAACTCTGCGGGTTGGGTTGTTTTCCACACCGTAGCGGCTTCGGCATCCTCAAACATGAGGTTACCCTCGTAATGATCAAAGCTGTTACGGGTTACCCCTTCTGCTACGTATTGAGCACCAGAAGCAGTGTGCTGAGAAGGACGGTAACCACTTTCATTCAAATCAACATATGTTGAGCCTTCATCCTGCCAGAAACTGAATGTGTTACCTTGTGGGGAAACCACAGCATATTTAGGGGAACGGGAGCGGTAAACTTCGGTATTCTCCCAGCCCGCAGGAAGGCCATTGATCTTAGAAAGGGGTTTGACACTATCGCCTGGAAGACTTTTAATTGGGGTGGTCGTATCTGGTACTGACCCCTTACTGAGTTCATTAATTCTACGGTCAATTATTCCCACCTGCTTTTTGAGTGCCCCAATAATACGGTCATGCGGAGCGACCTTCTCTTCTTTCTCTCTGCGGGAAAGTGCATCAGAGATATCAGCAAGGTTTTTAGGTAGGAAACCAGATGTACGATGTTGAAAAGGGCAGCTTTCAGGAGATTTAGCGCGGCACGGGCGACCATCAGCATGGCGTGCAATTGTTTGTGTCATGCTGTATATCTATCAGATTATTTATTGAATTGCATTCAATCGGTCAATGAGCCTATCGCTTTGTTGCCACATCCCGTCCACTTGGTTGATGAGAGCGTCAATAAAATCTTTGGCGTGGAGTTGGCGACCTAGCCGCTCTTCCACGCAACCGATGCAAAGCATTCCTTTATTGGCAGGGTGAATTTGATTCCATAGATCGAAATCAATCATGTAGTATTCACCGATTTCATCAGTGTTAACGCTACAGTCAAGGCAGATGAACCCAGCTTTTATCTCTTCCTCGGTCGCCTTGTATTTATCAAGGACACTTTCAATGTCATCCCAGTCAACGAAGTTGTTTTCAATTAGTTTGGCGAGAATGAACTCATCGCTTTCAAGTTTGGCGAGACGACCCACCTCTACAGGAACTGTTCTTTCCTCAGTCATCAAAATCTCTTTCAGGGTAAAATCAGCGAACTACCGCTGGAAACTAATAACAACATGAAAGCACCCGTACCCCGAGTTCTGTTTTAAGCTATCATCTGTCTAAGCCACATACCCGTTCTCATAAGGTCACAACTCCCTCGAACTGTTTGTGTTGCATACATCCTGCACCCTGCTTTTTAAGTTGGGCTTAGTGGTTCTTGAACAATGTTATCGAACGATGACATTCCGAAGGAATGTAACCGAACGTGTACATCTACCACACGGTTGTTGTGAAAATGCTCGGAAGTTCCTCAGGTGAGTTTTACCTCACCCGCGATAGCCCGATGCTTCATGTTGTTAAACTCTATTATTGCACAGCTTTCACTGTTTGGCAAATCTTTATTTAACTGAGCAAGTTACCCAGTTACTGATGACAGCCCGCATCGGCTGATCGTGGCCATCTACTGGGTGCATAGCATAATAACGAACTTGGAAGGGTTCCGTCAAATTGATGTAAAGATTGGATAAATCAAACTCTTTTGTAACCGTACTAAGCCCATCCATGCTAAATAATTCTTCATCCATGTAAGGTTTACGTTTAGTAATCAACCCTGCATAGGAAGGGGTAATAATTTTGAATTGAAAGAAATTCCCGTCCAGCATGGTTTCATCTATTCTCGGGATAGCTAGAAACTCTGTGTTCTCCCTTTCATTGAAAAACACTATCTGAACGCGGGACGAGCTTTTTTCAGGTAAGGGAATAAGTGTTGTTATCATACCTCTTCTATTGGTCAAGTTTTGACCCCGTGCTGCTCTTTTATGCACGAGAAGAATACTACCAAGCTAACCACACTGTACTTACAGAACAAGTTATTGGGAAATATATCATCTCTTTACCTATACTTTTAGTATGATGAGAATATAGATAACAAAGGATGCCATTATGGAACAAGAACTCCAAAGAATTGCTGTCAGTGTCGCGCATGAAGATTGGGAAAGGTTTTCTGGTTTTGGACTTTACCATGCAAACCAAAAAACTCAGGAAGCTGAGATAGCTAAAGCCCGTAAGAAAGTAGACAAATGGTTTGAGCTACTAAAACCAGCGTTTGAAGCAAAGTAGCTTTAGCTACTTATGCAGTTCAATAAATTCTAACATCTGCTGATATTGTTCGTAAGTCCAGCCAATGGCAGGGTCGCACAGTATCAGGAGGGTATTGCCCCTATTTTCAGCCCATTGGAAAGCATCGGGTGTGAACTCGTCATCTAACCATATGATTGGCTCTACTGACTTATGAAGGTACTCTTTCACAGCAGGAAGCTTCCACATACCCTCATCAGGGTTGGTTCCCGGTTCGATGGAATCATAAAGGTCAACGAAGTCCATATGATTTTCTAGCATATAGTATGTTGCTAGTACATTAGAGTCGTTCAACCATGCAGAACACCAAACCATTGTTGTTAGTTTTTCCAGATGGCGCATCCATTGACCGTGATTGATGACATCAATGTTCCATGATGCGTAACCTTCGTTGACATGCAAGAATTTGCGTTCAACAAGGTCTGTGGCAAACTGAGGGTTCAGTGGCCCGTCGATGTCCCATAGAATTGTTGTCATGATAGTCTATGTTATCGGTTTTTGTAGGAAGTATCATTTTCCTACTGTATCTCTCGTGAGATACTATTAGTTGCTCCCCATCTAGGATTCGAACCTAGAATAACTGAGTCAGAGTCAGTCGTGTTGCCAGTTACACCAACGGGGATTACAGTTCAGCTTGCGCTCAACCGTCTTCTAACGCTTTTTATCGGTACTTTGACCCGAGAACCTGCGTAAGATGAGTTCTAGTGTCTATGGGGCTGGTGAGGCTATTTAGCCTGCTTCTCTTGACATCACACGCAGGGTTTATCAAAAACTTCAAATGAAACATCAGGAAAGTAGATGCGATGAGGGTCTATACCCACATTCACAAAACCTTTTTGTAAGAGAAGGTGCCGCATACTTCCACCAGTGGGGTGGACGCTAGCTAAAATGTTTGTGAGGTCAGTTCCCACAGTGACAGAAATGAGATCGTCTAAAATTTTGGAACCTATTCCTTCGCCTTGTAAAGAAACATATACTCCGCTTATCCAACCTGTTTTCAAATCTATGAAACCAGTTCCGACCAACTGGCCGTTTTTGAAAAAACCTAAAGCATGTTCCGCAACAATACGTTCCTGAACTATGTCAACATTGTATTCCTGAGCTAACCAAAAATGAAAATTAGGATGATACAAACGTTCAGTATCAATACAGACCTGATTTACATGATTGCAAACAGCCTCAGCATCTGAAAACTCTAATACTCTCATGCCATTTTCAATAGTTTTCAACAGGTATCCTTATATTGTTACTTGGATATAAACTATCGGATAATGACAGTTTGTGCTCACGGTGAGATTCGAACTCACACTGTACAGGGTTTAAATCTGCTGCCTCCTACCAGTTGGGCTACGCGAGCATAAAAAAGTTAGGAGATGGAAGCAGTCAGATGGGTTTCGCTACCTTACCTGACTTTTACCTTGCGTTCGACTTACATACCCTGTTCCGGTTTATTGCTAATAGTTTCACTGTTGAATGCGAAACTGTGTTCCCTGAGAATTTCGAAATCTCGGCCCTCCGGTTAAGAGCCGGATGCTCTGCCTCTGAGCTAAAGGAGCGGGTGTTCAGGTCGTAATTATTACCTACGTCACGATTTCGGGAACCTGCCTGAACATTCAAGGTTGGAAGTCCTTTGTACTTGGCCCTCAGCGCGCCTATCTTCCAACTGCCGTGTCTTCTAATATGTCTTTTAGAACATATTGTGCGGATGGTGCGGGATTCGAACCCGCGCCCGAGCTTTCACCCGGCTAACGGTTTAGCAAACCGTCCTCTTAAGCCTCTTGAGTAACCATCCAAACCCAGTTCATAGCGACCGTCTGGGCACGGTTAGTGTTTACGCCACTACTCTGTCTTCACCAAGACCTAGCTTCTGCATCTAGGAGAGTGTGTGGGATACGCTATGCGCGGATAGAGCGAGGTTCGAACTCGCACGCCCTTTCGGGCAGACTGTTTTCAAGACAGTTGCCGCCGCCATCATTCGGCTGGTCTATCCAAATATTTAGTTATAAGTGTTCCCTGGGAATTTCGAAATCCCGACCCGATGGTTAAAAGCCAACTGCTCTGCCTCTGAGCTAAAGGAACAAAAGTTCGGGAACCCCTCTGAGGGGTTCCCGAACTTTTTAGTGATTATTCTGGGCGACCGTAAACAGCCGGAACATCATCAAACATACTGTAATCAGTAGCGTTTGTACCGTAAAGATAAACTTCTGTAAGATGACTTGTATCTAATGGAGAAAAGTCAGTGATTCCAGTATTACTACTCAGGTAAAGCTTCTCCAAAGGCATGTTCTGCAACCCATCCAAAGAGGTAATCTGGTTAGATTCAAGGTTCAAGTTAGTGATTGGCAATCCACGCAGGGGTGTCAAATCAGTGATGGAACTATGGTTCAACCATAAGGTGTCCAGATTGGTTGCAAGCTCCAAACCTTCAAGGCTTACAACTCCAATACCGTGACCAGAAAGGTTGGTGATAAGCGGAGCGTCAGTAGTCATAAGCTGGTAGGTGCTTTCATCATTCCCTTGACCCCAATGGCCTAAGTTCTGCTTGATTGCTTTACGAAGCTGAGCATCAGGAACATCCCATTCAGCAGCAACAGCATCTCCACCAACACTCACAATAATTGGTGCGATAGGGGTGCAAGAAGGATTAGCGGGGCTAGCGATGTTGTATTGTTTAGGTTCATCCATTTTCTCTGTGGTGTAAAAAATGTTACCAGAATCTGATTTCACGACCGCTACATAGCAATCATTGGAAGTGTCAGTTACCACATTGAAGTTGTTACCTGCTTTGAACAGAGATTTTCCATCAGGAACAGCGGCACCAGGGTTCGCTAGTGTTGCTTTATTAGCAAAACCGTCACCGTTGGTGAAGCCTTGATAAGCTGCTTGCGCTGTTTTCATAGAATCTAATGTTCCTTTTGCAGCGTTATCCTGAGCCCATGGAATGACGGCGAAGACTGTTGCGGCGATAACACCAGCAATGATACCGATGACAATAGTACCAATCATAATGGAGGCAAGATCAACAGCCGCGCGAGTGGACCGCATGGTTTTCTGAATTCTTATAAGCATAATACGTATTTCCTTTAAGCAAAGTAGCAGGTGGCATAAACTTTGTACAAGGATAATATCTGCTCAAGTAGTTGCTATGAAGGCATTCTCGGTTCACTGTGTACCTAAAAGAGAACAAAGTATATTGGATGTATTGAAAAGTGCCCCCTCTCGGACTCGAACCGAGGGCCCACGCATTAAGAGTGCGTTGCTCTAACCAACTGAGCTAAGGAGGCGTAAATCTATTTACAGAATTAGTATCGGATTAAACTTTGTTGGGGCTGGAAACTAGTATTACTACCAGCCCCAACAAAGAATGTAGCGAAGAGAACCCACGTTGCCGTTACCCGTGTGCAGATGCTTTTAGTGCAGAGCCGCAACCCATCATTCCAATGTTCTGGAAGGCGAGTGATTGTTTATGGTTTTACTCCCTTACAGGAGTACCGTCACCATTGCGCTGTGCAGCGCTGAAAGCGGAACGGTAGCCATCAAAACTACTGATGACCTCCTTTGTTCCGTCTTTCTTGGTGACAGAGAAGGCAATTGTCTTGCCTTCGACATCCACGACTTTCCAGCCGCGAACATCTTTATACGTGAATTTACGCATATTCTGTTTCCTTTCTTTTTGGACAGAATATGCAGTTTAAGTTTTGACCATCTCCATGATTATATTATTACCTTTCATCACATTGGTGTTGCGTCAGATATCAACATAACATGAAAACTATGTTGAAACCATTTTTTGGAACGTAGCTGGTACAGGATTCGAACCCGCGAAGCCCTATCATAAAACAGTTTGCGCTACTGAGGCATTACCCTGTTCGACTACCGTTGTACTCCTGAACGCCTGTTGATATTACAGGTGCATTTGACCACTTTGCTAACCAGCAACTGCTTCACAGCAGTAAAGGACATCGGAGGTAATGACTTCCTCCTTGTTTCCTTTTGTTGACGGTGCAGGATTTGAACCTGCGTAGTTTCGTTCGCAACATCTGCTCTACTTGGAGTACGACTTCCTTTTGAACAAACGTTAGCTACTGTGAAACGCCCAGTTAACCACTGGGTGCATTTAACCATACTTTGCTAACCGCCTTGCCTGAATTGTACAGAACCATTGCATGTGGTTCACATTCAGCAGGGATTTTGTTTCCCGCGAAGAAACAATCTCACCCCTGAAACAACTTACGTTGTTGTGACGCGGACGGGAATCGAACCCGCAATCTCTTTCGAGACACTAGATTGAAAGTCTAGCTGCCCATGCCAGTAGAGCGACCGCGCCATAATACAGTTTTACTAAAAAATTCACGACAGCCGACCTGCTGATTCCCGGTTATGGTCCTCCGCCTCGAACGGAGCATCGTGAAGTGAGATGCTGGGAACCACCCTAACAACCGTCATCGGAATTGAACCGACCACACCTCTATTCGTCAAGCATCGGGTTTCGAACCCAAACTTCCACCTTAAAGGGTGGCGTGCTGCCATTACACCATACTCTGCTCTTATTTTACAACGTGAACCTGCTTTTCTGAAAGAAGCGGTAATCCTCTTCCAGAAAAGCCAACCGTTGGGTCCTAATTTGGCAGTTTTACCGTCCGCCGCATCTGACCAGTGTGCCTTCCCCAGTGTCCGACTCTGGTTAACCCGTTTTCAAACGGATGCTTTACCACATAAGCTATAAAGGCTCAAAGCAGATTATCAACCTGCTTCATTTTTTGTTACCTATCGAAGTAGCTGGAACCCTGCGACTGATGGAAAGTTGGACGGAAAACCATGTCACCATGAGCATCCACCTCAATAACACCACCAGCAGCATTCGCACCTAACTTCACATCAACACGGCTAATACCGCCCGCAGTCAACGTCTTACCAACCTTCTCAACATCAGCCATAAGCTGAACAACTGCTTCCAGTTCGTTTTTAGTGAAAGTGTTCCTGTCGGTCATAATTCATTTCTTTCTTGTTGTTTATTTATGCGAGCGTTCAAGCAACCTCGCTAACCACCAGTATACTATGGAACCTTACAGAAATCAAACCCAAATGAGTGAAAATTAATAATCAGAAGAAATATCAGGGAAGAAAACTGCTTTACCTTCCATAGTAATCTGAATATTGCCTGTAGCACCATCCATGAGTTTCAGAGGAACATAACTACCTTTTCTGAGAGAAGCCTCAGCCTCTTCCATCCTACTAACGATGGACAACAGTTGATTTTTAGTGAACGAATTAGTCATAAGCTAACCCCACTTTCATTATGAATGGATATGGTGCCCCCAGAGGGATTTGAACCCCCGACATTCGGTTTCGAAGACCGCTACTCTTCCGCTGAGTTATGAAGGCATATTTGTTTCCTAACCGAAAGTCAAGAAACAAACGTTTTGTTTAGGAAACTCGTAGTTTACGTGCGTCCTTGTAAATCTTTTTGGATGCTTTAGTAGCTTTCTTGCTACCCTCAGTAATCCTCGCCACATATTTGTAGCTTAGGAACTCTTTGCGACCCTTATCAGTCAACCAGACCAAAGTATGGTCAGGGGAGGCAGGGGTTCCTTTTTTATATTCAACGTAACCTTTGTCATAGAGTTTACGGATAGCTGTGAGAGCATTGTTCTTGAAAGTCCATGATTTCTCTCCAAGACGGTAACGGGCAACAAGTACCTCACCTACCAGCTCTTCTGTTGGAGAAAATACAACTTCATCTTTTTCATCTGCGCTCATCGGAACACCACCTTAGTTGTTTCTTCTCCGTTGATAAGGAGGATATCGTTACCTTCACGGACTTTATCTGTGAAGAATTTGCGATCACGAATGGCGAGACGTATCTCCTCTGTGACTGGTGCGCCTGTGCGGGCTGAAAGTTCATTCAAGGCTGTCACAAGTTCACCTGTGATAACAACCTGCATTGGTTTAGTTTTAGATTTCGACATGAACTAACTATAGCAGTTGATAGGTTTATGTCGCTGGAATTGAAGGAAGTTTGTAACTGTCACCGAACTCTTCTTTGACTTTGGCTCTTGTTTCTTCGTCCAGAAAATTTATTGTGGAACCGAACAGTTCATGCATTTTCTTAGACACCTCAGGGTCTAACATGGTTCCTTTAGCATCGAACTCGAAGGAGAAGAACAGGAAGATACCGTGGTCAGCTCCGAGCTCAACAATGCGTTCACGTAGTGCGGTGTGTTCCTCAGAGATGTAAGCTTTCTCATCCACCGCAACTTCTGAATGATACCAGTCGCCTGTGTATGTTTCAGCTTCTGCGATGATGAGTTTCATCTCTTCAACATCAGGTTTGTCATAGCGTTTGATGTTTTCGTCTTCACCTACTGCGGTGAGCTCGAATGAGAGTGCGCTGATTTCTTCATCAGAGCACTCGTGGTCTGGGGAACAGGTTGGTACTACTCTTTGCATGTATGAACCTTTCTTCATAAATAATAATCGGTATGTTTGTGCCGTCAACAGGATTTGAACCTGCAAGTCCGAAGAGTCTGATTTACAGTCAGGTGAGCCAGCCAATTGCTCAATAACGGCGTAGCGGTTTATGTTTTAGGTACAAAACGGCAATAAAAACCTTAGTTTGAAACGTGCCCCCAGAGGGATTCGAACCCCCGGCACACTGGGTAGAAACCAGATGCTCTTCCGCTGAGCTATGAAGGCAGGCGCTGATGAATGTCACGTTCAACATTCGTCAGCTCAGTATAGTATATAGTTGAATAGTTTAGACACCTGTTTCTATTCTGTTTGAGCCGAACCGTTTTGGGTGTCGTTCGGTGGCTGATGACCGTTGTTCATCTTCCTGTGTTCACTGTTGGTTTACGGTACTGTCAGAACGTTGACAGTCAGTGAACTTTGTGCCCCTACCCGGATTTGAACCGGGACGCTCTAATGAACACGAGTTTCTGAGACTCGCTCGTCTACCAATTCCGACATAGAGGCATATTTTGTTGCGAGGTGGAGGAGGGAATCGAACCCTCATAAACAATTTTGCAGATTGCTACCTTAAGCCATTCGGACACACCACCATTACTCTGGTTCAACACATTCTCGGGCAAACTAACTTCTGAGGTTAGGAACCAGACTAGGAGATGTGGTGCGCGTCATCTGACAAGTGCGCTAACCCTTGCTGCCTCACCGGACAGTAGAACCCATTGGATGGGAACTATCATTGTACTCATGATGGGAGTCGAACCCACAACCTTCTGTGTTTGAAACAGACGCCTCTACCAGTTGGGCTACACGAGCATGTGCTATTTATTTGTTTGGTGCCCTCGCCCAGATTCGAACTGGGGATGTGACTTTCGTAGAGTCGTAGTTTATCCGCTAGCTTACGAAGGCATTACTACTTCTTCCTAACTGTTCCGACGCGGGACTTGAACTCGCATCACCATAATGAAACTATGGCTACCACCGTTATCCTTTAGGGAATACTCGGAAGCAGTCGGGAAGAATGGAGGGGATGACGGGATTCGAACCCGCACGACTAGTTTGGAAAACTAGGATGCTAACCGTTGAACATCACATCCCCATTAGTTTGTTATATTTTTTGCGAGCGGGTGGCGGGAATCGAACCCGCATCCAAACATAGGCAATGTCTTATCTTAGCCATTAGACGACACCCGCACAAGTGCGTTCCTCGCACGGTTCCGAAAAACCTGTACGAGTTCCTCCTGAGGAGGGTCTGCTCTTTCATGTTCCGAAGAACATATGGTGGCAGAAGGCGAGGCACCGCTATCCTTGGCTCTAACTGTTTCCAGTTTGAAGTCAACCATTTTGTACCCGCACAGAGAATCGAACTCTGACTTCTTCGTTATCAGCGAAACGTCCAGAACCACTAGACCATACGGGCATGTGAGAAGTAACATAATTTTGTTTTACGGTCTTATGTTGACCAGAACACTCCAAGATCAAACGAACCACTTCTCTTGGTTCTTCTCTGAGGAGTTCGGTGCGGGTAGGTGGAATTGAACCACCGACCTCGAAATTATCAGTTTCGCGCTCTAACCGACTGAGCTATACCCGCAAGGTGGAAGCAGTTTCCTGTAGCTACTGAGTTCACTTCCATTTTTCGACTTAGATTGTGCACACTTTACACTATTAGCCCCTTTGATGTGGAGCTACTGGCGACGTTACCTGCCAGTTCTATCTAATGCTTCCTCTGCAACACTCCCTTGTACTTCGGTTGTGCGTCAAGTTTAATTGTAGTTGATTTCGGTTGTGATGTCAACTGTGTAATGTGTGCCAACTACCGGGTTCGAACCGGTGACCTCTATGGTTTCAACATAGCGCTCTGACCAAAAACTGAGCTAAGTTGGCTTATGAAGGTTTGACCGTCTACCTACAAGAGGCTGCTCATTCCTGCCATCCTGTGACAAGTGTAACAATTGCTGAACCCAAGAGGCCGTAAGGATTCACTTCCGAAGAAGCTGTTTGTGGTTGCTGCTGGACTTGAACCAACGACCTCTGCATTTTCAGTGCAGCGCTCTGCGCATCTGAGCTAAACGACCAGTGTTCCGTTTCACCCACTTGCAAGGAACTGTGGTTTTTGAAGGTTTGTTTTCGATGACTCCTACAAAGTCGGCCAGTATTTAACTGATCGTGGCAACATCCAGAGTCGAACTGGAACCTACTGATTTTCAGTCAATCGAGCACACCGCTTACACCATGTTGCCGTGAAAAGAACCTGCTGTTCGCTACGCGGGTCAGCAGGGGACCTCGATTGAATTATTGCCTCAAAGGGTTTCTTTTCTTTACCCTAAACAATAATCTCGTGGTCCACCAGAGAATCAAACTCTGCTCATCTTCCGTGTAAAGGATGACTGCGTACTCAGCGCGTGGACCTTGGTCTGGACGGTGGGATTTGAACCCACGATACTCCTATTACCTAAATAGGCGGGCTGGCCAAACTGCCCCACATCCAGCCGCACGACAGTTATGGTCACGCTGTCGTACCGTGTCTCCTATCCCACAACCAATATGGGTTTTTACGGAGTTGCTCCCAGTGCAGGAATCGAACCTACAATATCAACAGGGTCAGAACCTGTGATGCTACCGCCAATGGACAACTGGGATTACAAGTTTTTACCTCAGCCGAAGTTGAGCTTAAACTTTCTAACAGCATGACACGCTCGGGATGCAGGAATCGAACCTACAATGACAACAGATTCAAAGTCTGCGTTGCTACCGCCAGTGGACAATCCCGATTAGCCGACTAGTCACCAGCGACGGTGCTTCACGGCATCCTACTTTCGTTTAGGATGTGCATAGGTTCAAAGCCTACTCTGTTATTCGAACGCCAGATTTCGGTATCTGATACTGCACCTTCAGCTTTTCCTTCGGTAAGCTGACAACCGACAGAAGTGACCTGTCTTCTGCAAGGTTTCATGGTGCAACCCATGAAAGTCGGGATACTCAGATTTGAACTGAGAGTCTCATCGCCCCAAACGACGCGGATTAGCCAAGTTTTCCCATATCCCGTTATTGTGTTCCCAGCTAGCTGAGTTCACAAAGTTTTTGTTTCTAACCTATTTTCTGTAAAGCTATGAAGCGCATGTCCCTGAAACCATTCTGGCATGTCTGGAACAGTAAGTCGTAGCCTCGTGGAATGTCAGCCGTTGTGTGCTTCGTGGCATCCAGTCGAGCAACCACACCAAGAACTTTATATGTTCCTGCACGATGCCCTGTAATGGCTACTGTTGTTCCTGCCGCTGTGGGGAAAGAACTTCCTCCGCAATGGGAATGTTCAGCTATGGTTGCAACACCATAATTTGCTGTCAGGTCAACCGCTCCACGGCATTGGTCAACTTCATTCTGAAATCCAGCAGTCCAAACATTCTTTGTGTATACACCGTTGTTAGTGTAAGTTCTGCCGCCACCTGTGTTGCGTCGGGCGTTCGCTGCCGCTTCTGCTGCTTTCCTTGCTTCTTCGGCTTTGCGCTTCTCTTCTGCAATGCGGATGCGCTCTTTCTCAGCCGCGAGCTCTTTTTCCCAAGCGACAACCGCCTCAGTTGCAGGTGTTATAGCATCCGCAACATCAGCTTCTAAATCTTTGATGAAAGCTACTGGGTTAGCGGGGCTGAGGCGGAAATAACCTTCTTTGCGGGTTTCAGGAAGAACTGCAATTTTTTCAACAGCTTCTGTTTTCAAAGCAGTTAAAGTTTTTGTTGAAATTTTACCAGCAACTTTATCGTCAATTCGTAAGGTTAACGCTGTTTGTGTTTCATCCAGCTCTGCGCGCGCTTCATCTAAAGCTATGAACCATGCTTGCTCTTCCTCAACATAAACATAATCTTTGCTGGTATCTCTTGGAGCTTGAACTTCTGTATCCGAAGTAACCCCGATGCCTGTGAGTAAAGATAAGCTGATGAGAAGAATAGTTGATGTAATCAACCGTGGTTTAGCATTCAATTGTCAGTTACCCTTTCAAAGCGATGATACTTATATCTACCTATAGGACGAACCTGACTGTTTTGGGGTGATCGACGGGAATCGAACCCGCATTCATAGGTCCACAACCTATTGTCCTACCTTTGGACGACAACCACAGTGCTCGTGATGGGATTCGAACCCACACTGTCTAGTTCCTAAAACTAGTGCCTCCTGCCGTTGGGCTACACGAGCGTGTTTTTCATTTGACGCATGAATGCGAAAGGGTGCGGTGCTCTATCCCCTTCAAGCTGTGAACCTAAGTTCACCCACAGTGGGTAGCTGTGGCCCATCCGCGCTGTGTCCTCAGAGGGATTCGAACCCCCGACCTTCTGATTCGTAGTCAGATGCTCTATCCGCTGAGCTATGAAGACATTCCACATTTCCTTCCCGTCAGGAAGTTCCCCCGCAAGGGCCTCATCCATTTTTATACTGGTGATGAGAGGCATGTGTTTCTTACCTCACCTGCTCCATTTCTTGGGCAGGCAACCAGTTCTGTCGGAATAGCCAGATTCGAACTGGCGACTTCGAAGTCCCTAACTTCGCCGCATACCGCTTGCGTATATTCCGTTGATGTGTACCTCATCCGACCATAGTACACTTGGCTTCCCAGTTGACGAAGCTTTCCTCTTTCGGGTGACCGACCGGGTTCGAACCGGCGAAATCCTGAGTCACAGTCAGGCGCAATAGACCACTCTGCCACGGCCACCATACAATAACACTAACGCGGTCATTTCTTTACGAGCAATCATTTGCTAGTTTAGTTCCTTTAGTGGACGGACCTGAACGTGGGGAACCCGAACATAAGGAGGACTTAGTTAGCTGTCTTTATGTTCGTTTGTACTCATGATGGGAGTCGAACCCACACTGGCTAGTTCCTTAGACTAGTGCCTCTGCCATTGGGCTACATGAGCTTACGGAGAACTTTTTCGCGCTCTCCTGGTACGGTGGACTGTCTACCACGACTTCTCTTACGTAAGTCACTGTCGGGATATTCAGATTTGAACTGAAAGTCTCCTGAATCCAAATCAGGCGGATTACCAAATTTTCCCATACCCCGTTACGGTTACATTTCCTGTTCAAATAAGAACAGGTTCCCTCTTGCCTTCAAGAGCGAACTCGCATTTTTTATACTGACTGCGAGAGGAATGCACAACCTTTGGTTGTCAGTTTCATTACCACTTAAAACTGTAGGATGCCTCCTATCGGATTCGAACCGATGACTTTCTCATTACAAGTGAGATGCTCTGGCCAGACTGAGCTAAGGAGGCGCAGCTTACCAGTGGCACATACCGAACAGCATGCGCCCTCTGGTAAGACGGGAATGATGTTTGTAGAAGGTTCAGGTGCGCACTGAAACCAGTTTTGTCATCATCCAATGCCGACGAACCTGCCGCCGACCTTGTTTCGTGGACCCTACGGGATTCGAACCCGTCACCCCTACTCTGCCAGAGTAATGCTCTACCAAATGAGCTAAGGGCCCAAGTACCAGAAGGGGAGTTAGAGCAAGCTAACCGCAAGTCTTCTGGCTGAACTCTCACGAGTTCCTTGTTTTATTACTTATTTCAGGAGTTAGGTCTGGCCTCCGCTCTGCGAAGAGTTCCTAACTCCCAGTTTATTGAAGCGTAGAATGCTCCCGTAAACTGTTGTGCGACCCGTACCGGACTCGAACCGGCGACCTCTACCGTGACAGGGTAGCGCTCTAACCAACTGAGCTAACGGGCCATATACCTATTTCAACAGGCTTCCATAGGCGTTTCCTGTTATAAGTGCTCCCACTCGGACTCGAACCGAGGACCCGCTGATTAAGAGTCAACTGCTCTGCCAACTGAGCTATAGGAGCGTACTGGACTGTCTCACCGAACAGAGACGTTGGCAGGTTGGTGGAATGTGCGGAGTGGATGCCCAGCAACCATGTCCAGTGACAGTTGCTTTCATGTCCGTTCCTTCTTCCCGCCTGTGGAGCTATATTCGCATATTCTCCCTCCCCGCTGTCAAAAACAGGAGGAATTGTAGGCCCACAGGGAATCGAACCCTGATTTACTGATTAAAAGTCAGCAGTCTTTGCCGTTAGACGATAGACCCGTACATGCGGAAGCTTCTAGACATTCCGCCTCATGGTCAGCCGAAGCTAACCAAGTTTTTGTGAACTTTTGTTCACTTTGTATGCTTTGAGGATTTGCACCTCACTGAGAATCAATTAGACTGGTTGCCCCGACCGCTTGCGGCGGTCAGGAAGGGACTTGCACCCTTTTTTATCATCCTTCGCTCATTATCAAGCATTCCCACACCAGTTTGGTGCGTGGTTCAGTAATTAGTTGAACCTAGGTTTGAAATAGGTGGCCACCTTTTCATTCCCCTTGCTCCGATGGCAGGATTCGAACCTACATGTATATTTCAACCACAAGTTAACAGCTTGCTAGGACGCCAATTTCCCATCACCGGATTACAGCCCAGCCGTAGCATGAGCTTTTCAACTTTTTATGTCTGTTGTTGACGTTTTACATCTCATAAGGTTGTTTGCCTTATTTGTGGAAGTGACGAGAATCGAACTCGCCGCACTGATCTTGCAAGGATCGGTCGCCCCCTTGGAACATTCACCCCCAGAGCGAAAACGAAGCGAGCCATTCGGTTAGCGGAGTCGTACCGCCTTCGTTTTCTTGCGTAAGTTGCGAACTTGCGCCATGTTGAATGAAGCCAGATGGTCTTCCGATACCGTCTGTGACATCACTTGCCTCACCCTGCGATCAGATTGCCACCTTCGCTAACAGGTACTTCATTCTTGCGCTCCCCCACCTAGATTCGAACTAGGAACCGACAAGTTAACAGCTTGTTGCTCTGCCATTGAGCTATGGAGGAATATCTCATCCTATGATGAGAAGTGGACTGGGAGAGTAGCTGCTCTCTGCACCACTAACAGATGGTGTTACATCTCGTATCTGTTGTACTTCCCTTTATCATCCGTGTAGGTAGGGAAGCTCGCCATGACCTTCACATGTTGTCTCCTTGCATGTGAACAAGTGAACTGTTTATAGAACCAACATTCAGGTTCCAGATACCTTCTGGATGGTTATGGCCTGTCTGCTAGGACTGACCTTTGCTCCCCCACCTAGACTCGAACTAGGAACCTACGAGTTAACAGCTCGTTGCTCTGCCATTGAGCTATGGAGGAATATGCTAGTAGACACCCTCCTCTTGTCTACTAATGTGAACAACTCACTCCCACCGCTGTGTTCACGCCTTAGTTTATGTTGAAGTGTTTTTGTTGCCCTTAGGAGGAATTGTTTTGTCTAGGATGTGCAGGTTATTTGCGAACCTCAACATCTCACTTCTCATCCGACTATCGCAAAATAACCGAACCTTATAAGTCGCAACCGTTGAGGTTGCGACTTTTTGTGGGCCTGGAGGGATTTGAACCCCCATTGTGTCTTTCTCTGTCACTGGTTTACAGCCAGCTTGCTTCAGCCATTTGCATACAGACCCATGTTGAGAGGAGAACTTTTAGTGGAACATTATGTTCCCCTCTCAGGTGTTTCCAACTATAACATATGATGCAGAATTTTTGCAAATCCGACACGCCATGAAAGTCAGAAACAATTTTGGCTGGTTTACAGAACTCTGAACGAAGGGAGCTGACTTCGAGGATTTACCTCGCCAACTTTACACTCAGGTTCTGCAAACCTAATTTTCACTATGGAGTTCTCAATGTACATTCGCTCCCCTAAAGCAGAGGATTCACTGGCAAACCTGACTGATGTTCGCTGTTGCTAAGTTTTTATTTATAAACACATTCTCATGTGCTTCGCAGGGATACTCGGAGTCGAACCGAGGCTACAAGTTTTGGAGACTAGCGTGCTACCGTAACACTTTATCCCTATGTTTAGTTATATTTTGTTGACTTCACACATTCTCATGTGTTTCGCAGGGGTAGAGGGATTTGAACCCCCGTCAATCGGGTTGGAGCCGATTATATTTGGCCTCTATACGATACCCCTATATTTATTTTTGGTGAAGGGTGACAGGATGCGCCATAAAAGCATATCTTGGTAGCCTTCGTGCCAGTAGTGGGAATCGAACCCACATTTACTCTTTAGGAGAGAGTAGTCGTATCCATTGGACTATACCGGCATAACTTTACAGTCGAAATGTGACTGTACTAAAACTGATTGGTCTGAACTTCTTTCAGTTCAGTATCTCTATTCAGTTATTAGTGTTTGCGATTGGCTTGCCAGATATTTGGCTGATGATTGCCCAGATACTGGGTATCCGTGCCGAGCTTCGGGGTGCGCTTATTCGCGCACAAGCTCAGGGGTGTCCCTGCGGGCATAATAAAGGGAAGTCTGGCGACTGATGCTGATGCGTTCATTTCGCTTTCCTTTCCTTTGGTAGTTTCGTCATTGTGGTGACGAAATGAACTGTTGTATAAACTCTAACAGATAAATCGGCCGAAAACAAGTTTTTTCACGTTTTTTCTAAAACTTTTTTCGCACCAATTTTGTCTGCTTGGTTTCTTCTCTAAGAATAGCATACGTTTACTGGCATGTAAAGCTATTTTACAGAAAATAAAAAATGGAGGCACCTAACGGTTTTAATAGTTAGGTGCCTCCATTTTAGGTTACGGTCTTATCGGAGAACAGTAAAGCTAACATTATCCAAGCTTCGCTGATTTAAACCAGAAGTTGGAAACTTCACAGTGACTTGGGTGGCTCCCGCAGGAACTACACCGTCTCTTGTGCGTTCAATCCAGTTAGTAGCAGTTGGAAGTGTCTCCGTCAATATGGAACCTACCTGTGCGCCGTTAGCGTCAGTGAAGATAAGGTTATAACTTTGACCAATGCCGTTTCCGATACCCGGACGCTTTACCCACATCTTGAATGAGAATGTTTCACCAGCAACAACAGCAACAGTTTGCTGAGGAGAAGTAGGGGATACAGTAACAATATGGGAAGAGCCAGCGTAAGAGGTGCCGTCAGTTACAACAGCCATTGTGCTTGAACCACCCCATGCTGCGGTTGAACCATTCTCTCCATCAGCATCAGCCAGAATGTTTGTCATGACAGGAACTGCAACAGCTTTAGAACCGTTGGTTGCAGTGAATACTTTACCTGTAGGTGAGGTTGCGGTCACCGTATATACAGTACCTGTAGCGTTCAATGTAATCGTAATCAAATTATCTGGATCGGAGAATAGTTTAGATGCAGCAACCTCGGCAGGTACTGTCGGATGAGCTGGGTTACCAACAGCATCATTTTCGCCACCCAACTGTTTCTCGGAACCGTAAGACTTTCCACCATTCAAAGCAATATATGCTGACTGTGCAGTGGTAACAGAATCCATACTTGATTTGGTTGCGTTATCTTGCGCCCAAGGGATAACAGAGAATACTGTCGCAGCGATGATGCCACCGATGATACCAATGACAATAACACCAACCATAATGGAAGCTAAATCAATTGCTGCGCGAGTAGATTGTGTGATGGCGATAAGTACGCCCTGCTTGTCATGTTTATGCATAATTGTTACCTTAAATATTTGTGGATAGATCCCTTAAGAGCAATCGTGCGTAAGTATCCAATAAAGATTATCGGTCCCCCAAATATTCAATGGCGAATACTCAGGTTATGTACATGATAAAGTATTGTGTTTATGGGAAAGTTTTTCCCGAAGAATTAGCTAATGTACTGTATTGAGAAAGCTTGAAAGGGCGGGTTTCAGTATCAATACCATTCACTGTAGTGTCAATGGAAACACGGCTGACATTCTTTTTACCCCAAGCAGCCGCTGGGGTTCCTGTAGGTGCTGTGGCGGAAGACAGGGCAAGCACACCGCCAGAAGTTACTGTCACCTCATGACCAACATAGTTTGCAAATGTGAAATTAGTTCCTGCAGTGATATTAGAAGCAACGACGCTGGAAATAGTTGTAGTTGCTGAACTGCATGTTACAACACCATTAGCGCCTAAAACTTGACCAGAGTAGGAAGCCACCGTTTTATTGATGATTGTTTTTGTTCCCACAACTGCAATGTTCCAAGTGTTTTCTTTACATCCTCCATTGTTGCCGGGGATGGTGAATTTCACAGAAGTTGGTGTGAGTGGGGTTATAACAGTTGCATTTGTAATGTCATTACGTAGAGAAGTATCTAGGACGGTTGTAGTTGCTGAAAGCGCTGTCTGCTCTGCGATACTGTTGTTAGATGACAAAGCAGAATAAAGGAAAGCTCCTACAGCTATGAGTACAAAACTACCTACAAGCGAAGTAACAAGCAAACCGGGTAGCGTTTCCCCTGCTTCTTTATTCTTTCCAGATGTGACACGGTGGATGAGTTGGTTGAATGTGGTCATTTTAGCCCCATATCGCATTGTTATTCGCGTCGAAACCAATGATGGTTCCAGATGCAGATTTTAACGATTCTGGGGGCAGCGGAATAAGCTTAGTTTGACTTACGCTACGCTCACCATTGCGCCATTTGGCTTCGAGAGTAACCGTTACCCCAGCAGTAGAGCCAGAAGGTAGAACGGAAACACTTTTAACTGTCACAATAACGTCTACAGGCGAGTAGTTAAAGGTTTGGTTTACGACAATATCTGTGGTTCCTTGTGTATACAGTTGCTTAGTAATATAGGTGTTGACATCACTCAAACTGGCGTTCATGTTATTTTGGGCTTCGGCTGTCTTTGAAGCAGCTATCTGACCGATGCTGTATGCTCCTAAAGTCAGCGTTACTGTTGCAATAATGGCTGCAAGAGCGAGTACCGCCGCTAGAGAGCCTTGTTCTGCGTTCTCGCGCATACTTAGTATCCGAGCTCGTATTTTATTCATCATTAGTTCCTCGGTCCGTAGACAGCGATTTTGGAAAGTGTGGCTGCACCGTTGATAGTTATTGTTACGCTTGTTGCGTTAGCGGGGAATGCAGTTGTTAGAGTTCCTGAAATGTATCCGTTAGTTCCTGCTGGGATTGTTGCGGTTCCCAGAGTGGTTGTGCCGCTTTTGAATGTAACGGTTCTGGCTGCTGTTACACCAGAAGCATTGAACACGTATTTTAGTGTCTGGGCGGAAGCCACAGCGGGCATTGTAGCGGTGATAACTGTGCTGGCAGTAGTTGTTACCCAAGTTCCACTTGTAGGCGTTAGACTAGCTACTGTAGGCGTAGCAGAGCTAACAGCCGTGTTCGCCACAACATTGTTACGCCAATCAACGTTTGCACCTAACGGGTTAGGGGTAAGTGGTGTAAGAACAGAAAGTGAGCTTGAGTATGAAAGAAGGCATGCGTTCTTAAACGCTGCACTATTATTTATTGCGTTAGTGACATCGCAAGTGTAGGTTGCTTTAGGCTTAGGCACAGAAGTGTATACGGAAACTACTCCATCTATTACCGTTCCCCACTGTCTTACTGTAACAGCACTATTATTCGGTAACGTGTAACTTGAATTATATGTGTAAAAAACCCCAGCTACGGTGATAGGAGCGTTTGCTGACCATCCTGTAGGAGGTGTAACTCGCTCTACACGTAAATCGGTGAGGGCATCAGAGGACACGGTATTAATCACTGTAACACGGTTGCTAATTTCGTTCGCTCGACCAGTGGACGCTGCGGATGCGAATATGACACCTGCGAAGGAAGCTGTCATAACGGAAAGAAGCAGCACCCCTAGAAGTGTACCTAGCAGTGTCTCCCCAGACTCTTTCTTGTTCACTGTAATAGCACGGAACCGCGCCATCAGTGAATATGAGTTAGGTGAGTACATTAGAGTTTTGTTTCCTTCAAAAATTGGCTGCGTCTGGTTCTACCTTTTATAAACGCACTATTCGTTTATTATTATCGGAACAATAGTGGAAGCTCTCCCTCTACTCTGAAATGATAGGTTAAATGGTTATGACCCAGACTTATATTTTAGTCTGGGTCATAACCATTTAATGGCTTAGCCTATTTCGATAGGCTGATGGTTTGTACATGGCCCCTGAGGAGTAGCATCATTCCATGTAGCACCAGAGTTGTTTGAAATCATAACGTGAGTTGCGTTGTCATTCCAGAAGTTCAAAATTACTGTTGAACCTCCATTAGGCACTGCCATACCGCCGTAACCGAAGGTGATGTCAGTGTTCACTGAAATCCATGTACCTGTTGAAAGGTCCAGTTTCCACATACCCTGAGTGTTCTGACCCTGCTGTACAGCATAGATGGCTGAACCATCTGAGGCGATGTTCATAGAAGCTATTCCCGCTAAACCGTAGTGCTGGTTTACTGCTTCCATGTCATAGTTTGGGTATGGTGTGAACGCATCATTTGCATAAATTGCTACACCTTCATCAAACGGACGGTCAACCATAAGCTGGTTAGAAGAAGTCCATTTGCTGTAATTCCATGCAGATAGACCATTACTGCTTTGATTGGTCCAGTTTCCACCTTCATATGTCCAGAAGTTTCCAGATGATGTTGCTACAGCCATGTGTGAGCCGTCAGGGGAAACTGAGGTTGAAGCAAAGTAACCTGCTCCACCACTGTTCCAGCCAACGCTGAGTAGCTGCTGAGTGCTTTCCCAAGACTGCCCGCCGTCATTTGAGATTACAGCGTAACCATAGTGGCGTGGGTATATTGAACCGTAACCTGTAAGAAGGATTGTTTGACCATTACTGGATACAGCGGCGGTTCCCACATATTCCATTTCGGATGGGGCATCAACTTCTGTAAAGCTTTGACCAGAGTTGTGGGAAATGAATACGGAACGACCGGGGCCGCTATCGTTGTTACCCCACTCGTTGATGAAGTTCACGTATGCAGTTGCAACAATGGTTTGACCGTTAGCAGAAATCTTGTAGTCAGTCCAGTCACGGTTACCAGCGGCTGTCAGCTTAGTCCAATCACCTCCACCGTTAGTGGAAATTTGTAACCATGTTGCGGCTTCAACATAATCTCTGGTGGAAGAAATGAGTGTGGCACCGTTACTGCTTGTGTCAACAGCTCCCCAGAAAAGGCACGCTTCCTGAGTATTGCCGCCGCCACCAGGATTATCTACTGGCGGCCATGTTGGTGTGGTCTCGGGACCGCTTCCAGTTGAAGGTTCCCAGACAATAGTAACTTCCGCACCAGTCTCAATTGAAACAAAAGTCATCAACCCACCATCAGTAGAAAGTTTTGCATAATCTGCATCATCTTCACGGTTCTCGTCCATTGTTCCGAAGAAACCAAAAAGTTGACCTGTTTCCTCATTCAGTTGGACAGAAGCAACGTTAAGCGTTCCAATTTCAGCATCTCCTACTGTGTTCTGAGGTCCGCTATAGAATTGAACATAGTTTTGAGTGTCTTTATCGAAATATGAAATCTCAATAGTATCACCTTCGGCTGGTGACCAGTAGGTGCCGCCGCCAAAACCGTCAATGACAGTTGTTTCTGGAACACCATAACCGGAAATGAGGTATGTTGCGGAGTCGACCCATGCACTATAAACATTTACGTCAAGCAATGCCGCACCATCAGGTAATGGCATGTCAGTATTATCGCCTGGACCACCATTAGGGAAATCAGGGAAAGCAACGGGGCAGATAGATGTTACGTCAGCTTCTACCGTGAACTTCTCATTTGATGCGGATGTGCCGTACCAAATTGTTCCAGAACCTGAACGAGCAGCAGCAGCCCAACAAGGCTTATCATCACCATCATTAGCCTGTTCCACTAGAAGGTCGGGGCTATCTTCCAGAAGTCCTACTTTACCATTAGGGGGTTGGTAGCTAACCAGTGTAGTTTTATCAGCGAAACTACCTTGTCCGTCATCTTCTGCCGTGAAACCACGGTAAGCGGATTCTGCGGTTGCTACGGAGTCAATAGAGGACTTTGCTGCGTTGTCTTGCGCCCATGGAATGACAGCAAATACTGTAGCGGCGATAACACCACCGATTATGGCTATTACGATGATACCGACCATGATGGAAGCAAGGTCAATTGCGGCGCGTGTAGAACTATTGATGGCAATTAGAATGCCTTTGTGAGCCTGACGGCTTTTAGTATATTGCATGTATCCCTAAATAAAATCCGCTGATAAACGGAACGGTCAGGTTCATTATCGGAAAATATGAAAATAAAAAGCTGTTGGCATACCCCCTAATCTGGGGTATGCCAACAGCTAAATAATCTATAAAACTGTTATTGCATTTATTCTTCTGTTTTCAGTGGCTCAGCCGGAGTGACATTCCCTGGAAGGCAGAGCTTATCTTGGGTGATACTTTCAAACTTAGAGTAATCTGCATTAGTGTTCTCTCGCATGTTATACGCTGAAACAATCATCTGTTTGGTTGATTTCGCATCACGAACATTGTTACGGCAGTAAGATTGACCTAAATCAAATAGGTCAGTGTCATCCATACCTTCTGGAATTGTGAACTCTTCACGAATGGAAGCAGTGTATGCTCCTCCACTTTCATTAGCTTTAGTGGTTGAACATCCAGATAGAGCTGCCATAGCAATTAGGGAAACAGCGAACAGCGGAAGAATAGTTTTTTTCATAATTTAGAACCTAATAAGTTGTGGGTGAGAATACTAACATTATATCGGCATTCTCACCCACAACTTATTTTTAGGAGGCTGTTGGACCGCCGCCGCCACCGTCACAGTTTTCAACACACTGCTCATAGGTAGCAACATCTCCCCATACCCATTCAGACATGGTTGGCTGTTGGTTGCTGCGGCTTGGGATGAAGTAGCGAACTACGTTCAGGTTAGCATCGCTACGGAATACTGTACCGTCCATATGAACGCTAGGTGCGCCAGCGCTCTCCCATGTTGTTCCACCATTATTGGAAATGTACATGTCGTACACACCAAGTGAGTGAACTTTAGCGATGATGCGGTCTCCGTTGTTGCTGATAGCGGAAGAGGAGACGTGAATAGTTTCCTGTTCATCGTTACCCGGAACTGACCATGTGAAGGAGCTACCACCGTTGTGGGAAACTCCAAGATGACCTGAACCTCCACCAAGAACTACATGCTGACCGTTTTCAGAAACTGAAACGGAAACTTCATCGAAGTTGTATACAGTGAATTCCGTGTAAGTGATTGGGTCAGCATCGAAGTCGTAGTAACCATCAACAGTGGATGAGACTTGACCTTGAATGTTTTCAGTGTGGATAAGGGACAATCCACCACCAGAAACATCGTAAAGGTTGAAGGTTTGGTTCTCACCGTTGAACAAGGTCAATGTTGTTCCGTCAAGGAAAATACGACCGGTGCCTTTAGTGAATGCATCATTCAAACCAGCAGGAAGCTCAACAAGTGAACCAGAAGCTCCGTTGTCATTTGAAATGACAACATTGTAGGTGGTTGGGTAGGTTTGGTAACCGTTACCATCCACAGCGGAGTAATCAATGGTTCGCAGAAGACCTACGATTGTTGACTGTGAGGTAAGAACCTCTTCAACATTTGTTCCCATGTGAGTGTAGCTCTGGTTACTGTAGTAAGGGTCTGGCAGGAAGGTGTCAGCAGGGATTACGTCAGACATTCCAAGTGTGTCATATCCACAGTTGTTCTTCAGGATTGCTCGGTTAGTTTGATCAATTCCGCCGATGCTTCCAGTGTGATCCATAGCTGCTGTGATTTTGTCACCGTTATCAGCATATGCGCCTTCATAGCAACCGTAAGTCCAATGCCATGTTGTTCCACCATCTTCTGATGCTGCACGAGCTCGCTGGCTGAACCAGTTCTGCTGAACATATAGGTACTGTCCATTGTCACTTGCTTTGAAAGTGTTTGTCTGGTCGTAGAAACCATATTCTAGGTTCGCAGCAAGGTTGTTGTTCTGTGTCCAGTTGTTGTAGGAAATGGTTTCGTAAACTGGGTCAGGTCCGTCTGGGTTCTCGTTGTCACCAGGACCGTCATCATCGTCACCAATGTTAAGTTTGATAACGTTGTTTTCTACACCATCAAGAGTGGTGATAACCCATCCATCTGCAAGGAATTCATCAAATGTGAACCCAGCAGCATCAACATCTTCTGCTACATCATTCTCATGTAACCAAAGGTCAATTGTGGTTGTGTTGTAGATAACTTCCCAGTAACTGTCAGCAGAGCTGTTCAATGGGATTGGAGTATCGTTGATGTAAACTTCGATTTCAGTAGGAAGGGCAGCGGTGCCGTTATCTTTACCAACAGCCCAAGGGAACTCTGTCTCTACAGAAGAAACTGGGGCAAGTAGCTGAAGGTATGGGTTCCAGTTGTCGAAGCTTGTCGCAGTAACATATTCACCTTCGGTAACCCCAGGAGGAAGAACCTCAGGTGGGCCATCGCCATCAGGGAAGTCAGGGAAGTCAACTGGGCAGATGTCTGCAAGAACAGTATTTACAGCAGACATGCTCACGGCTGGGTCTTTAGCGGTAGTTTTGTTAGTACCGTAGAAGTAGTTACCTGTCTGGGACTTGCTTACAGCAGCCCAGCAAGGCTTCCCGTCAGGGTCAACGGCTACACGCACTAAATATGTGTCTGCGTCTTCTACGAGTCCCGGTTTACCTTTAGGAGGAACGTAGGTCACCAAAGTTTCCTTATCCGCATACTGTCCGGAGTCCTCAGCTTTGTCAGCTTCAAATCCACGGTAAGCGGATTCTGCGGTGGAAACAGCATCAATTGCTTGCTTAGCTGCATTGTCTTGCGCCCATGGAATGACAGCGAATACTGTAGCGGCGATAACACCACCAATGATAGCGATAACCAAAATACCTACCATAATGGAGGCAAGGTCAATTGCGGCACGGGTGGAGCTGTTGATAGCGATCATAATTCCGTTATGATGGCGTTTTGGTGAATGGTTCAAAGTATCCTCATTATTTCAAGCGCTGGGGAAGCGTTATCTGTCTATCCTAGTTATCGGTCATAAAAGTAAAACTACGTTGCCCTAGAATGGGGGGCACAAAAATATTGCAATCTTCTAGTTAAATAGGAATGACCCCACATTTCTGTGGGGTCATTCCTATTTTTGAATATCTATTCTAACCTAGTGGCTAGTTCAGAATTACTCGCCAGCAGCGGTGAATGCTGCTTCGGTGGAAGGAACAGCTTTTGCTCCATCAACTGATGCGAAGTAGTTACCGGACTGTGACTTGGAGATAGCGGTGTAACCGTTACCATCAGCGTCAACAACGATACGAACGTTGTCAACTCCAGCAGCCTCGGTGAAGAGAGCCTCTGGTGCTACAGAAGTAGCGCTTCCACCAAGCTCTTCTTCAGTTGCGAATGCAGCAACATCGGAGCCGATTTCAGCAGAGAAACCACGGTAAGCGGATTCTGCGGTTGCTACGGAGTCAAGAACACCCTTAGCAGCGTTGTCCTGAGCCCATGGGATGACTGCGAAGACGGTTGCAGCGATAACGCCACCGATGATACCGATTACGATGATACCAACCATGATGGAAGCAAGGTCAATTGCACCCTCTTCATTTTTGAAAGCCTCGCGGACGGACATTTTTCCGGAGCGGGCGATAGCTGTTTTAAGCATATGTTTATTTCCTGTTCTAATAAGTGGTGTTAGCGAAGTTCGAATTTTGCTTTACTTGCTGACGGAGAAAAATATCGGTCGATTTCTGGAAAAGATCAACAAGTTTCAAAAATATTTTTAGGAAAATGGTAAAAACAAGCTATTTTATAGTGTTTGTAACCCTAACTGGTGTCAGATTAGGCTAATCTTCATTCATAAAATAGGAAAATATTGGTCAGAAATTAAATATCGAAAGATGAGAACCTATTAAATAGTTGTCGCCCTACATAAAATCCATGTAGGGCGACAACTATTTGTGACTATTTTATGGCACAGTAAGGTATGGAAGGTGAGCTGCTTGGTATGCGAAGAAGGTCAGAACAATGGATACTGACACAGCCAATGCCATCGCGGGACCGAAAGCAAAATTCTTTCCACGAGAGAACAATAAACTGAACAATGTGAAAATGAACGCAAGGAACAACCATAGTATGGCAGCTATAGGTGAGATAGCTCCTAATGCAAAAGCAGGCACCGGGGAAAGTTTGATGTCACCACCTGAACCGAAACCTGTAATTAGTATGAGTACAATGAATATTCCGAATACAACGACTGCTGTTCCTGCTGCCCAAGCCAAATCCCATATGTCTCCACCGTAGAACGCACTGATGACGGTGAGAGGGACTGCGAGTGCAGCGAGGGTGATAGTATGTTCATTTTTGATGGTATGAAAAACTTTGTCAATTCTAGCCAAAGCACCTAAGCCAAAGCCTATGAGAGCCATTACTGCAATATACTCGATAGGAGCATAGAAGTAGGTGGCAAGAGCCGCCACAGCGCCTCCTAGAGCTCCTGAGACCAGAACTAATCCTGTATTAGAACGTTTGATGATCTCAATAGGTCCAAGGTTACGACCTACAGAATATTTGTCGTCAGCTTCTTCCCGCTCTTCTTCTCTAGTGGCAGGAGTATCAGTTTCCACAGTCTCTTCATTGTCGAGAACAGCTTCAATTTCTTCTGCGCTAGCAGAAGGAGTAGCCTCTTCATGAACATGAAGCAATTTAAAACTGGGTGCGGAATTATCTGGGGTTAGGTTATCTTCGGACATGTCACATTTTATCGGCAGACAGCCTTTTCATACTCTCCATATAAGTGATGCCCGCAGACTGTAATCGCAGCTTGCGGGCATCACTTATATGACTAGGTGTTACTGGGCTGGTATGTCAAGGTTGCCGCCACCGTTGTCACCAAAGTCCATTAGCGCTGGATACATTGCATACATAGGTGTAACAATTGCAACAATAAGAAGACCAGCTACACCGTATACGATGTAGGTCATGATAGGTTCAATGGTTTTGGAGAACGCATCAACTTGCTGGTCAGCTTCATTACGATATTCTGGGGCAAGCTCAACCATAATGTCGATTTCCTGTTTAACAGAAGGAGCGGCAGCAATCATATGTCGTGCAGAAACAGGGAACATGTCATTTTTTACGAAGTCACGCAACGCCAAACCGTTCACTCTCATATTCTCTGCGTGCTCAATACAGTGAGCTTTAATTGCTTCGTTACCTGAACCGGAGGCAGCAGCTTCAAGAGCAGCCGGTTCTGCCATACCAATTTTCAGGTTCAGGGAAAGTAGTTCAAGGAGGCGGGAGGTCGCAGCAAGCTGAACGATGGAACCAATGATGGGGATACGTAATGCTGTACGGTCCATGAATTTACGCACTTTGTATGAACGACGACCATATGTTGCCCAGAAGACCACAGCAAGCAGTATGACAATGATCAGACCACCAATAACATATTTTACAACCTCTGCAACGTTTGTAACGATGATAGAAGCCTGTGGGGTTTCTGTATTCAACTGTTCGAAGATACTATTGAAGCCTGGAATAATAACTGCTGTTGCGATGAAAAGGAATCCAATACACATGATGAGCATGATGCCAGGCTGAATCATGGAGATAAGGAGCTTCTTTTTTACGTCCTGACTATTGGCGATAAGACGTGCAGCAGACATGAGGTTTGTTTGGAGTGTTGCTGAGGTTGGTGCAGCGGAAACAAGTTCACGAACAGTACGAGGGAAAATATCCTCATGCAGGATGGCCTGTTTGAAGGAAGCGCCGTCTTCTCGCATTGCGTCAGCAGCTTTCAGGTATGCGCGACCAACAGTGAATTTCTGGAACTGTTCACCGACAATCTCTAAAGCGCGAGCTTCGGATTCTCCTACCCTTAGAACCATAGCGAGAGCGCGAAGAGAGCGGGCAACAGTTTCAGGTTTTGATTTCTTTCCGCCACCCCAAACGAAGGTAGGTCCCTTTTTGATGGGGACACCGTTGATATCAACGGCTTCATCTTCTTTAGTCTTTTTTGCCATGAGCGTGTTTACTTCTTTCCTAAGTCACCTGTGAATATCGGAAGAAGCTTCAAACAATAGGTCAGAATGGGGAAACTGATATAGTGAACAACCATGTGTAGCCGATATGTTCAGCAAGAGATTTGTGTCAAACTGAGCCGCACTTTTGACAAAAAGATGATGTTAGTTTGAATAAGGAAGGTATTGTGCAGGAAGAAAACGCTGGACGCGAGAACGGAACTGCCCCCAAAGTCATGAAGAAAATTCCCCGAGACTATTTGGAATCAGATTTCCAACGCATATACAATGAGTACATTGCGGCAGGCACCGAAGGTTATGATGCTGCGGATGCTGACGAACCCGCAACTGTAGACATCCCTGTTTTAGTTGAACCTACTGAGGAAGCTGTTACTGAGGATGTTTTTGAGGATACTGTTCCTTATTTACCTTTCGACCCTGCTTTTGAGGATGAAGAAGAGCTTCCTACTCCTGACTTCCTTGCCGAAGAGGAGGCTGTAGATGAAACAGCTCCTGAAGAGTCAGAAGTCACTGCCGAGGAATTTGTTCGTGAGGATGTCGTAGAAGCGGTTGAATTAGAAGTTGCACCAGAGCCTGTTGACGCTACCGAGCTGGAAATTGCTCCTGAACTTGAACCTGTTGACACAACCATAAATGTGGTTGAGGAAGAAAGTAACGAAAGTATACTTGATGACCTTCTGGGAACGGAATACGAGCCAGAAGAGCCAGCAGTGCAAGCGAATGCTGAAAATTTCCCTGCTGTTGAAGCTCCCGCTTTTTACGATGAATACTTCGAAGCCAAGAATGAAACACCTGAGGAAGAAGTTTTTGCTGAACCAGTTGAAGCAGAAGAGGTTAGCCTTCCTGATGAAGAAAACAAAACTTTCATTGACACAATCACCGAAGACGTGAACGACCGACTTCTAGATGATGTAATTGAGAGTTCAGAAGAAATTCCAGAAGAAGAAGACTTAGATACTACAGTTGAAACCTCACAGTCTTTTGATGAAGAAGAGGAGGATGATTTTGTTACATCCCCCGAAGAAGATTTTGTTCCTGCCATCATTGATGAAGAGGAAACTGTAGAGCAGACACCTGATGAACCTATCCGCGTTATCATGGATGCCCCTGCCCCTCAGCAGCAACAACCAACTGAGCGTGTGATTGAACGTGAGATTATTCGTGAAATTGTTGTCATGGGTGAACAGCAGGCACAAGATTTAGGTTACCGTCCAACTCCTGACCAGCAACACCAGAGTTTCCCTTCCCGACCTTCTGAACCTATCGCACATGTTTCAACACCAAACGCACCTGCGGAACGTGAGACAGAACGTGAACTATCTAACAGTGAACGTGATGCTCAGCGTTATGATGAAGCGATGTCTAGGATTGACCCTAAAGAAACTGCTCGCATTAAAGCAGAGAGTGAACGCAAAGCTAAAGAGGACTTCAAGAAAGAGCAGCAGGAACAGAAAGCTGCCGCTCTTGCTGCGAAAGCAAAAAACAAACGAGGTCTCTTCAGTCGTGGACGCAAAGATGCAGCGGCAGTTGAAGAGGTTGAAGAAAAAGTTGTTCAACCCATCAAAATCCATACAGAGAACTACAATAGTTTTGAAGACCCTAACTATGTTCCAGAGATGAAAATTGCGGAACCTGTAGTTACTACTAAAAAACGTAGCTCACTATTCTCTTCAAAAACTGACCCTGCTGTAGAAGTGGGTGAAGATGGAATTGACCCACAAACTTGGCTAGAGAATACCATCCTTACGGCTTTGAAACAGAACGCCTCTGATTTGCACATCAGTATTCATGGTGAAACCAAGAATTTGACCGCGCGCATTCGTGTTGACGGTGCAATGCAGGACTTCGCTACAGTTGAAGGTGTGAAAGCTCGCGTTATCATGGGGCGTTTGAAAGCTGCTACTGAGCTTTCATCCTCAGGGTCATTCGCGCCAGAAGAAACAATTTACACTATTGAGCTTGATGGTGAGAAACGTAAAGCTCGTGCTGTTATCTTCCGTACAGAAGATGGTGGTGAAGCACTTGTTATGCGTCTCCCACTTACCGGTCGCTTGAAAGAACTTCATGAGCTCAAATTCTCTGAAAAGAACTTGAATCATTTCTATGACCTTCTTGCTTCCCCATCTAAGCTCATTATGATTGCTGGTCCTATGGGTTCTGGTAAAACAACAACAGCACATGGTGCCATGCTTCATGTTTCAACAACAGACCGTACAGTTTGGACGATTGAAGACCCTGTTGAGCGTAAACTTCCTAACACTGTTCAGTTGGAAATTGATGAGGAGAACGGTGCAGGCTTTGATGTTCTCCTTTCCAAGCTTCTCCGTGCTGACTACAACACACTATTTCTTGGTGAGATTCGTGACCACGCAACAGCAGCGGCTGGCGTTCGTCAGGCTAAAGCTGGTCGTCAAGTAATGTCAACCATCCACGCTAACAACAATGTTACCGCTCTCCTCCGTTTGATTGAGCTAGCTCAGGACAGTGCCCTGTCTGTACTTGACTCTGTTCGTGGTGTTGTCTCCCAGCGTTTGGTTCGCGCTTTGAACCCTGCATGGGACGGTGTAGACCCTAAGAAGAAGTACGCTGGGCGTCTTCCTATCCACGAAGTTCTGTTTGTGAACGATAACCTCATTGAAGTTATGATGCAAAACAAGCCTTTGACGGAAATTAAACAAGCTGCTATGGAAGCTGCTGGTTCAACATTCATCGAAGACTGCGAACGTCTACTTGCAGCAGGTCTTACAGATGAAGAAGAAATCAGGAGAGTAATCGGTGACAACAAGTAACCCGTTCCCACCAAGCAATGGCTCAGGCTTGGTGCGACCTAAAATTCTACCACCCCCCACCACTTCTGATGCCGCACCTTCCGCAGCTACTCTTCCGCCAAAGCCTGTGAATATTCCTGCGCCTGCATCAACTCCAAGTCTTCCAACAGCTTCCGCTGTACAGAAACCTGCTCTTAGTGCCGCAAAACGCAAACCTGCATTCATCGCTAAAAAAGCTGATACTGGACCTTCCTCACAGAAGTTCCTGTTCGACCTGTTGAATGACTGCGGTAACAGTGGCGTATCTGACTTACACGTACATCCCGGTTTAGGTATGTGGCGAGAAGTTAAAGGTATTCTGAAAGTTTATAACGCCGCAGAGAATATCCTTACTGAGGAAGATATCCTGAAATGGATTGAACATGCTGACGGCTATGAAGACATGCATGTTGATGCCCCTGAACGTCTTCTGGATGATAAAGGTCACACAACTGTTGCTTTTGACACCGGCACATGGCGTGTTCGTGGTTCTTTCCGTAAGTCAACCGTTGGGGTTTCTTGCACCTTCCGTCTTATCCCTTCAAAAATCCCTACTATTGCAGAGTTTGATATCCCAACCATCATGCAGTCCATTGCTCGAAGGAAATCAGGTCTCATTCTGATTGAAGGTCCTACTGGTTCTGGTAAAACTACTTCCATCGCTGCTTTGATGAACATGTTGAACGAATCAACTGACCAGCACTTCTACTGCATTGAAGACCCTATTGAGTTCCATCATAAACCTATTGGAGCTAGTATTTTCACGATGCGTGAAATTGGTGTTCATGCTGTGGATTATGCTTCTGCTGTTGAGAACGCTTTACGTTCAAAGCCTAACGTCATCTTCGTTGGTGAGATGCTTTCCAATGACACAAAGAAAGCTGCTCTCCATGCTGCTACCACAGGTCACTTAGTTATCACCACTGCTCACGCTGGTTCTGTTGCTGAGGCTATTGACTCTTTCATCGGTGGTTTCTCCGCTGATGAGCAGCCTCAAATTCGCTCTCGCCTCTCCCAGTCTCTACTTGCTGTCATGTGTCAGTCTCTTATCCCCACCAAGAGCGGTGGGCAGGTTGCTGCGCGTGAAGTTATGATTAGTAACCTGAACTTCGCAGAAATCATTGCTGAGGGTAACATGCAGATGCTGCATGGGCAGATGAACTCCACCCCTGATTCTTTTACCCTTGAAGATGACCTAATCAGGTTGATTGAAGAAGGTAAGATTGATGCTCGTATTGCTTTGGAGCGTGCTAAGAAACCTGAGGTTCTTCGCGTTGAGTTAGAACGCAAAGGCTTGCTGTAAACTAAACTAAAAATGAGTGTGGGCTGAAACCTTTTCTGGTTTCAGCCCACACTCATTTAATGTCTTTATGCACCAACGGCGGTTGGAAGCACCCCTGAAATTATGAGACCATTTATGATAGCTCCGCCGACAATCAGGATGATGAAGATAGGTGTGAGGATAACAAGCTCAACACTTCCACCTGCTGTGATGCGGAACATGGAGGGAAGTGAAATGTCATACCAGCGCTTTCCACGGATTTTGAGTGGCCATGCGAAAGGGGTTCCCATTTTTGTAATGGTGTCACCAAGGATGTGAATGAACCATCCTGCGGCAACAACAGCAGCAAGCCAATGGTAGCTGTCCTCTTTACCTGTTGGAAGGAATTTGGAAACACCGAAAGTAACTGCAAGCGATACCGCCATGATGAGATATGGACCGAAAGATTTCTTCGCTTTTTTAATCTGTGGGGCGAACAGTCCAGCGATGCCTAGATGAAGGAAGAAAGCCATGATAATCAAAGCAGAGAACTGACCTGTGGTGAGTGTGTCTCCGAAGAAAGGTAGCGTACCCGGAAGGCTTGTCAAACCAAGAGTTATTGCACCCATCATTAAGGAAGCGGCTAACGTGTGGAAGAATGTTCGGTGACCGTTCGTAATATCATCATCTTTACGGGTACGTGTCAGGTTATACATAAGGATGCTGATGGTATTAGCAATGTAATAGAAGATACGCCCAAAGATACCAAAACTTTTAGTTACTGTTGCGGTGTAGGAGTCAAGGTCAGGACCTAATGCAGCGCCAGCAGTGATGACTGTACCCATTACAAGAATGGCTGGGTCCATCTGAAAACCTGTTGCATAGGAGTACGCTGCTGTACCACCAAGCCAAATACCAGCTCCTGAGAGGGAGTGAGCGCGACCCATCATTTTATGTTGTTTCCTTTACGATAACTGTTACCTCTATCCTATCGGAGTTACGTCATAAAAGGAAGCCATCCGCCTTTTTAAGCTACACTATAAACATAGAACTTAACCCGCTTCCTCCGATAAGGATAGCGAACAACATGGAGTGTAACCGTTGGCTGAACCACAATTACCTGTGAACGCAAGTAACCTTGCCTTTCAAGGGCAGAGTGTCAATCTAGAAGACTACCCTAAAGTAACATCTTTCCCAAACGTTTCTGCTGTTTCCATCGTTTCCAAATATGATGACTACGAACCAGATGTTACTGTTGACCTTACAGACTTAGCGAACATCAACAAAGAGATAACTAATCTTCGTATTCGTCTTCATGGTATCCGTAAAGAACTGAAAATCGCTGAACGTTTCCATTTGAAGCACAAATATGCTTACGAGTCTGAGAAAAAACGTATTTGGATTGGTATTACAGGCGGCTCTGATAAGTCCCGTGAAGCTTTAGCGGAAGTTATGACAGAGGAACTCTACTCCAACTTCAAAGTCGCTGAGGCTGTCGCTAAGGAACTCTCACAGCATAACCGTGACATGCGTATGGAACTTGACGCTTTGAAAGAGCTGTCAAACAACCAGCGTCGTCAAATCGACATCATGTAATTTCAGATAACGATTACACTTATGAAACCTTCCTTCACCACCCATGTTACTCTGGCACGCAAAACAGCTATCTTCTCAACCTTATTAGGTTTGTCAGGCATTGTAGTTGCTGCCATCATCATGCTGGAAAAGATTGCTCTACTCACAGACCCTAACCATGTGACATCCTGCTCTTTCAACCCTATTGTATCCTGCTCGCCTGTTATGCAGTCTGAGCAAGCCGCAGCTTTCTTCGGCATACCAAACCCTCTATTCGGTTTGATAGGGTTTAGTGTTGTGACTGCTTTATCATTCTTCAGTATCTTTGTCACTCTTCCTCGGTTTGTTTGGGTAATTAACACAGTAGGTATGCTTAGTGCGCTCATCTTCTGCTTCTGGTTAGCTTCCCAAGCTTTGTTCGTTATTGGCGCTTTATGTCTTTACTGCTGCGGTATTTGGGTTATCACAAGTATTCTTTTCTGGCTATCCGTACATAGGGTAACTAGAGAAACTAAGTTTGAGGTTGTTGGCGACTTTGCTGGTATTGGCGCAACAGCTACAGTAATTGTTTTCGCCGTTCTGGTGTTCTTTGCATTCCAAACCTTCTGGCTTTCCCTCCTAACCTGAATGTAAGCTGGAATGAAGCTGAGTGCTTTATTGTTGAATACCGATAATATAAGTAATCTACATATGGAGGAACCATTGGCTATACCTGTACTGACAAGAGACCAAAACTTCAACTCAACCCGTCCTTATGCGGGTGAGGGAGACACCTCAAATGCGATGAGCGTGGAGGGAACTGTTCATAAAACTCTTGCATCTTTCGCCATACTTCTGGTTGCTGGTGTGGTGGGATGGTTTATGCCTGTGCTTGCACTACCAGCAATTCTCATTGGTTTAGTGTTCGGCATTATTCTAAGTTTCAAACGAACACCTTCTGCTCCTCTAACACTGCTGTACTCAGCGTTACAGGGTGTTGCACTGGGTGGCATTTCTGGTCTACTTGAACCTCGCTTCCCCGGTATTGTTATGCAGGCTGTCCTTGCAACGGTTGCGGTTTTCGCTGTAATACTTGTGCTTTTTGCGAACGGACGTTTACGTGCTACCCCACGAATGACAAAAATTTTCTTAGCCGCAACGTTCGGTTATTTACTGTTCAGTTTACTGAACTTAGGTTTGATGCTCACAGGAGTGTCTGACGGAATGTTCGGCCTTCACAGCGAACCTGTTTTTGGTGTTCCACTAGGTATCCCACTAGGTATTCTGGCAACCGCTTTAGCATCATACAGTCTTGTTCTTGACTTTGAGTACATCAAACAAGCTGTCCAGAACCGTATGCCTTCAAACTATGAATGGAAAGCAGCTTTTGGTCTAGTTGCAACCCTTGTATGGCTGTATGTTGAGTTACTGCGACTTATAGCAATTTTCCGAAACTAATATACAAAATAGAATGAGCTCAGACTTAGCTAAGTCTGAGCTCATTCTATTTAAGTGCTTTTTTACGTGCTACAAGTTCAATTGTTTGCCTGTAGGTAATAGCTTGTGCTCCTAAAGCTAACGCCTGTTTTCTTACAGTGTCAGTGACATCATAATGTTCTTTAGGGGTTCCTGCATTTTGCAACCAAACTGACTTCAAGCCCAGTTGTTGTGCAAAAGCGGCTAACTCTTCTGGTGTGTCCGCAAGCATATGCGACCAGTTAGCTAGCCTGTAACCTAGCTTGACTGGTTTACGCATATCATCTACATAAACTGTCATACAGCCTCAGTCTGCGCGGCAAGGCGCGCATCTGCAAGAGCGTTCAATTCATCCATCCGCGCCGAGTTATATTGAGCGTTCTGGAAATCCATGCCGAAACTCAATCGGACAAGTTCCTGACGCTCTGGGATAGTTAGTACATCCCAACGGGTCTGTTCTGTGTCAGCCATAGCAATCCTTCTGTAGGGTTACTATGCTACCATACGCAACTGTTTTACCATAGGGCATTCGAATGGATCACTGTTCTTCAAACCAACTTCATTCAAATACACCATAACAATTTTGTACGAAGCAAAAAGTCTAGTTTCAGTGTAAGGTACTTCATATTGTTCACAGAACTCACGAACAATCTTCTGGGCTTTACGAAGGTTAGGGCGAGGCATGGAAGGGAACAGGTGATGCTCAATCTGATAGTTCAAACCACCCATCAAGTTGTCAACCAACCAGCTACCTTTGATGGCCCGAGAAGTGAGAACTTGTCGGCGGAAGAAATCAACTTTCATGTCTTTCGGGATGACAGGCATACCTTTATGATTAGGGGCAAAAGCACCACCCATGAACAAGCCGAATACCATCATCTGGATGATAATGAACCCGGCTGCAACAAACGGGTTCATGAAGATGAATAACAGAGTGACAGGAATAGCGAACCTAGCAATAATCAGGAACAGTTCAAGTTTCTGATGTTCCAGTTTGGATTTAGGTGAAGCTAAAGTTTTTACTGAGGAGATTAGAAGATCGAAACCAGTAAACAGTAGTAGAAATGGAAACAGCCACCCTTGACGCTTTGTAAGGAATTTCTCAAAGCCTTTTTTACTGTCATAATCTTCTTTAGTAAAAGCGAGAACATTCAGCTTGATATCAGGGTCTTTACCAACAGTGTTAGGGTTAGCATGATGAAGATTATGTTTCTTCTTATCCCACCATCCAATGGAAAGACCAACAAGTAGGTTAGCTGTGAATAGTGCGAACCATTTGTTCATTTTATTGGATTTGAAAACTTGCTTATGTGCGGATTCGTGAGCAAGGAAACCGTACTGAGCTCCCAGAATACCCAGAACAGGGGCAAGGAGAAGAACAAGGGCGGTATCTTTGAGAAAAAATACGCCTGCCCATGTTAGAAGGGAAAGGATGCTGACCTGGATGAATTTCCGAACGTAAAAGCCTACTTTTTTATCTAGTAGATTTGCTTCTTTTATTAGCTTAGAGAGGCTGGCATAGTCTGAGTTACTGCGAACTTTCGTATCAGTAACTGATGAGCTGGTGGGGGTGAGGATGGACAATCTATTCCTTTGAAGTGGAGGGTGAAATCTGGGCGGATTTCATTCACAGTCATTACGAATGAGATGAAACCTTGCTTACTTACCTAATACTATCATCGGCTTTTATGCGTCCGTAATGAAAGTTATCAGGTAAACTAGCGGGTAAACGAAAACCCCTCCGCTAAGAGGGGTTTAAGTTGTAATGAGGAGAGCGTTAGAGCTAAGTATCACCAAAAGAATTTTAGAAGGAAGCGCTAACAAAGCCTCAAATGTATTTAAATTGTACCATACATATCGGCAAGAAGCAATTTTACATCCATTCGCTAAGGATTTCATCCATAGGAACTGTAAGCTCGCCATCAATGTAACCCAGAACAGTGTCTGCTTCCTCCACAGAGGCAACAATCTCATCTGCACGAGCGGCAATGTGTAGGTTGAACAGTTGTTCGATGCTCAAAGCAGGTCGTGTTACAACACCCTGTACCAGAGTAGATAAAGAGGTTGTGTTAGCAACGTTAGCTCCTGCAAGCATGTCGTTAGTCACAGCAAGGTCAGCCCAGTAAGCAACATGTTCCTGCACATCAAAGATGAGAGGTACAGTGATACGAGAAGCGGTGTCTACTGTGAAAACATTCTCCACTGTTGCAGGCTCATAAACTTCTCCGCTACCTGCTTCCTTACGAACCATGAAACCAGCAAGGCTGGTGTTCAAATCAGAGAACAGCTCACCAGTGTAAGAATGTACAGTCATGGCTACATAACGCACATTCTTCTTGCTTGCAACTTTCTTGATGTCGATGTCGATAAACTCAGAAGCCCCATTAGGTGCTGATGTGATGTCACCAGAATGCACTCCGCCGAACTCACGAAGGTTGTAGTAGGCAACGGTTCCAACATTTTTGAAATTTTCATCCAAAAGTACCGCTGACAAGTCAAGGTCAACACGGTAGAAGGGTGCATCAAACCAGTGAATGAAGAAGCGAAGTGTTCCTGATGCATCAAATGGAATACGTGAACCGCGACCTAAGGTTTTGAAAGCCTTTGATGCGGAACGTAGACCGAAAGGAATAGCGTGGGAACCTGACGCCTCAGGAATGAAAACTTTACCCAAAGTAGGCTTAGTGGCATACTGCTCAACCAAGGCGGAAGTGATAACTCGCACAAGCTTATCAATCCTTTTCTGAGAGATACTGCTACGGGTATCCTTGCGAACAAACCCGAACCCTGTCACACCTTTAGGGAAGAACAGTCGTACATCCTTTTCGGAAGGTGTCTCCAATCGTGACTGGAAGTAGTTCAGAACCTGCAAAAGAACAGGAGTGGATACTTTGTTGGCAACCTCAGCGAAGGTGCGCACAACCAGCTTCTGGTCTTCTTTGGAAATATCAGCTTCAAGAAGCTGGTTAAGGCGACGGGCGAACTCACCAGGACGTTCAGAAAGTACGGTAACCGCAGCACGAACATTATTAGAGCGTACAGCCTGCTCAACACGAGAGTTGAAAGTCTCAACTCGAACATTGTTTCGAAGGTTGTAGAAAGCTAGTGCAACCTCAGGGTGGATGTGCTGGAATTCAGAGGTGTGAAGCTTTTCAGCAAAACGCTTCCATGTATTCTTGTTTCGTAGCAAGTCTTCGTTCAAAGCATCCACGTTCAGTAAGCTGAGTGCTTGCATGAAAGCACGACGCTCTGCACGAGAGAACTTACCAAAACGCACGGTTTCTGCAAGTGAAGGGTGTGCGCCAGAGAAAACAGCAGCAACACGGAGTACGTCAGTTGCTGTGGCAATCTTCTCCATAAGAACAGGAAGCAAAGCTTTGTTGTCACGCAAAGCACCAGCAACAGTAGCAAGGTTCTCTTTGTTGGGAATGATGGCAGGGATAAGCTGAACAAGCTGCTTATCACCGAAAGCTTCTGCCAAAAGCTTTACATTCTCAATGTCAGTTGCTGACAAAGAAATTTTAGAAGCAAGAAGATTAGTGAAGATTTCTTCAATAGTACGCTCGTCAGAGACATCAACTTTTAAAAGGTTAGTCTCCTCAAATAGAGGGAAACGCTCATCCTTCTCATACTCTGGAAGAATTCGTACACCTACAGCGGCACCGAAATAGTGCATGAAAGCGTTCAGGTACAGCTCAGCATCAGATGCCTCAGCAACCTGTGAAGGGAAGTTAGGGTACATAGGTGCGTAATTGAAATTGTCACCTTTGGAAACTCGAAGAACGTTGATGATTTCTTTAGCCCACAGAATGAACTCTTCCTTGCTCTGACCCCAGAAGGTGTCAACAAGGGCAGGGGTGAACACGAAGCCTAGCTTCTCCACATTGCGCAGTACCGTGACGACAAGGCGCTCAGTAACTACTTCACCATCTTTGATGCGTGACATAGGAGCAGGTACAACTTTGCGATAATGAAAAGCTGTTTCATCAATTTTTGTAAACATTTGTCTCTCGTTTTCTTTTATTTCTCTCAAAGAAGACAATAGCACAAACTAGATGAGAATAGCAATTTTTAGTTCATGTCTTTTAGTAAGAGGTCAGCCTGACATGATAACTGTCAGGCTGACCTCTTACTTATGAAGCTAACTGCCTTTCATAGAAGCAATCTTCGCAGAAACGGAACCATGGTGAGCAAGGTTCAGAACATTTTGAGCATGAACCGTAAAGCCCAATGGAAATTAACTGATGAAGGGTGGAGATAATAGCTTCATTCAACCGTTCCTCAGCTTCCAAAAGTTCGCTGTAAAGAAGTGTACCTAAATTGGTGAACATGATGTGTGCCATCTTCAATTCACCAACAGAGTGAATACTCTGCTCCAAAGGAGAAACTTCATCACCGTTCTTATTGAATGGGTCAACAACTTCTCTGTCAAGAGGAGCCATAACTGTTACAAGATGCTGTGACAGTAAACGTGAGTGTTGACGTTCACGAGAACCTAACCATTCACTGACAGTTTGCAATGTTGCGCCCTCAGGGTCAAATGGGCCTGAGATTAGCTGCCATAGTTCTTCGGTGGAAATTCTCCACGCATTCTTCTTCGCAACCCATGGGTAAATAGGTGAATTTTGACCATCTGCGACAGAACGAAGAAGCTGCTTGATATCATTCAGAGGAGATGGCGCGATTGGACGTTCCTTCAAACGGGCAGTGGCTTCAACTTCCCAAGTTTCCAGAGCATAAAGAAGCTGGGTCTGCTTCGTCACACCAAGGTCTTTGAAGCGCGGTGTTACCACAGCTTCTGTAACAATAAGGTCTGTACGCAGTTCACCTGCTCCACATTTGGTTCCAATTTGTACAAGTTCTTTGTTAGTTGTGAACCAGTCACGACCGTCAAGAACATACACACTGCCTTCTGCGGACAGACCATAACGGCCAGCACGACCGGCAATTTGAGCAACTTCCCAAGTATGAAGTTCGCGGCGTTCTTTCCCGTCAAACTTTTCAGTTTGAGCGAAAACAACATTATCAATGGGAAGGTTGATACCATGACCAATCACGTCTGTGGTCACCATGATATCAAAGTCACCATTCACGTAACGTTCAATCTGTGCTTTACGCGCTGTCAGAGGAAGCTTACCGTAAAGCACACCAACCTTTTTACCTGCTTGTTCCAGTTCGTGAGCTACAGCGTAAACACTTTTACGGGAGAAGCAGACAACAGCAGTTCGATTAGGAACATCTTTCAGGTCAAGCTTACCTTTGAACTTCAACGGTGTTTTACGAGTAAAGGTGAGTGTAGTAACATCTTCACTGTCTGATACCAAAGCAGAAACAACATCAACAGCTTCGGCGGCAGTAAGAACATGGATGTTCTGGTAATGTCCACCGATGAGAAGATTAGTCCAATGCTGTCCACGGTCTTCATCTACAATCCAGTGAGCTTCGTCAAGCACCAGAGACGTTCCTTCTTCGGGAGCCATCTCAACAGTGCAGGCAAGCAGGCGACCATCAGGATTAATCTGCTCTTCCCCTGTAAGGAAACCAACATCATCGGGTCCGAAACGATCAACCATTTTCTCATAAACTTCATATGCAAGCATACGCAATGGTCCAGCGTACACAAAGATACCTTCACCTGTCTCATCGTTCTGGTATTCAGAGAACAAAGCTTCAAGGGACGTATAGGTTTTACCTGAGTTAGTTGGACCAACATACAAAGTTGTAGCGGTTGGTTTACTGTCACGCTCACGAATGTTCACATGAATGTTCGCTTCAATAGCGAGTTTCTCAGCTTTGATTATCTCCTGCAATTTTGCAGTTGACTGCTCCTGCTCATTATTACGCTGATTAGCAAGGCTGACACTCCTACGGTAATCTTCTGTGTCTTTCAACTTAGCGATGTCTGCAAACTTGTATGTATTTACCCAACTGCCATAAGCGGAAGCGTATCCTGAGTTCGGGTTAACATTAAACTTTTTCAGAAGACGCTTGACAACTGTAGTTGACACATTCAGCAAATCAGATGCTTGACCTAAGTTTACTTGTTTCTCAGAGTTAAGTTTTTTCCGTAGAACTGTTTTGGACATCTTCTCTGCAACTTCACGGTTGATGCGACCATTACTTTCACGAGGAATGGAGCCGTTCTCCACAAGAAGTTTAATTTCATGTGCAGTCAAACCTTTTTTGTTAGCCAGTTCAGACTGTGAGATGTAGCTTGATTTCCCGGTCTTGTATGAATTCTTTGAACGCTGATGTGTAGTTGGTTTACTTTCACGTTTCTTCAAAGCTTCGATAACGTTTAGGTAGTTTCCGTCAACAAGCAAAGCTTGCACCATGCCTGCTGTTACAGGGTAAGTTTTATCTAAGTTGTAGTGATGTTTAATTGAAGGTATTAGGCTGACATCAGTTTTTAGAATTTTCGCTATCTGCTGGTCATGCAGATGAGCTCCACCTGTGTACTGTTTCCTCCATAATGTGAGAGAAATGGACTCTTTATGGCTCAGGTGAGCGAGTTTAGCCTCCAAATCCCTTTTCTCCCAAACCTTTTGTTTCTTGGCGGGGACAGAGTATTGCGGAAGACCAATGAGCGAGGTGAACTCTTTTGCTCTCCTTACAGAGATGCCCAACTGGTTGGAGATGTGCTGCGCATCAATAGGGTTCTTCAAAGAGGTGGAGAACTCCACTTTAGTGTTTGAGGGTGTTGGCAGTGTTGATGCGTCAGGAGTAATCACTGTTGACGCTGGTGCGAAAGCTTTTAGGAGTTCAAATTTACCACTGTACAATCCTTCACGAACTGCACCTGTGGGTTTTTGCATCTCACGAAACTCAACCAATTTTTCGGAAGGAAGTTTATGTAAAGCAAAAGCTATATCCTCCACACTATAAAGCGCTCCATTTTCTTCCGGTTTCACTTGCAAGCTGGTGAGTAGTTTCACTAACTGCTTCTGTGTAATTCCGAGCCTCCTTGAGATTGCGGAGGGAGCTGCTTTAAAGTTGTGTTCGGTGGACATTTTGTTTCGTTTCTACTTATGTGGAGAACCGGGGAAGTCAATATTTTGACTAAGTTCTTGATGTTACAAGTTCAAGTATATAGGTTCTGTGAGCTTAGGTTTGTTTTTGAATGGTGTTTGAAGCTCCGTATTCGGTCACTTCTATCAAATGTATTTTACGCTCAAACAGCGCAGCTTTCAGTCGCGGAACCACATTCAGAATAGTGTGGGCGAGTAGAGAATACTGCTACATTGCTCATGTTCAAGCTATCGGCTTTCTCTGATACCTGTCATGCTCTATATCTAACATAGAATGAAAAATGTGGCGTTTACAATCACTGTAAACGCCACATTACCTAATGATTACGGGGGCTATGCCTTCATCCCAGCTATAGTCAAATTCTTCATTTTTTGTTTCTCCATACAAATAAGGAGTGGATACTATTTTGTAGTATCCACTCCTTATTTTATTTAGTTGAACTCTGTCGGCTCGATACCGTCAGTTGCCTTACGTGTGAGGTAAGCGTCAGAAACGTACTTACCAATCTTGTGTGAAGCATCATCAGGGTTACGGCGTACTGGACGAACCACTACACCCTCACGAACGTGAAGGCTCTTACCTGAAACCAGTTCCTTACCTGTGGCAAGTTCAGTCACCTTCTCCAAAGAGAAAGGACCAGTGAACAGACGCGGAACCAACGGAACGTTGCCTTCTGTAGTTAGTTGCTCCACAAAAGCAGGGTCCAGCCAGAAACCCTTAGTTTCATTGTTTACAGTTACTTCAACAAAGATGTCAAAGACAGCAAAACCAAGCTTGCCAGCCTTGAAACCGTAGTGCAGGTCCTGCACTTTAGAACCGAAAGTCTCACCGAATACAGCTACCTTCTCCACAATCGGGGTAGGTAGCTCGTAAACACGACCGTCAGCATCATTAGTCCAGTCAGACTCACCTTCAACCTTTGCAGCTACAAAAGCAGCGAATGCACGCAGTTTGTAGTCACGCAGAACATTCCAGTAAACGTTACCCTCTGATTCTTTCAGGACAAGCTTACGAGTAGCAAGACCCTTAGAAGACACAAGAACATCTGCATCTTCGCTCTTCGGGTTGATGAACGTGAATAGTGAAGCTGTACCGTGAATTTTCTCATCCACAATAACTTCTTCACCCTCAGTGAACATGTCAGGGAACTTCTTTAGGTTCTCAATGTCAATCCAGTTGATAAGACCGTAGTTGCCCTCAACATCACCTGACATAGACATGGGTACTTCTGGCTCCCACTTGGTGATGCCAAGTACCTCTGAGAAGTCAGCATCCTCACCAAGCTCTTCTAGCGCGCCCTCAGGAAGGAAGCTCAGCGGAGCAACAAGACCCTGCGAAAGAGAACCACGAAGTTTGACAGGCTTAACCCTGTCACCCTTGGAACCTGCAAGCTTGCCTTCCAGACCCAACGCTACGATGATGCTCTCAGGGAGAACAGCGTACTCAGGAATGTACAGAACCTTATCTCCTGTAACCCAGCTATCCTTGCCTACAACAATGTTGTAGAGACCAACACGGGCTAGTTCAAGCCGGTCAGCGTTCGGGTGCGGGAAAACAGTGATAGTTTCAATAGATACTTCAAATGTTGCCATGATTTATTACATATGCTTTCTAATAGTTGGATAGGATTTCGAATCCCTTAGAGAGCCACCAGTTTCATCCATTTCTGAACTACACAAGTAAACAGTAACACATGTGAGAAGTTAAAGTCAAATCTGTTTACGGAAGATTTTAGTTTTGAACACATCTTCTTTAATTGAACCATCAACGGTTTGATGAGGAACGGAGTCTGGGAAATCCTTCCAAGCTTTCAAAGTAATCTGAGCCAACCTTCGAACTGTAACATCCCATAGAATATTAGCAGGAGCAAGATGCCAGAAAGTGGTTGCAGCGCCAAGTAATGAACCATGCCAATCATAACGTTCAAATGACACATGACGGTAATGCTTATCATTGTTACGGCGAGCATTAATACTGTCCGCGTAACCCCACCCTAAAGTCATCATGTATTCCTGAATTTGAGCCGTATCAGCTTTATCAAAATTAAAATCAGGGTCAATGACACCAGCTTTAGAAATATTAGTGTCTTTCGGTAGCGTTAACGTCAACTTGGGGATGTAACCTAAGTTAGCTTGAACAGTATCCGATTTCAATTTACTGAGCAAGGTGAGCAGAGGAATAATATCCTCACTGTTACCTGCGGTCGCTTCAAAAGTAGGAGTATCCTCTTTTTGAAGAACACCATTCCAATAGTTACTTTTCAGTGAAACGAGATGTGCTTGGTAGAAAGGCATACGGGTTTCTGGATGCTGATGAACAGTAGCTGATATGTTCGTGCGCCAACCCTCATCAGCTAAATCCAGACGTAAATCATTAAACTGTTCGTTAACAGTCATGTAGGTTACTCGTCTTCGTCAGGGTTCAGGATGTGGGAGAAAACGTAAGTGAAACCACCGTTATCAGATTTTTCTGACACCTGCTCCACGAAATCATCAGATGCTTCCCACATCTCTGAGCCATGTTCAAGCCATGCTACTGCTGTTGCCTGAACAACTTTATCCTCATCAGGCTCGCTTGTATCCCACTCCCATTTGAGTTTAGGTTCATTCAAAAGATGTTTGAAATCATCTGGTAAACCATGAAAAACAATGAAGTCAGTGATGTCGCTGTCATAGTAATTCCAGCTTGATTCATGGTCATAAGCGAACATAAGAATACTGTCTTCGTTTACTCCGTCTGCGCGGAAAATAATGTACGCTTCATTTCCTGCACCATCTTCCCAGAAGTAACGGTCAAATTTTTCGAAACTTTCAAACGTAACATCATCGTTAGTTTTAGATAACTGCTCAGCTCGACTGCGGAGTTCCTCAGCTTTTGGAAGTGTTTCGAGAATAGCTGCGAAATCATTGTTGCTCATTGTAGGGTCCTTTCCTAATACTCCAAAAGTTTAGCATGTGTTTGAAGTGATAACTGTTTTTACTATGTGGTAGAATTTATCTGTGGATAACGAAAAAATATATTTGAATTTTACAAACCTAATGGTTGTACTACCATCATCAACGGGAAATACTTGCTGATGCGTTTACTGATAACAGGTTCCCGTATTTGGGATGACTACAAATATATTCATGCAACCCTAAAAGTTTTTGGTGAGCAACACGCAGATGAGGTTATCACTTTGGTCTCTGGCGAATGCCCTAATGGGGCCGACCGTTTATGTGAGATAGCTGCTGCTGAACTTGGATGGGAAGTTGAACTTCATCCAGCGAACTGGGAACAGTTCGGCAAAAGGGCGGGGTTTGTTCGTAATGAACAAATGGTTTTGACAGAACCTGATTTTTGCTTAGGTTTCATTCGCAACAACTCCAAAGGTGGAGCGATGACAGTTAAACTTGCGGCAGATGCAGGTATTCCTACTGTCTCTCATCTGTGGACTGAAAATCCAGCTAAGCAGATTATTTCGAAGAGCTACAATATGACCGTGCCCACAACGGGGGTAGAGCCACTCTCGCTTTTCGACATGTAGTAGAACAGATACACCCGATAACCTTTTATATGAGCGAAAAGCTAGACCCATCAGATTTTTTAAATGTTGCCACCATTAATGCGCTCAACACAAACGATTTACATGTGGAGCGTGCCGCAACAATCATTCGTGAAGCTAATGACAACAATGTTGAAGTGCTACTTCTACAAGAAGCTGTTACAGAACACAAACCAGCTCTCATTGAACTCCTGAAACAACACGGATATAACTATATATTCTTCGCAGAACCTGCTTACCATTTCCGCGAGAACATGCATAACGGTAATGTGATTGCATCTAAATACCCTATAACCAAATCTTTTAGTCTGATGCTGACTTCCAATCCCCAAGCTATCCACGCAGCGGTCGCCATTATCAATGTTCGAGGATATGATGTTCACGTTCTTTCCGTACATTTATTCTGGGGTGCAGCCAACGGTCACATCCGACTTCATCAAGCTCGCCTCATCAATGACTATGCTTTGAGAGCGAAAGATGGTAACCCTGACGCTGTAATCATCGTGGGCGGAGATTTCAATGATGAGCCTGACGCAGACAGTGTGCGTTTTCTTCGCGGGAAAAAATCAACAGAAGGGGTCCAATCCGCTTTCTGGTTAGATGCGGCTGTGAAAACAGAATGGGAGAAGCACCCCACAACACGTCCTTATGGAGAATGGGGTGTTCGAACAGCTAAGCTTGTAGGAATAATTGACCCTTTGAAAGTACCTGAACGACGCATCGACTACCTGATGGTTCACGGTTGGGTTTACGGCAGAGTTGGTATGCCTCTCAACTTCTCCTTATTCGGCACTGACCTTTATGATGACATCCATGAAGTTTCCGACCATTATGGTCTTCGTTGTAGTTTCTGGCTTCCAGCTCAACATAAATAAAGCTTTGTTTGCCTTCCTGCTTACTGTGTGATAGTCTGAAAGTAATAAACATTAAGCGAAATCGCAGAAAGTGGAGATAAAGATGACACTCCCTTACATATTAACAATTCTTATAATTATAATCGCAGCAACTATTGTCGTTGTACATAACAGAAGAAGTACGCAGAAGTATTTAGATATCCAAGCGAAGACTACTTCTCAAGAAGCAACTAAAATGACGCTTCCGTACACTCTCACCCTTGTTAGGCATGGGCAATCAGAAGCTAACGTAGTTCAGCAGGCTCTTCGTGAGCGCACTGCGCTGAACATTCCCGAAGAATTCTTCCAGCGCCATGATAGTAACATGCGCCTCACTAATCGCGGGGTTGAGCAGGCTGTTGCTGCTGGTGAATGGCTCGCAAAGCACGGCCCTAAGTTTGACCGTTTTTATGTTTCCCCTCACACTCGTACCCGCGAGACTGCATATTATTTGAAACTGGCTGGTGAGTGGCGCTTGGAGGATCGTATTCGTGAGCGTGACTGGGGAGAGATTCATTCTGTTACAAAAGATTTTCAAGACCCTCAAACTGACGCTTCACGACACAACCGTGCTTTAAGCGCATGGTACTGGAAGCCTCAGGCAGGAGAAAGCCTTGCAACGGGTGTGCGTTTGAGAGTTGAGAGTATACTAAACTCTCTTTACCGTAAGGTAGGAATCAATCATGTTATCGCTGTCACCCACGGAGAATTCATTAGCACAGCACAGTTTGTCATTGAACGGATGACACCTGATGCTTGGGCGACGATGGAAGCTGACAAGTCGTTCAAAATTCAGAATACTATGATTGTTCAGTACACTCGCGTGAACCCGAACAACCCTGAAGATGTCTCCCATCACTTCAAATGGCGTCGAGCCATCTGCCCTTGGGATGAGAGCCTTTCATGGAACAACGGGGAATGGGTTTCAGTTGCTATCAAAAAGTACACTGATGCTGACCTTCTTGCTTCTGTTGAAGGTTTCGGGAGGCTTCTATGAAGGATGACATTCCCTCAGAGGACGAACTTGGCGAAGTGATGCTTATGGGCTTATCGCTTATTGAAGCAAGCTTGAATGAAGACCATCCTCAGGTTGCTGCACTCATGAATGAACTTGATTTAGATGGTGCTATTCTTGCGGTCACCTCAGCTTCGGTTGCCATACTGCAAGTTTTCGCGGCGGAGACTAGTTCTGATGAAAATGTGCTAGATAAGTTGAGACATGTACGAAAAGTTCTTCTCAACGGAATGAATGACCTAGCGCCATAAAGTTTCCAGCCAAATAAATGGGGCTAACACTATTATAGTGTTAGCCCCATTTATTTTATCTAGATGTTAGTCATCCGCATCAGCAAGTGACCAGATTTCAATAAGGAAATCATCCTGCTCATCACCGATGGTTTCTAGAAGCGTCTTCACTTCATTCCATGTGAGACCACCGATACCTGCCCCAATGCGGGGAAGAGCGATACCTGAATGGTTCAGGCGACGAGCAGCTACGATAGACGCACGGACAGACTCTTCAAGCCAGTCAATGCGAGCATCAGCTCCCGTCTGATCCTGTGAAGCAAGGTTGTAAATCCAGAGACCGGGCTGCTCCTCAGTGAGAACAGGGAAAACGCGACCAGTCTGGAGAATACGAGACTTGCACGCCTGTCGGTACGGTGCCAGAACAGACGGGAACTTTTTGGCAATGATGTAAGCAATGCCTGAACCCATCAGACCCTGAAGGTTGACACCATGCCCGATGGCAGGTAGCTCAGTGGTGAAAATATCACCAGTACGATGAATGTAAGGCACAGTTGTGACCCTTTCAGTTGATTATGTTTTCAGTATAGCATCTTCCTCAGACAAAACCAAGTCAGGGTTAGTCCCACCATCCATTGTGACGGTGTTCACGACCGTGCAGGTCAGCATGGTCATAACCGTCAAGGTCTTCACCAGAGTTGTAGTATTTGACAGCAGCGCGTAGAGGAGCGCGCTCGCGGGAACGCTGTGTTGCGTGGTACTGACGCTTCTCATCAACCATTGGGCGGTTGTAGTAGTAAGAGTAGACATGGTGGGCGAGATTGTAGGAGCAAGGCTGTGGAGAATAGCCTGAACGGGAATAGCCGAATTTATCATCATGTGGTTCATCAATGGTGCAGTGGTCAGGGATAACATAAGCAAGCTCACGGACGGTGCGCAGAACACCACTGTATCCAACATGGATAGGAGTTTTAGGCTTACCAGCGCTGAGAGCTAGTCTGGCAAGTCGAAGGATTTTCTCACGCTCAGCGTCAGTTTTATTACGGAGATAGTAAGAGGTGTAGAAACCGAAACCGTAGTCTGAACTCTTGAATTCTTCAGCAAGAACAAACTGAGGAACAGTGTCATAAATACGGTCACCGAACTCATCGAGAACAGGACGGTTAATATAATGCGGTTCACCAAGGTGAACGTGGTTATGGTCAGCGTTACGGCTCTCTGAAGGGTCGTTTGCACGAACCCAGTACGGACGATCTTTTGTTGTACGGGACATTCTCTGGTTACTTTCCAGTAAACCAACATTATGCTAACCCTGTGTTAGCAATTGTGATTCACCTAATGCCTAAACATTATGTAACTCATGGAGAGTCCTTTCTGTGAAAATAAAAGTATCGAACGGTCTAATTGTAGCATAAAAGATTATCGGAACACAATATCTTTTGTGCTATATTTATGGTATGACAAATAGTGAACCAATCAATACTCTCCCCTGCATCCGATGCGACAAAGTATTGGAAAGCGTTATGACCGGAGAGGTGAACCAGCCTTACTCTGGCACCACTTTCACTAGCCACGGACATTACGGGTCAACCATTTTTGACCCTATGAGCGGCATTTTCTTAGAGCTGAACATTTGCGACGACTGCCTTTATGAAGTCGCTCAGAAGAAAGCCATCCTTGTGGCTGAACCTGCCCCACGCCCCACCCCAGAATACAAAGTCTGGGAACCTCGTGGCAGGTGAGTGGGATGAGGATGGTTTCCCTCTTGACGGGGTGCCAGATGTTCCTCCCACACCAGATTCTATTCTCGTTCCCGGCTTCTACTGCCCTGACTGTTTGAAAGATATTGGTGAACCCGGAGATGACGAACCTCCTTGCTGTCCTTTCTGCGGCACCACATCAATTTCATATGAGTGGATGTGGGCTTTAGATCCCAGAAAGTCATCAAACCGATAGTTCAGTTATGGCTGAAACCCTTTTCCCTAAACGATTACGATGCAAAACCTGCCGTAAAGGTTTAGAAAAAATTGTCCTTGATGGTCTCTACTGCTCATATCGTTGTGCAGGAGTTCCTGTTCCTTCAAATAAAGTAGCAGAAGCCCCCAGGCACTGTAAACGTGAAGTGAATGGTATCTGGAATTGGAAAACGAAGTATCGTTATGATGGAGAAGTTCCAGAGAAGCTAAGACAAGACCCTGGAACAAACATCTATGTATGTGATTACTGTCACTTCAAGCATGTAGGTCACTCTCGCTTGCAGGTTGATGTTCCAGAGAAGCTCCGCCGCACAGTTTCTGATGCCGTAACTTTAGGCTCTGTCATCCAACGTTCCCGTGAACAGCGAAAGATTGATAAGAAGACTTTAGCTAAAGTTCTGAAAGTGCCTGCCATTCGCATCACTGAAATTGAGAACGGTGACCCTAAAATGAATATTCAGGTTCTATTCTTAGTTATCAATAAGCTTCGCATTAAACTTGAGCTCATCGAACAGTAATTTAGTACCAGCCTGAATTTTCACTGTGCGACCATGCACCACAAGGGTTGCTGTAACGACCTGAAATGTAGTTCAGACCCCAAGTGATCTGTGTTGCAGGATTTGTTTGCCAATCAGCGCCCGCAGAAGCCATTTTATTTCCGGGTAAAGCTTGCGGAATGCCATAAGCCCCTGATGAAGCGTTTGCTGCGTTTACTCTCCAACCAGATTCGCGGTTCCATAAACTCACTAAACAACTGAACTGGTCTTCACCCCATCCGCGCGCAATAACTTGGTCATGCGCTATAGCTTGGGCGCTACCGGGGTCAGGTGTTATCTGGGGGAGGCTGGCTTTTCTAGCTTTCTCTGCTTCCGCAGCAACTTTGGCAGCTTCCGCAGCCCTGATAGCATCTAACTCAGCTTGTGTGGTAGCTGTAAAAGCATCACGAACTACAATTGGGTTCACCACATTAGGAGCTACGGTAAAACTCTGTGCTGGTAGAGCTGACGGCGCTAATGGTTCAGGCAAATCCTGAAATGAGGGTGACGCTTCTGCTGGTATTGCTACTGGTAACAGTAGAACCAAAATAGATGCAGTAACAAAAAAGTTTGTACGCATAAGTAAACTTATCGGCCGTATAGAACAGTTGCCCCGAAAATAATTGCACCGAAGAAACCAACCTCCCCTATGCAGAAAATTATAAACCAGCCGAGTGGAGGGAATAAGGAAGTTGATGCGAGAATATGAAAATCAGACATCTCTTCTTCACGTACCCTGCTTTTTGCCACATGAGGAGCGATTTTGATAACATCACGGACGCCATTCAGGAATACAAGGCTACCGAAGAATAATACAATCTGTGCATGAGTTACAGGAATTGGAAGAAAAATAAGTAACCCAAGAAGCGCTAAGAAGCTGGATGTGACAAGGAAGCCGAACAGATTCCTTATTAGTAGGAGAGCTATAACGCTGAAAGCTATAATGATACCGATGCCAACATCAACCCAAGGGGTGAAAGATAACCCTATAAGAACCGCACCGTAATTTACGGGGGTGGCATAACCTGAAAGTAATGTAACTGTCCTACTGAACAGTCCACCTACACCGACTTTATGTGAAGTGCCAGCTACACCTGACGTGTCCATTCGTATATGTATGCTTGATGCTCCGCCACCAGTTACGAAGGAAGCAATAACATGACCAACTTCATGAAACAAAGTGGAGATGTACTGCGTTATTTTACTTACTTTAGGTAAGAACACGAGTAGCGCAGCAAGAAGAACCATACCGTAAATCATATAATCCATAGTTTCTCCTTTCACTACCTTCTGTAAGCCCCTGAGCGGCTGTCTGCGACCATCGCAGTCGTTCCATGCACGAATACCTGTCAGAAGTCCTTAGCTCCTCTAGCAGGCTATAGGTTAGTTAGAGAGCGCTGCGATGAAAGCGTTAGCTAGCCCTGTTGCAATTGGAACCACCGCAAGGAACCAAACAGTAACCACCCCGGCTGCTGTAAGCATGCCAGCAACTAGTAGCTGTGGAGTTAGGTTAGGTTCGGTCACATCCTGAACTGCGGAAGCGAAAAAATCGTTAAGATCGACAGTATCTGCCTGAGCTGGTTTAGTCATAATGTTTTCAGATTAAACATATCCGTTGAAGGAAATGGCTTACCTGACCTTCTTTCTAAGAATCATTGTATGCCAATAGTTATCGGGGTAGCATTGTTGACTTTTATGTAAGATTTAGGGTATATTGATAAGTGACTGCTATCTAACAAAGGGATGAGAATGTACAGTTCGAAAGTAACGGAAGTGTTGGAAAACACTTTGAGCTTTCTGAACGCTTTCATCTGCACTCAAAGCAAAAACATTCGAGAGTATGTTGAGCTTGGAGAAACAGCTTACAGCCCAAAGCATGGCTTCGCTAAATGTGAAAAGCATGGAGTCATTCACGTATTCGACATTAACGAAGCCAGAAGAATAGTGGATGCCGGAAGTTCCGATGCCCACAAAATTGTCAGCATCGTTTACAAAAATAAAACAATTGATCATGCCGAGCAAACTTTTGCTCGTGAGTTCATTCAGGCTTATGGTCAGAAGCTTTTTACTCCTATCTTCCAGCGCAGCAAAGAGATAGCTGTTATCTGTAGGGAAACAGTTCAGAGTAGCCCTATTGCGCATGCTGCGATGATGGCGCGTACTGCTGAAAAAGAACTATCACGCCAACTCAACGGCACAAGTAAAAAAGAAACTGAACCAGTAGAAACCAGTAGTAAAGTTGTCATCAAAGTTGAAATTACAACAACATCTACTAAAAAGGGTCGTAAGTCTCGTTATAAGGACCGTCTTGGTCTTCCTGCCGGTTCAGCTAAAGTAAGCCATACAACTTTGGATGAGTTCACCTTACTAGAATTTTATACCTGTTTCCGTAAAGCTTCACACATAACCGAAAAACATGCGTGGACAGAAGCTAAAAGAAACCATAAAACAGAACTTGATAATATCAATGTTTACATTTGTGTTCACTGCACCGGCTACCATGTTGGTCATCTTTCATCAGTTGATGGTTTGGCTCGCACTGTCAAGAATGCGCGGAAGCATTGGCGCACACATCCTTCTGATGCAGATAAATTCGCTAAAGAAAAAGGATGGGTGTAGACCATGACTGATGACATCAACGAACGAAGAAGTGTTGCCGCAGCCCAAATGATAGTAAAAGCTCAGAATAAGCTTATTTCAGAGCTTCAAACAATTGCTGAGAGTCGTAACCCTGTACGCTTCGAGCGAGGTGTAATAGGTGGACCAATTCTTTTCGAAATCCAAGAGATTAGCATGCTTACTCCTGATGAGGTTAGTGTGAAGGGATATAACCTGACTTCTGCTGAGTTTGTTGAACTTGCAACTAAAAGTTTGATAAGCCCTTCTATTGAGAAAGCCCTCATCTGCCGCCATATTGATGTGGATGCTATTAGGGTGACAGTAATCCCTGAGCATGAGCGTTTAGAATGGTACAGGAATAAATTTTTGACAACTTGGACAAACCGTTAAATAAGTAAGTCCCCATCAGGGTTGGGTATACAACCTGATGGGGACTTACTTATTTTATTTAAGCGTTAGTTAGAGCATTCCAAGCTTTTACGATAACTTCGGAACCTGCATGGAAGACACCATAGATGCCATCCCAAATCATAAGGAAGAGTGCGTCAAGTTGACCTGTAACACCCCAGATGCGCCAAACGGCGAATAGAATTGAACCTACCAGTAGAACTGACAGAACTGATTTTAGTGCTTTACCCATAATTTTTCCTTCGAAACGTGTTTTTGTTTACTTGATATATCTATCAGCTTAGTTATGATTTTTGACGTATTTCGTCTACCCAATCACACTCAGTTCAAACTTTTCAGCTTTATTTATGCAATAAATAAGAGTTCTATTTGCAGGTTGCAAGCATTTCGGTAAGAGCTTTTTTATCCGCAGATGAGATACTTAGGCTGTAGTTGGTTGATATGCCTATCCAGTCAGTCGCGTACTGGCATTGGTAGGCGGTGTTAGAAGGTCGCCAGCTTCCTGGACCTTTATCGCCTTTGGTCCGGTTCTCGGAAAGCTTCACAGCAAGAAGATGCTGTGGGTTGCTTAAGTCGTTAGCGAACTGTTCTTTTTTATCTTCTGACCATGCCTGTCCACCATGTTTTGCCGCATATGACAAAGGAATCATGTGGTCGATGTCTAACTCTTTAGGGTTTGTAATCTCTACACCAGTGTAAGGGTCAAGCCATTTCCCTGATGTTACGGAACATGCAGAAGCAAGATCAGTTGTGGTCTTCTTGTTCTTATCAGCGAGAACCACGGAGCCTTTCACAGCTTCATCATAAAGGACTTTATCGCGGGTATCCCAGCAACCTGAGCCTTGGGAAGTCCAGTGGTTCCATTCCTCACGGTCATAATCCACTTTCTGAGGTTCTTCAACTTTGAGTTTATCTAAAGTAGTTTTTGTTTCAGAAGGATTTGATGTGCCCGGAGGAACAGGGATGTCAGTTCCTGGGGTCGGGGTAACAGGCCCACCATCACGGCTAGCTTCCCATGAACAACCAGCAGTGGTGCCTGCCTGTAAACCATCAACGCAAGCAGGGAACCATTTAGCAAGAGTTTTTGACTTAGATATGGCAAGACCTGGAATGTCAGTGATGTTCGGGTTAGATGGAATGTTGAAGAACATTACAACAAGTGATCCAATAAGGATGAACCATAAAGAAGTGCTGAGCACTTTTTTGCCTGACCCAGATGACTGGGACCTTCTACGTGTTGCCATTCTTTTTCATGCCTTTCCAGAGAAACATATCGGTTTAGGTATATCTATCTGAGCCGAGTTTTATAGGTCAAACGGGTTAGCTGGGCTTTTAGGTTTGAACGGTGACTGGTGTTTAGGTGCGAATGGTGAAGAAGGGGCAGCAGCTTTAGGGGGAACAGGTATCTGCTTTACAGCAGGCGGTTCAGTTTCTAAACTAGTATCCATCATGTCATCATCAGAATTCATCACTGGTGCAGTTTTTTTGATTGGAGGCGCAACAGGAGCAGGGGCTTGTATCTGAGACATAGGAACCCAGTTTGCTGGGTCATTCATATCTTTCTCAGCTACAGGCTCGGGAACTATTTCCGGTTCGGCGTCTTCCTCAAAATCAAAATCTAAACTTGCATCCACAGTATATGGCTCTTCTTCAACTGGTTTTGTGAAGAAGGATGGGATAGTTGGCAAGGGTTTGTCTTCTACAGGTGCTACGTTCTGCACAGGGGTCACCGAAGTAGGAACTGGCGCTGGCGGTACAACTGGCTGAGAAACAGGCACAGGAGCCGCTACAGGGCTTGCAGGCTGCTGAGGGGCGGATGTCGCTGCTGGCTGACCGTTCATGTCATCTGCTGTTTTAGGTTTCACGCTGAAACGCTCACTGAAAGGAATTTTACCTTCTTTAGGTGCTTTCGCAGGTTTAGCTGAACCAGCATCCTGTTGGGGAGCTTGTTGTGCATCTGGTGTTGACTGCTCTGCGGGCATGCCAGCGGCAGCAGCTTGGCGGTCAAGTTGACGCTGAACGTATGCCTCATGAAGGTGACCGCCCTCTTCAACGGTGGTTGGTTCAACTTCTGGATGGTCAAGCAACCAGTCATCAATCCAAGTTTGCTCAGCAAAGTAACCTTGGAACTGTTGAGCTTCACCAGTGAAACGAATAACACCACGACCTTTGATGTGACCAGGAAGTTGTGTTGCTGCACCAGAATCTAAAATCATGGAGGAAGGTGTGCTGTCCATACGACCTGCGGCAATACGAACGTCCATGTTGTTCTTCATCTCACCCTTGATAACGGTAGCGTCAGGACGCTGTGTTGCCATGACAATGAAAACACCAGAAGCTCGACCCAAACGAAGAAGTTTACCAATAAGGTCAGAAGCCTCACCAGCCATTTGGTCTTCTGCTTTACCTTCATCTGTTTTGGAACCAGACAAACCAAGGAACATGAAAGCCTCATCAATCATGAGGAGTAGAGCGTAAGGTGGGTCTGCAAGGTCAATGAAGTTGTTCACGCCTTTTTCTTCCATCATCTTGTAACGTTCTTGCATCTGATCGTAAGCGTATTTGACAACACCTAAACCTTGCTCTTTGTCCGTTCCGATGCCGATGACGGTTCTTTTGTATTTGTTGAAGACGGAAAGCTCAACTCGCTTTAAGTCCACCCCGAGGAAGCGCATGCGGTCATTATGCTGGATGCAGTGGAATACAATATTTCTTTGCAGAACAGATTTACCTGAACCAGTTGAACCACCAAGAAGCATGTGAGGGGTCTTCATGATGTCATAGTAGATGGGTCCATCAGCACCTTCACCGACAAGGAAGATGTTCCATGGAGTATTACCAACCCCAGGATATGGTGCCATAGTTGGTAAGTGCTTGACAGGAGAGGCAGTTACTTCACCTTTAGGGGCATCCCATTCATACGTCCAGATATTAGCATCAGTAATAGTTGACGTGAAATGCTGTTCGAAGCTGTCACGGGAACCTATTTGGTCGGTGCGGAAGGAAGGTGGGAAAAGGATGACAGTTTTACCGGGTGTAGTTAAATCAGTCCACTCAGTAACGTTTACATGATGCCAAGGGTCATACTCTGCTGCTTTTCCGTAACGGAAGGTGGAGTTAGCGACCGCAAACATTCTGGTAAGAAGTTTATTTCGTTCATTGAATACTTTATTAGCTCTACCGAACGCTACGCAGAACATGATGACTAACGGGATAACTAGGTATCCAGAGCCGACAATAATGTAACCAAGCACAGCTAAGAGAAGGGAAAGAATGTAGAAAGTTTTCAACTTAGTTAGTGAACGGAGCTTCTCGTTGCTTGTCTTCTCCAAGAAACCTGCTGGGTCTTCTTTAAAAGAGAATTTTATGAAACGTTTTACGATATTTTGGAACTGTGCTGTTGCTAGACCTTTTTGGATACGACGAGGGCGCAGTTTCTTATTCCATAGGTAGCCTATGACAGCATAAAGTATAGGCAATACGACAATTAGCGCAATGCCGGTGAAGATAGCGCGAGCAATAATAAGTTCGAGGTTCATTATGCTATTCCTATTGGCTTACGTCTTGAAAAGCAGTTAAAAGGTTCAGATTTCAAACGTTTAAACAGAAGAACCCTCCACATCAAAAGGCGTAGAGGGTTCTTCTCAATCTATTTTCAGATTAGAATGGAGCATCTTCATCTGTGACTGCACCAGCAGCAGGAGCGGAGTTCTGCGCTGGGGCAGCGGTTCCGCCAGCCTTGTTGCCGTAGGCGCGAGCGTCTACAACAGTGATGATCTGGTGGTCAAGGCTGATGGTAACATCGTCAGCGGCGAGCTCCCATGCATCCTTGTTGGAGCCGTCTTTAGCAACATAGGAACGCTTCTTCAAGTCACCGATAACGGTTACTTCAATACCTGCGTCGAGGGATGCTACTACGTTCTCAGCGAGACGGTTGAAGACTACAACATCGTACCACGTTACTTCTCCGTCTTCCCACTGGTTAGTTGCTTTGTTCAGGTGGCGTGGCTGGCGCGCTACGCTGAATGAGCTAACGGCTGTGGCGTTAGGGGTGTAACGGAGTTCTGGTTTGCGGCCAACTCGTCCGGAAATGATATGTTTGTTTACTGCACTCATGATTATTCTTCGTTCCTTGTATGGTTTATGGTTTTTGATACATTTCCAGTATCAAAAGCTATTAGCGAGTCTAACAGCTTTTAGATTTCTGGTTCACTTTTTTGATCTAGCTTGTATTTTTCAGCTACAAGTAGGGGAACTGACCCTGCCACATCATAAGCAGATTTCTCGTGGTTACGAGTTCCTGCTCCTAATGCTGAACCTGGCAAAGTCTTAGGCCGTCTTCCATTCAACACGTCAGGATAACCTGAACGTGAGGTTCCGTTATGGCCGGGGGCGACAATAACAGCGTCTGGGAAACGTTGTGCCAGCATCCCTGCAACAATTGCAGCGAAGATGACATATTTAGGGTTGATTGGTGATTTTTTGCCATTCGAGAAACCTCTTGGGGCAGCAATACCTTCTATCCCTATCTTCGCAGTTGGGAACAAGGATAGAATGTCATTCTCAATCAACTCACCAAGTTCCCACCCCCAAATGAACATGGGGGTTTCTGCTGGCTTGACATATGTTGATGACCACAGGATTTCATCTGTAATCATGTTACGGACACTGACCCCAGTATATTTTGCACCGGGGTCAATGCCCATCACAATTTCAATCATTAGAATGTTGCCAAGACTGCACGGAAGTTATCTTCCCCAGCGGCAACATAGAAGTCGATGAAGTCCAGAAGTAGGTCTTCAGGGATGTTCTGTGCCTTGTTGTAGGACTTACCGAAAGTCTGAGCCAACAGCTTGCCTACTTTGATGATGTCTGACTTCTCAGTAAGACCCATTCCTTCTTGTACGAAGTCCTTGAACTGCTCAATGGTGTCCTCAGAAGGAGTGTTCTGAGCGTTGATTGCACCCGGAGCAAGGATTTGTGCAGGGAAGGTCAGAAGGTCATCTGAGAAGGTAGCAGGGGCTGTTTCAGCAACAGGTGCAGCCTTAGCAGCGGCTTTCTTAGCGGGAGCAGGAGCGGCTTTAGCTGCGGCAGCTTCCTCTTCCTCAGCAGTCAAAGAAGGCTCATCAGTGACATATGTGACTTCTTCTACGACAGGAGCTTCAACTACAGGCTCAGCAACTACAGGCTCAGCAACTACTTCTGCGACAGGCTCAGGAGTTACAGCAGGAGCCGCAGTTGTTGCATCTTCGTTCAGCGTTGCAAGGATGGCGTTGATGCCAGGAGCATTGTATGCAACCTGTGCAGCGAACAGGAAGCGAGCGCGAGCGCGCTTTCCAACATTCTGTACCCATTCAGTTGCAGCTTCGAATGATGGGAGTCCACCATCTTCTGCAAGTGGCAGTTTGTATTCGTGACGGATGACATCGTAAACGATGCTACGTACACGAACGTGGGAGTTAGCGGCGCGGTCAAGGCGGAAACCTTCACCGTAAGCGCTTGTCTGAATGCGGTCAGCAACACCAAGAACAAGCTGAGTGTAGAACTCAATGACGTTATGCTTAGGGTCATCGTTAGTAAGTTCACGAACAGTGTTGGTGACGAAGCTTTCAGCGCCAACAGCAGCGGTAACTGCATAGTTACCAAGGTTGGTGCGGCCATCACTGTTGTACTCTTTGTATGAAGGTGCTTCATAGGAGTAACCAGCCTGTGGTGCAGGTTGTGCCTGAGAAACTGTTGAGGCTTCAATGACCTGCTGGGGGGTTGCACCAGCAATCAAAGCAGCAGCCGCAACAGCATCAACTACGGAGTTTGAAACCTCACGAGTAGTTGCCAAGGTGCGAAGAGTTGCCAAAGCATCATCAGCGGAGATAGCTGAACCACCTGAGGAGGCTGGGCGACGTGCACCAGCTTCAACTGGAAGAGCCTGCTGAGCATCACCTGTTGCAGGGTCCTCAGAAGGATGGGTGAGAGCTTCGGAAGTGTATGTTCCGTTTACTGCGACAACAACAGAAGTTGTGTTCTTCTGTGCTTCCTCAGCGGTGGAACGAAGTTCACTAATTGGGAGTGAACGGTCGATATTCTTCTTCCTCTTAGATTCAATGCGAACTTCAACTTCTTCACCTTTAGCGTAAGCATCTTGAAGAATTTTATATGCTTCTTCTTCTTTGATGAGCCAGCCGCCGACTGGGAATTTCAGCCATTCAACGGTGAACATCGCTTTAGCTGATTTGGGGTTAGAATCGTCAATGCTTTTGACTTTTCCTTTAATGGTATTTACATGTACCTCTGCGCGAATACCTTGTGCATCCTCGCGGTCGTGTGAAACAAATGCGCTCATTGTGTTTTCCTTATCTTTGTGTGTTTCATTTACAATTCTATCATTGACACAAATATAAGTTCATTTTTAGTGAAAAAGGTATGCAGTTTTTAGATGAAATGTCAAGCTTTTTTGGAAGAAAAGTTCAACATTTTTGAAGCAGTTTTATGTGTCTATTTTTTACAAAAGAAGCGCATGTTTCTACTCTTCTTCTTGCTCTTCTTTGTACTCAGTCATAGCTTGTTTTACAACACTGAAAGCGACACCAGCCCCGTACCCTTTATACGCTAACATTCCGACCAAACGGTTGACCTGTTTTTGTTCTTCAAGTTTCTGAATATAAGGCAAGCGTTTCTTCACAATAAGCAAAGCAGTTTCACGCAAATCATCTTCATCAAGAACAGATAAAGCTTCATCAATAATGTTTGAAGGTACACCTTTGTTCATAAGCTTGAACCTGATAGCTTGCGCACCTAGCTTGTCATATTCGCGTTTACTTTCGACAAAGAGCTGAGCGTATTCGACATCGTTAATTCTGCCAGCCTCTTCCAACTCATTTAAAGTATTCTCAATGATATCCGAAGGTATCAAACGCTCAATGAGTTTCTTTTCAAGCTCACGGCGGGTATGACGTTTCTTAGCTAAATACCATACGCAAACATTTCGGGCGCGGTTACGTAATCGCTCTAATTGTTTGTCAGTGTAGTTGCCGAACTCATCCGGTTCAATAGGTTTTTTGCGTGCCATACATCAAGTATCTCAGATGTCGGAGACTTCCTTCATTTCTCGCAAGAAAACACCTTTATCGCTTGTGAGCTTACCGTCAAAAGCATGGAAGTCCCAAACAGTGCGGAGGGCTTCAAAAGCCTCATACTGCTCAGGTCCTGACGCAATTTCCTGCATTTTGGTTGCTTTAGGGTTGATGTGAAGACCTACCGCCATGTCCACAGGCATTGGAGCGACCATTGTTCTGCCGTCAGGTGATATTTCAGTTACCTCACGGTTAGCTGCAAGCTGCAAAGCGATATCAGCGTGCAAACCTGAACGGTTTGTGTTATGGGTGATAAGTCCAGCCGTAACATGGGTATGAGCGCCAGCAACTTCAATAGCGATGGTGTGTTTCGTGGTTTCCAGTTTCTTCACTGAGGATACTTTGACCTGCTCAACCCCATACACATGTAAGGATTCGTTTGACTGGAAGGGGAGGCGCAGAAGCGCTCGGCGGGTGTTCGGGTTGAAACCGAGTTTAGATTCCTGCCCAAGGTTCAGGTACAACTGTTGCAGTGAACGCAATGTGGATACATTGGTGAATTCAACAAAGAAGTGTTCTTTGGAGAAGCCTTTGTTAGCAAACACTTCCTGAACTCCTGAAATGAACGCTTGCTGGAAGATGAGTGAGGAACCCAGAACAATGTTGGGAACTTCTGTCATATTGATGATGTCAAGGAGATTACTAATGGTAATCTTTGTTTTCTTCGCAACACGCTGCAAACCAGTTTTGACACGAAGTTTGTCATCTTTGGACCGAAGGAAACCGAAGCTGGCAAGCTCATCGAAAAGTTCAGCGCGAGCAACTTTAGGGAACTCAAATTTCCCATTATCAGTCCAGTCAACTTTACTGAAACTAGCAAGTGACCAGAGCATACCAAGAAGGTAAGGTGAGAGGTGTTTATTGTATGGCCAGACCGTATCTACTTTATAAGGGCTGTAGCTCCAACCGGAGGCAATGAAGAGAGGGTCACCTACCTGAATGTCTTCTGCCTTCTTCCATCCGAAGCCCTGTGAGAGCATTGGATGGTTCGTGGTGCATTCAATCTCCTGCCCACTGTCTGTACGGATGACAACAATGTCCTGCTCTCCGTTATCGCCTACACTTGAAACAGTAGCAATGTGCATGCCCTGCTTCTCGTCCCAAGCGACAACCTGAGTACCTGCTGTTACATCCTTAGCTGGAATCTGTGTTCCGTTTGCAAGAAGAACTGGTGTCTCATCCGTGACACATTTGTAATCGCCCAAAATATTTACTCCGTTGATAGTTGCGTGAAAGTCGGCTGTTCCAGCGAAGCTATGTCCGCTGCTGGTCTTACCGAAACCAGTTAGTTCTAAGAAGTTGAAGTGCGGCTGAAATTTATCCAACCACTCTTTCCAGCGGTCAACACATGCTTGCTCATATTCAGTGAGTTTTAGATGGTCGATGGTTTTACCCATAGCAAGAAGCTCACACGCTGTGTGAACACGAGTACCTTGGTTGCCCCAGAAAACCTTCTCACGCTCAGGCACATCTTTCAGCCATTTGAGAGCGGATTCGGGTCGGGCGGTGATTTGTGACGGCCATTTCTTGGCAATTTCAATAGCTGTTTGAGCTACAAGTTTGGAAGCCCATGGAATGAGATGAGGGGAGTTACGAACACCGATGACGTTCGTAATTGATGGCATAAGATGCCCGTCAGTGATAAGCTGCTTCAATGTCGGTAGTGACTGGTAATCTGTAGGCAGAACAAACTCTGGCCTGCGGTACAGTCTTCCGATTGTGTCCCAGCGTTCTCTGTGAGGTGGAACAGCTCGGACGGATAAGGCTGGGTTGGTATCTTCCGTCAAATTACTCATTGGTGGGGTGTGCTTTCTGCTTAGTTCTTATCATAACATTTGTGCACCCTTGGTGTCAAGTCCACAAAATACAAAAAGCAGAACAAAAAGCCTCCATCACCGTAATACTGGTGATGGAGGCTTCAAAAAATATGATATTAATTATAGAAGCTGAAAACTTTCACAGCGAAAGCCGCTAACACACCTAAAATAACTAAAGTTCCTGTAATAGGAATGCCTGTAGCAATTATTTTACTTATCATTCCTTTGGCGGAAGGGCGCGCCGCCTCAGAGGATGGGTTGAAACGTGAAGCTAACCACGGCATGTCAGCCATATCATTCAGCTTATGAGGGAAAGGTCGTGCTGGACGGTCTTCAACTCGGGTTTTGATATCAGAAACTTCGCCTTCAAACATGCTTCGTCCTTCCTTCTAGAAACTCTTCAACGTTTGCTCTAAAAAATTTGCTTTCAGAAACGTTGGCAGTTAAACGGTCAATAACTCTCTTATTACCTAATAATATCGGACTATCAACTTGGTTAATTATGAGGAATTCTAGTTCATCAGATAAGTCAACATAGTTCTCTATAAGCTCTTTCAGGTTACCTGCGAGAAGAACGCTGGAAGGGAAGCCATGGAGACGAGTTATCTCATAAACCGCTGAATAGGGGGAAAGCTCGAAAACTACTTCCTGCTCGGCTAAAGAGTATGCGGCAACCACGGAGTGAGCAATGCTAGCATCCCATTCCTGAACATAAGCAACGAAACGGTAATTGTTATGTGAGTAGAACCATTCCCCTGCGGTAGCTTTTTCTAAAACTGCATCTTCTGAAATGTTATGGAGCTCAGCAGCAGTTTTTACAGAAAGAATAGGCTTCGTTGTTACATCACTCAACTCAGCACCTCTTTGACTGTGGAAGCTAACGGCAGTGCGGAAAGAACTTTTATGTCTTCCTCACTGAACTTCAAAGGAATAGCTGTTTCTTCATGACCTAAACTTACAGCAATTCTACCTAAATCAGGGGTGAACCATTGGGCGCGTACATACGCAATACTGATTTCATCATAAATACTTTCTAATCTATTCTCAGCAGTTTTTATGTCACGCACTTCTTGTAATGATGCCCAAAGGACTTTCAGCTCTTCGGATGAGAACCAAAAAGTTTTGTAGTTATTTACCATTGAGGTCTCCGACATTACGAACTTCACCATAAACAAGATTAGTGTTTATGATAAAAATGTCACCAACTGTGCATGCGCCTGAAACGCATTGAACGGCAAGCTCATCACCAAGCTGTACGGAGTTACCTGAACCTTCAGGGAATTTCACTGCGCCTGTTGCTTCGGAACCGTCATCACTTCGAATGCCACTGCCAGTTTGTGTCACCGTGGAGTTTGGAGCGCCAATTACTTTCACAACAATAGAGTTAGGCACCCCGAACGTTCCATCTTTGATTTTACTAAGAGGGTCAGTGGATGCTGGGATGTCATTCGAGGCAAGGATAACTTCACCAGCGGAAGGGTCACCGCCAAGGAATGTTCCTCGGGCGACAAGTGCAAGCTGACCGCTTACTGGTGTGAAGAAGAGTAACGTTCCAGCAAGGATGATGTACAGGATACCCATGATGAGCGCGGCTGACAGAGTGAACATGATTGATGTCTTCAACCAACCAAGAACAATGGCAGTCCATGATTCTTCTTTGAACATGATAATGTCTGATGAAGAATCATATGAAAGGGCTGGTTTTTGCCCTGCGGCATCCACGGCAGCGCCCTGACGACGCATTTTAGGTTTCAGGTTCTGTATACGGTGTGGCATTATAGGTCCTGAGCCTCAATAGGTGGAAGGTCACGAGGAGCTGGTTCTGAACTTTGGCGAGGAGCAGTTGAAGGGTCTCGACCTTCAAGTTTTGCTATGTACGCTTCCATCTCTTCTGTGTAAGCTACGAGTTCTGTGTAAGCTACCCGTAATGCTTCGCTTTCTGCGCGGTAACGCAAGTCGCCTTCGTCATTCATGTTATCAAGCATACTAACCTCAGGGTCAAGCTCTGGGTTGAGGGCAGCAAAGTCAGCCTCTGCTTGTTTGACAGCATCGTTGACAGCAGATTGAACTTCTTCTTCAGTGTACAGGTGTGAAGTATCTGTTGGGGTGATTTCTGTTCTGATTTTATTTTCTGCTGCGGCAACAGCGGTATCAACAGCAGCTTGAACATCAGCGGCTGTGTAACCGTTCATGGTTGCAAGCTTCTGCTCCTCAGCGCGCGCCTCAGCCACTGCCTCTTGGATGTAAGCCTGCACCTCTTCATAGGTGTAGAAGCCGTCCAGTGGAGCAGGAGCTTGCTGTGAGAGTGCTTCTCGCACTGCTTTGTCAAGATCCGCTTGGGTGTAGGTTCCTGCGGCGGCTGGCGCTGCCTGTCGAGCAGCAGCAAGAGTGGAAATCGCACGAGCTTTTTCTTCTGCCCTTGCCGCATTCACAGCATCGTTAATAAAACCTTCAACTTCCTCACGGGAGTAAAGGTCTCCTGCTGGGGCAACTGTGCCACCTGCTCGGAGGACTTCGTTTTCATGGGTGAGTTCTTGGATGCGTTCCAGATAACCTGCAACTTCACTATCTAACTCTGTTTCTTGCAGGGAAGCGCCGAAAACTTCATTATATTGGGAATTTTCTACCTGTGCCCGGAGGTTAATAATATCAATCTCTGCTTTGTCCAGCTCTTCACCAAGTTTGTGAATACCAAGGTCGCGTTCATGAAGTTTTTGGGCGTACCAGTCAAGGGAAGGGATAAGTATGTCGAAAATGAAGGATTCAACATCAGCGTAAGCATAACCCTCAGGTCGAGACACGCGGAAACGCAATCCTTTAGCAGCACCGGGAGTAAGAATACCTTCCACCGGAACGGTCTCCAAAGGGATACCCAGCCTTTCAAGTGACCCTTGCCCTTGAAGGTTTTCATTCATAATTGAACCTAACTTTCATATCTAGGGTAACTATCGTCCCGAATTAGGTTCAAAAAATAAGAAAGAAAACAAACTTGCGTTAAGCTTACAAACACATCATGACCAACGAAACCTCAACCATACCTATTTTTATTCGCCTTTTCGAACGACAGGGCACTCCCACTGACGCACTTGTAACAAAAGTGAAGCAGTTAGCGGCAGACTCTGGCGTTCCTGATGACATCACCTTAGAGCAGGTGAGACCACGCGACAACAACCCTTCCCAGAACCTACTGATTTATGCGGTGCATACAAAACCCACCCGACAGAGGCATTCTGCTGCGGTTCACGCCTTTTTGGAGCAGATTTTCAGTCAGCTCTTCGATAACCACCCCTCCTTTGTGGAGCCTCTCGCTCCTCATGTACAAGCAACGCCAGAAAAAGTAGTGTCCTAATGAAATCAAATATTGTCGTATACACAGAAATAGAAACAGCTCTTCTAGATAGCCTTTCAGATGGTCAATGGCATCCTTCATATAAATTATGGAAGAGTATCAGTGAACATATTAAAAAGAATGATCTGAACACAGAAGTCAAATACACTAAAGAACTTATGGTAGAGGAGCTGGATGCTCTTGCTGCAACAGGAATGCTTCTTGCTGCAAATGATTCTTATCGTTTTGTCACCAAAGAACTTGACATGTGGAGATTGTTCTCAATCACCCTGAACCATAATGACCCTCTCACTACTCCACGTTACTTCGGAAACATTCTGGAGGATGATGGTTGGGTGTATGCCCCTTTGCGCACCTGTCATCTTATCCACTTCAAAGTAGCAGGAAAACTAACACGTCAGGAAGTAGCTGAGTTTGTTTCTGTACCTGTTGAGTTTGTGACTGTCAACGAAGATGGTTTATATAAAATCTATTCAGAAAATAAAGTAGACACTTACGATAAAATTCAGACACTGAAACTACAGAAACCCGAAGCTCTCATCAGCGGCATCCGTTTGGAAGCGGACTTGAAGCGCCGTAACGTGAAAGAATTACCGAAGCGTTACTATGCTGAACTCTGTGCACATTATGGTGAGTTTGCAAAAATTCTTCTCCGCTCACAGATGTCTTCCATCGTAAAACATCTTCCAGAAAAAGATGACCGAGACCAACAGATTTTCATTTGGGTTATCGAAGCAGTCAAACGGTACGATGACAGCACATCCATCCCTTTCGCAGCATACCTTGGTTCAGCTATCAAAAAATGGGTTTATGATTTGAACCGTAAAGCTTACGGTAGAAGCATTGCTGATACGGAACTCAAATACAACCGCGCTATGAACGACTTCCGTTTACGTGAGAACCGTGAACCTACAGCCGAAGAGCTTGCTTTTGAGCTGAATGTGACTGTCGAAGAAGTTCATAAAGCGAAAGAGAACATCAACACCGTTGTGAACCTTCGTAATCAAAAAGCCATCGACTATGATGACTATGAGCTACCTATCCCTGCAGAGGAAGTCACCGACAAATCTGTTGATGACATGATTGAAGCTACCATCCTCTCCGCATCCATCGTGACCGCAGGTAAAGAACTTAACGGGAAACGTAACATGGTTGGTCTTGTTGGACTGTACTACAAAACATGGGGTGCGGATACGGAAGATAAGCGCATCAAGTCATGGGTTCGCGGTAAGAATGTAATTGAATCCATTAGTCGCCTTTCTGAACGAGCTAGCGTCATCATCCGAGCTACACGCTCAGAGGACTAAACATGTTTGCTCCTCTGTTAGGTGCTTTGATTACCTTCCTACTTGCCGGAGCTGTATCCGTTTACGCTCATAAAAAATGGGTTAGCAAATGGGCAGAAAGAGACTTCGCGCCAGTTAAACCTTCTTTGGTGAAAGTGTTTGGGTTCTCAACTGCTGTGGGTACTGCTTCTGCTGTGACAACAGGTTTGCTTACCCAGTCAGTCTGGCTGGCTGCACTTTTCGGCCTGTCAGCATATTTCTTGACTTTTGCTGGTATCATCGACTTTCAGCAATCTCAAGTTCCACATGAGATGACAACAGCGGGTATTATCAGTTCCATGGTGTTCAGCGCAGCCGCTTATCTGTCCGGTTCGGTTTTCCTAGATTTGACCATCACAGGCAACCTCCTCAACGATAGCCTCATTCAGGTTGGCGCATGGGTACTGATGCTAGCTTTCTTCTTTGTTACTATTGCGCTGTTTATCCGTAATGGTATGGGCTGGGCTGATTTCAAGATTTTGTTCATGATTGGTTTTGCCTATGTCGGCTTCATCGGCTTCACGGCTGCTGGGGCGCTACTTGTCATTGGCTTTGTTTTGCAGAGTGTAGCGTTCATTGTACGCAGAATTATGGGAATCAAAAAGAGCGGGAAGGAAGCGTTACCGCTCATTCCCGCTCTTTCACTAACCTACATCATAGGTAGTGTAGCTTTCTTAGCTATTGTTTAGAGTTTATTTGAAACCTGTGCATGAACCGTTGGTGTTCACGCCTGAGATACAATCGCTAATCTTTGTACCCTGCTCTTTAAGAGCGTTGAAGATTAGACCGAAGATAACTACTGCGGCCAAAACCATGATGGCGATGACGATAACAGTTTCTACAACGCTACCACGCTCGTTGCGAGCGAGGCCGCGCATACGGCTGATTGCCAAGCCAGTAATGTTACCGGCTCCCACGCTTGCGCGTAATGCGAATTCTTTCATTTTGCTGTCCTTATTTGTTAGTTGAAGTGCTTGCTTTATATATATCGGGTAACTTCGAGTTTTTACTCAAAATCCTCAGAAAATTCAGCGTCATCAGTGTCACTGTCGCCAGTTTCACCGTTAGCTTCTTGTTCTGCACGGTGGGCTTGGAATTTCACGTTGAAATCAGTCAACCAAGGGATGACAGATTCGAACAGTCCGCCGAACTCTTCCCAACGCTCAGGAGGTAGGAAGGCGATAAGTTCTTCACCTTCACCAACAGCGTTGATGTTCTTCAAACCTGTGTACAGGTTGTAAAGTTTATCGAACTTACGGCGAATGTCAGCAGAATCTTCGTTCAGAAGGGAGTCGCTGTCATCATCCTCAAAGTCAATGTCTTCATCTTCAAAGTCATCAACATAATGACCTTTGCCTTCACCGTTACCGCCGCCAGAGAAACCGTCATCTTCAAGTTCTGCGTCAGCAGCTTCCTCAGCTTCACGAGCCTGCTGCTCACGACGCTCACGGATGATATCTTCGATGACAGCCCCAGCTTCCTCAGCACCAACACCAGCAGTACGTTCAGTCACTTCTTCAAGAAGTTCAGGAAGAACATGCTTAAGTTTCTTAGAAACAGGCTCTGAAACGCGAATTTCAGTTCCCTCAGGAACCTTAGCAGCGATAGCTTCAATGAAGTTTGCTTGGTTCAGCAAACGGTAAGCGTAAACTTTGGAGAAGGAGAACTCGCCAGCAATGTAATCCTGGAAAGTGGTGTAACCAAGAGCTTCATATGCTTTACCAGCATGTGCACGCTTGATGAGCAGGTACAGAACGTTTGTTGTTGTCTTGATACGGTCGGTGAGCTCAACAGCTTCATCGCGTGTCAGAGGAGGGGAGGAGAAGTTGATTTCAGAGATAACTTCTTTGCCGTCATTATCCAACTGGACAAGGGTAGCGATTTCATCATCAGCGTTACGTACAACAACTTCACTTACAGGAGCTTCGTCAAAATCTGAAGCGTCATCAGCGATGTCAATGTAAGTCTCATCAGCATTGTCTCCCTCTGGGGAGTTGTCCCAGTCAACAGGGGTGTTGTTGTCAGACATTTCAATTCCTTAAAAGTAAACCCTGTAACTAGGGTGGGTTACTTAAAGCTATCGGAGTGTTCGCACCACTTAAGTCTATTTTCTGATGAAGAAAATATTAGTTATGTTTTTTGAGAGGGTTCAGAATAACTGCAAGGTTACCTGCAGAAGCGGTGGACTGGGCAACACCCACATCAGCTAGTTGCTCTAACGCATGATTGAGAAAATCTACGGCAACCTGTGGGCGGGATTTTTCCCTTCCACGCAACTGAACCATAACTCGAACCTGATCGCGTCCAATCAGAAACATTCGCGCATGTTCAAGCTGACGCTTGAGGTCATTCTCCCCCACATTGATGTGAAGTTTAATAATGTGTAGTTTAGTCTTCGGCTGCGCTTTACGCACCTTAGGGTCACTACTGTATTTGTCAACCAGCTTTACTATCCTTTCCTAGGGTCACTTCATAGTCCACAATGTCTTTAGCTTCCTGTGCGTGGTTAATCATAATAATCTGATTAATTGGAAGTTTTCTGATCATTGAAAGAATAGCGGCTCTACGGTCAGCATCCTGAGCAGTCAAAGGTTCATCCAACCAAAGCAAATCACTGTTACCGCCAGTAATCAAAAACGCGGTAGCAAGACGCAACGCAAGAGCCAAAGCAGACTCCTCACCACCAGATAACCAAGAACTTTGACGCTCCACGCCTTCCTTATCAACTAAGGAAGCTTTGAAGTCATGGTCAAGGCGAACTTCGATGAAGTCACCGTTCGTCATCTCGGAAATAAGAGAGGTAGCGTAATCAGAAAGCTCAGGAGCTATGGAAGCAACTGTCTCCTGACGGAACTTCTCCAACATGTCAGTAGTTAGAGTATGGCGTGCATGAGCGTCAAGAAGAACACGTTTCTTCTCCCACTGCTCATACAGTCTCTTATAGTTGGAACGCGCAGACTCGAAACGAAGAGAAGCTTCACGGGCAGCAGCAGTCAACTCCGCAGTACGAGCAGAATACTGTTCAAATAAAGTTTGAGACTGGGCAAGGTCATTTACAACCTCCTGCATAAGCTTCTTGTTGAAGTTTAGTTCAATCAAACTGGCATCATCCCGCATGGTATCCAAACGGTCAGCAAGCTTTCTCTTTCGTTCGGTAAGCTCCGCAAACTGTTTACGGTCAGTATCCAAAGATGCAGCTTTACGTCCAGTTTCAGCAACAACTTCTTGTTTACTCAACAGAACCTCAATTTGCTTCTCCAGCTCGGAAGCATCAGCCAAGTTAGTCAACTCATCCTGCTTCGTTTGCAGCTCTGCTTTCACCACAACAATCTCTTCTTCAAGAGCGGATGCCTGAGTTGCTGAAACCATTTTAGCGTCAATTTCGGCAACTAAACCTCGAAGGGACGCAGCTTTTTCAGTAAGAAGAACAATCTCTGCTTCATTCTTCACAATGGTTTCTTTGAACTGGTTGACAATTTCCAACGGGTCTTCAAGGTGGGTGTGGCAGGTAGGGCATTCAGGGGAATGTTTCAGTAGGTCAACTGAAATAGCAAGGTCATTATTGTATGTCTCTAAACGGTCAACCTGTTTAACGGTTTCAGCTAGGCTGGCTTCCGCTGTCTCTTTTTCTTTAACCCAGCTTTTTTTCTCCGCCGCCTTGAATTTAGGAAGTTCGTTAAACTGTGCCGTTTTTGCTTCTAGGGTTCCATTGGTACTAAAAACAGCATCCTCTAAAGCTTTTCGACTATGGGTGAGAGCAGCACCTTGACTGCGGAGTACATTGAGTTCATCAGCTAAAGCGCGGTATGTGGCGCGTAAACTGTCAGCATCTTCCCCCTCAGCCATTGTCTCCGTGTAAAGAACACGTTCAAGCTGTGCGTCAATACTAGTCAACTCTGTTTGCATTGAAGAGATTTGTGTTTCAATGCGGAATAGGTTGTTTTCTTGTTCACGGAGTTCAACAACTTTACGTTCTTTAGCTATGCGTGATGTTTGCAGCTCTGTCAGTTTAGTGCGAACCTGTTCAAGTTCAGTCTCCGCTGTTTCCTGCGCTGATGTGTAGAAGTCAACCTCAGAACCAGCGTTCTCAACGGATTCGGCTGAACCGGGAAGAAGGTCTACCGTCTTACGGGAATCCTTCTCACTGTCACGAGCTGACTGCAACGCTTTGTTGATAGTTTCAACACCAGCAAGTTTCTCAATAATCTTCTTACGTTCTGACGGTACAGCCTGAACAAACGAGTCAAGTTCTTTCTGACGGATAACAAAAGCGGTAAGGAAGCCTTCGCCGTCAATGCCGAACCGTTTCTGCATCCAACGGTCAGCAGCGCCAACACTGGTTACAGTCTCTGGGCGACCGTTAACATAGATGTTCACTACAACGTTATTGTTCGCGCCTTTCAGCTCACGGATAACCTCAATTTTCTGACCCAGATGGGTGAAAACTACAGATACGGAACATTCTTCTTTACCTGAACCAATACGGCGCAATGAACCTACGTTCACACCTTTAGGTCGCACACCGTAAAGTGCGAAGAGGACACCAATCAGGATGCTGGTTTTACCTTGACCGTTCGGTCCGAAGATACCTGTGATGCCGTCAGTTTTAGGCTGGAAGGTCAGTTCTTTGATTGCGCGAAAGTTTCTGATTCGAATGGAGTCAAAAATTAGCATTAGTGGGTGTTTCCTTCAAGTTCGGACAGGTCTCGTGCCTCAGAAAGGTACTTTTCAGCATCTTTGATAACAATGTCACGATACTGTTCAGGCACTTGCTTGGCAGCGTTCTCAACAAATCGACGGTAGTTGTCAATGACATCAATTTTACGGTCTGATTGCAGTGAAGCTTTTACACTCTCACTATCGTCAGCGGCAATGTCAAAACGAGGATACTCAAGCTGCCATGACAACGTATGGGCTGTCATCTCACTGATTTTATTCTGGTCAAGACCTTCTCGTAAAGCGCGGTTAGCGTTCAGGATGCGCTGACGAACAATCGGCTCTTTGTCAAGTTCAGTTGTTCCTTCAAGGTTGATTTCCATAAGGTTCATGACCTCAGAAGGTGTCAAGTCTGTTGCATCAATAGAATGCAGGTCAAACTGGGGGCGCTGACTGATGTTCTTTGGGGTAACAGTGACATGACCGTTTGGTTCAATCTGCACAAGTAGCCAGCCACGGTCACCCGGGTCATCAGTGAAACCACGGCGGATAGCGGACCCTGAATACCAAGTGTTCAGGGTCGGTCCACCGACAGGGAAGCGTGAATGGTAGTGACCAAGAAGTTTCAAGATGAACATGTCATCGGTGATGAGTTCGACAGGGATAATCTGCTCACGAGGAGAATCCATGCAACGGAGAAGTGTCTGATTTTTAGGGTCCAAAGCAGCACCATGAGTGGAGAAGATGTTCAACACGTCAGAAGAGACATTCACTTCGGGAGCTTTATCCTCATGAAGACCATGATGGCTCATGGAATGAAGGCGAACACCATCAGCAAGCTCATACACTTTATATGGTTCATACAAAGCATGGATGTTACGTTCAGGGTCATGGATTGCAGCTACAGAAGCCATGTCTGCTGTGATGTCTGTCGCATCATGGTTACCTGCCAGACCATAAAATGGGATGCCCGCTTTATTCAGTAAACGTAAATAATGGTTCACGGTAGCGATACCACGAATGGTTGGCTGGGAAGTATGGAAAAGGTCTCCACCATGCAAAACAGCATCAATCTTCACATCATTGTTAATGATTTGAGAAATTGTTTCACGAAGGGCATCATAACCGTCCTGCACACGAACATTGATACCTTTGGAGGTGTTCTTTACTCGGGTGCGGTAGTCGATGTGGGAGTCAGCGAAAAAAGCTAGGTTTAAAGTCATATCATAAAAATTATACCATCGTTTCTCTTTTCATCGAGATATGAGAAACGATGGTATAACTTATGAACTAACGCTGCTTCTTCACTGGGGCAGGTCGTAAGCTCCTAGCAATCTGGTTTGAAGCAACAACTCCTGCCGCCGCTACAACAGCCGCAGTGCCGTCTTCCAGCCCCAACCGTGAACCAGTGAGAGCCTTCAACGCGGCATAGTCAACTTCCCCTGTGTTCTTAGAAGCTGTAATGAAATCAGCCCAGAACTCATTAGCGGAAGTGGAGTTAGTGTCTCCGATAAAAGACTTCTCGATTTCCTTCGTTAAAGCCATCGCGTTACCCTCAGCTTCCTGACCACCGCGAACAACCTTGCTCTTATCGTAGGTAGGCTGAACAAGAGGGATGCGCTTACCAGCAGGAACTTCGGTGAGGTTC